>JAABUX010010033.1_pt1 | contig 10639 bp, 10 predicted proteins | sample 5561851 | NCBI WGS metagenome assembly JAABUX01 (sample SAMN10711883, study PRJNA513361) | rock metagenome | isolation source: Antarctica rocks | place: Antarctica: Victoria Land, Richard Nunatak red sandstone | collected 2016-01-03 | reverse complement strand
CTATGATCGCCTCTGCGGTGCGGCGCGCCTGCCGTCCCTCGCTGCCCTCATCCTGCAGCAGGCTGTGCGTCCGCCTGCGTCGCTCCTCGCGGTCGCCGCCTGATCCCCGACTTTTCGGCCTGATACTAAAGAATGAATGGAACGAACATCAGTCTGGCTTTGCTCGCAGGTGGAGATTTGAGATGACCTCACGGCGAAGAGTATTGAACGTGAGTGTCCATGCTGCGTCTACCGTTCGTGCGAGGGTAGAGAGCACGGCGGCGTCTCTGAAAGACCGCGAGGCTATATCCAAGGACTGCCTCCTGATCGAGGCCGCATTAGAGGCAGACCGCGTTGTGTTATCACTCGACGAGACAGTACGGGTGTTGTTCGCGCGTGCCGCACTGAAAGTGGTCGAGATGAGGGACATCGTATGGACCAATCCAATGATAGACGCAGAGCAATGCTGCCAGTGGTTAGCCGCAAGCGCGAAGCCTGACCGTCATCGTATGTTGAGACAGCACCCTGCGACGCAATCCGCCCAATCAAACACGCAGTAGGTCAGGAGTAGGGATGGCGAGGGCGAAGGCAGGACAACTCGGCTTGATGCCGGCGGCGACGACGGCGCAGCAACTCGGCGGCATCGTCAAGTCGGCCCGCGACATCATGCGCAAGGATAAAGGGCTCAACGGCGACCTCGACCGCCTGCCCGTGCTGACCTGAATCATGTTCCTCAAGTTCCTGGACGATATGGAGCAGATGCGCGAGGACGAGGCCGGCTTCGGCGACGACCGCTTCCAGGCCGCCATCGACCCTCCCTACCGCTGGTGCGACTGGGCCGCTCGATCAGACGGCGTCACCGGCGACGCGTTGATCGCCTTCGTCAATAACGACGAGGCGCCGCGGCCCGACGGGACGCGCGGCCCCGGCCTCTTCGCCTACCTGCGCGGCCTCCAGGGCGCTGAGGGCGGCGACCGGCGCGACGTGATCGCCACCGTGTTTCGGGGCGTGTCCAACCGCATGGTCAACGGCTACTTGCTGCGCGACGTGATCGACAAAGTCGGCGGCATCCACTTCACCTCGTCTGAGGAGATACACACCCTGGGCGCCCTCTACGAGTCGATGTTGCGCGAGATGCGCGACGCGGCGGGCGACTCCGGCGAGTTCTACACGCCGCGCGCCGTGGTCCGCCTCATGGTCGAGTTGATCGATCCGCGCCTGGGCGAGACGGTGCTGGACCCGGCGGCGGGCACATGCGGCTTCCTGGTCGAGGCCTATACCCACCTGGAAAAACAGTGCCGCACGGTGCAGGACCGCCGCGTCCTACAGAACGGCGCCATCGAGGGCGTGGAGGCCAAGTCGCTGCCCTACCTGCTGGGCCAGATGAACTTGTTGCTGCACGGCCTGGAGGCGCCGCGTATCGACGCCGGCAACGCCCTGCGTCGTGCTCTCAACGAGATTGGCGACAAGGACCGCGTGGACGTGATCCTGACCAACCCGCCCTTTGGCGGTGAGGAGGAGCGCGGCATCCAGAGCAACTTCCCGGCGGACAAGCAGACCAGCGAGACGGCGCTGCTCTTCCTGCAACTGATTATGCGCAAGCTGCGCCGTCACCCTACACCCGGCCGCGCGGGCGTGGTCGTGCCCAACGGCACGCTCTTCGGCGACGGCGTGGCCGCGCGCATCAAGGCCGAGTTGCTGCAAGACTTCAACCTGCACACCATCGTGCGCCTGCCCAACGGCGTGTTCGCGCCCTATACCAGCATCCCCACCAACCTGCTGTTCTTCGACCGCTCCAGCCCCACGCGCGAGGTCTGGTACTACGAGCAGCCCATGCCGGCGGAGCGCAAGAGCTACAGCAAGACCAAGCCGCTCCAGTACGAGGAGTTGGCCGGTCTGCTGGCCTGGTGGAACGAGCGCGAAGAGAACGAGCACGCCTGGCGCGTGCCCGTAGCCAACATCCTAGCCAACGGCTGCAACCTGGACATCAAGAACCCCCACGCTAAGCAAGACCTGGAGCACCTGCCGCCGGAGCAATTAGCCGACGACATCCTGCGTAAAGAGCAGCGCATCGCCGAGATCATGACCGAGATTAAGCAAGTGCTGACTGGTGCCGAGTGATGACTGACCAATGGCCGACAATAGCGTTAGGCGATGTGCTTATCAAGTCTAACAACTGGATCGAGATCAGACCTAATGAGCGATACCAACAGGTGACGGTGCGCCTCTGGGGTAAAGGGATCGTGCGCCGTGGAGAAGTGAGTGGGGCAGAGATTGCCGCCGCACGACAACTTGCCGTCTGTGCCGGCCAGTTCATCCTGTCACGTATCGACGCACGCAATGGGGCGTTTGGACTCGTTCCTCATGCACTAGAAGGCGCTGTTGTCAGCAACGACTTCCCTGCTTTCAGCGTCAATGCACAGCGGATTCTACCTTCATACCTTGAATGGCTGAGCAAGACGCGGAAGTTCGTTGACCTGTGCCGTGCAGCAAGCGAAGGAACGACTAATCGAGTCCGTCTGAAGGAAGACGAGTTCCTGGCGACCGAAATAGACTTGCCGCCGCTTGCCGAGCAGCAGCGCATCGTGGCGCGGATCGAGCAACTGGTGGCCAAGATCGAGGAGGCGCGGGGGCTGCGGCGGGAGGCAATTGATCAGATCGACACGCTATTGGTCTCTATGGCCTACCGTAACGATCTTGACGAGACTGAAAAACGGCTCCAGGGATGGCAAAAAGTCCAGGTCAGCGATATCGTGCAACAGGTGCAGGACAAGCGTGTCGTGAACCCTCAAGAGGCTTATCCTAATGTCGGCATCTACAGTTTCGGGCGCGGCCTCTTTCATAAACCGCCGATACAGGGCTTCGCCACAAGCGCATCTACCCTCTATCGGGTGCGCTCAGGCCAGTTCATCTACAGTCGTTTGTTCGCGTTCGAGGGTTCGTATGGGCTCGTTACGGATGAATTCGACGGCTGTTTTGTCAGCAACGAGTATCCAACCTTCGATTGTGACCCTGATCTCGTCATAGGTACGTTTCTTTATGCCTACTTCAAGAGTCCAGCAGCATGGCAAGCCGTGGCCGCAGGCAGCAAAGGCCTGGGGGACCGACGACAGCGCGTACAGCTAGCACAGGTGTTAGCGTACTGCTTATGGCTTCCTCCATTGGATTGGCAAGCCAAGATCGACCAAACATTCTATGGGCTCGACAGACTACGGCAGTTGCAAGCCGAAACCGCCGCCGAACTCGACGCCCTGCTGCCCTCGGTGCTGGACAGGGCGTTCAACGGGACGCTGTAGCGTGCGGACAACATCGGCGGCGCGATCGTAGGGATCGTGCCACGACGCCGTGGATGCCAGTCGCCCTATGGAGGCGCTGTGCTTCTTGTCCCGGCCCGCGACGCTCGGCAGCACGACGGCCGGTAGAGTCACACGCGAATACATAGACGCACATGGCCGTCGCCGTGATCGGCTAGCGCAGCTTCACGTCACGTGAACGGACCGACTCTAGGCGGCTAGGATCGCACGCTCTGGTCTCTTACTCGCTCTGCTCATCCTGTTCGACTGCTTCGAGGGAGGGAGCGACAGCAGCTTTAAGCAACAGTGTGTTGAGGGCATCCAGCGTGTCCAGCGCGGCGATGCGCTCGTCCAGCGCCAGCGGAATGGGGCCAAACCGTTCCCGCAGGACCCGTCGCAGCGTCCCACGCCCAGCGACCATGCCTTCTTCGCGTCCGGCGACCAGCCCGCGTTGATGCCCCACGCGCTCGACGCTCGTGATGTACGCCATCTGTCCTTCCTCCTCGATCGCCACGACTTCTTGCACGAACTGCTCGTCCTGCTCCAGCGGCAGCCAATACTATCGCCTACCGCTCAGCTTTCGAGAGATCGAAGAGGTCAGGGCGATGCGGGGCGTCATGCTCTCCTAGGAAACGATCCGGCGCCGGCGCTTCAAGTTCGGGCCGCCCTAGGCGAATGCACTGCCCCGCCGTTGCCCGCGTCCCGGCGACAAACGGCGTCTCGATGAGGAAACGCTTCAAGTCGCCGAGACGGGCGCAACACGTCCTGTCCGCCTTTGGCGGCATCTCCGGCCACTTTCGTCCCCAGCGGCATCGCTTGTTGGCAGGAGCCTATTGGACTGAACAGGCGACATGCATACAGATATAGCAGGAAATCACGGGCGTGACGGCCGCTTAACCAGAGGCAGCGACGGAGGGTCCGGGCAGCAAAGAACGTCCCCAAGGCGTCACACGGTCCGTTTACCTTGCCTCTCATGTTAATGTGACAGTGCCGGAGGTGGAGCGTTCGGTGTGACGGCGGTCGTAGAGCGCGCACGGGTAGATTTGCCGGCCTGAACAGTCGCGTCCAGCCTTGACGAATTGCTCCTCCGCGCACCCTTGACACCACACGCTGCCTCTTCCTCTACGTCCGCGTCAAGCCCCGGCATACCCAATCTCAGCAGGCCCCAACAATTCCTCCGGAACGAGTGGCCACGAGTGTGCTCAGTCCAATAGCGATGGCGACACTCGCGACGAGAGGCGCGATAAGCGTTTCGAGCAGCACGCCGCTGCCGACGACAAGGCCGATGCTGAGAAACGCCAGGAGGGTAGGAGAAACGCGGATGCGGTAGGCCGTCAGCGTGAGCAAGCCCACTCCCTGACACAGGAGTAGGATGTAGGCGACCACAAGGGTTAGGGCGATGCCGGCAACGCGGACGACCAGCGCCTCCGGTTGCAGCATCCAAGCTCCTACAGCGCCCCCCAGGAGGAGGAGAAGCGGGAGAAGCGCATCCACTACTAAGAGCACCAACGTATTCGCGTGCAGGAATTGGCGTAGAAATGGCTCCTCCACGTCGGGTCGATACCATAGGGTGAGACTGCGTGGAGCCGTAAGTGCTACTGCGGTCAGCCAGTACAACCACAACTCGGTTGGCCCGCGCGTTAGGAGGAGGGCGGCGCCACGCGACGCCGCGGCGCCCCAAAGAGGCAGCGGCAAGAGGATCTTGGGGTGGCGAACCGCCGCGAGGCCTGCCCGCGTTACCAGTGCGACCATCCCCGACGCGCGCGGCAAACGGAGCAAGAGCTTTCTCGCGGCCATCTTCTCCTGCCATCTGATCTGTTGCACCACGGGCGCGACTGTCGGATCGAGCACTTGGGCGAGGAGACCGAGTCCCAGACCTTGAAGCCGGGCATAGAGACGGCTCTCGCGCGCGATCACGACCATGTTTATCCTGTTGCTTACCCATCCTAGGACGCCGATCACCGCGAGCGTCAGCAGCGTCAGCAGAAGCAAGGGGCCGACAACTCCCTCTCCCCGCATGACCTGCAGCAGCGTCCAGCCTGGCCAGAGGACAGCCTTTGGCGTAAAGCCCAACGGAACGAGGGCGACGAGGGGGACTAACCACAGGAAGCGGTAACGGTGGAGAGGGGAGGCAACGCGCGCGGCGCCGGCAAGCCAGGCCACGGCCCACGAAAAGAGGATGAGCGGCAGCGATCCCAGCGCTGTCGTGAGGCTCACCCCTGTCGCGGCGCCCAATGACGAGGGCAGCGTCAACGTCACCACGGTGAGCGCCGCCGCGAAGGCCAGGACGGGCAGGCGCGCGAGGAGGGCGAAGAGAAACCCGACGAGCATGGGCGCCGCGCGCGGCATCGGTGAGCCCGCGACGTAGGCCACGTCGGCGAAGGAGAGCTTGAGCGGGCTTGAACGCAGCGCGACCATCATCAGCACGATCTGGGCTAGAAAAACACCGACAGGCAGCACATCTAGGATGCCGCGTCGTGCCTGTGCGGGGAGGGTCTGGCCGAGCGAGACGGCTCCACCCATCGCTGCGGCCCAGCCTGGCACGAGGACCAAGAGGCTGATCGCAATGACCACGTACAATCCATACAAACGTTCCGCCGTGGTCCGCCGCCGGGCGTCATACTCGAGACTGATGCGCACCACGTAGGTTAAGGCGTCGCGCAGCCGCCGCCACCGTAGCCGCGCTATCCAGGTTGCGTCACGCATCGTCCGCCCGTACCGGCGCGCCCGCTACAGCCCCTTGCAGGAGGGCTCCCACCGTGAGTGCGTTGAGACGTAGGGTGCGCTGAAGGTCGGAGGAGGAGCCTTGGAGGACGATAGTCCCCTCCTCCATCACCAGGTACCGGTCCGGCTGCACGTGCGGTGGCAACTGGTGGCTGCTTAACAGGACGCCCCCGCCCTCGCTACGATATGCCCACAAGTCGTCCCAGAGGTGCGCGGCCGAGATGGGATCCAGCGGCCCAAACGGCTCGTCCAGCAAGAGCACGGGTGGGGCGACGACAAGAGCCATGCACAGCGCGAGCTTGTAGCGCATGCCGCGCGAGAAGGCGAGCGGGAGCGCAGCGCGCTGCGACCACAGGCCGAAGCGCTTTAGCAGGCGCTCGGCCTGGGCCGGCCAGTCGACGCGGCGGTGGACCTCGGCGACGAACTGCACGTGCTCCCAGGCCGAGAGTTCGTCGTAGAACGACGGCATATCCGGGACGAGGATCGCGTGCGCGCGGGCCTGGCGCTCGTGGCGATCGACGGGCAGGCCGAGAAGACGGACCTCACCCGCCGTGGCGCGCTCCCAGCCCGCGAGGCAGCGCAGCAGCGTGGACTTGCCCGCGCCGTTACGGCCGACTAAGGCGACGAGTTCTCCCGCTCCTACCTTGAGCGACACGTCCGTCACGGCCCGATGAGCGCCGTACACGTACGACACATACGTGGCCTCTACTAAGGGACGCCCTTGCTCCATCTCAATTCCTCACCCCTCTATTATCGGCTGATCCCCTACATGAGGCCAACCGATAATAGAGGGGTTGAAGAGCCTTCCGAGTTCCTGTACCGCGTGCAGGCATCTCATCAGCATTTGAACGGTAGGCCGCTTCCTTAGCGGCATCCGATGGCGCATCCGATCGCGGTTACGCCTGCACATCCAACGCAAAGGACACACGCTGGATCGAACGGCAAGGGGAAGGCGGCGCAGGCGGCGCATTCATAGATGCAAGCTCCTCTCACGACGAATCCGAGGCACGCGAAGAAACATGTCCCATTAATATTAGGGTGAACGTGTTCCGTCGTTGTCGGCTCTGTAGTTGTCGCCCCCCCGTATGTCGGCGTTTGTGCAAATGGAGGAGTTGTGGTAGCTTTCCCGTTCTTGACCGTTACGGTGCCTAAAGGCTGTGCGGCGGCTGTAAACCACTCGAAGACGACCGTCTCTTGATCTGGATGCGTCACCTGTCCCGCGACGCTTATATGGCTTAAGGCTGGATCGTCAACCATGAGAAAGGTCATTGCCACAGACGTAGCTAACGAATATGGGACCATGTACGCGGTTCGACGCGTGTTATCGTGTTTATAGTCCGCCTTATAGACGTTGTTCCAACTCGGAGTGCCGAAATGGGTTGAAGCCTCTTGGACGGCGGCACTCTGCTTTAACTGTCCGATGAGGGGAGAGTCGGAGGAGAGATGCGTCAAGGTAGGTTGACCATCCTCTGTCCTCGCTGCTGCGGCGGCCAAGTGCTGTGGAGAGAGCTTTCCGATCAGGATGGCGCTCCCGAGCAACGCAGCGCCTCGCGCCAAGAAGTGCTGTCGTCCGACTTGCACCCCAGTCTCCGCTACCTGTGCCCGGTGCATGGGCGATACGTTCGCGCGCCGAACCAGTTGCGCCACGCGCCACGTCCGGCGCGGCCCCACCGCCAGAAACAGTTTGACCCGCAGTGCCGCGCCAGTGTAGGCCCGCGCGCGTTCACCGTCGACCTCCAAGAGCGTCGGCTCCCGACCTCGCTCAGCATAGTCGAAGCCGTCTTCCCGTTGATCCTGGCTTGCCCTACTGGTTGGACCTGCCCGCCCATGAATCTGCCCTTATCCAGCATTGCTGAGAGCGGGGCGCAAGTTTTACATGCAGCCCATCTCCCACCTCTCCTTGACGCGTCATGTCGAGGAGCCTTGAGCCGCCCTGGTCGGTTGTTCAGCCCAACGCCTTTGTGGGCACGTCTTTTCCTTGCCTGGGTTGAGGCTCTGGCTGCGCCCCCACGCGATGTATTCTTGCCCGCCGCTGTAGCCTGTGAGCTGATGATCGCGGGGTACGATCTGATCGATGCTGCGTCTGACCAGGCAACTGATGTATTCACGCATGGGTATACAGAATCGCACATCGTACCCGGCCTTACCCTACTCCTCCTTGCACAAGACGTGGTCGCCCACCTGAACCTTCCGGCCGAGCGTCGCGTCCAAGCGGGAGCAGCTCTAGTTCGTGCTGGTCGCCGCGCTCTGGGAGCCCACACGCTCGACATGGCCTTGCGTCAGGCGTCCGTCCTCCCACCGCCTAAGACGGTGCTCACAGTATTGCGTCAGCGCTCAGGCACTCTCGTCGCCGCTCCCTGTCAGTGCGCTGCTTTCCTAACTGGGTCGCCCTGGCGCACCGTTGCCCTCGCCGGACGCTTCGGCCAAGCCCTTGGCTGCGCTGTGCAATTGGAAGATGATCTTGCCGACCGCGAAGCGGACGAACAGGGGGGGCGGCGGACCATCCCGGTCCTTCTTATTCAGCGCGCACCAGAGCTTGTCGACCCCACGACACGGGTGCTTATTCGCCGCTTCCTGCACGAGGCGGCCCAGGCGTTGACGCAGCTGCCGCTTTCTCCTAGTCATACGGAGGCTTTATGGACGCTCCTTCCCATCGACTTACGTCCCGTCTAGCAATCTTTGCTACCCTTGTCGCGGGCGCCGTTATTGTGGTCGCCACTTGTAGTGCATTGTGGATGCCCGTCGAACCAGGACTCTCCACTACCAGAGGTGCAACAGGGAGCCTCTCCGTTACACAGGTGGTACCGGACGGGCGGGCCTGGAGCGCTGGCGTCCGACCTGGAGACACTCTTCTGCCGGGGGAGGCGCACACTCGCAGCGGCGTATCCAGTCTCATCGCCGCCATGCACGAAGGGGCAATAACTCCGGCACTGCTGGTGATAGCGGGCTTGGGCCTTTGTTTCCTTGCGCTGGGCGCCCATATCCTTCGTAAGAGCCATGATCGAGCATCTGGACGTGCGTACTGGCGCATGAGTTTATGCGCGGGGACGGCGCTGGGATTGGTTCCCGCAGGGTTCCATGGCCTGCCTTACGCGCTCGGGCTCCAGTTTGTAGCGCTACGACTCTTCGGACCTACCTTCCTGGACTTGGCTTACGCTTTCCCCAGCTGTCGTGGATCAACGTGCTCGGTACGAGCTCGCTCCCTGCTCTGGGCGCCGTCCGTCATGCTCCTGCTGTGCTATCCCTTCTGCTGGTGGCGTCCCACCCCGCTCTTCGAAATCGTGCAGGTAGCTGATGGCCTAACCCTCCTTAGCTACGGGGGAGCAGCCTGTCTCCGCGTCATGGTTGTCCTCCAGCATCCCTCCTCTAATCAGCAGGGTACACAGCTCGGGTGGTTCGCCTTAGGCGTTATCCTTGGCCTCACGCCCTTTATGCTCCTGAGTGTGCTGCCGCTTATCCTGTTTGGCCAGGCCCTGTTAGCACCTGGCGTAAGTATTTATGCGTGCGTGTTCTTGCTCGTCTGCATTGGCATCGCTATTGTCCGTGCTGACTTTCTAGGCGTCCCCCTTCTAGCCAGTCGACGGACTATCCGAGTAACTTTAGCCACTGTTCTACTTACTGGAGAGGCGATCGTAGCTGGGTTAGCGGCCCAAAATGCCGCACAGGAGTGGAACTGGCCCGTACTGGTGACAGCTGTCGGCACTAGCGCCCTCATCGCGCCCGTCACTCTGGCTCTCTGGCCGTGGTTGATCTCTTACGTCGAGCGCATCCTGCTGCACGATGTCTATGACCCCGCCGACACACTACGCCAATTTGGGATCGCGTTGACCCACGCCGACGCCCACACTGTTGGCCACCTCATCGTCGCATTCGTGGGCGCCAAACTGGACCTGAGCTTCGCAGTACTGCTCACCGGCCACGAGCAACATGCCTACCAGCACCTCCAGAGTCCACCCCCTGCTATGCTCGTGGAGGAGGTGGTGCATCGTGCCCAAGGGCTGATCACGACAGTGCTGCCCGGCGATACCGTTGTGGCCCACCTGCAGGGCATACCCGTGCTCTTTCTGCCCATCCACCAGAACGTACCGGCGCCTGCTGTGCTCTGCTGTGGCCCGAAGCATAGCGGGGAACGCTACGCTACACAAGATGAGGCGCTCCTCAGCGCCCTCGTCCAGTACGTAGCTATCCTCTACTCCACACAACAGGTTGAGGCACAGTTGGAGGCGTTGCGGCGACGTAGCACACCGGGTGGCAGATCGTTGACCCAAAAGGAACTGCGGATCCTCCTTTATCTCGCGCAAGGGTTAGGGGCTAAGGACATTGCCGAGCAGTTGGAGCGAGATACGAGCACGGTCGACAAACACATCCGACACATCAGGCGCAAGATGGGAGTACAGACCAGTAGCGATGCGATAGCCATCGCACGGCACGAGGGATTGCTGCCGGAAGAAGCAGCTCCAGATCTCTATTCCCGGTCAAAGTAACAAGCTAAAGATGTTCAGATAGAATGAATTTTTGTAACTATTTAGGTCAGGCGAGGGCAGGGAGGAGAGGCTGGCCCTGAAAGAGGGAGATGCAGGCGGCGTACACGGAGGCGCCCTGCTTGCGGAGGGTGGAGAAGTAGCCGCGGATGCGGGCGAAAG
>JAABUX010010032.1_pt1 | contig 10640 bp, 1 predicted proteins | sample 5561851 | NCBI WGS metagenome assembly JAABUX01 (sample SAMN10711883, study PRJNA513361) | rock metagenome | isolation source: Antarctica rocks | place: Antarctica: Victoria Land, Richard Nunatak red sandstone | collected 2016-01-03 | reverse complement strand
ATATCTATTATATTTAGACTTAAATTTACCTTATAACTATTATTACTTACTAATAAATAAAAGAATTATACTTTTAAGTATACTTTTCCTAAGTAAAAATCTTGAATTTTTATAGGTATTTTCTAGTTACTAAATATAAAGCTATTAAATACTTCCTAGTTAAAGCCTTTTATAGTAACCTCGCTACTAGACCCCCTAAAAGGGCTAAAGTATATAATTAGGTTAAGATAAATCTTTAATAACTAGTAGCTACGGCTACTATATTTACTACTATTATCCCTACTATTCCTATTATAGTAGATAAAGTATTAGAGGTTATCTACCTTATAGGTACTACTATTTATAAATTATCTAAAATAAGGCCCTTAATAGTAGAGGTTATTAAAAGGTATCTAGCCTTATAGTAGGATATAGGTAGTATTACTAATATCCTAGAATCTAAGTAGATAGATATACCCCTAGTAGATAATTAGCCGGAAATCTATAAACCTAGTTAAGTAAGGGTATATCTATTAGGAAAAGCTAATAAGGAGGTTATTAACGCGGAGTTTAATAAACTCTATAGTTAAAGGAGGATAAACTAGACTATTAAAGTAATACTATTCTCTTTCCCTTATTTTATTATTTAGAAGGTAATTATAGATAGTATAAAGAAAGGTTATATTATTACAAATATTAGAGCCCTAAATAAAATTATTATACCTAATATATACCTAGTACCCTTATAAGCTAAGATATTAGCTCTATTAAAAGGTATTATATATATTAGTATAGTAGATACTACTAGTTTTTTCTATTAATAGTTAGTAAATTAATCCTACTAGTATTATCTTATAATAGCTAGCTATTAAGGCTAGGAGATATTTAATATATTAGTAACTAGAGGGTCGCTATCTCGGTGCGAGATTAGTAATTAAGCTAGGGACTCCCTAGAAACCTAACTACTCTAGGGGCTAAGCTCCCTAAAAACCCGCTAAGATCTATAATTCTAGGGGTGCTATACCCTATACTATACCCCATGCTATAGGGACTGCTATAGACCATGCTATACCTATGCTATACCCCATGCTATAGGGACTGCTATACCCATACTGTAGCCATGCTGTTGAGACTGCTGTAGCTATGCTCTAGGTAATGCTGTAGCCATGCTGTTAGCCAATGCTATAGCCATGCTGTAGGGACTGCTGTAGGCCATGCTGTACCTATGCTGTACCCCATGCTGTAGCCAATGCTGTCCCCATGCTGTCCCCATGCTGTAGGGACTGCTGTTGCTGTACCCATGCTGTACCCATGCTGTAGGGACTGCTGTACCCATGCTGTCCCCATGCTGTACTCCATGCTGTAGGGACTGCTGTACCCATGCTGTACCCATGCTATAGCCAATGCTGTAGCCAATGCTGTCCCTATGCTGTAGCCAATGCTGTCCCCATGCTGTAGCCTATGCTGTAGGGACTGCTGTTGCTGTACCTATGCTGTTCCCATGCTGTACCCATGCTGTAGCCAATGCTATCCCTATGCTGTATCTATGCTGTACCCCATGCTATAGGGACTGCTGTACCTATGCTGTAGCTAATGCTGTCCCTATGCTGTCCCTATGCTATACCCCATGCTATACCCTATACTGTACCCCATGCTATAGGGACTGCTGTAGCCATGCTGTAGCCATGCTGTAGGGACTGCTGTACCCATGCTGTAGCCAATGCTGTCCCTATGCTGTCCCTATACTGTACCCCATGCTATACCCTATGCTGTACCCCATGCTGTAGGGACTGCTGTATCCATGCTGTAGCTATGCTATAGGGACTGCTATAGCTATGCTCTAGGTAATGCTATAGCCATGCTATAGGGACTACTATAGGCTATGCTATACCTATGCTATACCCTATACTATAGCTAATACCATCCCTATGCTGTATCTATGCTGTACCCCATGCTGTAGGGACTGCTGTACCTATGCTGTAGCTATACTATAGGGACTGCTGTAGCTATACTATAGGGAATGCTATGTTATAGCCATGCTATAAGTAATGCTAGAAAGAAAAGTTCCTGGGAAATTAGATTACGTGAGGTAGGGCTTAGCGGCTAAACCTTGAATAGTTACAGTATTATATAGATAAGCTACTAAAACTTACTAGTATATATCTAATATATAATTAATAGGATCCTTTAGCTATTTTAGTATTTTTACTAAGTATATATTAATAATAATAATATTTTTTCTACTTTACTAGAAGAATACCTTTTATACCTAGATTAGGTATTTAAGGCCCTTAATAATATAAATATTTATCTCTCTCCTAAGAAGTTACTCCTTATGTTTCTATCTATTTATCTGCTAGGCTAAAAGGTTAACGCCTTTAGACTAGTTATAATAGAAGAAAAATTAGCTACTATTACTAATCTATAATTCCTATTTACCCTTAGTTCGCTTAAGTATTATCTTAGCCTTACTAGGTATTTATACTAGTATATTACATCGGTAAACTAGGATACCGGTATAGAAAATTCGAACTGCTAATTCCGTTAAAAGCGCATTTTTCAGGTTAAATACAGGTAATAAATAGGATTTTTTAGGATTTTTTTATTCTAGCCTAAAAGTCCTAAATATAGAAAATCCGGATTTAAGGCCTTAAATCCGTGATTTTCCTCTAGCGCCGGGAAGAAACGGGAAGCTCGCTAGAGCTATAGTAGCTACGTCGTCAACGCTAGCGTAATATAGGTTTTAAATACAGTCGATTTATATAATTCATATACGTATAGAGTACCCCCCCTAGCCTAGTCCTGTTTCCTGTACCTATATTACGCCTGCGATCAATTCTTTTACTAAGTATTAGTACTAATTAACTAATAAGACTTAGTACCTTATTAGAATTACCTATTTAGTACTAGCCTAGTCTAGTTATATTATAGCTAATTAGTAGGACTTATCTCCTATTAGTCCTATTACCTAGTATTTCTAAAAGTTGCTAAATCTAGCTAAATACGTATTTTACAACTTATAGTATTATAACAAGCTCTAGGGCTAATATATAAGCGTATTAGTTATATGCGTATAATACGCATATTTTTATATTTTACAGGTTTCCTAGTTTACTAATATACCTTTTATACTACTATTATAAAATAATTATAACTACGGAAGACTTATCTTAATAAGTTAATTTATAATAACTCTTAGTCTAGTATTTAAGGGAATATATATAAAAGGCTAGCCTAGAGAATATATCTAGAAAAACTAATACTAAAAGAACTTAACGCGTTTTACTAACTTTAAAAAATATTTATAAGCTATAAGGGTTATATACGCTACAGGCGTACCTTAGGCTATCCGCCCTAGGCACGCATACGCGTATATATACCTAGAAGAATAAGGGTATTTAGGTAATAATCTAAATACCTCAGCGTCCTTTTTAGGGCCTAATAGCTTATATAGAGTCCTTATATAAGCCTTATAATCCTCTATTATTTTAATAAGGTCCTTTAGCTATTTATAGATCTAAATACTAGTAAAGAGTTTAGATTTAAAGCCTATATCTATTATATTAGAGGCCTAGTAAAGGCTTTTATAAAGTACCCTAGATAGAAGTCTTACCTACCTATCCTCTTCTTTAGTTACCTCCTTACTAAGGCTAAAATATATTATTAACTAATAGAGTTAGAAATTATAGGTATAATCTAAGTAGTTAAGAAAATCTACTATATAATTAAGGCGGCTTATTTAATAATTATCTATACTAACTATTTAGTTATAATTACTATTATTTAGTAAACTAGCTTAAATACTATATTAGTTAAAAAGCTTAACTTATATCTTATTTAAGTATTAGAATACCTCTAGTAATTCCGTCTAGATATATAATATAAGCTAGGAAAATCTAAGATTATACTAGACGCCCTATTAAGGCTAGCTAGTTATAAGTATTACCTATCTAATAAGTTAAGTCTAGATATACTATTAGTATAATCTTTTCTAGTTGGCCTAGTAGAAATATCTCCCAAATTTTAATAAAGGGTTATTAAGAGCCTTATTAAAATTCCCTAATAGGTAAAGGTAATATTAATAGTAAAAGGTAATATAGCCTTAGGTAGTAATACTACTAAACTTTTATATTGAATAGTTAATAATTTGTTATATTTTAATAATAAGTAGAGAGGCTTCCCGCTATATATACTTATAATAGCTTTAGAATTAGAAGTTTTCTAGCTTACTTATAATAAAATAGGGTATCTAGGATATACCTATATATATAAACGGCTAACTAAAGGACTATATATTTATAACCTAGTAATAAAACTATATAACTTTATTAGGTATTACCCGTACTACTAGCTTAATTAGACTCTAAGGTATAAGTTATATAGATTACTCAAGCCTATCCTACTACTAGCCTAGCTATTTTATACCCTTACTATTAATTTTATTCTTATACTACTACCTTCCCTTAATAGATTTAAATATATAATATTAGTTACTAATAAATTCTAAGAGGTAATTACTCTTATTCCTATCAAGAATATATATTTAGAAAAGAACTAGGCTATTAAGCTACTTAACTATCTCTCCCTATTAAATTAGGGTATTCTAAGGGTAATTATCTTAGATAGAGATAGGAAGTTTATTAGATAGGTATAAAAGTATATTTTCTTATTATTAAGAGTTAGCCTCCTTTATTTAATAATATAATACTTATAATCTAATAGGATATTAGAACGTACTAATTAAACGGCTAAAATCGCGTTATATTACTATATTACTATACTAGATAATTAATAATAATAGCCTACTATTATAGATAAGATATCTACCTTATTAAATAATTCTACTAAATATAGCTCTACTAATCTCTTTCTAACCTAGGTCCTTTATAGATTTTAAACCCGCGAAGCCCTAGATCTATTATAGGTAGATAATAATAGACTACTTACTGAAGGCTCTAATAATAAGGCCCTTATTAAGGAGGAAGTTATAGCTATACTAGTATATCTACCTATTAATATTAGGGAATATTAACTAGCTTATATTATTATAAGTAATATAATAACTTTTATTATAATAAAAATAAAAGACTATTATAACTCCTATTATATACCTATATTCTTTAAGGTAGGTAATATAGTTAATCTACGCCTTTATAAGGGTTATCGCATCCTAGCTATTAAGTCTAAGAAAATTAGATAGTAGTTCGCTAGACTATTCTAGGTAATTAAATATATTAGCTAGCTAGCTTATAAACTCGACCTCCTAAGTATTATAGAAATCTATAATATTATCTTAGTAGCCTACCTTAAACTAGCTACTATCCCTACTAATAATCTATACCTTTAATAATACCTAGTAGTACCTACTATTATTAATAATTATAAGGAATAGGAAATTAATAGGCTTATTTATAAGAAAAGGGTACGTCGTAGTTAGGGGTAGTTAATATAGTATTTAGTAAGGTAGAAGAATAGTAGGCTTAAAGAAGACTATTAGATTATAAGGACTCTATATAAGCTATTAGGCCCTAAAAAGGACGCTAAGGTATTTAGATTATTACCTAAATACCCCTATTCTTCTAGGTATATATGCGCGCATGCGTGCCTAGGGCGGTGAGCCTAAGGTACGCCTATAACGCATATAACCCTTATAATTATCCCCCTCTCTAGAGCCTTCGCCTTAAAGGCTAGGGAGTAGTAGCGTAAAATATATATTATTCTAAGATAGCTAATACTAAACTTTAAGGCCTTATTAACCTAATTATAACTTATAACTAGGGTATATAACCTAATTAATATAGAATACTTAGTTAGACTATATCTACTAGTAGGTAGCGGGCGCGTTAGCCCCTAATTAATAGCTTATAACTAGGGTATATAACCTAATTATAATAGCGCGGAATCTTACTACTTATAAAGGTCTTAGTACCCTAAGAGGAATAGCTCTAGTAGTTATACTACCCCTAAGAATAGCGTTTATAACGCGTTATATATATATAAATAATATAATTTTACCCCTAAGTAAGAATTTAATAGCCCCCTAATAGAATTTTAACTACTTATAATATAATTTAAACTTAAAGTATAATTTTCTAACCCCTTAACTTAGCTACCTACTTAGCGCCTAGCCCCTAGAACTAGCCCCTAAATAATTAATCTTAAGGTGATTTAAATATAATATAAGGACTCTATATAGGCTATTAGGCCCTAAAAAGGACGCTAAGGTATTTAGATTATTACCTAAATACCCCTATTCTTCTAGGTATATATACGCGTATACGTGCCTAGGGCGGATAGCCTAAGGTACGCCTACAGCGCATGTAACCCTTATATAGACCTTAGAAAGGGAATTACTTAGGAATACTAGTGAAATTATTAAGGACTTTAATAATAATATATAATAAGTTAGTAATAAGTTAATTACTTTTACTATTAGGGTAATAGCTTTATTTATATAGTAGTATTTATTATAGTCGCTTTTTATTACTTCCTTATAAAAGCCTTCTATAGCCTATCTATAATAGGCTTAGCGCTTTAGTATAGAGGTAGGATTCCTATACTTAGAATAGTTATCTTTCTACTATATCCTAAGTACGTGTATAGTAATTCCTATTAGTATAAAAATTAAAATTAAACCCTCTAATATCCCTATTAAGGGCCTTAAGTCAAAAATTTATTATCCTAATAAATTTACTATTATAACTTTCTTTCTTTATAATTTAATTAATAAAAAGCCTATAATTACTTATATTACTAGAGAAATTTATATAATTAATAACTTAAAGGCTAAAATACTTATAAGAGTAGATATTCTTACTCTAGAAGCTATAATATTAGATTTTATAATATAATAAACTACTATTAATAGCTATTAAAATATTAAAATCTTAATAAATACTTAAATTTACTCTTTACTAGTAAAATAAGTAATTAAGAATAAGAAAAAATCCTTAATTCTTATAAAGGCTACTACCTTAGTAGCTATTATCTTTAATAGGACTTTACTAGATAATTAAGACCTACTCTTTAAACTTTTATATAATCTTAATCTTAGGTATATTAATAGTATATTTATTTATATTATTAATACTTCTCTTAAGAAGGTCTTTATTCAAAATAATACTAATAAAGATATCTTTATTCTTTAGAAGATAAGATTAAGAACTATAAAGGAATTTAATTATAATAGATATTTTATAATTAATATATACTATTCTAGCCTTATAATTAATAGTTAGCGTAATAGTTAGAAGTATAAATAGGCTAAAATTACTATAATAACTATTATATCTACTATATCTACTATATCCTTATAAATTATAATTAATAAAAAGGCTTTTATAATATTTATAATATTTATTATATCTATTAATTAGGCTCTTTCTTTAGAATTAAATACTATTATTAACCCTAGTCTTAAAAATACGCTTAAGAATAGAGTTAGAATCTATAAAGAATTATAAATTATAAATTATAAATTAACTAGTAGATATTATTAATTCCTACTAGGATCTTTTTATAAATAGTAGAAGTATAATTAAGATCCTTAAGGAGTAATAAATGCTAATTCTATTAAAACTAAACGCGTTATCTAAGCCTATATAAGTATATCCTCTTAGGTAAAAAGATAAAGATATTATTAATAAAACCTTTAATAAGCTTTAAGCCTAGGGAAGACTTATATAATTAGATTAACCTACCCTATTTAATTATCCCTACTTTATAATTTAGTATAATACTCTTAGTAAGTAGAAAGTCTACGTTATAATTAATATATAAGAGCTTAATAAAATTATAGAGAATAATATATATCTATTCTCCTTATAAGCTAATATAATAATATTAATATAGAGTTATTAATATATTATAATTACTAATATAAGATAGTTCTATTAATTCTAGGTATAAGTAAAGGATTAGTATAAGCTTATAATAGTATATTATTATAATTAACAATAATTATCTATAGCCCTTATAAATTATAAGGGTTCCCTATTATATATATAATAGTAAACTAATATTATACTTTAAGAATATTAGGAGTTTATAAAGGCTTATATTAATAATATTATTATCTACTTATATACCTTATAAGAATATCTAAGTTACTTATATAAGGTTTTTAATCTCTTTTATTAAAAATAAGTAAGCCTTTCTTTTATAAAGTTATTTATTAACAATCTATTAATTACTCTACTAGGATAGTATATTAATAGCCTTAGTAATAGGGACTCTTTTAATTTACATAGATTTATTAATTAAGGAAGCTATTTAAGCTATTAAGAAAGATAAAGTATTAGGGAGGCGGAAGCTATTCCGCTATTACTAAGCGAAACGTATAAAGTAGGAAAGATTCTATATTAGTATACTAGTAAAATTAAAAAAGTAAATAACCCTATTTACTAATTAAGCTAGTAGTTAGTTAGAGCTAGTAATAATATAAGCCTCTTTATATACCTTTACTAAATCGCTAGCCTTAGATAAGTCTACTAGGTTATACTATAGATTATCCTTATTACTATAGCTAATCTACTTAACTAAGTACTAAGTTTTACCTCTTAAATACTATTTATCTAGTAATCTCTTAATTATATACTTATCTTTATAAATAGTACTATCTTTAGCTGTAATAGGGGGTAGCTTTTAGCTAAACGTCCTCTTATATAGATCTATCCCTTCTATTTTTAGCTTAAGTTATACTACTAATACTACCGGCTATATATATATTATAAGGGGTAGCTTAAGTTAATAGGCGAGTAATCCTACCTTTTATAAAACCTTAAATAGGCTAGTATATTATTATAAGAGTTTCCTATTAGAGACGCCGGGGATTTTATATACTTTATATAAACGGAGAAAGACTTCGTTATTTTCTCTAGGTACTCCTCTAGGTTTTTAGAAAATCCTAATATATAAAGAATCTTAGGTTTTATAATATAACTTTAATATTAGTCGCCTTAAAATTAAATATAACATCTAACTCTAGGAGTATAAGAGATATAGTAAGTATCTAGAATTAATAATATACTCTAAGTAACTACTTTAACTTAGTAGGATCTCTGATATTTAGTAATATACTAGTTAATACTTCTACCTTTTTTAAGTATATTATACGCTTATTAGTAGTATATATATATTTTATAAGAGCTACTTAAATATTTAATAGCTTCTTACTAATTTATAAGCTATTATTAAAGGGAATATAGCTTATGTATGTTTATCATAATAACTAGCTAGAAAGATATAAGATATCCTACGGGATATTCCACGTGAGATAGTATAGGACTATAGGATAGGATAGGTAAATTAGGTCTTAATCCTATCTTCTTACTATTATAGAAAATATATAATTTAGGACCTTAAGCTTATCGCAGCTTATTAGTTAATTAATAAGTACCCTAGATTCCTTTCCTAGACTAGCGCGAATATTAGAACTCTAATATTTCTTTATATTCTACCTATATCTATACCTACGCTCTATAATATTATCTACTTAAATAAAACTATATAACCTACTTATAACTATTTAAAGCTTTAAAAATCTTTAAAAGTAATATAATAGTTTAAAAGATATATTAGAATAAATAGAATTACCTATTAATATTAGTCTAACTATCTAATATCTTAGTATATTCCTAACTACCTAATTAATTTTTTCTTCCTACTTAAGTTTTATTATTTAATATCTTATTATAAATATTATTCCTCCCCTATATAATCCCCGCCTTATAAGCTATACTAATTATTTTTAAAGTATATATTATTACCCTTCTTATACTAAATATAACTCCTCTAACTCCCTATTAATACCTTCTAAGCGCCTAGCTCTTTCTAACCTATACCCTAATACTATTAATAAGAGAGTTAGATCTTATAAGACTAATAGTATAAGGCGTACTAGGCGCCTAAAAAAGACTAATTTAAATACCTAAGTTAGATCTAATAACTTATTAGTAAACCCTAGATATATTATATTAATAGAACCTTATTATAAAGAAATACTATTAAGTACTTACCCTTATAACTACCTTAATAATAGTATTACTCTCTAGTAGTATATAACCCTTACTAATATAACTATTTAAGTAGTTATTCTACTAAGGAACTTATAATAACCTACTCCCTTAATCTTTAAAGAGGCCCCCTAAGAAATTACTCCTCTACTACCTCTTAAATATTATTTATATATACGTTACTAGTATACCTAGTAATAGGCTACTAAAGAAGATAATCCTAAGTATCTACCTCTAGTTAGACTGACCGCGTCGAGTCGGTACTTCGAACTCGAGTCGGGTACCCGACTCGAGTCTTGGCGATTCGATACCAAAATCTGGTACCGAGTACCTCGAGTCGGTACCTAGGTAGGTACCGAGTATTAGTACCGAAGTATTGACTCGAATCGCCAAGACCTTTTTCTCTAGTAATATTTTCTATTTTTAGTAGTATTTCTTACTATATTTTCTAATTTTTTTCCTAATTATTATTATTATTATTACCTAGGGAATTCTTAAAAGTAAATAAGGTAATGTAAAAAGGTAATATATATCCCTAGGAAAATAACGACTATAATATTAGTAATATTTTCTTTTTATAGTAATATTTACTATTATATATAGGATATATTACTATATTACTAAGTATTATTATTACTACCTAGGGAA
>JAABUX010010030.1_pt1 | contig 10640 bp, 10 predicted proteins | sample 5561851 | NCBI WGS metagenome assembly JAABUX01 (sample SAMN10711883, study PRJNA513361) | rock metagenome | isolation source: Antarctica rocks | place: Antarctica: Victoria Land, Richard Nunatak red sandstone | collected 2016-01-03 | reverse complement strand
AGGTGACGCGCGTACTCGGCACGGCGAAGCCGATGCCCTGCGCCGCCCCGCCGTTGTTGTTCTGCGGGTCGGTCGCTTCCAGCGTCGGGATGCCCACGACCGTCCCGTTCAGGGTGACCAACGCGCCACCCGAATTGCCGGGGTTGATCGGGGCCGAGGTCTGGATGGCGTTGGGCAGGTAGGCGCCGTTGCCTTCCTGGACGGTGCGGTCGAGCGCGCTGATCAGGCCGGACGTGACGCTCTGCTTGAGGCCAAGCGGGTTACCGATGGCGAGCACCGTCTGCGCCACGCTGAACGTGCCCGAGGAGGCGAAGCGCGCCGCGGGCAGACCCGACGCGTTGATGCGCACGATGGCGAGGTCATCGGCGGTGTCGGTCCCGACGAGGCGGGCGGCGTAGCTCTTGCCGGTGGCGAGCGTGACGCGCAGCGATTGCTCACCGGCGACGACGTGGGCGTTGGTAACGATATCGCCGCTCGTGTCGTAGATGACGCCGGAGCCCGAGCCAATCCCCACGTTGTCCACGTAGACGACCGACCGGCTCGCCGTCGCGAACGCCTGCTCGGTGGCGATGTCGACGCTTGTCCCCGTGGTGGTGGTCGTGACAGCGGCGGTTGTGGCGGCGGGCTGGGTCGCGGCGGCGGTAGGCGCGGGGCCGAGGGCACGGTCCCCAATGACGCCAGCCGCGACGAGCGCGACGGCGGCTAACGGTGTGGCGATCTTTCTCATGTCCGGTCTCCTTTGTTCTATGTAGGCGCCTGTTCTATGATTGTAGGCGCTCACATACTTATTAGGGGCCATGCGTTTATACATATCTATAGCCTACGCCCGGACGTTGAGAGCGCCCTAAGACGCGGCTAAGAGAAAACACAGAAAAAGCTAAGAGTTCGCTAAGAAGCTGACGGGGACAACGCCGCCTCGCCCACGGCGGCCGGTTCGTCCACGAACGCTCGTGGCAGGGTCACGGTAAAGACACTCCCCACGCCGACGTAACTCTCGACATCGATCGCGCCTCCCTGCCCCTCGACCAGCGCCTGCGCGATGGCCAGTCCCAGCCCCGCCCCCACTCCCGCACGCGAGGTGTCGCCCTGGTAGAACCGCTCGAAGACATGGGGCAGATCCTCCGGCGCGATGCCGTAGCCGGTATCACGCACCGCGATTATCACCTGGTCGCCCGACACCGCCGTCGCCACCCCGATCGTCCCTTCGGGCGGCGTAAATTTGCACGCGTTGTCGAGCAGGATCAGCAGCACCTGCGTGAGAGCGTCGGGGTCGGCCCGCACGGCCACGGCGGGGTCGCCTTCAACGCGGATCGTGTGCGCGGGGTGCGTCGCGCGCGCGCGACGCAGCAGTGCTGCAAGGAGCGGGGACACAGGCACGGTTTCACGGCGCAACGCGCGGCCAACGTCGGCGCGCGCCAGCGTGAGCAGGTCACTGACGAGGCGGGCCATGCGCGCGCTCTCAACATCCAAATCGTCCAGGATGGCGGTACGGTCGTCGGCAGAGACGGGCGGCACGCGCCGTAGCAAGGCCACGTTGCCGCGGATACTGGTCAGCGGGGTGCGCAACTCGTGCGAGGCGTCGGCCACGAAGCGCCGCTGCGTCTGATAGGCCTCGGCCAGACGCGCGAGCATGGCATTGAAGGTGGTGGCCAGGCGGCCAACCTCGTCGCGCGGGCCAGTGTAGGCGACGCGCTGATCGAAGTCCTGCGCCTCACCGATGGCGCGGGCCGTCCGCGTGATGCGCGCGATCGGCCGCAGCGCCGTACCAGCGAGCAGCCAGCCGAGGCCAAACGCGAGCAGGGTCGCGATGGGACCACCGATGAGCAGGACACGGCGGACGACGTCGAGTGGCTGGTCGATGGCTTGCAGCGGGCGCGCGACCTGAAGGACACCGGCCACGCCACCGTGGAAGACAAGCGCGGCATTGTCCAGCAGGAGTTGCTGTCCACCCACAGTCACGACCGCTGGCTGGGGCGACGCGCCCGACTGGAGCGCCGAGAGCGTCGACGGATCAAGTGGGAGCCTCTGGTGTAAGGCCTGTAAGTTGGACGACTGTTGGACCGTCCCATCAAGAAAGTGGATCTGGAGGTAGGTCTCCATCCCGCCGAGGAGCGGGGACTGCGCGGAGGGGCCGCCGTAGCGATGCAACGCCGCGGCGAGGCCGGCCGTATCGGCCACCAGGGCGTCGCGGGCGGCGTTGGAGTTCACCGTGGCGACAACGCCGTAGAGCACGGCGCCAAACAGAATTAGGGTGAGCGCCAGGATCGCGCTGTAGAGCAGGGTCAGGCGCAGGCGAATCGACAGGGGTGGTAGCGACACACGGCGCACATGGGGCGCCGTCATCTCGCCCGCCGCGCGGCGCGCCAGCCAGGGCTTAACTTTCACGAAGGACATAGCCGACACCGCGCACGGTCTGGATTAGGCGCGGCTCGCCGCCGGCCTCGGTCTTGGCGCGCAGATAGCCGATGTAGACATCGAGGACGCTGTCGTCGCGCGCGAAGTCGTAGCCCCACACCTCCTCCAGGATGCCCTCGCGCGGCAAGACATGCCGGGGATGGCGCAGCAGGTAGGCCAGTAAATCGAACTCCTTGGGGCTCAGAGCGAACACGCGCTCACCACGCCGCGTCTCACGCGTGACGGGGTCGAGCGCAAGGTCGGCATAGCGCAGCGCCTTCTCGTGTCCATCGACGCTACGCGTGTTGCGGCGCAGCAGGGCGCGGATGCGCGCGAGTAACTCATTAGGAGCGAAGGGCTTGACGAGGTAGTCGTCCGCGCCGCGATCGAGTCCCTCCACGCGGTCCTCGACGGCGTCACGCGCGGTGAGCATCAGGATGGGCGTATCGTCGACTTCGCGCAGGCGCCGGGCGACCGCGAGGCCGTCGAGGTCGGGCATCATCCAATCGAGCACGACGAGGTCGGGGCGACGGGCCGCCGCCTGTGCGAGCGCCTCGCGCCCAGTGGCCGCCATCACAACCTGGTACCCTTCATACATGAGCGTCCGCCGCAACATCTCGGTGATACCACGGTCGTCATCGGCGATTAAAATGGTGGTCATAGGCAATATCCTGGGCCTCGTTGCTGATAAGCCTTGCACCATCAGGATACGCCACGAGTCTAAGAGTACGCTAAGAGCCCCGGCAACGGACGCCTGCGCATCCTACATTCCGTTTCTTAGCAAATTCTTAGTAATTTCTCCACATCTTCTTAGCCTCCACTTACCGGCTTCTCAGTGTCGCCCAGTACGCTAGGTGTATCGGCAAATGGAAAAGTAGGGGGAGGCGTGGATGGACGATCATGGATGCGGTGGACCATCGACCGCGGCACCCATCATGAGCGCGTTCGGCGATGTAAGCGAGGGACGCCGGCAGGCCGGGCGTTTCGTGGCGCGCGATGAGGGACGGTCGCGCGTCCTGGTGATCGGGCGCATGGACGCCTACGCCGACCTCGTGCGCCAAGCCCTGGACGCCCTGTGTCTTCATATCGGCCTGGCACCGGACGCGGATGCGGCGCGCGACCACCTGACGCGGGAGCGTTGCGACCTGATCGTACTTCTGCTCCCACTAGCGGACGGCGACGGGCCAGCTCTGTGCCGGCGTCTGCGCGCCGCCGACGGACATGTTCCCCTCGTGATCCTCGACATCGTTGGTACAGTCGATGACGCGGTCGCCGGCCTCGACGCCGGCTCTGACGCCTATCTCGTCGAGCCGTTCGACGCCGGCGAACTCCGCGCGCGTCTCGCGGCGTTGCTACGCCGCCATGGCCCCGCGCGCCGGTCCACGCCCCCCCACACGGTCACCGAAGCGGGCCCAAACAACAAAGGTTGGATCACGCCGGCGCCCCCGGTACACATCGTCGATGGCGGCGCGATGTGAGGACCGCTCGATGGCCGTGGGTAGCCCGTCTGCTGCGTTTCGCCCTGACGGGAGGCAGCGCGGCGCTCGTGCAACTGGGGATACTCGACGCCTTGACGGATGGACGCTGGCCGCCGATCCCCGCCGACGCCGTGGCTCTGCTGCTCTCGACACAGGTCAACTTCGTCCTTAGCTACCTATATACGTGGCGTGACCGGCGGCCACGCGCGGGGACGCCACACGGTGTCCTAAGACGGTGGGCCGCCTATCAGGGCTCCGCCGGCGGAGCGGCGCTGCTCAACATAGGAGTGTTCGTCGTCGCGCGGACCGATCTACCCATCGTCATAGCATCGGCGTTGGGAACCGTCGTCGCCTCCGTGGTGAATTTCGTTGCCAGCGACCGCCTGGTGTTCCCGGCAGCGGGCGCCGCCATCGCGGCCCGTGGCAGCCACAGTGCGCGGGAGACCGCCGCGGCGCGGGGAGCGGTCGATAGAGTCGATAACCTTACATGAGAAAATTTCCATCAGATTTTCATACAATCGTCATCTGATTCGCCTACGATGGTAGATAGTCGGTGAGACAGGAGGTGAGAATTTTATGGACATCGCACGTAGCGACGGCGCGCGACGGGCGACGAAAGCGCCGGTCGCCAAGGTGTGGCGCGGGCGTGGCTATCGTCTCACCGTAGCCTGGGTCCTCGGGGCGATCGTCGCCGTCAACGCGGCGGTGATCGTCTGGCTCTGGCTGCGCGGCGGCGGCGTCTCCGCCGTGCATGGACTGGGAGATCTGAGCACCAGCGTGGGCCGCATCACCGGCCTGCTCAGCGCCTACCTTGCGTTGCTGCAGGTCCTGCTGCTCGCCCGCCTGCCGCCGCTCGAACGGCTGGCCGGCTTCGATCACCTCACCGCCTGGCACCGCCTCAACGGCAAGGTCTGCCTCCTCCTCGTGCTCGCGCATGTCGTGTTCATCACCATCGGCTACGCGGCGATGGACCGTATCGCGATCCCCCCCGAGGTGGCGCGGTTGCTCGGCGATTACCCAGGGATGATCGCGGCCACGGTCGGGACGGCCCTCCTGATCGCCGTTGTCGTCACCTCGCTCGTCATCGTGCGCCGCCGCCTGCGCTATGAGGCGTGGTACCTCGTGCATCTCACCGCCTACGCGGGCATCGCGCTGGCCTGGGTCCACCAGATCCCCACCGGCAACGAGTTGACCGCCAACCCGGCCGCCGCGACCTACTGGACGGCGCTCTACATCGCCACGCTGGTCTTGCTGGTGCTGTTCCGCATCGCGGGGCCAATCGCGGGGGCGTTCTGGTACGGCCTGCGCGTCGCCGAGGTGACGCCTGAGGGGCCGGGTGTCGTGTCCCTGCGCATCACCGGGCGCCGCCTCGACCGGCTGCACGCGCGGGGCGGCCAGTTCTTCCTGTGGCGCTTCCTCACGCGCGGGCGCTGGTGGGCGTCGCATCCCTTCTCGCTCTCGGCGGCGCCCAATGGCCGCTCGCTGCGCCTCACCGTCAAGGACGTGGGGGACTTCACGCGCCGCATCGGCGCGATCACCCCAGGGACGCGCGTGGTCGCGGAGGGTCCCTTCGGTGTCTTCACCGACGCGGCGCGCCGGCGCGACAAGGTCGCCCTCATCGCGGGCGGCATCGGCATCACCCCGATCCGCGCTATGGTCGAGGATATGCCCCCTGGCCTCGACATCGCGCTCATCTACCGCGTCGTGCGCGCGGAGGACCTGGTCCTTAGCCACGAGCTCGACGCGCTGGCGCGTGAGCGCGGCGTCGCGCTCGCGTACGTCGTGGGCGGCCACACCGGTGCGGAGGGCGCGTATCGCCTGTCGCCGGAGCACCTGCGCGAACTAGTCCCCGACATCGCCGACCGTGAGGCGTACGTGTGCGGGCCGCCAGCGATGATGCGCGTGGCGGAGGCGAATCTGCGCCGTGTGGGCGTCCCGCGCGCCGCCATCCACATGGAGCGCTTCGCCCTGTAATGCAACACCCTCGGCCCTTGACAGCGCCGTCAGAGACCATACCGTCGCCATACTCAATAGACAGCCATAGACAGAAGACCGGAAAGGACACAGAGACGATGCATCGCTCAATCCCCGTTATCATCACGACCGCCGCGGTCGCGCTCCCATTCACCGCCACCGCGGCCGCCACGCACCCGGCGTCCCGGCCGACGACCGCGACGCCGGGCTGGCTGACGTACAACGCGGCCACCCAGACGGCGCTGATTAACGTCATTGCGGGGTACAATACCACGAATGGCGGCAAGAACTTCAATGGCGCCGCGCGGGGCGAGGTCGTCATCACCGTGCCCCTGCACACGAAGGTGGTGCTTACCTTAACGAATCACGGGTCGCTGTCACAGAGCGTGGGGGTCATCAAGGCGACGGCGACGCTGCCGACACGGCCAGCGCCCGCGTACACCGGATGGGCGATGTCCGACTTTGGACGCGGCATCACGACGGGCGCCAGGGCGGACATCCTCCGCTTTACGGCGGACAAGGCCGGCGTGTATCGTCTGGCCTCGGGCGTGCCTGACCAAGCGCACGCCGGCCTGTGGGAGACGTTCGTTGTGTCCGCGTCGGCCAAGACCGCCACGTATGCGACGCCGCGCCCGCACACGACGCCCGCCGTCACCACGCACACGTACGCGGGGCCGGGCGTGGATATGCAGTGGGGCACGGTGCAAGTGACCATCGTCGTGAAAGGGAAGCGCATCGTTGATATCCAGGCCAGCGCGCCGACCGAGCGAGAGCGCTCGGCGTTCATCAACCAGCAGGCCGTCCCGATGCTGCGACAGGAGGTTCTCCAGGCCCAGAGCGCCACGATTGACCTGATCGGCGGCGCCACCATGACCAGCGACGCCTACGACCAGTCGCTGCAAGCGGCGGTCGACAAGGCTCACAAAGCTCACACCCTGTAAGCCCGTGAGTGACGCCGTATCGAACCCTCTCCCTGGGTCGCGCCATGTCGAGCACATCATGGGGATGCCAATCGGGATCGATGTGCGCGACTCCGCGATCGACCCCGGCGCGCTGGACCGGGCGTTCGCATGGCTGCGCTGGGTGGACGCCACGTTCAGCACCTACAAGCTAGACAGCGAGATCAGCAGGCTCAACCGCGGCGAGTTGGCGCTGTCCGACGCCCACCCCGATGTCCGCGACGTCCTCGCGCGCTGCGCCGCGTTGCGCGTGGAGACCGGCGGCTACTTCGACAGCGAGGCGGCGTTCCTGGCGCAGTGGGAGCGCGTGGGTGATGTCGCGCTCCGCCTTGGAGCTGTCGACCCATCGGGCCTGGTCAAGGGCTGGGCGGTGGAGCGCGCCGCGCGTATCTTGGAGCAGGCCGGGGCGCGCGACTACAGCGTCAACGCCGGCGGTGACATCCGCGTGCGTGGGCGCCCGTCGCCCGCGTCGGGCTGGCGCATCGGTATCCAGCATCCGAGCCTGCGCGACAAAGTGGCGGCGGTGATCGAGGCCACCGACCTGGCGATCGCCACGTCGGGCGCGTACGAGCGCGGCGCGCACATCGTCGACCCGCACACGGGGCGCCCCCCCGAAGGTGTCCTATCCGTCACCATCACCGGCCCCGACCTGGCGACGGCCGACGCCTACGCCACGGCCGCCTACGCGATGGGGCGAGAGGGTCCGGCGTGGACCGCGCGGCTCGTCGCCCGCGGCTACGAGGCCATGACCATCCTTGCCGACCAGACCGTCCTCTCGACGCCGGCGTTCCCCACCGCTACACAAGGCTCGTGACTTATCGTAGGGGCGTCTGGCGATCGCGCTACTCATCACAATCCGCCTCTCATCATGCGATTAAATTGGCCGGAGGAATAGCATATCCGTCCGCTTCACTTCGGCCATACAAAAAAGCTCGTTCCGTGCTACAGGAGACCCCATGAAAGTTCACGGGCTACGCCATTGAGCGGCGTCAATAAACCTCGGTGCGAGAGAGGTTCGTGGTAAAATGTGGTCAACTCAAGGGCCGGTTCCACCCGCTCATAGAAGGCGAATGCGGGCTCGTTTTTATACATGGACGATGAGTACCACAATCCCTCGACGTTCGGGTACGCATCATAGATGACCCGTGACCAGCGGCGAGCACGCCCATGCTGTCCCGAATTGATCTCCATTGAAGCCCCAGCCCTGGTGGGCCACGCGCCGCAGAGGTTTAACAGCGTGACGTCGCGCTTCACGGTGAAGCCGACAAGCCAAGGCTCTACCATGAAGCGGTCGATTGTCTTATCCTCCTGGAAGAATTCCGCGACGCAGATTGCAATGCTCGAGGCGCCATACAATATCCTACGCTCCTGTTCGCGCGCAGGATCGCTATGATGATCGAAGCGCATAGTCTTGACCGGACCGAAGGAGCGGCACGCGTTCCAGGCGCGAGGGTGGCGTCCGGCGTGCGGATAGACGCGCCACAGTAGCGTGCCGGTAGCTATGACATAGGGATCGACTGCAATACCCGCTAACACATGCAGCGGCGGGGGCTCGGGAAACTTCGCCACGACTACTGACCAACCCCGAGCGCATCCGCCAGTTCCGCCACGGTCTCGGGGGAACGCCCAGTGCGTAGCCAGTCTCGCGGCGAAAGCGCGACTCTCTCATCCTCGTCAATAAAAAGATCCAGATGGGGCGAGGTAAACCATCTGTACACGGCGACAGGGTGGAGGTGGCGGTCGATGTGAGGAAGGACCCTGCGGACTCCTGGCAGCAACCCCGTCATCTCATCGTTAAATTGCCAGTTCGGAAGCCTCCAACCGCCAACGTCCTTAATCCCATGGATGGTGCGGTTGTACAATTCCTGCCTAATACGGCTCGTGCCAACGCCTAGAATACCCGATGCCTGTGTGACCGTCAGGCTGGCCGCGATGAGGCCCGCATAGAGGGCCGCCGTTTTGATAATTGGGTCATCCGGCCCCATCGCGGATAGAGGCTCGAGGGATAGGCCGCCACGCTCCAGCGCCGCGGCAGCAGCTCCCGTCATCTCGTCACGCGGGTTCAAAGGGAGCGATGTTCGGACTATATCGACCAGGACTCGGGTCATCACCTCGTCCAGTTCTTGCGGCGTGATGCGCACGCCCGCCTTCTGTAGCGTCTCGATGGCCTGCACTGCTCCTCCCCTTTCCCGACTAACGACTTATAACGGTGTTATAAGTCATTATACAACATTTGTAGACGTGCCGTTCCGCCCTGTCCTCGCCCTTTATGCGCGGCGCGGCGCACCCTTGTTCTAAGCTTGCCGAAAAACACGCGGGCCAAAGCCGGAAGTAGAGCGCTTTTCGTATACTGAGAGGCAAGTACAAGCATAGGCTATAGAGTAGCGGGGAGAGGGCATGGCGGCATACGAGGGGTTACGGTTGGCGGTGCAGCGGCAGGGGCGCTTGACGGAGGGGACTCTGGCGCTCCTACACGCCATCGGCCTGGATTTCGAGAGCTATAGCCAGCGCCTGTTCTCGCCCTGCCGCAACTTCCCGCTCTCGCTGCTCTACGCGCGCGACGACGATATCCCCGAGTACGTGGCCTCCGGCACTGTCGACGCCGGTATCGTCGGCCAGAACCTCGTGCACGAGGAGGGCGTCGACGTCGCCGAACTGCTGCCCCTCGGCTACGGCTACTGCACCCTTGTGCTGGCCGCGCCCACCAACGCCGCCGTGCGCGGGCCGCGCGACCTCGCCGGCCGCCGCGTCGCTACCTCGTACCCAGGCTCGGCCCGCGCCTACTTCGAGCGGCACGGCGTGCGCGATGTCGAGGTGATCGAACTCAGCGGCTCGGTCGAGGTGGCGCCCAGCCTGGGCCTCGCCGACGCCATCATTGAGATCACGGCCACGGGCTCGACGCTCGTGCTCAACGACCTGCGCCCGGTCGAAACGGTGCTGGAGTCGCAGGCCGCGCTGGTCGCCAACCACGCTACACTGGAGCACCCCGCCAAACGGGCTGACCTGGACCGCCTGGTCATGCGCATCAAGGCCGTCGGGGCCGGTCGTCGCTACAAGTACGTCATGATGAACGCGCCCGCGCGCGCGCTGCCGCGCATCCGCGAGATCCTGCCCGGCCTCAGGGAGCCGACCGTGATCCCGCTGGCCGATAAAGAGTGGGTCGCGGTCCACGCCGCCATCCAGGAGGAGACCTTCTGGGAGGTCATCGAAGGGCTGCACAAAGCCGGCGCCTCGGAGATCCTCGTGGCCCCGATCGAGAAGTTGGTGAAATAGATAGTGTTTAGTGGCTAGTGTTTAGAGAGCAGATCTAAACACTAGCGAGGCTCTGCCTCAGACCGACGAGACATGACGCGAAAACTTGACTCAATCGCACCATGTTTGCCCGTATTAGGAGTCTAGCCACTAAACACTAAACACTTAGGAGGGCTGGACGTGACGACGGTAGCGGTAGCGGTGGTAGACTACGGCGCCAGCAACATTAAGAGCATCGTGCGCGGGCTGGAGCGCGCCGGCGCGGCGGTCACGGTGGCGCGTACGCCGGAGGAGATGTCCGGCGCGGCGGGGCTAGTGCTGCCGGGCGTCGGCGCGGCCGGGGCGGCCATGCGCGGGCTGCGCGAGCGTGGGCTCGCCCGCCCCTTGACGCGGGCGATCGAGGGCGGCGCGCCGTTCTTGGGCGTCTGCCTGGGCATGCAGCTGCTGCTCGGGGCGCAGGAAGAGGACGACGAGACGGGCCTCAACATCATCGGCGGGCGCGTGCGCCGTCTGCGCGGCGCCAAGGTCCCGCACATGGGCTGGAACACCGTCGACGCCGTTTCCCGCGAGGGCGCGCCCGCCA
>JAABUX010010029.1_pt1 | contig 10641 bp, 8 predicted proteins | sample 5561851 | NCBI WGS metagenome assembly JAABUX01 (sample SAMN10711883, study PRJNA513361) | rock metagenome | isolation source: Antarctica rocks | place: Antarctica: Victoria Land, Richard Nunatak red sandstone | collected 2016-01-03 | reverse complement strand
CACGACCACCGCGTTCTCGAACGCCGCCTTGGTCATGATGTCGGACGGCCGCAAGTTCTCCCGCACCATTTCCACTGCCCGCCGCCCAGTGCGGTAGCTCATCCACCCCCGCTCCTTGTGCGGCGCCGGGATCGCCGCGCAACCCGGCAGCGACATGCCGAGCGCCTCGGCCAGGGAGTTCATGCTGAGCGCCGTGCCCATCGTGTTGCAGTGGCCGGCGCTCGCCGCACTCGCGGCCACCATCTCGATAAACTCCTCGTAGGTGATCCGCTCCTCGGCCAGCAGCTTGCGCGCCTCCCAAACGATGGTGCCCGAGCCAGCGAGCCGGCCGCCATACCAGCCGTCGAGCATCGGACCGCCGGATAGCATGATCGCTGGAATGTTGACCGTGGCCGCACCCATCAGCACCGCCGGCACGGTCTTGTCGCAGCCTGCCGTGAGCACCACGCCATCGATCGGATATCCGTGGAGAACTTCGACCAGGCTGAGATAGGCGAGATTACGGTCGAGCGCGGCCGTGGGCCGCTTGCCGCTCTCCTGGATCGGATGGATTGGGAACTCGAGCGGAATGCCGCCCGCGTCGCGGACGCCGTCCCGTACGCGCTCGGCGAGCTGGACGAGGTGCCGGTTGCAAGGCGAGAGATCGCTGCCGGTTTGGGCGATGCCGATGATCGGACGGTTGCCCTGTAGCTCCTCCCGGGTCAGCCCAAAGTTCAAGTAACGCTCAAGGTATAGTGCCGTCATGCCTGGATTTGCAGGATTATCGAACCACCGCCGGCTGCGTAGCGATTGGCCGTCACCCACCCCATCCATCATCTTCGCCTCCCCAAGCTGCGTTTCGCCAACGGTGGGCGGCACCCCGGCTCGTGTCAACTCTCGGGCGGGATGACGTTCTGTGGGTGCCCGGCCAGCGCCGCCCGCATCGTCTCGGCGCTTTTCAGCCGGGTGTCGTCGAACGCCTCGGGCGTGAGATAGGCGGAGTGCGGCGTGATGATCAGTCGCCCGGCCTGCCAGGGTTCTCGCGCCCGGTAAGCTCGCAGGAGGCCCGGGACCGGCTCGGCCGGGGGCTCCACTGGCAGCACGTCGAGCCCGGCGCCGGCCACATGCCCGCTCCGCATCGCTGCCTCGAGCGCGTCGAGGTCGATGACCGGCCCACGCGCGGTGTTCACCACCACGGCGTTCGGCCGCAGCATCGCGAGCTCTGCCGCGCCGATCATGCCTTTCGTTGCCGGCGTCAGCGGGACATGGATCGATAGTGCGTCCGTCTGCCGCAACAGCGCTTCGAGGCTCGCCGCCCGATCGATGCCGAGCGCTAGCTCCGTGCCGTTGGGGAGCGCCGGGTCATAGAAGACGACGCGCATGCCGAGCGCCTTTGCCCGGAGCGCTGCCGCCGTGCCAATTCGTCCGAGCCCGACCACGCCGAACGTCTGCACCCCCATGCGCCGCAGCAGCGGATGGTTGGTCGCGACCCAAGCTGCCGGCGGCTCCGCCCGTTGCGAATCGTGGTGCAGCAGCAAACCCCGGCGCAGCGCCAGCATCAGCGCGATTGCATGGTCCGCCACCTCCGTCGTCCCGTAATCCGGCACGTTGCACACGACGACGCCGCGCGCCGCCGCCGCCGCCCGGTCAATCCGGTCGTAGCCGACCCCCATGCGCACGATCGCCCGCACTTTCGGGAAACGCGCGAGGTCCGCGGCTGACAGCCAATGCCGGAAGACCATGAGCCCGTCCGTCTCCGCGCAGTCGGCCGCGTCGAGGTCGGCGAGCGTGGCCACGTCCCGCCGCAGCACCCGCACGCTCTCGCCGAGCACGCGGCGTTCCACGTTGTCATCCGGGTAAATCGACTCGGGGTAGAGGACCGTCGTCATGAAGCCTCCCGTGTTCATGCCAATCCTGCGTCGGAGCGCCTGGCAGGGCAACCCGTTGCGCGCCGTCCGACAGCCGGGCAGCATAGCGGGGCACGGTCGGGGAGAGCGGCGGATGAACGGCGCAGAAAGTCTCGTACACACCCTCGTTGCCGGCGGCCTCGACACCTGCTTCGCCAACCCCGGCACGAGCGAGATGCATTTCGTCGCTGCGCTGGATCGCATCCCCGGCTTGCACTGCGTGCTCGGCCTGTTCGAGGGAGTGGTTACAGGCATGGCGGACGGCTACGGCCGGATGGCGGACCGGCCCGCTGCCACGCTGCTGCATTGCGGCCCTGGTCTCGGCAACGGCATTGCCAATCTGCACAATGCGCGGCGCGCCCGCACCCCGATAGTCAACTTGGTTGGCGACCAGGCCACCTACCATCGCCCGCTCGACGCGCCGCTCACCGCGGACACTGAGAGTCTCGCCCGCAGCATCTCCGTATGGACGCGCACGGCCCTATTTGCCGCCACCGTAGGGGGCGATTGCGCCGCGGCTGTGCAGGCCGCAAGCCAGGCACCGGGCGGTACCGCGACGCTCATCCTGCCAAGCGATACGTGCTGGGATGAGGGCGGCGAGCCTGGCCGTCCGCTTCCCATTATTCCCCCGTCCCATGTCGATCCCAGCCAAGTGCAGAGCGCAGTTCGCGCACTGCGCGAGGGTGGTGCCGTTCTCCTCCTCTCCGGTCATGCCTTACGGGATGCCCCACTGCGCACGGCGCAGCGAATCGCCGCAGCGACCGGCGCCCAGCTCATGGCCGAGCAGAGCAATGCCCGCATTGAGCGGGGCCGCGGCCGCGTCGGGATCCCGCGCGTGCCCTATCCGGTCGACCAAGCGCTCGCCGCCCTTGCCGGCACGCGCCATATCGTGCTCGTAGGAGCCAAGGACCCCGTCAGCTTCTTCGCCTATCCCGGTAAGCCGGGCCGGATGGCTCCAACCGAGTGCCAAGTCCATGTCCTTGCCCGGCCGGAGCAGGACCTCGTGGAGGCGCTGTCTCAACTTGCGGAGGCGCTGGGGGCGCCAGAGGTGCCGTTGCTCGCCGAACCATCTTCGACTGATCCTGCCCGGGGCGCTGTGACGAGTGAGGCGCTGGCGCAATCACTATCAGCGCTGCTGCCGGATTTCGCTGTCATTGCCGATGAAAGCGTAAGCTTCGGCCGCGCGCTCTATCCCAATACGGACGGAGCGGCCCCGCATGATTGGCTGCAGATCACCGGAGGAGCCATTGGCTGCGGGATGCCGCTCGCGACAGGAGCGGCGATTGCGGCACCAGGTCGCCGGGTCGTCAACCTTCAGGCGGACGGCTCCGCAATGTACACGGTCCAGGCGCTCTGGACGCAAGCGCGTGAGCGGCTCGACGTGACGACGGTGCTCCTATCCAACCGGAAATATGCGATCTTGCTCGGCGAGTACCGAGGCGTCGGTGCCAATCCCGGTCGCACCGCCATGGATATGATGGATCTATCGAACCCGGACCTCGATTGGCCCGGCATCGCCCGGGGCATGGGCGTCGAGGCCGCCCGCGCCGCGACGATGGAGGAGTTCAACGACCTGTTTGCCCAGGCCAACAGCCGGCCCGGGCCATTCCTGATCGAGCTGGTCATCTAGGCGCTGGACATCAGGCGCCGCCGCGCGTATAGGCCGCCGCTTCCTGAACCCGCGGGAGGCTGGCGTGCGCGCTAGCCGGTCGAACCGCCTACGAGGGCTGCATGGCCAAGAAGATTGTCGGCTACATCAAGTTGCAAATCCCGGCTGGTAAGGCGAATCCGTCTCCCCCGGTCGGCCCCGCGCTTGGCCAGCGCGGCCTCAACATCATGGCGTTCGTCAAGGAGTTCAATGCGGCGACGCAGGGCATGGAACCCGGCATGCCCATACCCGTGGTGATCACGGCGTTTGGCGACCGTACCTTCTCCTTCATCATGAAGACGCCGCCGAACACGTATTTCTTGAAGAAGGCAGCGGGCATCACGAAGGGGACCACGACGCCGGGTAAAGGGACTGCTGTAGGGCGGGTTACCACCGCGCAGTTGCGGGAAATCGCGGAAACAAAGATGAAGGACATGAACGCGAGCGACCTGGACGCCGCGGTGCGCATGCTCTCCGGCAGCGCCCGTTCGATGGGCATCACCGTGGTGGAGGGCTAGGCCATGTCCGAAGGCAAGCGTCTGCGCGCCTCCTACGAGGGTATTGACCGGCTGAAGCTTTACCCGCTTGCGGACGCGATCCGCATGGTCAAGGGCAATGCTCGCGCCAAGTTCGACGAGACGGTCGAGCTTAGTATGAATCTCGGCATCGATCCGCGGCACGCCGACCAGATGGTTCGCGGGCTGCTGTCGCTGCCGAACGGGACGGGCAAGACGCTGCGCGTTGCGGTGTTCGCCCGCGGTGCGAAGGCTGAGGAGGCCCAGGCAGCCGGCGCCGACGTGGTTGGTGCGGACGACCTGGCCGAGCGCGTTCAGGCCGGCGATCTGCCATTCGATCGCTGCATCGCGACGCCGGACATGATGGCGCTGGTCGGGCGGCTGGGGAAAATCTTGGGGCCGCGCGGACTGATGCCGAACCCTAAGCTCGGCACCGTGACCATGGACGTTAAGGGCGCGGTGAATGCGGCCAAGAGCGGCCAGGTCGAATACCGCGCCGAGAAGGCTGGCATTATTCATGCCGGAGTTGGCAAGGCGAGTTTCGATGAAGATAAGCTGATCGAGAACATCCGCGCCTTCGTCGACGCGATCCAGAAGGCGAAGCCCGCCGGCGCCAAGGGCAACTACCTGCAGCGTATGGCGGTGAGCAGCACGATGGGTCCCGGCATACGTATCGACCCGGCGTCGGTTACCGCCTGAGAATACACGGCTGCCGCGAGGTGGCCGTGGCTAGGAGGGGGTTCGCCCTCTCCGAACCTGTCCAAGACCGCACGTCCTCCCTTTGGAGGTTAATGGGCTCCGGCCCGCGCGCGTGAGACGGTAAGGCCTGAAGTTCGGGGGTTCGCTCCCATCTTCGGCAGTTCCGGATCGGGCAGGCGAACCGGGTGGCGATGTCGCCACCTATGGGCAACCCGGCCCGGCGCGGTCCAAACGCGCAAGGCCAGTTCGAGGCCGGTTTCGCCGGCCTTGGAGGATGGACGTGGATCGTACGGAGAAGCGCGAATTCGTCGCGACGCTCGGTGCGGTGTTCGCGGAAACGAGCATGGTCGTGGTCACCCGAAATAACGGGATGACCGTGGCCGAGGTCTCGGAACTGCGGCGCCGGATGGGAGCGGCCGGGGCGACGTTCAAGGTCGCGAAGAACCGTCTCGCAATCCTCGCCCTGGACGGGACCCGATTCGAGGCCATCAAGCCGATGCTGAAAGGGCCAACCGCGCTTGCGTGGTCGGCCGACGCGGTGTCGGTAGCGAAGGCGGCCATCGAGTTCGCCAAGATCAACGAGAGGCTCGTCGTGGTCGGCGGTGCCCTTGGGACCCAGACGCTGAATGCGGATGGGATCAAGGCGCTTGCCGATTTGCCGTCGCTCGATGCACTGCGCGCCAGGTTGGTGGGAATGATTCAGACCCCAGCCACCCGGATCGCCGGCATCGTGGCGGCACCCGCCGGGCAGCTTGCACGGGTCTTCGGGGCCTATGCCAGGAGAGACGAGGCGGACGCTGCATAGATCGAGCCACGCGCCGCGCGCGCCGGGCTTGCATGAACCCAACACAGGACTTACTTAGGGAATATCGAAATGGCTGATTTGTCAAACCTTGTCGACGAGCTCTCGAAACTCACCGTTCTAGAGGCTGCCGAGCTCAGCAAGATGCTGGAGGAGAAGTGGGGCGTCTCTGCCGCGGCACCGGCTGCCGCTGCAGTTGCCGCTCCGGCTGGCGGTGCAGTTGCCGCGGCGCCGGCTGAGGAACAGACGGAGTTCACGGTCATCCTCGCCAAGGTCGGCGATAAGAAGATCAACGTGATTAAGGAGGTTCGGACCATCACCGGCCTCGGCCTCAAGGAGGCCAAGGATCTCGTCGAAGGCGCGCCCAAGACCGTGAAGGAGGGCGTGAACAAGGATGAGGCCGCGAAGCTTAAGAAGCAGCTTGAGGAGCAAGGCGCCGCTGTCGAAGTTAAGTAATTTCCGGCCCGGCTTGCTGGGCTAATAGATACGAAAGGAGCGGGCGGGGACCAGTTGGTCGCCGCCTATTTCGCCGTTGCCGCGCGGCAACGGAAGGCCTGGGTGACCGGGGAGTGCAGGTCGCAAGCGGGTGCATCGCCACGTTGGCGTTTCACAGATCGGGGGTCAAGACGGCATGAACGCTCTCAGCAAACCTTTCACGGGGCAGAAGCGAATCCGCAAGAGCTTCGGGCGCATTCCCGAGGTCGCGCCGATGCCCAACCTGATCGACGTGCAGCGCGCGAGTTACGAAGCTTTCCTGCAGATGAACGTGGCGCCGGACAGCCGGACGAACACGGGGCTGCAGGAAGTGTTCAAGTCTGTCTTTCCGATCGACGACTTTGCCGGGCGTGGACGGCTCGAGTTCGTTTACTTCGAGCTAGAAGAGCCAAAATACGACGTCGAGGAGTGCATTCAGCGCGGACTTAACTTTGCGGCCCCGCTCAAGGTCGTACTGCGCCTGATCGTTTGGGACCTCGACGAGGATACTGGCGCTCGCAGCATTCGCGACATCAAAGAACAGCCGGTCTACATGGGCGACATGCCGCTCATGACCGATAACGGCACCTTCATCATCAACGGTACCGAGCGGGTCATCGTCAGCCAGATGCACCGTTCTCCCGGCGTCTTCTTCGACCACGACAAGGGCAAGACGCACGCGAGTGGCAAGTATCTCTTCACCGCGCGAGTCATTCCCTATCGCGGCTCTTGGCTCGATTTCGAGTTCGACAGCAAGGACCTCGTTTACGTCCGCATCGACCGCAAGCGGAAGCTGCCGGCGACGACGCTGCTCTACGCGCTCGAGAGCCGGGCGACCGAGGCGATGCGCGCGGAGCGGGTCGCCCGCGGCGAGACTGTCGACATCGGTGAAATCCGTGGCATGGATCCCGAAGAAATCCTGACTGCATTTTATGGCCAGGTCGTGTTCCTGCGTACCGCTAAGGGCTGGGCGCGGCCGTTCGAGGCGGAGGCCTATCGCGGCATTACCTTGGCGGAGCCGCTGGTCGACGCCGATACCGGGGAGACCGTGGCCGAGGCCGGCAACAAGCTGACCGCCCGCGCCGCGAAGCGCATTGCGGAGAAGACGGCGACCGTGCTTGTCGGGCGTGCGGACTTGCTTGGCCGGTACATGGCCGAGGACCTCGTGAATCACGAGACCGGCGAGATCTATGCGGAGGCCGGTGAAGAGTTGGCCGAAGCTCGCCTGGCGGCCCTGGAGGAGGCGGGCATCGACCGCTTGCCGACGCTCGCCGTCGACCAGCAGAACGGTCCTTGGCTGCGCAACACGCTCGCCGTCGATAAGAACACCAACCGCGATGACGCGCTCACCGATATCTACCGCGTCATGCGGCCCGGCGAGCCGCCGACGCCTGAAACGGCCGAAGCGCTGTTCCGGGGATTGTTCTTCGACGCGGATCGCTACGATCTGTCTGCAGTCGGCCGCGTCAAGATGAACATGCGTCCTGCGCAAGGACGACATCCTGCGCACGCTCAAGATCATGTGCGAGCTCAAGGATGGCCGCGGTACGATCGACGACATTGACAATCTCGGCAATCGTCGCGTGCGCTCGGTTGGCGAGTTGATGGAGAATCAGTACCGGGTGGGGCTGCTGCGCATGGAGCGGGCTATCCGCGAGCGCATGGGCAGCGTCGACATCGACACGGTGATGCCGCACGACCTGATCAACGCGAAGCCGGCCGCTGCCGCCGTGCGCGAGTTCTTCGGTTCGAGCCAGCTCAGCCAGTTCATGGACCAGACGAACCCTCTCTCGGAAGTTACTCATAAGCGGCGCCTATCCGCGCTTGGCCCGGGCGGGCTCACGCGGGAACGCGCCGGGTTCGAGGTGCGCGACGTGCATCCGACGCATTACGGCCGCATTTGCCCGATCGAGACCCCGGAAGGCCCGAATATCGGGCTGATTAACTCGCTGGCCACCTATGCCAAGGTGAACAAGTACGGGTTCATCGAAACGCCGTACCGGCTCGTGAAAGACGGGACGGTCCAGGACGGGTGGAAGTACCTATCGGCCATGGAGGAAGAGCGCCTCGTCGTCGCGCAAGCCGACGCGCCTACGGACGCAGCCGGGCATTTCGAGGAAGATCTCGTCTCGGTGCGCCGCCAGGGCGACTTCCGGCTGGTAAAGCCGGAGGACGTGACAGCGGTCGACGTGAGCCCGAAGCAGCTCGTGTCGGTAGCCGCCGCGCTCATCCCGTTTCTCGAGAACGACGACGCGAACCGGGCGCTGATGGGGAGCAACATGCAGCGCCAAGCGGTGCCGCTCATCCAGGCGGACGCGCCACTTGTCGGCACCGGCATGGAAGCCGCCGTCGCGCGAGACTCCGGCGCCACCATCGTTGCGCGGCGGCCCGGCGTCATCGACCAGATCGATGGCGCTCGCATCGTCGTCCGTGCCACGGTCGAGGACGGAACCACGCGGGGCGTTGATATCTACCGCCTCCGTAAATACATGCGGAGCAACCAGAGCACTTGCATCAATCAGCGGCCGCTTGTGCGCGTCGGAGATCGTGTTGCCGAGGGTGATATTATCGCCGACGGGCCAAGCACGGAGTTGGGCGAGCTGGCGCTGGGGCGGAACGTGCTCTGCGCATTCATGCCCTGGAACGGCTACAACTTCGAAGACAGCATTCTCATTAGCGAGCGCATTGCGCGAGACGACGTCTTTACCTCGATCCACATCGAGGAGTTCGAGACGATGGCGCGTGACACCAAGCTCGGCCAGGAGGAGATCACCCGGGACATCCCGAACGTGGGTGAGGAGGCGCTGCGCAATCTCGACGAGGCGGGTATCGTCTACATTGGCGCCGAGGTGAACCCTGGTGACATCCTGGTCGGCAAGGTAACGCCAAAGGGCGAGAGCCCAATGACGCCGGAGGAAAAGCTCTTGCGGGCGATCTTCGGCGAGAAGGCGAGCGATGTGCGGGACACGTCCCTGAAGCTGCCGCCCGGAGTTACGGGCACGATCGTGGACGTGCGCGTGTTCAGTCGCCGCGGCGTCGACAAGGACGAGCGCGCGATGGCAATCGAGCGCGCCGAGATCGAGCGGCTTGCGAAGGACCGCGACGACGAACGCGCCATCCAGGAGCGAAGCTTCCTCAATCGCTTGCGGGAGAAGCTGCTGGGTCGCAAGGCATCGGGCGGGTTTAAGGGCATCAAGGCGGGTACCACGCTGGGCGAGGACGTGCTGGCCGAGCATCCCCGCGGCGCCTGGCGCAATATTGGCGTTCAGGACGATGCGGTGATGGCCGAGATCGAGACGCTGAAGCGCGAGTTCGATGCCGCCGTGGCTCGGCTACAGGCGCGCTTCGATGGCAAGGTGGAGAAGCTTCAGCGGGGCGACGAGCTGCTGCCCGGCGTCATGAAGATGGTCAAGGTGTTCGTGGCGGTGAAGCGCAAGCTGCAGCCGGGCGACAAAATGGCCGGACGCCATGGCAACAAGGGCGTGGTGAGCCGGGTCACCCCAGTGGAGGATATGCCGTTCCTAGAAGATGGGACGCCAGTGGACCTCGTGCTCAACCCGCTCGGCGTGCCGAGCCGGATGAACGTTGGGCAAATCCTGGAAACGCATCTCGGCTGGGCCTGCGCCACCCTCGGTAAGCAGATCGGCGAGCTGGTGGATGAGTACCAGCGGACTGGGGCGGAGCGTGAAGCGCTGCTCGAGCGGTTGCGCGACGTCTACGGCGACGACGTGTACGCCCGCGAAATTGCGCCGATGTCGACGGAGCAGCTGATCGAGTTGTCCCACAATTTGCGTAAAGGCGTGCCCATCGCGACGCCGGTGTTCGATGGGGCGAGGATGTCCGACATCGAAGGCATGCTGACGAAGGCCGGGCTCGACACGTCAGGGCAGGTGCAACTGACGGATGGACGGTCGGGCGAGATATTCGAGCGCCGGGTCACCGTTGGATACATCTATATGCTTAAGCTGCATCACCTCGTCGACGACAAGATCCATGCTCGCAGCATCGGGCCGTACAGCCTGGTGACCCAGCAGCCGCTGGGAGGCAAGGCGCAGTTCGGCGGCCAGCGCTTCGGCGAAATGGAAGTGTGGGCGCTCGAGGCCTATGGCGCTGCTTACACGCTCCAGGAAATGCTGACGGTGAAGTCCGACGACGTGTCGGGCCGAACCAAGGTTTACGAGGCGATCGTGCGCGAGCAGGACACGTTCGAAGCCGGCATTCCCGAGAGCTTCAACGTGCTGGTGAAGGAGCTGAAGAGCCTTGGCCTGAACGTCGATCTCGACCAGCGCGCCGTCTGACGACACCCACATCTTTAATGCGGCGCCCGGACTTGGGCGCCGCCGAAGGGGTTTGAACTATGAACGATCTTATGAAGATTCTGGGTCAGGTCGGCCCAGCGCTCACCTTCGACCAGATCAAAATCCAGATCGCGAGCCCGGAGCAAATCCGGTCCTGGTCCTATGGCGAGATCAAGAAGCCCGAGACGATCAACTACCGGACCTTCAAGCCGGAGCGGGATGGTTTATTCTGCGCGCGGATTTTCGGGCCGATCAAGGATTACGAGTGCCTGTGCGGCAAGTACAAGCGGATGAAGTTCCGGGGGATCATCTGCGAGAA
>JAABUX010010028.1_pt1 | contig 10641 bp, 9 predicted proteins | sample 5561851 | NCBI WGS metagenome assembly JAABUX01 (sample SAMN10711883, study PRJNA513361) | rock metagenome | isolation source: Antarctica rocks | place: Antarctica: Victoria Land, Richard Nunatak red sandstone | collected 2016-01-03 | reverse complement strand
GACGGGAGCCAATTCCGCTCGACCCAGGGGCTCGCCCAATAGAGCAACTCCACGGTTCGTGCATGCCTCGCGCTCCCAGGATTGTCCGCCGATAATGCACGAGCCCTGCTGCTTAATGACCCAGGCGCTGGTGCGGCGCCTGCCCGGACCATGCGGTCGCTGACCAGACCACGCGGTCGCCGAAGTAAGAAGAAAGCGGTGAGGGATTATGATACGACAACGCCGGCGCACAATCGTGGGCGCCATGGATATGGATAGGGTCACGCTAGCGGAGCAGGGAACGAGGGGACGGCGCGTGCGGCGCCGAGGGTACGGGCGTGGCGCCGTTGTGACGGCGGCCGTCGCCTGTATCCTCGGCGCGCTGGGTGTGCTCATGCCGATGCCGGCGCCGATCGCCGCGACGCGTACCACAGGGACGGGCTCCCTGCACATAGCGGCGGCGCCGGCGACCCTTCCGGCGGGTTTCCAGAAGATCAAGCACATCGTCTTTATCATTAAAGAGAATCGTTCGTTCGACCACTACTTTGGGCTGTTCCCCCACGCGGACGGAGCGTCGGTCGGCCGCACATCGAGCGGCGAACTTGTGCCCCTGCGCGTGGCTCCCGACCAGATCTCGCCCGATCTCTCGCACTCCGCACAGTCCGCGTACCTGGCCTACGACCACGGGCGCATGGACCGCTTCGACCTTATCCCCGGCGCGGTGGACCTAGGCGTCGACGACGCTTATACCCAGATGCGCGAACGTGATATCCCCGACTACTGGGCCTACGCGCGGCGTTTCACCCTCGACGACCATTTCTTTTCCACGATCATGGGGCCGAGCTTACCCAACCACTTGGTGACCATCGCGGCGCAATCGGCGAACGTGAACAGCAATCCCGCCTTTGTCAATAGCCCCGCCTACAACGACACGAGCTGGGGTTGCGACGCGCCCGCCGGGGCCTTTGTCACCACGCTCTCTCTGGCTAGACGACAGGGACGTACCGCGCCCTGTTTCGACATCGCGACGCTGGCCGACCGCCTCAACGCCAAGCACATCGCCTGGCGCTATTATGCGCCGCCGCAGCATCAGGCCGGTTATATCTGGTCGACGTTCGATGCCATCCGGCACGTCCGCTATGGCCCGCAATGGCGCTCTAATGTGGTTCCCTGGGGCCTGTTCGAGACGCAGGTGGCGCGCGGACGGCTGGCCCCGGTCACCTGGCTCGTGACCGACGCGGGGCACAGCGAGCATCCCCCGGCGAGCTCCTGTTTGGGGCAGGACGCGACCGTTTCGGAGGTCAACGCGATCATGCGCAGCCCCTTCTGGGCCAGCACGGCCATCTTCGTGACCTGGGACGACTTCGGCGGCTTCTATGACCATGTGGCGCCGCCACAGGTCAACCAACTGGGGTTGGGACCGCGCGTTCCAACCATCGTGATCTCGCCCTACGCGCGGCGCGGCTACGTCGACCATACGCCCTACGACTTTACGTCGCTGCTGCGCTTCGTCGAGGAGCGGTTCGGCCTGGCGCCGCTGACCGTGCGCGACGCGCAGGGGCCGACGCTCGCCAACAGCTTCGATATGGCGGCCGCGCCCAGTCCGCCCGTCATCCTGCAGCCCCAGCAGTGCCCGCTGATCCCCGGTGTGGGCATCAACGGCGCGGCGGCGGGCAAGCGCGCCGAGAACGTGATCCTATTGCGCGGCGCCCCGGTTATCGTGCGCATCGTCGGCGGCGACCACACCCTCCTGCTGGTGTTGCGCTCGGCGACGGCCACGGGGACCTATCTCGTCACTCCGGCCACGCGCGTGTTGGGACGCGGGGGCCGGCCGCTCGACCCGGCGGCGTTGCAGGTGGGCGATGTCGTGCTGGGGAGTCCCACGGCGCTCCAGGATGAGTCGGCCGAGGGTGTCACGCTCGACGGCCGGGTGACGCGGGTCGACGCGGCGCGGGGGACGCTGACGCTGGCGGTGCGGACGGTGCTGCAGCCGTCGGACGCGCGCCAGGTGGGTGGGCAGGTCCAGCTACAGGTCGTGGGCGTCGTGGTGAGTCAAGAGACCATCGTCGTCATCCGCGGGCGTGAAACGGACCTCGCCGCCCTGCGTCCCGGCATGGCCGTCTACGCGACGGGCGCGCTACACCAGGCGAGCCATCTGCTCACGCTGACCAGCAGTATCGTGGCGCACAACCCACCCAAACCATCAGTAGGGCTCGTCCACGGACTATAGTAGAATAGTAGGCATGAATCGCCGATGTGGGAGAGGGGGACACGATGGTTCAGACATCGTGGCGGCAGCCGCCGCTGACGACAGAGCAGGAGCACCGGCTGTTCATGCTGCTATTGGAGGATGACACGGAGGATGCGCCCTGGATGGTGATGGGAGATCTGCAGTTCTGGTCGGCCAGCGGCTTCGCGCACAGCCTGTACACCTATGCCCACGAGCAGGGGCTGGGCTGGTACGTGGCCGCGATGCTGCCGATCAATTTCCGCTGGCCGGGTGTGCCCACGACGCGCACGCTCGCGCCTGACACCTTCGTGGCCTTCGTGCCGGAGCGGGCGCGTACGTCGTATGACCTGGAGGCGGAGGGCGTGTTCCCGCCATTCGTGCTTGAGGTGGTCTCGCCGTCGAGCAAGCGGCGGGACCACGAGGAGAAACTGGAGGCGTACGACCTGCTGGGCGTGCGCGAGTACGCGCTGTTCACGCCGCGCGCGGGGGACGCCTCGGCGCTGGACGGGTATCGGCGCGGGGCGGGCGGTGGGCTCGAGCCGTGGACGCCGGACGCGCAAGGGCGGCTGTGGAGCGACGTGTTGGGGCTCTATTTGGGCGTGCGGGGCGTGTACGTGCAGGCCGAGACACGCGAGGGCCGCCTGTTACTGACGCCCGAGCAGGAGGCGGAAGGGCGTCGCCAGGAGGCGGAGGGGCGTCGCCGCGCCGAGGAGGATGCCGAGCGGCTGCGCCATGAACTAGAGCAGTTGCGCGGCCAGGGCAACGAGGGGTGAAAGGCGCCTTTGTCAGCATCGTCGCCTTCAGGCCCCACGTCCGATGAGCAACGGGGAAGAAGCTTTGAGCAAGCCGGTAGAACTATACACCACCTCCGGGTGCCCACACAGCGCCGCCGCGCGGGAAGATTTGGAGTGGCGCGGGGTCGAGTTCGTGGAATATGACGTGGAGCGGGACGCCGCGGCGCGCGCGCGCATGCTTCAGCTGACCGGGGGTGCGCGCACCGTCCCCGTGATCGTGGAAGAAGGTAAGCCGGCGCAGGTGGGCTGGATGGGTCGGGGCTGCCCGGTGTGAGCGCGAACGCGGTCAGGGCGAGGGGGCAGGGGCAAGGGCTGCATCCAGGAGGCGGCGCAAGACATGGTAGGCGGAGGCCTGCGCCTCTTGGATGCGCGGGATATAGTCCGAGCGCACGACGATCGCGTCGTCGGTGAGACGCTCGCTCACGATCCGTCCCCCATCGTAGCCCACGATCCCCACGGTCAGCAACCCCCGTTTACGCGCCTCGGCCAGGGCGGCCAGGATGTTCGCCGAGCCGCCGCTGGTGGAGATGCCCACGGCCACATCGGCGGGACGGGCCTGCGCGATCAGCTGGCGGGTGAAGATGGCCTCGCTCCCGATGTCGTTGGCGATGGCCGTGATGTTGGCCGGCTCCGCCGCCAATGATGTCGCTGGGACGGGCGCCAGACCCAGCGGCGGGTCCACGCAATCCGCGACCAGGTCGTTGGCGTCGGTGGCCGAACCGCCGTTGCCGAAGACGATGAGTTGCCCGCCGCGCCTCAGCCGCGTGGCGATGGCCGCGGCTATCCGCGCGATGGCGCCGGCTTCGTCCGCCGCCACCGCCGCGCGCAGGTGGTTGACCTCCTGCATCTTCTGCAGCATCGACTCCCGCGCCGCGTCCGCGACGGCCGCGAGCCCCTGCTCCTGGCTGCCCAGGAAGGGGTAGAGGAAAGAGGACGCCCCCACGTCATGCCCCTGCTCGCGGTGCTCGAAGTACACATGCACCGTCTCCCAGAGCATGTGGTAGAGGATCTCGAAGACCTCCTGGCACACGAACGGGTCCTCGTCCGGTAGGGCGAAGGGGTAGTCGCCCACCGTCCCCGCCAGCGCGAAGGTGAGCGCCCCCCGCTCGTGGGCCGCCCGCAACGCGCGCTCCACCGCCATCGCCCCGCCCGGCGCGGCCCCTGGAGACGACGGGGCCGAGAAGGAGAAGCCCAACACCATGTCTTCGGGCCGCAGGATGACGGGCAAGCGGGCCTCGAAATCCGGGCCGAGGTCCAGGGCCGGCAGGGCGCGCTTGCCCACGATGACCGGATGCACGAACTCGACCGACACATGCTGCGCGTCCGTGGCCGCGGCGCCCTGTCCGCAGGCCAGCAGCCGACCGCCCGCCAGGAAGCGGCGGGACATCTCCTGGCAGGCCGCGGCCAGGCGGGGCGCCTCCGCCGTGAAGAACGTCTCGCAGACGGCGTTGCGCCGCAGTAACATGTCCCTGGCGCGCGCGACGAGCGTGTCGGTGTCTACGAGCATCCCTGCCTCCTATAAGCTGTCAGCTGACAGCTGTCAGCTAGCAAATCCTAGGCAACGGATCTCCGACCAGCATGTCGATCATGCGGGTACCGCCGAACTGCGTGTGCATCAGGACCATGCGCGCCGGCTCCGCGCGCACCTCCCCGATCAGCGCGGCATCCTCACCGCCGGCGACGCCGCGCAAGGCCTCCAGGGCGGCCTCCGCCACATCAGGCGCCACGACGGCGAGCAGCTTGCCCTCGTTGGCCACGTAGAGGGGATCGAGGCCCAGGATCTCGCAGGCCCCCTGCACGACATCGCGTATCGGCAGCATCTCCTCCCAGACCGCCACCCCGTATCCCGAGTCGCGCGCCAGCTCGTTCAGCACCGTGCCCACCCCGCCGCGCGTGGGATCGCGCATGAAGCGCAACCCGCTGCCGCCGTCAGCCCCCAGCCCTGTCGCCGCTTTGAGCGCCGCCACCAGCGGGGTCAGCGCGCGCGTGTCCGAGCACACCTCCGCCTCCAGATCTAGGTTGCCACGAGCGATCATGATGGCCATGCCGTGGTCGCCCAACGTCCCGGAGCAGATAATCTTGTCGCCTGGCCGAACCGCCGCCGCGGACAGGGAGAGCGCGGGGTCCGCGACCCCGACCCCGGTGGTGACGATGTAGAGCCCGTCCCCCTTGCCGCGCTCGACCACCTTGGTGTCCCCGGTGGCGATGACGACGCCGGCTCGCGCGGCCGCCGCGGCCATCGCCTCCACCTCGCGGCGCAGTACCGCCGTGTCCAGCCCCTCCTCGATGATGAGGGCGGCCGAGAGCCCCAGCGGCGTGGCCCCCGCGACGGCCAGGTCGTTCACCGTCCCGTTGACCGCCAATTCCCCGATGGAGCCGCCGGGGAAGACCAGCGGATGCACCACGAAGGCGTCGGTGGTCAGGGCCAGCCGCACGTCGCCGCAGGGCAGCAGCGCCGCGTCGGCCAGCGGCGCCAGCGCCGGGTTGGTCAGCGCCGGCAGCAGCAGCCCCTCGATCAGTTTGTGGGTCGCCTTGCCCCCGGCCCCGTGGCTCATATCGATCCATGGAGCGGTGAAAGCGGGCGGCCGGCGGCGGGCCTGCTCGAGTCGCTCCAGCACCTGCTGCTCGCGCTGGTCGTTCATACTCCTGCCTCCACCGTCTCAGCCTGCTCTATCTCCGCCTGCTCCATAGACGCGTGCGTGCGCCCGAAGTTGAAGTAGGCGGCGCACGCCCCCTCGGAGGAGACCATGAGGGCGCCCAAGGGGCGCTCCGGGGTGCAGGCCGTGCCGAAGACCTTGCACTCCCAGGGCTTGAGCACGCCTTTGAGCACCTCGCCGCACTGGCATGCCTTGGGATCGGCCACCCGCACACCGGGCGAGGCATAGCGCAACTCGGCGTCGAAGTCCGCGTACGCCGGGGCGAGCTTGAGCGCCGACTGGGCGATGAAGCCCAGGCCGCGCCACTCGAAGTACGGCCGCAGCGTGAAGACATCGGCCATGCTCTTGAGCGCCTGCAGGTTGCCCTCCCAGGGCACGATCCTGCTGTACTGGTTCTCGACCTCGCAGCGTCCCTCGGCTAGTTGCCGCATCAGCATCAGGATGGACTGGATGAGGTCCAGCGGCTCGAAGCCCGCCACCACGACCGGCTTGCCGTAGTCGCGCGGCATGAACTCGTAGGGCCGGCAGCCGACCACCGTGGACACATGGCCCGGCCCGATAAAGGCGTCGAGGCGCAGGTCCGGCGAGTCCAGCAGCGCCCGCACCGGCGGTACGATGGTGACGTGGTTGCAGAAGACAGAGAAGTTCGTGAGGCCCTCACGCTTGGCTCGCTGCAGCGTGAGCGCGGTGGACGGCGCCGTGGTCTCGAACCCGATGGCGTAGAAGACGACCTCGCGGTCCGGGTTCTCGCGGGCCAGGCGCAGCGCGTCCAGCGGGGAGTAGACCATGCGGATATCGGCGCCCTGGGCCTTGATCTCCAGCAGGTTGCCCTTCGAGCCCGGTACGCGCATCATGTCCCCGAAGCAGGTAAAGATCACCTCCGGCCGCTCGGCGATGGCGATGCCGTCGTCGACCCGCCCCATCGGCAGCACGCACACGGGACAGCCCGGCCCATGCACTAACTCGACCTGTGGAGGCAACAGGTCCTTGATGCCGTGGCGATAGATCGTGTGGGTATGCCCGCCGCACACCTCCATAATTTTGTAGTGCCGATCCGGGTCCGTGAGCGCGGCGATCTCCGCCGCGATCGCCCGCGCGATCCCGGCATCGCGAAACTCATCTACGTACTTCATCGACGCCTTCCTCTCCGCGTCCACCCCGTGGCCGCTCTACCCCTTGCTCTATCCCTGCTACCCGACCGATGGCGACGCCGCCGTGCGTCAGCAGCACATCGCCGCCACGCACCGGGGCCACCAACTCCACCGCGATCGTCGCCCTGTTGCCAGCGCTGTCCTGGCAGAGCGCGTCATCCCCGTCGACCGTGAGCACCCGCACGGGGATACCCGCATCGGCGCAGACGACACAGCCATCGTGGTCCAGGGTGCAGGCCGTGCCCCACACGTCGTCTGGAAGCGCGGGCGCGCTATGCGGCATGACACTTTCGTCGCTCATCACGTCTAATCACTCAATCCGCGAGGCGTGCAGTTCCACCATCTCCTGCTCGTAGGCCTCGCCTATCTCCTTCAGCGCCCGCAACGTTAGCCGCGCCTCGGCCTCGTCGATCTTGGACATCGCGAATCCCACATGGATGAGCACCCAATCCCCGATCGCGACGGTCTCCTCATCGTGGTGTACCAGGCCAATATTGACGTTCCGGCGCACCCCGCTCACGTTCACCTTGGCCAACTGTAGATTCTCGTCCACGATCTCCACGATCTGACCCGGTATCGCCAGGCACATGACCTTCTCCTTAACTAACGTAGTGACGAGTGACGAGTGACGAGTGGCGAGTGACGAGTGACGAGTGGCGAGTGACTAGGCGCCACTCTATAACTAACCACTCGTCACGCGCCACTCTATAACTAACCACTCGTCACGCGCCACTCGCCACTCTATTCGCCAACACCGCCTGACCAAGCGCCAGGCCGCCATCGTTGGCCGGCGTCCGACGGTGCCGGTAGACCACGAAATCGTGGCGCGCCAGCGACTCCACGACGAGGCACGACAGGAGGACGTTCTGAAAAACGCCGCCCGAGAGCGCCACCGCGGGCGCCCCTGTGCCCGCGCGGAGCCGCAGGCAACCCGCGACGACGAGGTCCGCCATCGTGCGGTGGAAACGCGCGGCTATCACGTCCGCTGGCCGCCCGGCCAGCGCGTCATCCACCACCCCAGCGATGATCCCGCGGGTCTCCGCCACCCACAGGTCCCCCTCCGGTCGCAGCGGCGCCGGGTAGCCCTGCCGCGCCGGCACGAGGGCCGGCCCTACCCCCGTCGCGGCCAACTCCAGTTCCACCGCGGCCTGTCCCTCGTAGGTGGCGTGTCGGGTTCCGGGCAGATCCAGCAGCGCCGCGACGGCGTCGAAGAGGCGGCCGGCGCTGGAGGTCGGCGGCGTGTTGAGTCCGTGCTCCAGCAGGCGGGCGATGGCGCGCACGTTGCGCTCCCCGGCCCAACGTACCATCGGGAGCGGCAGCCTCACGGTCTCATCCTCACCATGCAGCGTGATGAGTTGCGCCAGCGCCATGCGCCAGGGTTGCCGGATAGCGGCCGCGCCACCGGGTAAGGGCATGTACTCCAGGCGCCCCCGCCGCGTGAAACCCTCCGCGATGCTCCCCTCCAGGAACTCGCCGCCCCAGATGGCTCCGTCGGTCCCGTAGCCGGTCCCGTCCAGCGCCACCCCGATGACGCGCTCACTGGCCGGCCGCTCGTTGTCGGCCAGACAACTGGCGATGTGCGCGTGGTGATGCTGCACGCCCACCGCGGGGAGCCCGGTCTCCTCCAATTCCCGCGCATACTTTGTGGAGAGATACTCGGGGTGCAGGTCGTAGGCTACCAACTCCGGCCGCACGTCGAAGAGGCTGCAATAGTGCTCCACTCCTTCACGGAAGGAGCGCAGGGTCTCGTAGTTCTCCAGGTCGCCGATGTGGTGACTGAGGAAAGCGTGGCGCTCCTTGGCCACACAGAACGTGTTCTTGAGCTCGCCCCCGCAGGCCAGGATGTGCCGGCCGAAGCTCTCCGCCACACCCAACGGGGCCGGCGCATAGCCCCGCGAGCGGCGCAGGGGATACATCTCCCCCATGACGATGCGCGCCACGCTGTCGTCGCAGCGCGTGTGGATGGGACGATCGTGCGCCAGGACGTAGTCCGCGATGGCTCCCAGTTGCGCGACAGCGTCCTCGTCGCGGTAGGCGATGGGCTCGTCGGAACGGTTGCCGCTGGTCATGACCAGGGGTATCCCCGCCTCGTGGAGCAGCAGGTGGTGCAGCGGGGTATAGGCCAGCATCACGCCGAGCGTCGTCTGGCGCGGCGCCACGTCCGCGGCGATCCCGTCGTCCGCCTGGCGCGTCAGGAGCACGATGGGCCGCCACGGCGCCGTGAGCAACGCCTCTTCCTCCGGACTCAGGCGGCACAGCGCCCGCGCCTGCGCCAGGTCCCGCGCCATCAGCGCGAAGGGCTTGTCCTGGCGCGCTTTGCGCTGGCGCAACGCGCCAACGGCGGCGACGCTGAACGGGTCACAGGCCAGGTGATAGCCGCCCAACCCCTTAATGGCCACGATAGCCCCGTCGCGCAGCAACGCGGCGGCGCGCGTGATTGGATCAGCGGCCTCGGCCAAAATCTCCTGCCCCCATCGATTGAGCAACCGCGCGCGCGGCCCGCAGGCGGGGCAGGCGTTGGGCTGGGCATGGAAGCGGCGGTCAAGTGGGTTGTCGTATTCCCGTTGACAGGCGGCGCACATGGTGAAGCCCGCCATAGTGGTCATGGCGCGGTCGTAGGGCACCGCGCGCGTGATCGTGAAGCGCGGCCCGCAATTGGTGCAATTGGTGAAAGGATAGCGGTAGCGCCGATCCGCGGGGTCGAACACCTCCGCGAGGCACTCCGCACAGGTGGCGACATCCGGTGAGATGAGCGCGCGCCGTTGGGCGCCCGCCCTGCTCTCCTCGATACGGAAGCCGCACTCCCCGCGCGCCGCCAGCGGCCGCCAGGACAGCGCCTCGATCACGGCGAGCGGCGGCGCCTCCTCCCGGATGCCGCGCACGAAGAGGTCCAGCGCGTCGGAGGCGCCCTCCACGTCTATCCGCACCCCCTCGGCGTCATTGCGTACGGAGCCGGCCAATCCGTGCCGGAGGGCCAGCGCATAGATGAAGGGCCGGAACCCCACGCCCTGCACGATGCCCCGCACATCCACCGCACGCCGCTCCCGCGCCGGAGCCTGCGTCATAGCATCCTCACCTTTCTTAATCTGTCCCAGGCTATGTAACCGACGCTCTAACGTAGTCCGTCAAGATTGGCATAGACTGTTCGCGCTCCCAGTCGACACCAACTCGCCAAAGTTTACTTGACAGTCTACTAGGAACACCAACTTGTCATAGCCCGTCTGACAAACTACGGGCCGGGGCCGCGTGCGTGAAGTCGACGAGCCACGCGCACCAGGCGTCGAGCCCGGCGCCCGTGCGGCAGCTCACCTCGAAGATGCGCAGCCGCGGGTTGATCGCCAGGGCCTGCCGCCGCACTTTCTCCATATCATAATCGACGTAGGGCAACAGGTCGATTTTGTTCACCACCATGGCCTCGGCCACCGCGAACATCCCCGGATACTTGGCCGGCTTGTCGTCGCCTTCGGTCGTGCTGGCGAGGACGACGCGGGCGTCTTCGCCCAGGTTCCAGCCGGCGGGGCACACCAGGTTGCCGACGTTCTCGATCACGAGCAGGTCCAGATCCGCCAGCGCCAGGCGCTCGAGCGCCGTGCGGACCATGTGGGCCTCTAGGTGACAGGTCCCGCGCGTGTTGATCTGTACGGTCCGCGCGCCCGCTGCCTCGATCCGATCCCCGTCCGCGCTCGTTTCAAGGTCGCCCTCAATCACGCCGATGGCCACGCGTCCGCGCAGCCGGGCGATCGTCCGCTCCAGCAGCGTCGTCTTCCCGGCGCCCGGCGCGCTCATCACGTTGAGCGCGCGTATGCCGCGGGCCGCCAACTGCTGCCGGA
>JAABUX010010027.1_pt1 | contig 10641 bp, 7 predicted proteins | sample 5561851 | NCBI WGS metagenome assembly JAABUX01 (sample SAMN10711883, study PRJNA513361) | rock metagenome | isolation source: Antarctica rocks | place: Antarctica: Victoria Land, Richard Nunatak red sandstone | collected 2016-01-03 | reverse complement strand
GTCCGGTTCCGCTGTAGGCCGTCCGGGAGATTACTAGATGATGTTGCATCATCGACGTAAACCCCAAAGATGGGGACGTCAAGTTCCTTGGCCATCGCGATTTCCTTGCCGACGCCCGTCGCGCTCGCCATGTAGCGTCCGACGAGGACGATGACCATGTGGCACTTGTTGATCTTCTCTTTAATTTGCGCCTCCCACTGGCTCTGTGGAAGACTCAACTTCGATGACCAGTCACCCACCGTAAAGGGTGTCGGAGAGTCGCTCTTACCTTGCCCGGCGAAGAGCCTGCGGCTCTCCTCGTCGTGATCGAAGTCGAAGCTAATGAATGCGCGAGGGTCTGCCATCCTTCGTTTCCTTCCAATTTGTTGCCTAGACCTCGCTGCTGTTCGAGGTTTAGCCCGATGCTTTTGTCTATCCTGTAAGCGTGGAGAGGTGTGTTTGTCGATGAGGGCCGCACCGACAAACAGACCGATACCTAGGGCTAGGAGGCCGAATACTTTCCGCTCGTCGGATTCCATCTTCTTAATCGCAACTGGTAATACTTACTAACTACTATCGAATCATGCTACCAGAACCTAAGTTGTATTGTCAAGATGTTATGAACATAGGTGTTAGAACATAGGCCAATCGCTAAGATCCTAGAGATAGGCCTATATACTCGTGCGGTACGATGACTATGGGGGAAATGATATGAGTCACCATGATGCCTACGAAGCCCCACTCCTTTACGATTTGGACCAGCGCACGGCATCCCTAGAGCGGTTCGCTCAGCGATATCCGCAAGTTTGGGATCTTCTAAACTACTCTATCGGGGAACTGCGTGTCGTCCAGAACATCTGGCCAGCGCACAACGCTGAGGCGACGCCTGTGGAACTTAAATGTTTTGCGCTGTGGTTTACGATGCAGCGATATATAGAGCAGGCGATAGCCCTAATTATCTCCCGTGATCTCAATAGCGGATCATCATTGCTACGCCTTGCACTCGAAGTCGCGCGGGATATCCGACACATTGGCTCTGATGTAAGCAAATGGCGGATGTGGGACACAAGGAACAACACCAAGCAGGATTGGTCGAGATACACGAACGCTTTCAAGTTTGATGAAACGACGGATTTAGGGAGAAAAGCAAAGGACGTGTACAAACAGTGCTCCACATTGGGCGTACATGGGCATGACACAAACCGCCACTTTCATGAGAAGACGGGAGAGGTGCATAAACTGCACGACAAGATAGTTTACGTCGAGGTATCGGATGCTGGTGTGCTAGAACTCATAAGATTTTGGGTGACCGCTTTCTTTATCAGCCACTCGCTGGTGTTTTCCGCGTTCCAACACCTACGATGGGAGGATGAATTAGATGAACGATTCCATCTTGCACTCATCCGTTCACATGACATTGAGAAGCTGATTAAGGCTTTGCCTGCCTCGTAAATCCCACCTTCGCGGTGAGCCGCGCTGGACCGATTGCTTATTCCGTCTGCTGCTGCGATGGTGGCGGTGCGGGCTGCGGTTGTGTCTGGGCCTGCGGTTGTGTCTGGGCCTGCGGCTGTGTTTGGGCAGGTGGTGGCTTTTGCGCTGCGAACAAAGGCTCCCCTTGCGGCGGCGGACCAAGGGGTGTGACGGGTATGTACCCCTCTCTTTGACCCCCTTCTGTCTTCTCGACCACCCGTCGCTCAGTGTCGTTGCTCATGAGGTACAGTTCTCCTTCGCATATCAGCCCCTAAGATCAACAAGCTGGGCCTGGGGCTGCTCTGTGGCTGTTGGCTGCGCTTGGGGCTGCTCTGTGGCTGTTGGCTGCGCTTGGGGTTGGGCTTGTCTGCTTGATGCCGCTGTCGCTTGCGCTTGTTGTGCAAAGAGTGGTTCCCCTTGCGGCGGCGGACCAAGAGGCGTTGCACCTACATACCCATTCTCCCTGACAGGCACAGCCTCCAACGCTGCGGGCACTTGGCCTTGCGTCGATAGTAGCGGCTCGCCCTGGGGCGGTGGACCAAGGGGCGTGACGGGCACGTAGCCGCTCTTTGCACCGTGGCCGCTCTCTGTAAAGGGCTCGGTGTTCTCGCTCATATCGCTTAGCTATCCTGCTGATAGTGTGTTTTAGCGGCGGGCTGCGACTGTGGCTGTGCTTGGCTTGTCGGTGTTGCCGAAGCTGTGGATGCTTGCGCTTGCTGTGCAAAGAGCGGTTCGCCTTGGGGCGGTGGGCCAAGGGGTGTGATGGGTACGTAGCCGCCCTTTTTGAGCCGCTCCCTGTTTTCTGCGATCTGTCGTTCTGTGCGCTCACTCATGGTTTCACCTCCGCCGGTCTTACATACATCTCGATGTAGTCACAGTCGTCTAGCTTAATGATAACGCCTTTTGTGTTGTTCGCCGGTTTGATGAATTCCCGTGTCACCGGATCAATGACCCAGAGTTCTTCAACGTAGATTTCCTGAATGTCGGGATAGGTCGTTGCGAACGAATCTCTGTCATAGGCGGCCCCGATCATCTCCTTCGACTTCAGATGGAAGATGATGTAACACGACAAGCCTTCTCGAAAAAAGTGATCCCAGGCCGTCGGCGCGGGGTCCGTGATGCGGATGCCCAGGGGCTTGAACAAGCGCCTGACCCAGCGCCATGTCTTGATGTAGTAGAAGAGGAGAGCAAGGATACTAGGCGTCCCGAACAAGTATATTAAGAGTGCAATGCCGGAGCGGAACTCTAATGCTGTGGGGGTCGTCGCCTTACGGATGGCAAAAAAGCCGGCGAACAACACCCAATTCAGTAGGCTGTAGCTCACTATCTCTATGAGGGCGGCGCCGAAGTCCCGCCTCTGTGTGGGCACGAGAAAATCATAGAACTTGAGCGCCACGAAGCCGGGCAGGACAAAATATAGGAACAGAGTGAGAGTATCGGGCTTGAGAATGTTTTCTATGGCGTCACCCCCTACCGTATGCAGCCAAACACGGTCCTAAGCACATGACCGTAAGTTCGGCACGTTTTTCGCGCCTGGATCACGTCCAGATAGGCCATGCCAGACTTTTGGTGACCTGCTTAGATGAAGAGCTGCCCACCGGCGTCCAGCACACTGACCAGCTCGGCCAGTGACTGTGGCTTGATCCGCTCGAATTCCTTCTGCGGCACCTTCCTGTAGTGCCACGCGATGCTTTAGTTAGAGAAAGCACGGTGCAGGAGCGTCTGAAAGAAATGTTCCGCTTGGCGGGCAGCCTCACCTTGCTGTGCATGTAACCGCTCTACTCTACGCACAATTCGGCTGAACTTATCTTGAAGAGATAACGGCGGAATAAGTATCACCAAATCCGGCATGGTTCAGAAACCTGGTGACAGTTCAGGCACGGCCGAAGCGGTTTCCACAGTTGAGTCAAGCGTGAATTTCCGATTCTCATCGCGCGAACTGTCACCATATTTCCAGGCGCAAAATGAACCATGCCCCAAATCCTTAATAATTCCCATATTTAAGCCCGGCATCACGGCCCCACGTTCGGAAACACCTAATTGCCGAAGAACAAGAGGATGCATGAGGAAACAGGCTTGCAAGTAAGTAGGTTGACATTTGCGCTGATCTAGCGTGATGCAACAAAGGTGCTTCGTATTAATAGCTAGAGGGATATTGTCAGGAACAACCGCACATCTCCCGCATGTCCCCATGATTGTTATAAGAACATCACCCGGATATACAGTGTATCGCTTGAGTTGATTGTACTTTTCCTGTGTAATGAAACGTCGCTTATCCCAAACAAATCGGTTCTGAACTGCATTGTCAATCCCTAATACTGCAACACCGCTCTCAGTAAATTCAGAATGTAATAGTTGGCTTCCAAAAGGTCCAGTCCGAATTGCGTTCTGCCCCCCCTTAGCAAGACCCTCGATGCTCTCTACAGTCCAAGCGCGAGATTTCTTTTGGTGGAACATCTCTAGAAAGACAGATTGCAGGAAGCTGTCACTGAGTTCTTGGGCGTAGCGGCGGGAGCGGCGCAGGCGGTCGGCTTTGTCGAGTAGGGCAACAATGCGATGCTGTTCCTGTAAAGGCGGAAGAGATATAGGAAAAGCTTTGAGGATTTCTTGACTAATGTTCTGTTGGGTCCCTCCGCGCCCCGCATATGTCAATGTAGAGCGAGATGCGAGAAGGGAATAAAACAGAAACTTAACGCTTATTTTGTCGGTGTAACACCGACAGAAGGCTATAGCTTGGTTCGTCGCACACGCCATTCCGGCAATGCCTAACTTGCCGATGCTACCGTACATAGCGATGAGCAAAGTCCCAGGCTCGACTAATTTTGTCGAACTATTCTTTAGCCCTAATTGCGTGATGGATCGCTTAGAGGTACGAACTACGCCGTCATTCAAGTCTTCGATGATCAGCCATGGAATATCACCACCATAATATTCCTGTCTACTAACAAGAGGCGTCCCCCCAGATCCCCATTGTCCAATTTCTTCGAGGGTTACAGTTGACCACATCACTTTAGCAATGTCTCCAATGTACAGACCTCCGAGGCCATCACCTTCTCTAACGCTAGCAGGCGCGTGAGCGTGACCTGCGGCGCGTCGTAGTAGGCTTCGTCCTGCTCCATAGGCCGATAGCGACTCGCAGATAGGTCATACTTATTCGCCGCGACCTGTGCCTTCGGCACGTAGAACTGCCGGGATAGTTGGTTGAACTCGCGCTGCACTGGGTGGATCTCCGCCTCTAAGCCCGCCAACCTTTCGCGATCGGCTTCCAACAAGGTTAAGGTGATCTCATCATCGGCAGGAGCAATGGCGTTCTCGAAGGTTAGCCGGTTGATGTCCGCTTGATACTCCAAGCGCCGCGCCTTCAACGGTTCGATAGCGGCGCGCAGTTCGGCGAGACGGGCGGCACGGTCTGTCGCGAAAGCTGGGTTAGCCCGGTTCCGCCAACAGGCAAGGATGTCGGGGATATCATTCTCGGTGACCGGCTCGCGCTTGTCGTCCAGGCTGAAGCCGTCGTGCTCCATATCGTAGAACCAAATGTCGGAAGTCGTGCCGCCACGAGTGAAGATCAGGACGGCGGTCGAAACGCCGGCGTACGGCTTGAACACGCCCGACGGCATAGAGATCACCGCCTCCAGCCGGTTCTCCTCAATGAGCTTCCTGCGCGTTTCGACATGCGCCCTGTTGCTGCTGAAGAGCACACCGTCGGGGACAATCGCGGCGCACCGTCCGCCCATGTCGAGCAGGCGCAGGAAGAGGTGCAGGAACAGCAGTTCGGTCTTCTTATAGCGGCCCGGCAAGGTGTCGCTCACGTCGCTGGCGTCGAGCGCGCCCTTGAAGGGCGGGTTGGCGAGGACGACGTTGTAGCACGCGGCCTGGGTGAAGGCCTTGCCCAAGGTATCGGCATAGCGGAAGTTGGGCTCCGCGATGCCGTGAAGCATTAGGTTCATTGCGCCGATCCGCAGCATGGTCATGCCGCTGTCGTTGTCGAACCCGGTCAGCGCTCGCGTCTGAAGGAAGTCGCGCTCCTCGGGGTTCAGCCGCTCGCCGGTGAGGTGGTGCGGGAAGCCCTGCGCGTCGTAGGAGAGGCTGGCGGGATCGGTGTGCTGTTCGAGGATGTACTGGTAGGCGTTGACCAGGAAACCGGCCGTCCCGCCGGCGGGGTCGCACAGGCGCTCGGTCGGCTGGGGGTCAATCATCTGGACCATCATGCGGATGATGTGGCGGGGGGTGCGGAACTGGCCGTTGCGCCCCGCCGCGTCCCCCAGCTTGCCAAGCATGTACTCGTAGACATCCCCCTGGACGTCCTGGTTCTGCTGCGAGACCTTGAGCGCGTCGAGGGTGGCGCAGGCGTCCTGCAGCAGGGTCGGCTTGTTGATCTTGAACTCCGCGTTCGCCATGTGTTGCGCGAAGCCGGACGTCGCCCCGCCGATCCCCTTGATGAACGGGAACACCTCACCCTTGACGAACCGCAGGGCGTCGCCCCCCGTCAGCCCCGTCCAGTGTGACCAGCGGTACTCGGGCCGCGGCGTGCCGTTCTTGTCCACGAATAACGACTGGTACGGTATCCCGCGCCGGTTGGCCTGCTGCTCGCGGCGGGTCTCCTCCTCGTCGAGCCGCTTCATAAACAGGAGGAACGAGAGCTGCTCGATGCTGTCCAGGGGGTTGGGCAGGCCCCCGTCGCGCATCTTATTCCAGAGCGCGTCGATCTTGCCCTTGAGGTCGCTGTCGGTGAGCACGGGCGGTCCTCCTTTCAGGCTGCGAGTTGCCGGGTAAAGTCGAGGAGCTCATCCACCTGCGACCTGGTGAAGAGGCGGTCAACGGCGTCGTCGCCAAAGGCCGAGAAGTCGCCCTCGTAGAGGTCGGCGCGGTCGAGGTGGCGCCTCTTGACGAGGACAGCCTGCATCACGCGCAGGAACCGCAACTGGTCGGCGGTGTACGCGTGCCGCTGGATGTGGTCGTCAAAGCACCGCTGGATGACCGCCTCGTAATCGGGCACGCCGTCGAGCGCAAGGGCATGGCGCAGGAACCCCAGGAAGCTAGTGAGCTTGAGGCCATAGGCCTTACGGATATTGTTGGTCGTCAGCTGGACATCAATGGCGCCGAGCGTCGCGCGTAGCGTCCGTTCGAGCGCGACCAGGTCCAGCTCGGTCACGTCGCGCCCCTCCTGGATGGCGCGGATGGTCGGGTCTGTGTCGGCCAACGCCGTGATCCGTTTCTCGACCCGCTCCCGGTACTCGGTCACGTACAGGCGCTCGCCGCCCTCGCTCAGGGTGATGTAGCCGCTCTCGGCGATGAAGTCGGGCAGGTCCAGCTTGAGGAAGGCGCTGGGATTGTCCGTGCGGTATCTCATCTGCGGCGCGAGCGTCCCCGCCACCGCGGTCAACTGCGCCGGCGTAGCGCCGGCGAGTGCGTTAGACAGGCAGAGGTCTACCAGCGACCTCAGCGCGGGGTCGCGCCGCACGAAGTCCGGCAGGCGGCCCACATCGTCGGCGATCGCTTGCAAGTCGGCGGGCTTGGGCTTGCCCTGGAGCACGCCCAGTTTCGTGCGCTCGACCTTGCTGACGAAGGTCTCGGCCGCCACGTCCACGCCAGAGGCTAGGCGCAGCAGAGGGCCAACCTGCGTTTTCAGGAACTCAATATCCGCCGCGCTGGTGTGCGCCCAGAACGCGGGGGTCCAGGTCCGCTCGATGGTGGGCAGCACTTTCTTCACAGTGAACGCGTCGGTCGGGATGCGCCGGACCTGCTCCAGGAGATCGGCTTTGACATGGAGGGTGTCGGGGTTGTTCTGGTCGCGGATAAGATGCTCCAGCATCCGCAGCCGCGTGTTGAAGATGGTGACCAGGACGGGGACGGTGGACTTGCCGCGCTCCTCCGCCTGCCTGTCGAACTGGTTCTCCCAGAAGTCCATGATCTTGAATTCGGACTTGTGCCCGTCAGGCAACCAGTCGTGATGGTGGCAGGCGTCGTCGTTGCGCGTCCCGCGCCCAATCATCTGCCAGAGCTTAATCTGCGACTGCACCGGCTTCATGAAGGCGAGGTTGACGACCTCGGGCACGTCGATGCCGGTGTCGAGCATATCGACCGAGATCGCGATGCGCGGCAAGCTGTTCTTCTTGAACGTGGTGATGAGGCCGTCGCCGTAGCTGCCGTCGCGCACGCGCTCGGTGTCGGAGGTGATCACCGCGACCATGTCCCTGTACTGCGGATACATCTCCTCGAACACGCCACGCAGGCGTTGTGCGTGGGCCTGGGTGATCGCGAAGACGATGGTCTTGCCCGGCAGCTGGCCGGACTGGTCCTTGACGCAGACCTCCATGAACTCTTCCCACTGCCGGACGAGCGTGTCGCGGTTGCTCACGGTGCGCTCGATGTCCGTGCCCGCGTAGTCGATCTCGTCGGGGTCGAGCCCCTGCTCGATGAGGGCGTTCTGGTCCTCCTCCGACAGGTCCACGCCCTTGATGCCGGCGCGCTGGAAGCCTGTCTTCGCGCGATAGAGGCTGAAGTCGACGAGGTAGCCCGCCTGGACCGCCTCGTTATAGGTGTAGAGCGCGGTCGGCGTCCGGTCATCACAGTGGAACACGCGGAACGTGTCGCGGTCGATGAAGCCGGCGGGCGTGGCCGTGAGGCCGATCATGCGTGCGTCGAAATACTCCATCATGTCGTTGACGCGGTTGAAGATGGAGCGGTGCGCCTCGTCGAACACGATCAGGTCGAAGAAGCTCGGGCTGAAGGCGTCGTAACAGCGCGCGAGGGTTTGCAGCGTGGCCACGTAGAGCCGCCTGGTCTTGTCGATGGCGTGGGTATAGATGCGGTCGCTGGTCTCGTCGGGCAGGAAGGCGTGGAAGCCGTCCTTGAGCGCCTGGTCCACGAGCGCGTCGCGATCGGCGAGGAAGAGGATCGTGCGGGCCTGGTTCGCGCGCAGGAACAGGTCGACCAGGGCAACGGTCGTGCGCGTCTTGCCGGTCCCCGTTGCCATCACGAGCAGCGCGCGACGCTTACCCTCGGTGAACGCCTCGCAGATGCGGCGGATAGCCTCCTGTTGGTAGAGGCGTCCAGCGATACGCGGGTCAATGAGCGTCGCGTCGAGGGGGAGGGCGTTCCGGTGCAGATAGAGGAGGCGTTCCAGATCCTGTGCGGTAGAGAAACCGGCGACGAGGCGCGGCGCGGCATGCTGCTCGTCCCAGAAGTAGGTGTCGAGCCCGTTCGTCAGGAAGGCAAAGGGCTGGAAGGACTGGCGCTTGGCAATCTCCGTAATATAGTGGCGCGCCTGCTCGCGCGCCACGTTCGGGTCGCGGACCTGCTTCTTCGCCTCCACGACAACGATGACCTCGCCGTTGGGCCGGTAGAGGCAATAGTCGGTGATGCCGTTCCACGGCTCCGCGTCGTAGCCATCCACCGGGATCTCCACGCCGACCTGGGCGGGATCTCTCACATCCCATCCGGCTTTCGCCAGCGCCGGATCGATCAAATCTTTTCGGGTGCGCGCTTCATTGGGGGACATCGCTAACACTTTCTGCGGTTGTCCTGTCCGCGAGGGCATCGAGCATTCTCTGGCGCTTTCCGCTGCTCTCGTCGCCCGTTTCCACATCCTGAAACGGCAGGCCAATGCGCAGCGGGCTGCTCTTCTTGCCGTCCTTGTACGTCCCATCCCACACAAGTTCTGTCGGCACCGATAACCCCTCCCTGAGAGATAGTATGCACTAACAGCCAGCTACATATCTCTACTACGCAAGTAGCCCCATGTAGGATCACTGGTACTATAACCACCCACGCATCCACACCCACCTTTTCTCCCGCGCCTAACGCGGCCCTGTGTCGAGAGAATCGCAACGTGCGTTCTTGGTGATAAGCGGTGAGCGAGACGGACACCACACAGGGCACGCGCTGCGGCGCGCGGAGAAAAGACGGCGACGATACACCCCTCCCGCGCGTCCTTGGCCCTCTCCCCTCGACTGAAGATTGTGCGGCGTGGACCCCTACGATGCCGGCGAGACCACCACTTTTAGGCGTGCCGCCGTGACGGCCGCGCGGCTCCCCACCCTGAAAATAGTTCGATCAATGGGCGCGCGAGCCGAATAAACATGTACCCCTTTTAGCCCTATTTTGCCTCTTTTTACCCTTGATATAATCCCTATGTAGGGAGTATAATTAGGGGGTAGGGGACAAAAAAGGCGGGTCGCCGGCCCTGAGAAAGCTTCGGGCGACCCGCCAGGTGAGACCCCCCTACAGGAGGTTTCAGTCCAATGGTAGCAGAAGTCACGCCAACCCCGCGCCGCTCCACCCGTGTCTACCGTCGCCCGACGTGGTGGACCGTGCGCCCCCTCGACGGTGCCCGCTACGAGGTCGCGCTGTTCCACCAGGGTTGCCCCCTCAATTGGCACGTCGTGACCCTCGACCCCTGCGGCGTGGTGTCCTGCACCTGCCCCAGTGGCCGGGAGGGCTTCCGGCGCACACAGCGCGGCTGGTGCGATCACGTCGAAGCGTTGATGCGCGCCGCGCTGCGTGGCTACAAGCCCCTTACGCTCGACGCGGAACGTCTGACCTATTGCCCGCCCTGCCACGGCTGCCGCCCGCTCTGCCGGTCCCTCATCGTCCAGTGGAGCGCCGCCCTGTAGGACGCCGAGGGGGAGCGGATGCCCCGCCGCTCCCCCCGCCCTACCGCGCGCAGGAGATCGCGATCCCCTTCTAATCTCGACAACGGTCGTGGGCGCGGGCATCCGCTCCCGCCCACGGCGCACACCAGGAGCATATACGCCATGACCATCACAGCCATCGCCGCCCCCATCGCCCCCCAGCCCCGGCCGCTCGCCTACCAGCATCGCGCCCGCCTGCTGTGCGCGTCCTGCTTTAGCGGTCTGGATATTCGTCCCCGCCCCTACGGCGGGACGGTCCTCCCGATCCCCGCGACCGGCCGTCCGCCCGTCGCGCGCCGGCTGTGCGCCGGGTGCGGCGTCGAGCTACCCGTACCGGGCCTGTTTGGGCTCGGCGTCCTGAGCGCCACCGTCGGCGCACTCGACGCCTGCGCGGCGGGTCTGACCACGCCGCCGCAGGTGTTCGCGCGCCACTGGACCGGCGACTGGGGCGAGATCAGCCCCGAGGACCACGGCCTGAACGAGGACGCCATCCGCGACGGGGCGCGCGTGTTCAGCGTCTACCACCTCCAAGGGGGCGGGCGCATCTGGTGCATCACCG
>JAABUX010010026.1_pt1 | contig 10641 bp, 11 predicted proteins | sample 5561851 | NCBI WGS metagenome assembly JAABUX01 (sample SAMN10711883, study PRJNA513361) | rock metagenome | isolation source: Antarctica rocks | place: Antarctica: Victoria Land, Richard Nunatak red sandstone | collected 2016-01-03 | reverse complement strand
CGCGATCCTGGCGTTCCTGCGCGAGGAGGTGCCCAGAAACTGGCACGTGTTCTGCGATGCCGTAACGGATAACTTCCGGATCATCTCACCGGAGGATTTTCGGATCCTGACGTGAACGGGGTATAGCTTGCGCAGGAACGGGTGCAGGCTGAACAGGGTCGCCATCAAGAGCACGCCGCCGTCACGGTCCTGGACGTCGGCGGCGTGGACGATGGCGTGCAGCAGCAGCCCTTGCGTGTCCACTAGGACATGGCGCTTCTTGTCTTTGATCTTCTTGCCCGCATCAAAGCCGGGCGGGTCGATGCAGGCCCCCCTTTTTCCGCGCCCTTCACGCTCTGGCTGTCGACGATGGCGGCCGTTGGGCTGGCCTCGCGCCCAGCCTGCTCCCGGCATTGCTGGTAAAGCGCGTGGTGGATGCGCTCCAGGGCGCCATTCCAGTCCCACAAGCCAAGGTAGCCATGGACGGTGCTGCGCGGCGGCAGGTCTTTGGGCAGCGCGCGCCACTGGCAGCCGGTGCTCAGGGCATACATCAAGCCGTTCACGACCTCGCGCAGGTCCGCCGTGCGCTTGTTGCCGCCGCGCTTGGGGCCGGGGATCAGCGGCTCGATCAACGCCCACTCGGCTCCGGTCAGATCACTGGGGTAACGCAGCCCGCTCCGGTCGTAATGGCCACGGTTCTCAACGGTCCAAATCAGCATCGTCCCGCAGGTCGGATCAATGCCAGTCAGATGGTAAACTGCTATGAACGCTCAAGATGTTGAGGGACAGACACTGAGGCTTCCAGTTCTACATCGTCAAGGTGCGATGCGGTGCGGATACGGGATATAATGCGAATGATGCAGGATGGGACTACTCACGATGGGTCTCACACATCATAGCTGTGCTCAGGCGTACTTCTACATTGAACGGAGACTTGATTGCCCATGTCTCAACGCGACGCTTTCACCTTGCGGCTTAAGCCTGAGCTTCGTCAAATCGGCAGCGGAGAAGGAGAACCGCTCCGTACCAAACTTTATGGAGACGGTGCTGCTTTCTGAAAAGCGCAGACGGGAGGTGCTGCTTGCATCTGAACGCCAGTCGGGATGAGCAGCTTGGTCATTCAGCATCATCCAGTTGCTGGGCCGTAACCCAAAGGGCAGGGTTCCTGATCCAGCTCATGCCCACTTGAGGTCAGGGGCGCCCCGACAAGAGGGCACATGACCCGACAGTTGATGACTGGCACGGCGAGTCCGGCGCATGGGATGGATCAGGCTTGCAGGGGAGGCCCGCCATGCCCGTAATGCCCATCGGCCACCTGGCCTGGCCAGTCCCGCTTGCCGACGGGTTGTCGGCAATCCGTCACGCTTGCGTCGTGGTGCGTGCATGAGCGGCTCAGACGCGCTGCGGGCCAGCATGCTGCGCGACGATGCGCCGCCGCTTGGGCTTAGGGTGGTGGCGCCCGCCGTGGCCGGGTTGGTCCGCCGCAACTTCGCCACCCTGTCGATGCTGGGTTTGCTGATCGCCGGCCTGCCTTCCGCATTGGAAGCAGCCCTGGCTATCGCCGCGGTGCCGGACGTGCAGGCGGCGGGCGCCGGACCCGCCCTGGGCGCAGCCGCCATGGCGCAACCGGGCGGCCTGCAAATCCTGTCCGGCCTCATCTTCCTCATGCTCCAACCCGTGCTCCTGGCAAGCGTGACGCATGTCGCCGCTGCGGACAGGGACGGATGGCGGGCCGGCTTCGGCGCAAGCCTGCAGGCGGGCCTGCGGGTGGCATTTCCCATCTTTGGCCTTTCGATGGTGGCGGGCCTTGGAGCCATGTGCGGCGCCGTCCTGCTGGTCGTGCCAGGGGTGGTGATGTACCTGAACTGGATCCTCGCGGTCCCAGTGCGCGTGATGGAGGGACCGGGCACACGCCACGCGCTGGACCGCAGCCGCGCGCTGATGCGGGGCAACCGCTGGCGCTGCCTGGGCCTGCTCGGCCTGACCGGCCTGGCCGCCGCCGCTGCGTCTGCCGCAGCCGGCCTGGCATCCAGTTTGGTCACGGGCGGCCTGCGCGCCGCGGGACTGGGCGTGGATGGCCTGACGACGGTGTGCCTGACCGCCACGGCGTCAGCGATCGGCGCCCTGCTGTCCGCGGTGACGATCGCCGTCGTGTACGGGCAGCTCAGCCGCGCGAGGCAGGTTGCAGGCATGCAGCGCGTGGCTGCGGTGTTCGGCTGACCGCAGACCCCGGGCCGCCCGCAGGCCTCAGCCCCGGCCGGGCTGATGCCCCAGCAGCAGCCCGCGTTCCAGATGGGCGCGCAGCCCGGCATAGTAGGCGGGCAGGAACGCCGCTGCCGTCCCGCAACTGCACCCGGTCTTGGCGGCGATCCGGCTGGCCACGGCGTCCATCGTCGCAGCGTCCTGCGCCTGCAGCACCTCCTCAAGCGCATGCAGCTCCGTGATCCCGTAGGCCGCGAACTGCGCCGTGGTGAAAACGGGCGCCGGGGCGTGCGGCCCTGCCGGCCCGCCGGGCACCCCGCCGGCCAGCACGTCCGCAAGCAGCCGGGGCTTGGGCGCCTGGACCACCCAGGTCCCGGCCAGCAGGTCGCCGATCCGCAGCCGGTCCCGGTTGAGCAGCGGCACCAGCAGGAAGGTGCCGGTCCAGCCCAGGCCCAGCAGCAGCAGCCACCCGTCCACCGCCGTCCCCTGCACGCCAAGCACTGTCAGCGGCAGGAACAGTTCCAGTTCCCGGACCAGGTTGCGGGCCAGCACCACATCGGCGCCCAGCCGCCCGCCGCCCCGCGTCGCCACCCGCAGCCCCAGCATCCGCTTGCCCGGCGTGTCCCCCCGCGGCCGCAGCTCGAACAGCACGAAGTAGAAGTTCCGCAGCAAGAACAATCCGACCAGCCAGATCATCCCCGCGATGCCAAGCCCCGCGCCGGCCAGCACATCGTTCACACGCCGCGCCCCGCCCACCAGCACGAGTGTGAGCACCACCAGCACCAGCAGCCCGATGAAGATGAACATCAGATCCAGCATGAAGGCCGCCGCCCGGTCTCCAAGCTTCGCCAGGCGCAGGCGCAGCGTGGTGCCCTCCGGCGTCCGCAGCAGGCGCACCTGGTCGGGCGCCCCGCTCATGCCTGGCCCCGCCGCGGGACATACAGGTACAGCAGCCACGCCACCGCAGACAGCGCCGCGAGGGCGTAGCGTTGAGCATCGCCCCGCACGGCCTGCCGCACGATCCCCTCCAGCACCCCCGCGCACAGCAGCATCACGAACACCCCCGCCATGAGCGTCGCCGCCTGCCGCCCGGCAGCGGCCATGGCCGCGGTCCGCGACATGGAGCCGGGCATGGCCACCGCAGCACCGATGCGGAACCCGGCCGCCCCCGCCAGCATCACCGCCGTCAGCTCCGTCACGCCGTGCACCAGCAGCCAGCCGCCCAGCCCCACCCCCAGCCCGTGCTGATGGAACAGGGCGCCAAGCGCCCCGATGGTCGCGCCGGTGTAGGCCAGCAGCAGCGCCGTCGGCAGGCAGAACAGGAAGCCCAGCGCGAAGGCGGTGATCGCGACCTGGGCGTTGTGGGTGAACAAGTAGGTCGAGAACAGGCCGAACTGCTGGTCCCCCGCGCCATACAAGGTGTCGCGCAGGGCTTGCGTCGTGGCCGAGGGATCGCGCCCGCCGGCCAGGCTGTCGGGCACGAAGGCATAGAACCAGTCGGCGTCGCCCGTCACCAGCACCGCCGCCAGCACCGCCCCGCCGGCCAGCAATGCCCAGGCCACCAGCGTCTCCCGCCACACCGCCTGCACCGCCCGCGGCCAGTCCTCGGCGAAGAAGCCGCGCAGCCGCCGGCCCAGCGGCTTGCGGGTGCCGTACACCTGGAAGTAGGCGCGGGCCGACAGCCCCTCCAGGTACTCCACCATGTTGCGGTCCAGTGAGGTCGCGCGGGCAACGGACAGGGCGGATAGCGCGGCGCGGTACAGCCCCGGCAGCGCCACCAGGTCCGCATCCGACAGCCGCGACAGCGATCCCTGCTCCATGTGCGCCACCAGGCCCTCCAGGCGGGTCCAGCCCGCCTCCCGCCCGGCCCGGAACCGGTCGCCGGTCATGCCGGCACCTGCGGCATGAGGTCGAGGTAGCGGCTGGCCAGCGCCAGGCCAGCCTGCCGGGCCGGCGTCTCGATCACCACGGCGCCCAGGCGGCGCAGGCGGGCCAGGACCTCCGCGCGGCCAGCCAGCAGCGTGCCGGCGACCACGGCGCGGGACACGTCGTCAACCGTGGCCGGCTCGGCTTCCGCCATCGCGTGGAGCAGGTCGTCGCGGAAGGTGACGAACAGGACGGCATGGCGTTGCAGCAGCCGCCGGACATTCTCCAGCATCAGATCCGCCCCTGTCGCGCTGGCCGTGGCCGCGTCGTCGAAGTCCGTGAATACGACCACCAGCGCCCGCCCGCCCATCGCCGCATCCAGGCCGGACAAGCCCAGGGTGAAGTTCGTCTCCTCCTCCGAGTAGTCCAGTGCCGCCGCCGCGCCCTGCAACGCGGCGAAGGCCGCAGCGCCGCCCAGGGCGCCCGTCGCCAGCACCGGGCGGGCGCCGAAGGCGAACAGGCCGACGCGGTCGCCCATCTTCAGCCCGACGAAGGCCAGCACGAGCGCGGCATTCAGCGCATGGTCCAGCCGGGGCAGGCCGCCGGCCAGCGGCCCGCTCATCAGCCGGCCGGTGTCCAGGCCGAGCATGATCGTCCGGTTGCGCTCGGCATGCGTGTCGCACACCAGCAGCGCGGCGTGGCGGGCAGACTGGCGCCAGTGGACGCGACGCGGATCGTCGCCGCGCTGAAACCCGCGCAGTGCATGGAACGCGCCATCGTCCGACCGCTCGCGCTGCACCGCCTGCCCGGCGCTGCGGCTGCAGGAGAGCAGGCGCAACGCCTCCTCCCGTGCCAGGCTGATGGCGGGGATGACCGGGATGTCGCGGCCCACCGGGCGGGCCTCCACCCGGCTGACCAGGCCCAGCGGGCCGGCCCAGCGCAGGTGCACGCGCACCGCCATGGCGGTCCCGCGGCGGCGCGGCGCCAGGCGGAAGGCCACGGCCCCGCCGCCGCGGGGCAGAATCTGCCGGGCTGGGCTGGCGTCCAGCGGTCCGCGGACTTCCAACGCCGTCTCCAGCCGCGGCGGCGGCCGTCCGGTGAAGCGCACCACGGCCTCCGCCACGCCCCCGGTCTCGATGGCAGCGGGCAGGATGGCATTGGCGACGAAGGCCCGGGCGGGGCGGAGGGCAAGCGCGTCTGCCGCCATCGCCGCCAGCACGGCCAGTGCCCAGGCAGGCCCCGCAACCCACAGCCCCTCCGCTGCCATCCCGCACGCCAGCGCCGCCGGCACACCTGCGGCCATGGCGCCGACCGCCCGCCAGGTCGGCACAATGGCGGAGGTGGCGCGGGGACTGCCGGGGCTGGCCGCGGGACGCCTCACCGCGGCGCCTCCACCTGTGCCACTAGCCCCGCCAGCACGTCCGCCACCGTGCGCCCGTCGATCTCCGCCGCAGCGGACAGGGCCACGCGGTGGCGCAGCGCCGGCAGCGCCAGGGCCTTCACGTCGTCTGGGATCACGTAGGCCCGCCCGTTCATCGCCGCCCACGCCCGGCTTGCGGCGGCAAGCATTGCGGCGGCGCGGGGAGAGGCGCCGGCCTGCAGCTCCCCGCAGGCGCGGGTGGCCCGGACCAGGGCGACGACGTAGGCCACCACCGGCGCTGCGATCACGACCTCCGACACCGCCGCCACCGCGTGCCCGATGCCTGCGGCGTCGGTCGCCGGCTGCACGCCCATCACCGCCGGGTCCCGCAACCCGGTATGGGCGCCATGGCCGGCGACGATGGCCTGCTCCTCGGCCTCGCTGGGGTAGTCCAGCACGTGCTTGAACAGGAAGCGGTCCAGTTGCGCCTCCGGCAAGGCGTAGGTGCCGTGCTGCTCGATGGGGTTCTGCGTGGCGATGACGGTGAAGCGCGGGCCGAGGTCGTGGCGCACGCCGTCCAGCGTGACCTGGCGCTCCTGCATCGCCTCCAGCAGGGCGGCCTGGGTCTTGGGCGGGGTGCGGTTGACCTCGTCGGCCAGCAGCACCTCGCAGAACACGGGGCCGCGAACGGTCGTGAACTGGCTGGTCTGGAAGTTGAAGATGCTGCCGCCCAGGATGTCGCCAGGCATCAGGTCGGGCGTGAACTGGATGCGGCCGAACTGCAGGCCGAGCGCCCGTGCGAAGCACTGGGCCAGCAGGGTCTTGGCGGTGCCCGGCGGGCCTTCCAGCAGGGTGTGGCCGCCAGCCAGCAGTGCTGTGATGAGCAGGTCCACCGTGGCCGCCTGCCCCACCACGGCGCGTCCGACCTCGGCCCGCAGGCGCACGGCCAGACCCCGCACCCTAGAGGCGTCCATGCAGCATTCCCAATCTGAAGCGGTGGAGGCGCCGTGCCAGGCGCAGCAGCCCCGCCCGGCCGCGGACCTTGCCTGCGGCGGCAAGCAGGGCAGTCATGGTGTCCGGCAGGCCGCGGCGTGCGGCGTCGCGGTCCAGGTAGGCGTCAAGCCCTGCCCCGGCCAGGTGCCGCGGCGCGGCGGCGCGGCCGGCCAGCAGGCGCGTCAGCTCGGCATAGGGCAGGGCCATGCGCGGCTCGCGCCCGGCCAGCGCGATCAGCGCGGCGGCGTTGTCGGCCAGCCCGTGCGGGCCGGAGTCCTGGCCCTGCAAGGATGCCTGCACAGGGCCGAAGCGGCGCAGGGACAGCAGGCCGGCCAGCACGGCTGCGGCCACGGCGCACAGCGTCGCGCCGAGCAACGGCGGCTCCAGCACCCGGCGCAGCAAGTCGTGGGTGCGGCCGTAGCCGGTCAGGGACGTGTCGAACGCGACGGGGCCGCCTGCCGCCAAGGCGCCGATCAGGCCGGCGGCGACCTCCGCCCCGTCCGCCTCGGCTAGGGCCATGCTGTCCAGCAGGTCCGGGTCGGCGAGCACGTAGGGGCCGGACGCGCCGGCCCGGCCCAGCACGATTCCGCCCGCGCCGTCCCGCAGCACGGCCATCCAGCCCAGCCCGGCGCGGGTTTCGGCCCCTGGTTCGGCCCCTGGTTCGGCACGCATTGCAGCGGGTGCCTCGGCGAGCGTCTGCAGGTGGTGCACGACGGGCGCGGAGGCGCGGAGGACCGGGCCGGCGCCGTGCAGTTCCGGCCGCGCCGTGTCGGTTCGCCGGTTCAGGCGCAAACCGCGCCACGCGCCGGGCAGCACGCCCAGCACCCGGCCTTCAGGCAGCAGCCCCTCCGGCCAGACCCAGCCGGGGTGCCGCTGCACCGCGCTTGTCCGCCACTTGGGCAGCACGATCAGCACGGCCTTGCCAGCGTAGGCCGGCATGGCCTGAGGGCCGCTGGTATCCGGTCCGGGCGTCAGCACCAGCAGCGCCGGGCCAGCGTCACCGTCCTGCAGCGCAGCGCCGCGCCGCACTGGGCGGCCCAGCACGACCTGCCTGCCGGTATCGCGCAGCAGCGCCGCCACCCCGGCGAAGCCGATCGCCGAGCGGGATGCCGCATGGCCGCCGCCATCTCGGGCGTTGGGCGCGCGCGCAAGCGTCAGCAGCAGCACAAAGCCCACGAAGCAGGCCAAGCCGACGCCGAGCAGCCCCACCACCGCCAGCCTCGGAAAAACGGGCATGGGAGCGGCGGGCATTGCGGCAGTGGGCAGCGCAGTGCCGCGGCTCATGCGGCGGCCGGGGCTGACAGGCCGGCATACAGCGCCCGGCAGGCATCCCACTCCTCCATGCCCAGCGGCGCCTGGGCGAACACCGCCCGCTCCGTGTGCACGGCGATGCCGGAGAACGCGACCCGGAGCGCCAGGGGCAGGGTGTCGAGGGCAGCGATCTCCCGGCTGGTGTGCGCCGGGGCGACCGCCTGGGGATGGGCATCCTGGATGGCGCCAAGGCCGCGCAGCAGAAGGGCGTGCACGGCCGCGCCATACAGCCCGGCGCCGGCCAGCGCATCCGCATCTGCAAGGGCGGCCTGCGGCAGCGGCCCCAGAGGCGGCGTAGGAGCGGCGGCTGGGGCAGCCTGGGCGGGTCGGGGCGCACGCAGCCACAGCAGCACCAGCCAGGCCAGGGCCGCCACGATGACTGCAGCGACCACCCAAAACAGTCCGCCCGCCCCGGCCAGCAGCGACCCGCCGGCCCAAGGCTCCCCGCCAACCCCGTATCCCCGTGGGAACCGGAACTGGAAGCCCGGGTCCTGGATCAGCTGCGCATGGGCCTGCCTGATGTCCGTCACGACCTACCTGGTCCTATGATGGCAGTGTTAGGTCCCCCGCCACCCCGCGCATAGGCGCCGCAGCACTTGCTGACATGACTGAACGGACCCTGAACCCGGCGGGAACCCACCCCACGCCATCCCGCCCCCACGCCCGGCGGGGGTAGGCCAGGTGCTGCGGGTTGTGCGTTCTGATGAAAGGCGCGACGGCGGTCTTGCCGGACCAGCTTGGCAAGTGCCCTCCTACACCGTCCAATGACCATGGACCACGGCCCGGGCAACATTAGGACGCAGTGGCGCCTGCTCCGGCCGGCCTTGTTCGTATTTCCGCTGACCACCCCGCCTGCATCTCCGCCCAGTCGCCAGCAGCCCAGACTACGGCACTGCCCTGCTCGTCTTCATGGCTGGGGCTGGTCCAGAGCCGGTTCTGTCCATTGTCGCTCAGCCACGCCGTGAACGACGCCGTGTCCATGACCGGCGGAATACCGTCCTGCTCCCAGGTGTAGCTTGCTCGTCCTGGCGCCTCCAAGCTGTCCAACACGGCCGCGACGATAGCGAGCGCCCCGAAAGCGAAGCTGGGCGGAAGCGCCGCCAGCGTGATCGGCTCATATCGCACCGTTGTGGCCAAGATGTCGTCTGGGATCAGCGCCAGCTCGGTCCGGTGCTCGAATGGTATGTTCTTGGACAGCGCGATGCTGGACACCATGCGGCGCACGACGGTGAGCGAGCTGCTGCCGGGCCGCGCGAGGCCACACGACCTGTGCGGGGGTGCCCCTAGAAGTGTCGCTTGCAGGTCGCGCTACAGATCGCTGACCAGCACTGCGAGTTCGAGGGTGAGCTGCACATGGAACGTGCCGGTGCGGCCAATCTGCAGGCCATCAATGGGCTGATCCAGGTCATGGGGTAGGCTCCCGCAGGAGATGCAAGCCAGCCTTGACCGTCCCTTTGCGGGCTGGAAGTGGCACCGGCCTTTTCTCCAGCGCACCCGGCAGGCGTCCTGGAGCAGCACGCCACGGTCGGGGCAGACGACGGCGCATCCCAGACGCCGGGCGGCGCGCTCGTAGATCTCTGGCCCCTGCGTCATGTCGTCGCGTATGCATTCGGAGCACCAGGCCGTATTCACCCGATGCCAGCTCGACGCCGTCCCGTCATCGACGGCGGCCCGCATGGCCCGGAGCCTGGCGGATCCGCCTTCGGCTCATCCGCAGCCTCGGTGCATCTTGTGACAGCCATGGGTGTGCAGAGGCATAGCGTGAGCCATTCGGAGTTCATGCTGTCCCGTGTCCAAGCGTCTTCTGCCCCTCGTGCCTGCCAACCTCGTGGTCGAGCAGGTCGTGCCCACCCCTGACCACCTCACCGTCATGTGCCGGTCCCGCATCACAGCCCCTGTCTGCCCCGGCTGCGGCCACCCGTCGTCACGCCGGCACAGCAGCTACCCCCGCCGGCTGTTCACCCGCCCGCCCCCGGCCAGCTCGAACAAGAGCATGATCGGCCACTGCCTGTCCGCCGGCGGCGCGCTGGAGGCCGTGGCGACCGTCATGGCCCTGCGCGACGGCGTGCTGCCGCCGACTGCGAACTTCCGCGAAGCCGACCCGGAGTGCGACTTGGACATGATCCCGAACACCGCGCGCGTCCTGCCCATCCAGGCGGCCCTCAGCAACTCCTTCGCCTTCGGCGGCCTCAATGCCGTGCTGGCATTCAAGGCTGCGGCTTCAGCCTAACGACAAAGACATCTCCCTGCTGTTGCGCGACGGCTATAGCGCCTTCGCGCGTTTCTCAAGTGAATTGACATCAGGGTATCAATAAAGCGTTCTAAGACGCTCTTTATTGTACAACATACATTTCCAAATCACCGCGCTAGAGGTCGAAGCCCCTTACAAACTCTGTGTGCGCTGCTATTGAGTTTAATGTGCTGGAAGTGGGCTCAGGTCATCGGCCTGCCTCCAGTAACATGACTCCTTAACGAGTGGGGTGCCGGAAGGCAGCCGGATTGGTCTGGGCTTTACCAAGGCCGTGAAAAAGGGAGAATGAACGTCTATGGATGTCGGCCAGGCCTTCCCGGCGCTTCCCACGATCCTGCCGCCTCCTGCCCCACATGCGCCGCGGCGGCTTCTGCTGCTGGCTTCGGTCACGATGCTTCTGCTGGGTGCTGGCGCCTACGGCACGCACTGGTGGACGACGCTGCGTTTCCTGGAGGAGACGGACGACGCCTACCTCGCGGCCGACGCCGTGGCCGTCAGCCCCCGCGTGGGCGGCCAGGTGCAGGAGGTGCTGGCCGCCGACAACCAGCGCGTGCAGGCCGGGCTGAACCTGGGCTACACCCGCATCACTGCGCCTGTTGCCGGGGCCGTGGGGGACCGCAGCCTACGCCTGGGCCAGTATGTCGCGCCGGGCACCCGGGTGCTGGACATCGTGCCGCTG
>JAABUX010010025.1_pt1 | contig 10641 bp, 7 predicted proteins | sample 5561851 | NCBI WGS metagenome assembly JAABUX01 (sample SAMN10711883, study PRJNA513361) | rock metagenome | isolation source: Antarctica rocks | place: Antarctica: Victoria Land, Richard Nunatak red sandstone | collected 2016-01-03 | reverse complement strand
ACCATGGCGCAGCTGCATATCAAAAGTGGAAGTACGCAACGTCTAGCAGACTTCGCCAAAGAGCTGCGACGTACAGTTGAACGACAGCGATTGCCCGGCTACTGGCTCGAAATCCTTCGTAACTCAGAAGGTCATGAGGTTCTGCACTTCACTGAACGATGCCAGCTTCCCGTCAGTCATAGGGGTTTCAATCCCCGCCGGCTTCCCCGCACGTCCATCGGTTCATTCCTGCCGGCCCCTTCCAGGGGCCAAAACCACGATAGAGAGACGACGGATGAGGTCTAACCGGTCGCCCGTCGTTCTGGCTGTGGATATGTGAATCATCACGTGGTTTTGGCCCCTGGCCGTATCGTGGTTTTAGCCCCCGAACTATCGTGGTTTCACCCCCTGGAGACTCGGGAGACCTAGTGACGAATCAACGGGTTCGAGAGTCCGTAATCCTCTTAATCCTACTACGTAGAGTCTTCTTAATGCATTGTGCCTGTGGACAAATCGGCCATGCAGGTCTGATGCTGACACCAGCAAGAGAGGACGACGACTCAGATCGAAGCTGCTGACGAAAGCGCCGACAGGAAGTCAGGGGCCAAAACCACGATAATTGGCTTGGCAAAGGGAGGCAGAACCTATCCTTCCCTGTGGAGCAGGTCACTCCCGGTGACGGGCCGCAGGTTCAGCTCGGAAGGAGCCTTCAGAAGCAGCTCTGAGGCGGTGGTCACGCTGGCCGGGGAGGTGCAGGCGGTCCAGACGCGCAGCCGGTAGATGCCAGGTTGCAACTCGGCACCCAGCACGAGCGAGGCCTCCGCGTTGTTACTGCCAGGATGGCTGACAAGAACGCTACGCTGATCGAGGCTGTGACCTTCCAGCCAGGCTTGCAGGAAGCAAGTCGGCGCGAACGTGGTGCCAACGCCGAAATGCGCCGTGAGATCGGTCCCGATTTGGTAGCGGCCGGCTTCCTTTGCCTTCAACCAACCTTGGAGTTCCACCCCGACCGGCCCCGCAAACCGCACGCCCCGCGCCTGGATGTCAGTCAATGCTATCGGGCCGCCCTGGTAGAGAAAACCGCCCACACTGTCGGCGGGAATCTCAGAGACGCTGTTGACTGTCAGGCGACAACGGGCAGCCAGCCGCGGGCGACATCTGGCACCCATCCACCTGAACTCCCGGTTCGTCAGGTTTCGTAAGGCCCTAGAAGGGCTTGCGGGAAGAAGTGCACGTCGGGGTGGATGGGTCCGCCTGTCGCTACCGGCCTGCTCCTTGGATGTCGCATGACAGCTTGACGTCTTTGGGCGCGGCGTGGGCTATGGCTAGCACGCCCGGCTTATACGCCTCAGCAGACGCGCCTGGAGCAGTATTGGGGGCAGAGGAGGGGATTGCTCCCCCGGACGGCGCTGGCTGGCCCTGAGCGGCCTCAAGAGGGTGCGGGCGAAGCTGATCCAACTTGCGCAGCACCTCATCGAGCTTCTGTTCAATTCGATCGAGTTGGCTTGCCGGCGAGGCTGGGGTTGGCGCCGGCGTTTGCGCATGCGCGACCGAGGCAGCAAGCAAAAAGGCCGACAGGAAAAGGGCAGGGCGGCTCATGGATGCCTTCCAGGCGTAAACGTGCCGAAGCGGTCGCCGTCCGGCGCAGAGGTGCCGGGGGCGTCGCCCAGGGGACGGCCAGGCGCAATCTTCTGCACGGTGACGGGCGGCATCGGGGCCGCAGCTCCCATGCCCAGCCCAGCAGAAGGCATAAGGGCCGGCATTCCGGCCGGGCGGTTGCCCAGCGGTGGGAGCTGCACGTCCTGGCGCGACGCCCCTGGCCGGATCACCAGGACGGCCAAGGCGATGCCGGCACCGACCGCGGCGTAGCGGAACACCCGGTCCTCGTGCCAGGCGATGGGGACTGCATCAGCCAGACGCCGCAGCACGCCTTGCGCGGTCGCCAGGGTGCTCATGCTGCCGCTCCTACTCTGGCCGCGACTTCGATATCGGCCGCCTCGACCGTCACCAGGTCCTCGGCGGTGCGATCGACCCGACGCATCACCCGGCCGGCTTGCGCTTCGCGGGTGCGCTCCCAGAGCGTGCACATGTCGCGGCCGTTGCCGAACGTCTCCGCCCGGGCGCGCAGCATGGTGTCGCACGCCTCCATCAGCGCCTCGTCCGCCTCTGGCGCCAAGTGGAATCCGGAGGTGGTGACCAAGCCACGGTAGATCGCGGCCAGTTCGGGGGCGGCGTAGTCGGCAAAGTCGATGGTGCGGGTGAAGCGGGAGCGCAGGCCGGGGTTGCTGTCCAGAAAGCGACGCATCTCCCCGGTGTAGCCAGCGACGACGACGCAGAGCCTGCCACGATGGTCCTCCATCAGCTTGAGCAGGGTGTCGATCGCCTCCCGGCCGAAGTCGTTGTTGCTACCGCCGGGGCCGGTGCTGGCGAGGCTGTATGCCTCGTCGATGAACAGCACGCCGTCCAAGGCCGACTGGACCGTCTCGCGCACCCGGATGGCGGTGTGGCCGATGTAGCCGGCCACCAGGGTGGAGCGGTCGGCTTCGACCAAGTGGCCGCGCTTCAGGTAGCCCAGCCCGTGCAGTATCTCGCCCATAAGCCGGGCGACCGTGGTCTTGCCGGTGCCGGGGTTGCCCAGGAACACGCAATGCAGGGCGGGTGGCTCGGCCCGATGGCCGAGGCGGGCGCGCTCGCGCTCCGCTGCCAGCACGTCGATCAGCTTGCGTATCTCCGCCTTGACCGAGGCCAGGCCGACCATGCCGTCCAGCTCGGCCAAGGCACGGTCCAGCGAGCGCGAGTTGCGCAGCACCGGCGCCACGGCCGGGGCAGGGGAGTTTTCCTCCCCATCCTGCTGCCGTGGCTTGTGCGACGGCGGGCGATTGAACACTGGCGCGCGTTGTCCGGGCATGGCGGTGCGCCAGAGGCGCCAGCCGGCCACGCTGGCGCAGGCCAGGAACAGCGTGCCGGCAAAGTCGGTGAGCAGCGCCCAGGCGACGTAGGCCGCCATGAGGACGCCCAGGACGCGGAACAGGGACCACTGCATAATCAGTCCGCGGCGTCCCGATCGTGGCGATGGAAGCGGTTGGCGCCGACCAGGCCCAGCCATTCCGGACGGCGGAACCAGGCGGCCCGGCCGCAGCGCAGCGGCTTGCTGCCGCGCACCAGCACGAACGCCTCGTCGGTGCGGGTGTCCTGGGTCAGCTCGTCGGGCTTGATCAGCGCTCGCTTGACCTCGGAGCGATTCTCCGAGCGCCCCGAACTGGAGGAGGCAATGCCGGACCGCGCCTGGCTGCCCTCGTTGTCGCCCTGGCTGGTGGCGACGACGCCGTACTCACCGCACATGGCGGACAGCTCCTTGGCGGTGTCCGGGTCCTGCACGGCGGCGAACAGCCGCCAGGAGGTGCTGTCGTACCAGGCCTGCTTGCCCTCCTTGCCCCATTGCGACACGAGCTGGCCGAGCGACTGGTAGAGCAGCAGCAAGGTGATGCCGTACTTGCGCCCCGCATCGCGGGCTTGCTCAAGGACCTGCATGTAGCCGAGCCGAGCCACCTCATCGAGGAGGAACAGCACACGCCCCTTGACCTTGCCGTCGGCCTGGTAGGCCGCGTTGAGCAGGGCGCCGACCAGCACCCGGCCCACGGCCGGGGTGGTCTGCAGCACGGTGAGCGGGATTTGCAGGAAGGCCGTCGTCTTGCCGAGCGCCAGGTCGCCGGTGCGCATGGCCGGCAGGACGCCTTCGGCGCCGCCGGAGACCAGGTCGGCATAGGCGGCGGTAGACAGCCAGCGCGCGTCGCGTTGGGCGTTGGTATAGATGCCGGAGAAGGTCTCCGCGACCACGTCCTTGAGGGTGCCGGCGAGATCGCGCGCCATGCTGGAGGCGGACTCCTCGTGGATGACGCCGAGCAGCTCTTTCATCTGCTTCTCGGGCGTGACCAGCCGGCGTTGCAGGGTGCGCAGGGTCTTGCGCTCCGGCGGCAGGGCCGGGTTCCAGAGCAGGTCGGCGAGCAGGCAGGCGATGAGGTCCTGGCCGCTGCCCTTGAAGAACTCGCCGCTGCCGGACGTGCCCGGGCGGACCTCGCCGGTGATCCAGCCGACGACCGCGGCGACGTGGCTTTCCGCGAGCGGGGAGGCGGTGTCGATCCAGTCCAGCACGTTGACGCCGATGGTCTTGGCCGTGGCCGGGTCGAGGACGACGACATTGTGCGTCATGGTCTGGCGGCGATACTCGGCCACCATGGGGCCGATCTCCTGCGAGGGATCGAGCACGATGGCGGAGCCGGTCCAGGTCAGCATGGTGGGCACGCCGACTGAGGTGGTCTTCAGGCCGCCGGAGCCGGCCAGGACGAGGGCGTGGGTCGGTCCGGTACGGCAGGGGTCGATCAGCAGGGGGGCGGTGCCACCGTGGCCCCAGGTGCGTCGGTCTTCTGGCTTGAAGCCGTACTTGCCGGCGCTGCGGTCCTCGTCCACCCGGTACGCCTCGCCGACGACGATGCCGCCGTAAGCCGGGTCCGGGCCGGGGAACAGCCTTTGCGCGTCGCGCATAGACAGCCAGGCGGCGTGGCCGAAATTGTCGGAGCGGGCGCGCGACAGGAGCGGCGTGTTGCGGGTGCCGACCGGGAAGGGGCGGGTCAGCGCGGCGATGCCGGCGACCACCATGATGATGCCGAACATGCCGGCCACCACGAGAGAAGCGTTGGCATTCCCAAGTACGGTGTTGGCTTGGTAGCCTTGGTTGAGCAGGCCGACCAGGCGTATAATCTCGGGCTGGACGGTGATAACCGTGGCGGCGGCCATGCCAGCGACGCCGGCAATCCCCATCAGACGACCGAGCAGCCGGGCGCGATAGACGACGACGCCGGCGACCATCAGCAGGGTAGGGCCGAGCAAGGAGGCCACGGGCCAGGCGCGCCAGAGGAGGTACTGGTTCCAGGTCATCTGCCCAGGCGCGAGGCCGCCGACATGGACATACCCAATCAGCACGGTGTCGCGGTAGAAGTCCTGGGCGAAATCCCAGGCCCACCAGAACAGCCAGATTGGCCAGAGCTGGAGGGCGATCCGCAAGACCACCCGAAGCACGTCGTAGCCGGCACGCTGGATCATTCTGCGGCATCCGCCGTCTTTGATCCTCCCGACAGCCCGGCGGTGCCGCCAACCTGGCGGGCGGTGCCGCCGTGCGCCTTGGCGAGGGCGCTGGCCTCGTCGTAGCGGGCCAAACCCTCCCAGTGTTGCATGACGCGGCTGTAGCGGAACCCGGCCTTGCGCAGCGCCGTGGTGGCGTCCTTGGCCAGTGGAATGGCGAAGGTCAGCAGGACGGCTTCCTTGCCTTCGTCGCGGGCGTGGGCCTCACGCAGGAAGGTCCGGCCACCCAGGGCGGACCATTTCTCAACCTGGGTGGCATCGTCGGTCCCATCGCGCAAAGAGAGAAGGGCACCATAGAGGGCGTTGGTCTCCAGTTCGAGCAGGCCGACCTTCTCGACCAAGGCACCGGCCTCGACCAGCCGGCGGGTGCGCTGCTTGCGTTCGTCGAGCTTCAGCTTGGCTTCGGCCTCGGCGAGCTTGGCCTTCTGCTGTTCGTGCGCGCGCAGACGTTCACTGAGAGTGCGGGCCATGGCGTGCTTCCCCCGGTTGCCCCTATTGCGGGCGCCGGGCGTCCTACGTCCGACGTTGGCAGAGGAAAACCATAAGGGGATGGCTAAACGCAACCGGAACGCGAGAACTTTCCGCACCGGAATCGAACTGTCGGGACGACCTGTGCTAAGTGCCCAGCCGTGAGCTTCCATGCAGCAGCAATCCCTCGATCACCATTACATCCCGCAATTCTATCTCCGGCCATGGGCAGGCGACGACGGCTTGATCTGCGTGTTCAGCCGGCCGTACGCACGGGTCGAAGCACGACGCAAGCCGCCAAGGGCAACGGGCTTCGAGCGGCACCTCTATACGGTTCCAGGCCTCCCTCCCGAGCAGCAAAGCGTCCTGGAGGACAAGTTCTTCCGTAACACGGATCAGGCCACTTACGACGCCCTTCAATTCATGCTGGCCAACCAAGACGGAAGCGCTGACATGCCCTCCAAGCTCCGGAGTGGCTGGTCACGCTTCATACTTTCCTTGACGCATCGCAGCCCGGAGAGGGTGGCGCTGCTGAAGGAGAAGTGCCGGGTAGGGCTGATCGAGAGGCTGGTCGAGATCGAGCCGATCTACGCCGAGATCCGATTTCCGTCTGACCCGCCGACATTCGAAGAGATGAAGGCCAGCCTCCAGCACGACATCGAGCACACGACATGGGCTGTCCTGTTGCAGGAGGTGATCGACAGCCCGACCGTGGGCAAGTTCCTGAATGCCATGCGTTGGAGCATCGTCATGATCAGGAACCCGGTTCATTCGCTCCTGACTTCCGACCGCCCCATCTACATGACCAACGGCCTCGACCATCCAGAGGCGCAGATCATTCTGCCAGTTGGGCCAGCCCAATTTTTCATCGCGGTGAACACGCCGGAGATGGAGGAGGCTCTTCGGACCTTCGATCCTCATGCCTTGCTGCGACAAATGAACGACAAGGTTGCTATCCAGGCACGCCGGTACGTCTACGACAGGGACGATCGGCAGCTTCGATTCGTTGCAAACCGCCTTGGCCGGAACAGCTAGAGCCGTCAGAGGGGTGCTCCGCAAGGTGTAGCCCAACCGCGTCAGCGGGTTCTGCCCGGAGTGAGCGGTAGCGAGCGAAGTGGTGCAGACGCAATATGCGTTGCCAGAGCAACGCTGCTTGAAAGCAGCCAGCAAGATAGGTTAGCCTCCCCGCACGCCATGGCCATTGCCTTCGCCCGTGCCCGCTACCTATCCCGCAGCTCCGGCGGCAACGCCGTGCGCTCGGCCGCCTACAACGCCCGTGACGCAATCACGGCCGAGCGGACCGGCGAGGTGTTCCACTTCCGCCACCGCGACGCGCCGGCGCACCATGAGGTGCTGCTGCCCGAAGGGGCCGATACCCGTCTGGCTGACGCGGCGGTGCTATGGAACGCGGCGGAGGCGGCGGAAAAGAGGAAGGACGCCCAGGTCGCCCGCGAGATCGTGCTGGCGCTGCCGGCCGACCGGGTGCTCTCGACCGAGGACCGGATCGAGCTGGCCCGTACGTTTGCCGAGCAGCACTTCGTGGCCAAAGGCTTGGCCGTGCAGCTCGACGTCCATGCACCGCACAAGGAGCGCGGGGAGGGGGAGGGCACCTTCACCGCAGGCACCGGCGGCGACCACACCAACTGGCACGCCCACCTGCTCATCACCACCCGGCGTGTCGAGGGTGACCAGTTCTCCGCTAAGAAGGCGCGCGACCTGGACCCCGAGGTGCGCCGCGCTGGCACCCGTGCGCTGGTGACGGATGCCGAGGCCTGGGGCGAGACGTGGCGCGTGCACCAGGACCGCTACTTCCAGGAACACGGCATCGAACTGCGGGTGGACGCGACCGCCGCGCATCCCGGCGAGCACATCGGCCCGGTGCGGATGCGCAAGGTGGACAGCCCGGCCGCCGAGCGGGCCGAGGCGCTGCGCCAGTCCAATGAGACGGCGGCACGGGACCCGGAGCAAGTGCTGGCGGCGCTGACGCGGAACAACGCGACCTTCACCGAGCGCGAGCTGGACCGGTATCTCGCCAAGCACCTTGGGACCGGGCCGGACGGGACGCCTGACGCCGCGGCCGTCCCTGACGTTGCCGCCGCCAAGGCGGCCGTGATGGGGCATCGGACCGTGCGGGCGCTGCACGACCGGGAGACGGGCGAGGTGGCCGAGCGGTTCACCACGACCACGGTCCGCGAACAGGAGCGCGCGGCGCTGGCGGACGGGGCTGCCGTTGCCGGTGCCCGGCACCACCGGGGCGTGATCGCCCGACACCAGGAGGCGGCGCTCGCCACCCGCACCTTGCGCGAGGATCAGCGCGCGGCGTTCGAGTACGCCGTCGATGCCGGCGGGCTGAAACTGATCGAGGGACGGGCCGGCACGGGCAAGAGCTACACCCTCGCTGCCGTTCGCGAGGCGCACGAGGCGGCCGGCGACCGTGTCGTGGGATTGGCCCCTACCAATGCCGTGGCGCAGGACCTGAAAGGGGACGGGTTCCGCGAGGCCGGCACGGTCCACGCCGCGCTGTTTGCCATCAAGAACGGCCGCAGTCCGGGCTGGGACAAGCGGACCGTGCTGGTGGTGGATGAGGCGGCCATGCTGGACAGCCGCGTGACCGGCGAGTTGCTGGCCGAGGCGAAGTCCGCCGGGGCCAAGGTCATCCTGGCCGGGGACGATCGCCAGCTCGCCAGCATCGAGCGGGGCGGGCTGTTCACCGAGCTGCGCCGGCAGCACGGGGCGGCCGAGATCACCGAGGTAACGCGCCAGAAAGTGGACTGGCAGCGCCAGGCGGCGCGCGACCTGGCCGAGGGCCGGTTCGACGTGGCGGTGCAGGCGTTCGACCGGCACGGCGCGGTGACGTGGACACCGGACCAGGAGACAGCGCGGGCCGCCCTGGTCTCGCGCTGGAAGGCGGACACGGCAGCGGACTTGCAGGCGAGCCGGTTCGTGTTCGCCTACACCAACGTCGAGGTGGACCGGCTGAACGCAGAGCTGCGCCAGGTGCGGCGGGAGCGGGGCGAGCTCGGATCGCCGGACGTGGTGCTGACGACCAAGCGTGGCGACGCGGCGTTCGCAGTCGGCGACCGGGTGCAGTTCACCGACACCGCCAAGAAGCTTGGCGTGTATAACGGCAACGCCGGCACGATCACCGGGCTGGATGCCCGCACTGGCCAGGTCGCAGTCCGGTTGGACGCGCCGGCCGGCAAAGAGGGCCGCACCGTCACCTGGTCGGCAGCGGACGAGTTCGAGGGGTTCCGGCACGGCTATGCCGGGACGATCTACAAGGGCCAGGGCAAGACGCTCGACCATACGTATCTGCTGCACACGCACCACTGGCGGGCAGCGGCGAGCTACGTGGCGCTGACCCGGCAGCGCGAGAGTGCGCAGGTGTTCGTGGCTAAGGAGACGGCGCGCGACGTCCACCAGCTTGCGCGCCAGATGGCGCGGGGCGAGGTACGGGCCGCGTCCGTGGCGTGGGCCACGGCCGACGAACTACGGCCGGAGCTGCGGCAGCGGGATGGGGACGTGCAGCAAACTCCCAAGCCCGCACGGCGGGACGAGCAGCCCACAGTGCGGGCCGGCGAGCGCGATCCAGCGCGGAAGTATTGGGGCCGGACAGCGGCGACCGATGTCTCCGATCCGCTCCGGCCCGCAACACCAGAGCCGGATCGCGTAAAGGCAGGGGCAGGGCAGGGCAACCCGGCCGAAGTCTGGCTTATTCCGCCCCGGGTGTCTCCGGACGGCAAGGACAGTCTTGGACGCGGGCTGGACAGCGGCAGCGTCGCTGCGGCGGTTGCCGCGAACGGGTCGGTGCAGCGGGAGCGCGAGGCACGGTGGAGCTACCTGCAAGGCGCCTACCGCGACCCGTACGCCGCGCGGACGGCGCTGGACGAGCTGGTTAAACGTGAAGGATGGACGAGCGCCGCGGCACGGCTGTCCCGCGAGCCCGAACAGCTTGGGGAATTGCGCGGCAAGCTGGGATGGTTGGCGTCCTCTGCCGCCAAGCAGGAGCGGGCCGGGGCAGAGCGGGCGGCGGGCGCGGTGCCCGGCAGCCTGAACCGTATTGGTGAGGCCGAAAGTCGGGCCGAGCGGGCCTACCGTGTCGGTGTAGAGGGGCAACGCGCGGCGGACGAGACCGGTATCCCGCGCCTGTCCACCGCGGCCGAGGCGGCGATCGGCGCCTTGCGTGCCGTGCCGGACGAGAAGAAGCATGGCGAGGCGTGGCGCGCCGTGCAGAAGGACGAGCGGGTCAGAGTCGAGCTGGGCGTGTTCCGGGCGGCTGTGACGAAGCGGTTCGGGGAGGATGGCGTGCGGCAGATGCTTCGGGCCGAGGGCCGGGCGGGCGCAGTTACGTCACCATCCGTTGGGCCTGAGCAGCGGCCCGTGCTGGATCAGGTGGCCCACCTCACCGTGACCTTAAGGTCAGCGGAGCGGGCCGGCGTAGCCGCTACCCAACGAGAAGTGGAAAGCGAACGGCAAGGGCAACGGCGGGGGCTGCGCATGTAGGATGGATGCCCGTTCTTCTGTCATTGCCAACGTCGGCAAGGTTGTCCGTCTTCGCGACCTTCAATCAAAGTGTCCTCCTTGCCGCGGGCAGCCCGGAGGTTACGGACAGGCCGGGCGTGGCCGGTCATGGGTGGTTTGGCGGACAGATTAGCGTGGCTTGGGGTAACACAGGATTTCGTCGGTCTAGCCGCGAGCCCATGTCCCCATTGGGTGGGTAGTGGAAGGTTCAATCTGGGCTTGAGGATCACAAAACGATGTTTACGACGGTTGCGAACGCACGACGGCCGGCGACGGCTTGGGTGAAGGTTCGGGTTAGCCGGCGCGAGCGGCCATGAGGGACAGGATGCGCCCGGCTGTTTCAGGGGTGACAGGGTTATAGACGATCATCCCGAGATCGGGACGACCGTCGACGGCGAAGGCGGAGAACTCGAGCTCGATAAGCCCGATCTCGGGATGATGGAGGCGCTTCACGCCGTCCGCATGCCCGGCGACGTCGTTGGCCCGCCAGAGCGCCTCGAACTCCGGACTGATCCTGGACAGCTCTTCGACCAG
>JAABUX010010024.1_pt1 | contig 10642 bp, 15 predicted proteins | sample 5561851 | NCBI WGS metagenome assembly JAABUX01 (sample SAMN10711883, study PRJNA513361) | rock metagenome | isolation source: Antarctica rocks | place: Antarctica: Victoria Land, Richard Nunatak red sandstone | collected 2016-01-03 | reverse complement strand
CCATCTGCCACTCGGGTCCACAGATGGTGGTGCAGCGCGACGTCGACGCAGCTGTTGCGGCCATCTCCACGTCGCCTGACTCCTCCTGCAAGGCAGTACGAAGCAATGCTTGCGCAGTGCTTTCATGCCGCAGAGGTGTCAGCAGATCGGTGCTAGCGCTGGGTTACGCCAAGAGGTTTCCCTTGGCGAAGGGCCTTCAAGTCAAGAGCATCGACAGAATACAAGTGACGCGACGGTGTCGCAACCAGCAATGTGTCTGCAGCGACACTGTACTTCAGCTGCGGAGCGAAGAAGAGAAGCACAGCGGGCATACCATTGGGGTCGCACGCACACCTTTTGGTTCTGTCTTGATGTTATTAGCTATTTCATTAGTTTAGTGTCAAACAGGGAACGACAGATTTACAAATTTAATACTGTTGAGTTTAGCAAAACTCGTCAAATTCTAGTATGGTTAGGGTTAGGGTTATGCCTGCATGGCGGAGGGCACAGAGCCGGGCGCCGGCCGGCGGGGCTTCGGGGCGTCCGCGGCCTTGCCGGCGCCGGCGGCGCGGTCGGCGAGCATCGCCACCTGCCAGCCCAGCTGCTGGTTCTGCTTCTCCAGGGCCGCCACCTTGGCGTGCTGTGAACGGCACGCATCAACCGGGATTAGCTAAAGCCCAAGGGTGCTCGCAGACATTGACAAGGTCAGGCCTAGAGAGCATGGTGTGGGGTTTGAGGTGGGATCCGCTTGACAGAGATGGTCAGGGTCAGTCGTTGAGTGCGCAGCTTGTGTGCGCTGAAGCATCACAAAACCTACTTGCGCACGTGTAATTATATGCTAGCATATGTTCCAGCGGGGCCGATGCGCAGGTCCAGCCTTAGACCTGAGGACACACCTGCACCGCAGCGGCGCCCGCGATGCGCTTGTCGACGCCCTGCAGCTTCTCCCTGAGTTCCTCGTTCTCAGCACGCAGCGCGTCCACTGACGCGGCCTCAGCAGCATCCTCGATCCCCGTCGCATGTCCGTTGGCGATGGGATGGGGTGCCGACATGTCGCCGTTGGCGTGCGGAGCGGGGCCGGATGCAGCCTGCTTCGCCTCAGTGGCAGCTGCGGCGCGCAAAACTTCACGGAGCTCCTTCCTGACTTGGTCCGCCTCTGCTGCTGCTTCTGTGGCGTCGCGGCGAGCGGCCTCAGCTTCAAGCCGTGCTTCGTCGGCCTCGTCTCGACACCTGTGATAACCCAGCACTCGTGAATTCATCTCTGATGTTATCCACCTCTGGCGCAGACCATCGAAGCCGTGTGGCACTCCTTTTCTCGTCAGCTGCACGACCCAGATGTATGGTGGATCAGCGCCACCGCCCCCGAAGTGGACTCGTCAAAGAGGCAGGCTGGAAAAGGAGCGATTGATTGATCACCTTTGTGCCTCGGCTGTCAGTTCCGCGGCCCTGCGCTCCACTGCTGCGAGCTTCGAGGAGGCTTCCCGGCCAAGGTCGGCTTCGTCTGCATGCTGCCGCACCTGCATGAGTGCTGCAATACTTGCCAGGCCACGGACAGCGATAGCGCACATCTGTGCTGGCGGCAACATGGCTCTTCAACGATGTGAAGATGCGCATATGCATGCTCGAAGAGGTGCATGGTCCTCTGCCATCCGGTGACACAGGTAAAAGAGCCCCTGGAGCACTGTTCTAGGTAGCTCGCATGGACAAGCATGTCATGCGCCCGGGCTCACCCGCTGCTCAGCTGCCTTGAGCGCCTCGCGGGCGGCGCCGAGCTGCTGCTCGAGCGCTGCAGCGCGACTCTCCACTGCGCCGGTGGCGGCCGCCACCGCCGCCTCCAGAGCCCCCGCAGCATCCTCCGCCTCTCTGCAAGCACGCGAAACAAGCAGGCTTCTTGACGAAGCAGGTCGCTGGAATTACGTTCCAGGCCTGTAGGGGCAGCTTAGCCCTACCTCAGCTCGAGCCTTGCCCCCCGCTCAGACACGGGCTCAACGAAGAAATTGCACGCCACACACGGGCTCAAGATATGCAAGCTGCCGCTCATGACACGCACTCTCGTGCGCTCGCTGCGGCATCCCGAGCCTCGGCCAGCTGGCGCTCGGCCTCGGAAGCGCGGCTGCGCCACTCCGCTGCGTCCGCCTCAGCGGCCTCCGCGCGCGACACGAGGCCGGCCTCCTTCTTCGCGAAGCTGCCGTGCACGATGCTGAACCTGCGCAGAGTCCAAACCGAGGGGTTCAGGCGCTGTGTTTGCTAGCCGGCAATCAGTTCATGACAAGCGACAACAGGGCCCGGTTGCCGAGCTGACACTGTGCAGCACGGGTAGCAGTGTTACAAAGCCTGCTGCTTTCCTGGCCGTAAAACTGCTATTACCACTGAGTGAGCAACAGGATTTCGCATACACGTATACTACGCGTATGTTCCTTCGTATACCAGTAAACACGCAGTATCCAGCAACCCGACGGCAGGACGCACCGTTTCTGCCGGTCCTGGTGTTCCCGCTGCAGAGCCTCCATCTCAGCCTCCGCCGCTGCCGCCCGCTGTTCTGCAGCCTGCGCGGCCCGCTCCACCTCCGCCGCCCGCCCCTCGACCGCGACCCCGGCGGCCGCGGCGTCAGCCCGCGCCTGCCGCGCCGCCGCCAGCTGCCGCTCGGCTTCCTTCTGCGCGGCCTGTGCTGTCGCCAGCGCCGCAGCCCGCTCCTCCTGCAGCATAATGCCGAGGGGTCCCGGTGTCAGTCTGTCGGCAACATGCGGAGCAGGCTGTAGAGCTGCCCCATGTTTGCGGCCCACAATGCCAGGGTCTGAGCATGTAAACCTGCAGTCTCGGCCAACAGGGCGGTCTCACCACACAAGGTTGCCCCTGCTAGTCATCACAGATGGTCCTGCAGCATGGGATGCATGTCTGCAGCCGCGACCATCCATGCGCATGCGTTTCTGAACCCCAGCGCTTGTTTGTGGTCGCCGCATACAGACACACAGCCGACGCCACGGGACCACCCGAAACCACTAGGCTGGGCAACCAATGCCGCGTGACGATGCAGGCACACGTCAAGTGGTTCCTGTTCCGAGAAATGCATAACAACCTTTGCATACTGTACTCTCCCGCAAACTCTTGCTGTTGCCTGCTCGGGTATGCAGGCATTCCACAGGATCTCAAGTTTTATTATAGGTTTGGATGGTATTTCCTTGCTTTATATTTTAACTACCTTTTTAATCCCTGTATGTCTTTTAGTGGGTTGGTCAAGTATTACTATTTATGTACAAGAATAAAAATTTGAATTTTCGAAGAAATTATTATTTTTGAAAGTTTTATGTTTTGGAAGCAGGAAGAGCTAGCTGCCCAGGAGGAGCACGTCAAGCGCAACGCTGACTAGAGCTTCGCACGTCGACGGGCGACGTCCGCGTGTCGGCGTTCAGCGCCTCCAGCAGCTGCGCCTCCAGCTGCTCCACGCGCCGCCGCCCGCCGTCCGCCTCAGCCACAGCTGACCGCAGCTTCTCGCATACTTCCTGCATCGGGGTAGCATCATCTCTGTGTGCTCAATATGTTACGACCATCGCGCGTTCGTCATGACACCTGATTGCCTTCAAACGCCCTGGCCTGATGATCCCGATGTGAATTCTTCAAGATCCACTGCATGCAGACGAAAGCCTTGATCAGGTCCCGGCTGACAAGTTCCTTGATACGTCCTCCGTACACTGTCAGCATCTTAGGCATCTTGTGTCGGGACCGGAAGCGCACCTGGTACTGCTCGTGAGAGGCTGCTGCCTCTTCCCGCGCAGCAGCGAGCGCCGTGTCAGTGGAGTGCGCCACCGACAGAGCGCCCTGGGCTTCCGCCAGCCGCCGGCCCGCCTCCAGCAACTCTGCATCCTGCGATTTCGTGCGGCGCCGTCACGCGCTGCATAGTGATTGCCCGCAGCGACCGGGCGAGTCGGCAAAGCTGAGCCAAAGCAGAAGCCTATCAGTGTTAGATGGTCTGGTAGCATGGTATCCTAGGCATGCAGCCCTCAGTGCTGATGCATTGGCTGCTTGAGCAATACTGTTGCGTCATAGCATGCCATGGCGGTCACAGAGATCAAACCTGATTTGAACTGAAAGCGCAAGGTTGGGCTTGTAATTCCGCGCCTTGGCGTCCAGCGCAGTCAGGGCGGTCTCCTTCGCCGCGAGCGAGTCGCGCACGCGCTCGGCGGCCGCAGCCATCGCCGCGCGCATGACGTCGACCTCCGACTGCAGCGCTGCGGTCGCCGCTTCCGCGGCGGGCGCTCGATCCGATGCGGCAGTTGCAGCCGCTTCTGTTGATGGCACACGGTGTGCTCAGATAAAAGCGGTCCATGGCTGCGATTTTTTATCAAGCTGCCAGCTTTTGCCTTTATGGCGAGCTGCATGGTCCTGGTGTACAAGCGGCACAGCCAGAACCTGTACACACAGCAGAGATGGGGGCGAATACATTGCACGCTCGATGTGGAGGCACTGGTCATTAGACATGCAGTGCACACCATGGGGTGACTGGGCGCACAGGCGAGAACATTCAGGTTGCAGCACGCCGCTCACCAGCCTCCGCAGACAGCTCAGCGAGCCGCGCGTCACGCTCGGCGACCCGCCGCTCCGCGTCCCGCCGAGCCTGTTCGGCACCATCCCTCTCCAGCCTCGCCGCTTCCAGCTCTTCCCGCAGCTTCGCGGCCATCGCTGCCGCGCCACCATCGGTCTCCCGTTGAGCCGCCGCCTCCGCCGCCGCCGCCTGCGCCTGCGCCAGCTCGTCCCGGCACGCCGCGAGCTCGCGCTCGAGACGCTGCGCAGCGCTCCGCGCCTCCGCTGCGCGGGCCTCGGCGGCATCCGCAGCCTGCTCTGCGGCGCGACGGCCACCCTCGGCACTCGCTGCGCGTACTCCAGACGCTGCCAGGCTGGCATTCAAATCCCGCTCCCGGGCCTCATGCTGCGCCGCTGCGGCTTGCGCGCCTTCACGGCGGGCTGCTTCGGTCGCTTCTCGCGGTGATGTGTCATCCGTGACTTCAGCCGCAGCGAAATGGCCGCCAGGAGGGCCGTTTGTGAGCTGTGCCCTGAGGTCCTCGAGATCCTTGGCCAGGGCGCGCTTGTCGGCATCGATGGCCTTGCCCTTGCGCACCTGCCGGAAGGCACCGGAAACGCCTGAGTGATCAGACCGGCACAACATATATGCGTATCTCCTGCAGCGCAATACGTCAGCGCAGACTGTCACGCCATGGTGTATCGAACAGGGTCTCAAAGTGACCGGCAACCTTCGCAACGGACGTTTGAAGAGATACAAGCTTCTGCGAGGTCATCAAACCGCTTGCAGCGCTCCACTCGTGATTGTGGATCATGTGTCATGCCGGGAGCCTCCCCATGCGCACCGCATTGTGGAGCTTCTCGCGGATCTTGTCCCGTTCAGCCTCAGCGGCCGCGAGCCGCCCAGCGAGGTCGTCCGACGCGGCGTCTGCCATGCCGCAGGCGCTAGGCGGCACGGAGGGGCGAGCGGACGGGCGAGGCTCTCGTGGGGTGGGGGGTGGGGGGAGTCGGAGCTGTTAGACAGACCGCTCGACACACGGACGCCCACAGGTTTGTGATCGTCCCTCCGACATGATACAGCAGGTTAGCGGATTCCGCGGTGGAAGCAGGATACGACGTGCCGCTGCAGAATGGTCCACAGCAACTGAGGACGATGGGAAGGTTTCACTTTCAGGAGCTGATCTGGCGAGGGGCGCATGAGGAGCATGAAGACATTTTGAACTTGTCCACACAGCAGCTTGCATGTGCTTGCTGTTCTTCACACTGGAGCAGAGCATGTCGGTGTGAAACGCCTCGTTCCAATCGTCGCCACGAGGGCAGGGGGATCGCAACAACGGGATGGCGTGTGCACTGAGCGCGATGGTGGATGCCTCCGTTCCGGACGCCTTGCACAGCCGGAAGGACGTCCTCGACATGCCTCCGGCCTTAGCACAGGACCAGCACGACCGCGACAGCCTCCCAGTCTTCGACTTGGAACCTGCTTTGGGTGCACCGTTTCCCACCCCTCCCTTTCCGACCCATACAACGCACGAGCGCACGCCAACTGCGTGACACGCAGCGTGCCGATGCTCACTCGTACAGGCTGCATGAGCGGTACAGTTGCTTTGTGCTCGCCGTGCTGAGCTGTGCCAACCCAACTCCTGGACTGAACCCTGCCGTCACGCGCAGAGCGGAGGCAGGGCGATGGCGCTGAAAGGGCAACGCTGGCGGCCGGCATCGCGGAGTGCCTGCGGCGCACGGGGTGCTGCGTCGTGCGCGACCCGCGGGTCCGCGCCGCCGACAACGAGCGCTTCCTGGACATGATGGAGCGCTACTTCAGCCGGCCGGGCGACGCCAAGATGGCGGACTCTCGACCCGACCACCACTACCAGGTGCCTTGTCGGTGTTTGCGGCGGGCAAAACACGTTGAGTGATGGTTCCGACGCAGCCGGATGCTGTACTGCGCGTGGCATCACACACGTCTCGGCTTTGCGCATGGCTCATTGCGGTGGCGGGTTCCCAACCCGACCTCCACTACCAGGTGCCTGCGTGTGGTGGAGACGAGCAGCTCATTCGCGCTGGCCACGCCTCAAACCGTGGTGATGCTTTCAGACGGGGAAACTGGTTCGGATCGCTTGCTTGCATATCCTTCGGGCAGCCTTGACGGTGGATATGCAATTCAAAACGGATAGTTACGATCTGTTTGGCCTGGCGTTCGCAGGTGGGTGCGACCCCAGCTGGTGTGGAGATGCCGCGGGCCGCGCACGATGCCTCGGCGCAGGAAGCCATCGCAGCGCAGGTGCTTGCTGCACCGGCATCACCTGTGCTCCCCGTCCCACTCTGTCCTCGCAAACGCGCATTGTATTGACCGACTTGGCGAGCTTCCAGCGTCGCAATGGATGCTGGGAACCGTCTGCCGTTGCCAGCGCGATGCCTCTCTGGCCTGCCGCTGCCGCTCGACCTCCGAAGCCTCTGCGCAGGACCCCGCGCACCGGGCCACGCGGCCGGTCGGTGCCGACCCCAAGTGGCGCTTTATGTGGCGCCTGGGCGATCGGCCGCAGCGGACCCGCTTCGCGGAGCTCAACGCCGAGCCCGTGGTGCCTGCCGGTGCGGCTAGGGCTATGGTTAGGGTAAGGGACAGGTACAGGGTGAATTCCGAACCCGAACTGTAATCCTAGTCTACAGGCTGACCCAAAACCCAAGCCGAACCCATTATGAGCTCCTGCTGATCTCGCACAAAGGTCCCTATGCCGAGCTCGTGGTGCCTGCCGGTGCGGCTGTCCGCATGGGTGCCTGCTGATTTGACACGAGTTGTTTTTCGACGTAGTCAGGTTTCCCCACAGGCTATGGTTCAAGGACTGACATGACACTGTGCCATAACGCAGCAAGGCTATATGGAGCGCCTGTTGCTGTCCCTTCCCTCAGTCTGGGAGCAGCAGATGCTGTAACCGCGACGAATACGGCCATCCGCCCCTGTCTCATCGTGTGCCCGTGCACTCGGCGGCAGGCCGCCCGTTCTCCGTTTTCGTGGGTTGTATGCCTCCGTGCAACACATGCGTGTCAACCCGATGAATGTGGCACTAAATCCAACATAGCTCTAGCTCTAGCAGTATTGCTTACACAATCGCCCCGGCAGGCTTCCCGGAGTGGGCGGCCGTGATGGACGGGTGGGGCGGCAAGATGCTGGCGGCGGCAGACACGGTGGCACGGCTGGCGGCGGCGGGCTTCGGCCTGCCCGAGGACGCGCTCGTATCGCGGCTGGTCATGGGGCCGCACCTGCTGGCGCCCACAGGTGTGTTGACAGAGCCAAGTCTTCAAACTTCGTCCGACATGGTATTATGAGGTTATGGTTTGTGAAATGAACCTCACGAACTGAGATTTTGGAAGTTTCACTGCTGTGGCACGAGCAATTACGGCAAGTTTGCGACGACTGTGACAGCACGGTGCCTTGCACAGCCCTGCGCACGGTGCACTTGCCATAACAACGCCTGCATGACAGGTTACTGCTCTTTGCTGACGATTTGCATGTCCTTCACAGTCCATACTGTGGACCACCTCACGTACGGGCATCAGGTGGCCACCGTAGTATTTATTGCTGTTATTTTGCGCGGGTTGCAAGCCAATGACATAGAAATTTGTGGGTTGCAGGGGCCGACCTGGAGCAGTACGGTCAGGCAGGGACCAGCATAGCCGGCTACCACTACGACCTCAACCTGCTGGTAGCCTCGTTGCCCCCGTCCCCCGCGCTACATGGCTGCCGCTCTGCACGCTGACGCAGCTCGGGTCTCTCGTGTTTCGAACTCGTCTGGCCTATGCGTCCTGTTGCTCCAGATCACACAGTCCTCAGACTACTGTGCCCCGTGCATTTTCGGTGGTCGCCCGGCGTATGCGCGATATGATGCTCCACGTACGCCATTTCCTCAGATCAATGTGCCGCGTGACGTGTCTGCGACCCAACATTGATGGTAACCCTTCGTCCTCGCCGCACACAGCTGCACGGGAAGAGCCCTGATCGTAGACCCTTAGAATAGGTCTGATCCTAACCCTGCTACAAATCCTAACCCTAGATCTAACCCTAACCCTAACCCTACCCTAACCCTGACCCAGCACGAAACCTGACCCTCGCCCTCACTTGACCCTGCCGAAGACGCTGCACGGGAAGAGCCGCATCACGTGGCCGTGACCCGATATCGATGGAAACTAGCAACCCTGCGCCCTCGCCGCAGACGCTGCACGGGAAGAGCCGGTTCCCCGGCCTGTACGTGTGGCTGCGGGACGGGCGGCGGGTGGCGGTGCGCGTCCCGGACGGGTGCCTCTTCCTGCAGGCCGGGCGCCAGCTGGAGTGGCTCACCGGCGGGGCCGTCGTCGCCGGCATGCACGAGGTGCACTTGCTTCTGTTCGAGCCCATGCCGCCTTCGTTGCCGGATGCCTACTTGACTTTCTAGCCCCTCGTGACCAGAACCTTAGTGTGCCTGAATGCCTCAAGCTGTGCAGTTATGCTGGGACGACAAGTCGAGGTGTTTGTCAATTTCATCGACAGGACGATGGTTGGCTTGTTGCAACTCCATATTGCCATCTCGGACTTGTTGCATGAAATGTATGCAGGCTTTGCTGCTTTTGGTCAACGCCAGGCATCTGGAAGATTTGATGACGCTCAGCATGGTTGTCAGTGGCTATTGCAGCATTTCAGTCGGTCTGCTCGGTAGGTCGTCGTGTCGAACGCAACGCTTGCCGCGGCGAGCGCGGCGCGGGCGGCAGGGCGGCCGCTGTGGCGCGTCTCCTCCACCACCTTCGTGCACCTGGCGTCCGACGGGACCATGGCGCCGCTCGGCCGCTTCGCGACGCCTGAGGTAGGGATCATATGGTGTCCTCAGCTGTGCACTGCATAAGTAGCTATGCGCATGGCATGAAGCAAGTCTTTGTCCGCAGTGACATGTGAGTCTGGTAGCCCTCACCAAGTGAGGTATCCGTGTTCATGCAACATTGTCAACGTCGGCCGGCATCGCACTGATCTTGCATCTTGGCAAGCAACAACCGCTAGTGTGACGACGTGCACCCTGGCATGTGCAGGCGCTGCAGAGGTATCCGGCGACGCTGGTCGGTGACTTTGTGCAGACAGAACTCGAGGCCATCAGGCTGAAGGCGCCCACAGAACACTAGCTGCGTGTTTTATAAGATGCAGTCTCGCCGCATTTAGTGCTTGCCAGTGATCAAAGTGGGATTTACACGCGGTCAAGCCGTTTACAGCAAGTCGGACCATGCCGTGTTTTGTGCTGTGCTAAGGTGGTTTTTGGACTTCCCTTGTACTGAGTGTGGACTCCGTGCTGTACATCACGGCTGTGTGTTATATTGACAGTGACACCGAGGGCAATCGTTCTGTAAACGGAACATCACAAGACTAAAGCATGGTAAATGGTCAGGCACAAGCTGATCCTTCTCGCAAAGAGTCGGCCAAGAAGAACGCCTGTAATCAATGTGGCTGTTGGCTCTCGACGTGGCGTGGTCGGTGCCTGACGTAAGTTGGTCCTGGCCAACATTCATGGTGACTCACACATAGCCGGGCGCTCAGATACCTGGCAGGACCTTGATGGTATCTCGACAGTATTCAAAAGGCAGGACGGCCTCATCACATGATGCTGCACCCGCCGCAGCAGGCCTTGGACCGCGGCACCTTGGCCTCCTCCAGCTTCGGCTCGGCTTCCGGCAGCCGGTGGCGGCCGATGCCGCCGCCCTTCGAAGACGCCTTTCCGGCGCCGCTCACCTCCGCAACCAAATCCTCCTTCATGACCGCAGCGGTGTCTGCGACGGGGCCGCGCTCTGTCGGGCGCCGCTCCGCCGCTGTCTTCGTGATATTGTCATCGTCCGGAGGGGTCATGCCCTCAGCTGCCATCACTGGCTTGGCCGGCCGCGGGTCCGTGACCATGCGGATGGGCTTTGCCGGGGACGGCACCGGTATTGCCGCTGCCGCCGCGGTAGAGGCCGGGCTTGTGTCGGGCTGCTCCGCGGGCTGCTCCGCGGGACCGGGCACACTGCGACGAGCATGCTGTGCGTCAGACCACTGCCCACACAGCAATAATCTCCCAAAGTCAACGAGACAGCCAGTGAGCCTGCCTCTAGTTCCAAACCAACCTGGGTTACGCTTGCGCTTGGTTGGGCCGAGCCTCAAGTC
>JAABUX010010023.1_pt1 | contig 10642 bp, 5 predicted proteins | sample 5561851 | NCBI WGS metagenome assembly JAABUX01 (sample SAMN10711883, study PRJNA513361) | rock metagenome | isolation source: Antarctica rocks | place: Antarctica: Victoria Land, Richard Nunatak red sandstone | collected 2016-01-03 | reverse complement strand
CGGCGAAGTCGACGGTAAGGGTGTCGCCGGGTTCGGCGCCGCGGTCCTCCTCGACGAGGGCGAGGGTGCCGGCGCGGGTCGCAATCTCGGAGAGGGCGTTATCGATCGCCTCATCCGTGGGCACGGAGCGGAGGCGAGTGAAGTTGAGTGCTGCGAAATCGGGCATCGAGATGTCTGGCAGGAGCTCGACTTCGAGCTTGAACTCGACGTCCTTCTGGTCCTCGATGCTGACCACGTCGACGCGGGGCTCGGCGGCGGCGCGCAGGCCGCGGTCGGTGAGGAGCTGTCGGGTGGCGTCCTGGACGCTTTGCTCCAGAATCTCGCTGGTGACGGCGGTGCCGTAGCGCTGGCGGACGATCTGGGGCGGGATCTTGCCGGGGCGGAAGCCCGGCAGGCGCAGGGTGCGGCCGAGCTCGGCGAGCTTCTCGGTACGGCGGCCTTCGATCTGATCCTTGGGGAGGACGACGGTGAAGCCGCGCTTCAGCCCTTCGTTGAGCGTCTCGGTGACTTGCATGGAGGCGGGCTATCCTCTGTGGGGGCGAGTGGTGCGGGCGGAGGGACTTGAACCCCCACGACTTGCGCCACCAGAACCTAAATCTGGCGTGTCTACCAATTTCACCACGCCCGCGGGCTGGCTTTGGAATAAGCGGCGGGGCTTAGCTCATCCCGGGATTGGGGACAAGCAGCGCTTGGGCGCAGGCGTCGAGGAGGGCGTCGGTGTCCATGCCGTATTCTTTATAGAGGTCGGGAATGTCGCCGCTCTGGCCGAAGCGGTCGGGGCCGAGGGGGATGACGCGCTGGCCGCGGACGGCGCCGAGCCAGGCGTGGGCGGCGGGATGGCCGTCGAGGAGGGTGACGAGGCTGGCGGTGGGGGCGAGAGGGGCGAGGAGGTCCTCGATGTGGGCGATGGCGGGGCGGGTAGCGCGGCGGGTGCGGAGGGCCGTGAGCCAGCCGGCGTGAAGGCGGTCGGGGCTGGTGATGGCGAGGAGGCCGGCGCCGGGAATCTCGTCCTGGATTTGGGCGAAGGCGGCTTCGGCTTCGGGGGCGATGGGGCCTTGATAGGCGATGACGAGCGGGGCGCCTTGGGTCGGCGGGATGGCCCAGTGGGCGCCGGCGATGATTTGGGCGGGATCGAGGGTGCGGGTGGGCGGGGGGAGTTGCCGGGTGGAGAGGCGGAGCCAGACGGCGCTGCCGGCCGGGTCCTGCATGTGGACGAAGGCGTGGCGCAGAAGGATCGCGAGCTCGTCGGCGTAGGCGGGCTCGTAGGCAGCGAGGCGGTCGGCGGCGATGCCGATGAGGGGGGTGTTGATGCTTTGGTGCTGGCCGCCTTCGGGGGCGAGGGTGAGGCCGGAGGGGGTGGAGACGAGGAGGAAGCGGGCGTCCTGGTAGCAGGCGTAAAGGAGGGCATCGAGGCCGCGGTTCACGAAGGGGTCGTAGACGGTGCCGATGGGGAGGAGGCGGGCGCCGGAGAGTTCGTGCTGGAGGCCGGCGGCGCCGAGGAGGAGGAAGAGGTTCTGCTCGGCGATGCCGAGCTCGACGTGCTGGCCTTCCGGGGTCATGCCCCAGCGCTGGGCGGAGGCGAGCTTGGCGTCGCGGAACACGTCGTTCCGGGTGTGGCGGTCCCAGACGCCGCGGCGGTTGACCCAGGGGCCGAGATTGGTGCTGACGGTGACGTCGGGGCTGGTGGTGAGGATGTGCCGAGCGAGCTCGGCGGCGGGGCCTTGCGGGCGGCCGATCTCGGCGAGGATTTCCCCGAAGGCGGCTTGGGTGCTGAGGGAGCGGCCGGCGGGGTTGGGGCCGGGGAGCGAGCCGGGTACGGCGATCAGGGGGGCGGAGAGGCGGCGGCCGCTGGGGGTGAGGGGGGTGGCAAAGGGGGCGGCGGCGATCGCGGCGCGCAGCTCGCCGGGGGTGAGGTCGAGGCCTTCGGCCGGGTCCCATTCGTGGCCGGGGCGGATGCGCATGGCGGCGCGCACGCTCTCCATCTGGGCCACCGTCATCAGCCCGGCGTGGTTGTCCTTGTGGCCGGCGAAGGGGAGGCCCATGCCTTTCACGGTGTAGGCGATGAAGCAGGTCGGCTGGTCGGTGGCGCTGGCCTCGCGGAAGGTGTCGATGCAGAGGCCGAGATCGTGGCCGCCGAGATTGGTCATGAGGCGGGCGAGGGCGTCGTCGCCGAGGGGGTCGACGATGGCGCGGACGGCCGGGTCGCGGCCGAGATCGGCGGTGAGGGCGGCGCGCCAGGCGGAGCCACCCTGGAAGGTGAGGGCGGCGTAGAGGGAGTTGGGGCAGTCGTCGATCCAGGTGCGCAGCGCGGCGCCGCCGTCCTGGGCGAAGGCGGCTTCGAGCAGGTGGCCGTATTTGAGGGTGACGACGTTCCAGCCCATGTCGCGGAACAGGCCCTCGATGCGGCCGAACAGGCGGTCGGGGACGACGCTGTCGAGGCTCTGGCGGTTGTAGTCGATGATCCACCAGACGTTGCGGACGTCGTGCTTCCAGCCTTCGAGCAGGGCTTCGTAGATGTTGCCCTCGTCGAGCTCGGCGTCCCCGGCGATGGCGACCATGCGGCCTTGGGGCGCGGCGCCGAGGCCGTGCAGGCGCACGTAGTCGGCCATGAGGGCGGCGAAGCTGGTGAGGGCGACGCCCAGGCCGACGGAGCCGGTGCTGAAATCGACCTCGGGGCCGTCCTTGGTGCGGCTCGGGTAGCTCTGGATGCCGCGGAACTGGCGCAGCGTCTCCATGGCGGCGGGGGATTGGCGGCCGAAGAGCAGCTGGGCTGCGTGGAATACCGGCCCGGCGTGCGGCTTCACGGCAACGCGGTCCCCGGGGCGGAGGATTTCGAAGTAGAGCGCGGTCATGATGCTGATGACGCTGGCGCAACTGGCCTGGTGGCCGCCGACCTTGAGGCCGTCGCGGTTGGGGCGGACGTGGTTGGCGTGATGGATCATCCAGGCGGAGAGCCAGAGGAGCTTGCGCTCGACCTGGGCTAGGGCCTGGAGGCGGGCGGTGCCGGTGCGGGCGACGGGGGCGTTCATGCCCAGCCACGGGCGAGGCGGCGGACGGCGGTGCTGGCGCTGCGGCGGCCCTCGCCGGCGTAGGCCTCGTGGTTCTCTTCGATGCGTGCCGGGTCGTAGAGATAGTTGACCATGAGGGTGGCGCCCTCGCGGAGGCCGCGGTCGCTGGTGTCGCCGCGCATGTTCAGGCGTTCGATGCGGGCGCCGTTGCTCAGGTGGAAGTGCTCCACCGGGTCGAGCGCGCGCTTGCCGCGGCTTTCGGCGAGGAGGTAGCGCGCACAGAGACGGGTGAGGGCGGGTTCAGCCGCGCGCAGCATGGCGGGATCGCGGAGCCAGCCGCGATGGCGGAGGATGGCGGCGAGGGCGGCGGCGCCGGTTTCGGGCGCGGGTTCGCTGGCGGGGGCGGCGGTGCGGAGGGCCGCGCTCTCCTCCTCGGTGAGGAGTGCGGGGGCGTTGGCCTCGATGGCGGCGTCGAGCCAGCGGCGGAAGCCGGGGACGGGAGAGAGAGTGGAGAATTGCTTGAGCTTGAACTCCTGGGAGAGGAGCTCGACGACGCGCTTGATGAGGAAGTTGCCGAAGCTGATGCCGGCGAGGCCGTGCTGGCAGTTGCTGATGGAATAGAAGATGGCGGTGTCGGCGGCTTTCGGGTCGAGCACCGGGGCGCGCTTGTCGAGGAGGCGCTGAACGCTGCTGGCGAGGCCCTGGACGAGGGCGACCTCGACGAAGATGAGGGGCTTGCCGGGCATGCGCGGGTGAAAGAGGGCGTAGCAGCGGCGGTCGCTGTCGAGGCGGTTCTTAAGGTCGCTCCAACTGCGGATTTCGTGGACGGCTTCGTAGGCGACGAGGCGTTCGAGCAAGTTGGCGGGGCTCGACCAGTCGATGCGGGCGAGCTCGAGCATGCCGATATCGAACCAACTGGCGAGGAGGGTGCGGAGGTCGGATTCGAGGGCGCGGAGATGGGGGTCCCCGTCCATGCCGTCTAGCAGGGTGGCGCGGAGGTCGACGAGGAACTTCATGCCGTCCGGGATGGTGGTGAGCTGGGTGAGCAGGCGGACGCGGGGCGGCTCGAGGGTGCGGCGGAGGGCGGCCTTGGCGGTGGCGCGGGCGGCGGCGTCCGGCGCGGACTGGACGGCCTCGAAGGCGAGGGTGACGGCGTCCACGTCGCTGTCGAAGGCGGCGAGGGTGCGAAGGAAGTCGAGCTTGCCGGCGGCGTCGAGCCGGGAGTAGCCCTCGGCGAGGCGGGCGGCGCGGGCGCGGGCGCTGAACTCGCCGCCGCGGGAGTCGAGGCAGGCGCGCATTTGCTCGGCGATGCCACCGCTCTCGTTGGCGGGAACGCTGCTCGCCATGTCGCGCCAGACGTTGGCGATGCGGCGGAGGGCGCGATCAAACAGGCCTGGGGCGACGGCGGTCTCACTCATGGTCGGGCTCCGCGGGGCGTGGCCGAGCATAGCGGGAGCGGGCGGCTTCGGCGAGGGCCGCAGGGATGGCGCGAGGCAGATCCTCGGCGAGCAAGCCGGGGCCAACCAGGGCGGCGGCGCGGCCGTGCAGCCAGGCGGCGGCGGCGGCGCCCTCCCAGGGGTCCATGCCTTGGGCGAGCAGGCCGGCGCAGATGCCGGCGAGCACGTCGCCGGCGCCTGCGGTGGCGAGCCAGGGGGGGGCGCTGTCGTTGATGGCGAGGCGGCCGTCGGGGCTGGCGATGCAGGTGTCGGCGCCTTTGAGCAGGATGACGGCGCCGGTCAGGGCGGCGGCGACGCGGGTGGCGTGGGCACGGTCGGGGCCGATCGGGCCGAAGAGTTTCTCGAACTCGCCGGCGTGGGGCGTCAGGATGGCGCAGCCGCGGAGCGAGTCCGGGTGGCCGGCATGGGCGGCGAGGGCATCGGCGTCGGCGACGATCTGGCGCCCGGCGGCGAGGAGCTCGGGGATGGCGGTGCGGGCGCGGTCCTGGCCGAGGCCGGGGCCACAGACCCAGACGTGGCGCCGGGGGTCTTGCAGCAAGGTGCCAAGCGGGGCGTCGCTGACGATGACGCCTTCGGGGGCGCTCGCGCGATAGAGGTCGCCCGCGCCTTCGGCAGCGATGGTGGCGAGGCCGGCGCCAGCGTGGCGGGCGCCAGCGGTGGCGAGCCGGGTGGCGCCGGTCATGGCGGGGCCACCGAGCAGGGTGACGTGGCCGCGGGTGTATTTATGGCTGGAGGCGCCGAGGCTCGGGAGGCGCCATTGGGCGGGGCTGTTGCTCCAGGTGCGGATAGGGATGGCGCCGAGCACGCTGGCGGGCAGGCCGATACCGGCAAGGACGAGGTCGCCGCAGAGGTCGCGTCCCGGGAGGAGGAGGTGGCCGGGCTTGCGGCGAAAGAAGGTGACGGTGCGATCGGCGGCCCGGACTCGGCCGAGCGGCTGGCCGGTGGCGCCGTCGAGGCCGCTCGGGACGTCGACGGCGAGGATGCGCGGGGCTTGGGCTAGGAGTGCGGCGAGGGACTCCGGCAGCGGGCGCGAGAGGCCGGCGCCAAACAGGGCGTCGATTACCAGGCCGGCGCGGGTGATTTCGGGCATGGCGAGCGGCACGATGGGGCCGTGCCAGCGCCGGGCGGCTTGGGCGGCGGGGCTGCCGGGGCGGGGCTCGCCGAAGGGGGCGACGGCGACGGGCCAGCCTTGGGCGGCGAGAAGGCGGGCGGCGACGTAGCCGTCGCCGCCGTTGTTGCCGGGGCCGCAGAGGACGAGCGTGCGGCAGGGGCCGAACGGGCGGGCCGCGCGGGCGACGGCGCGGCCAGCGGCTTCCATCAGCTGGCCGACCGGCACGCCGGAGAGGTGGTCGGCGCGGTCCATTTCGGCGGGGGTGAGGAGTTCGTCCATGGCGGGAGCTTGCCAGGGTGCGGGCGGCATGGGGAGAGTGCGCGTGTGGCGGGAGGCGGGCATGGCGGTGGTGATCACGGTGGCGCAGCAGAAGGGCGGCGCGGGAAAGACGACGCTGGTCGCGAATCTGGCGGCGGCGTGGTCGGCAACGCGGCGGGTGACGGCGCTCGATCTCGATCCGCAGCGGAGCTTGGCGAGATGGGCGGCAATCCGGGCGGGGCGGGCGGTGCCGGGGCAACTGAGCGTGGTGGAATGCGCGGGGTGGCGGCTGTCGATCAAGCTGGCGCGGTTGCACAAGGAGGCCGATCTGGTGCTGGTGGATAGCCCGCCGCAGGTGGATGCGGATGCACGCCGGGCGGTGCGTGGGGCGGATTTGGTGCTGGTGCCGGTGCAGCCGAGCCCGCCCGATATCTGGGCGGCGGAAGGGACGCTGAAGATTACGGCGGAGGAGCACCGGCGTTCGGCGGTGGTGCTGAACCGGGTGCCCACGGCGGCGCGGCTGCGCGAGACGGCGGATCGGGAGCTGCGGGCGCGGGGGTTTGTATTGTTGCCGGCGAGCCTTGGGAATCGGGCGGCGTTCAGCCATGCTTTTGCAGTGGGGCTCGGGGTGACGGAGGCGGCGCCGCGCAGCCAGGCGGCGGCCGAGGTGCGGGCGCTTGCGGCTGCTATCGAGTCCGTGATCGGATAGGCTGGTATCCGAAGCCGTTACGGTGGTGTAGGATTGTGCGCGCGGGTTGCTTGGGAGATTCCTCGATGTTGCACATGCGGCGGGCGGCACTTTTGATGACGGTGTTCTCGCTGGGGACGGTGCCGGCCATGGCGGCCGAGGTTTCGGATGCGCAGGCCCGGGTGGTCGAGGGACAGATCGCGGATTGGCTGCATGCGACGCTGGGACCGGCGGTGACGCTGCCGGACCGGCCGGTGCAGCTTACGGCGGAGGCGACGGATTATGCCGTACTGATCCCGTTGGGGGGTGTGGCGATGACGGGCAAGCTGGCGCCCGGCGATGACGGGCTGTGGCGGTTGAGCGGGATGCAGATCCCCTCGCCTTCGACCTTCACGGTCTCGATGCCGCAGCCGGGCAAGGCGGGCGAGCCGATGCAGATGGTTCCTACGACGTATACGGTGACACTCGGGACGCAGAGCACGGATGGGGTGTTCGACCCGAGTTACCGGCAGGCGAGCACGCTCGCGCAAAAATTCACCGAGCTGAAGATCGTCACCGATAGTGCGAGCGTGCAGCAGACGACGACGATCGCGGGCTCGGACTCGACGACGCGGATGGTACCGCTCGGGAATGGGCGGTTCGATGTTACATCGGCCGCTACGCTGACGGGGTACTCGCTTTCGTCGAGCATGCCGGGCAAGGGCACGGTTAGGTTCGACGCGCAGTCCGGCAAGCTTGCGTCGCAGCTGAGCGGGGTATCGGGCGAGCGCGGCCCGGCGCTGATGCGGGCGAGCTTCGGCATTATCGCGAGCGTGGTGTCGAAGCTCGGCAATGCCGGGGCGACGGCCCCAGGCTCGCCGGGTGACGCGCAGATGAAGGCGCTGGCGCTTGAGATGGTGAATTCGCTCGACGGGGTGGCGACGCAGGTGAGCCTGGATGAGTCGCTTACGGGCGCCCGCATGCAGATCGGCACGTCTAGCGGCGGCGGCGATGGGACGATCGGCTCGTTGCATCTGGGGATGGGCGGGTCGGCGCCCGGTGGGCTGCTGACTGCGTATCTCGACGTGGGACTCGATCAGGTCAGCGTCCCGTCGCTGGCGGGCCTGCTCGGGCCGTTTGCCGATCTCGTGCCGCATTCGTTCGAGATGCGGCCGACCGTGTCCGGCATTTCGTCGCCGACGCTGCTGGCCTTGTTGCGGACCGGGTTGCAGGATGGGGCGCCGCCGCCGGATTTTTCGGCGCTGCTGAAGGCGGGACCGATCACGGTGGGGCTCGACCGTCTGGCGTTCGACGTGGGGCCGGCGGGGTTTACCGGGAAAGGGTCGGTGGTATTCACGTCGCCCACGAGCTTCGCCGGGTCGGGACAGGTGACGGCGACGAACCTCGATGCGCTGATACAGCGGGCGAGCACGGACCCGGCGATGCGGTCCGTGTTCGCCGTGATGACGGTCGCCAAGGGGATTGGGCATACGCAGGGCGAGCAGACGGTTTGGGACATCACGTATCAGAACGGCAAGGCGCTGGTGAACGGGGTGGACGTGATGGCGATGGCGGGCCAGAGCGCGGCGCCTCCGGCAGTTGGGCCGCCTATGGCGATCGTGCCGCCCGTTGCGCCTGCTCCGAGCCTGCCGGCGCCAGCAGGCAAGCCGCCGCCCCGCTGAGAGCTCGCAAACGGGCTCTGAGACGGTCAGGCGGCTTTCGCGCCTTCGTGGGCGAGGCGGTTGAGCTGGGTTAGGAGGTCGCGGCCGGTGCGGAGGCGTTCGGTCACGCTCATGTCGCGGGTCATGGCGAGCTTGTGGTCGGGGCGGAGGCGGATCGCGGTTTTCTGGCGGCCGAGCCATTGGACGAGGCCGGCCGGGTTGCGGAAGGCGTTGGCGCGGAAGCCGACGACCATGCCTTTCGGGCCGGCTTCGAGCTTGTCCACGCCGGCCTCGCGGCAGAGGCGCTTCAGGGCGACGACCTGGAGGAGGTTCTCGACTTCTTCCGGCAACGGACCGAAGCGGTCGACGAGCTCGGCGGCCATGGCCTCGCCCTCGGCGTCGGAGCCCAGGGCGCCGATACGGCGGTAGAGGCCGAGGCGGACGGGGAGCTCGCGGACGTAGGCCTCGGGGATGAGGACGGGTAGGCCGAGCTGGATCTGGGGGGCCCAGTCGCGGGAGGATTCGCGGGTGCGGCCGCGCTCGGCGCGGAGGTCGGCGACAGCGTCCTCCAACATTTGCTGGTAGAGCTCGATGCCGACTTCGCGGATGTGGCCGCTCTGCTCGTCCCCGAGGAGGTTGCCGGCGCCGCGGATGTCGAGGTCGTGGCTGGCGAGGGTGAAGCCGGCGCCGAGGCTGTCGAGGGTCTGCATGACTTCGAGGCGCTTTTCGGCGGCGGCGAAGAGGCGGTGGCTTTGAGGCCAGGTGAGATAGGCGTAGCCGCGCTGCTTGCCACGGCCGACCCGGCCGCGGAGCTGGTAGAGCTGGCCCAGGCCGAACATGTCGGCGCGGTGGATGATGAGGGTGTTGACGGCCGGCATGTCGAGGCCGCTTTCGACGATGTTGGTGCTGAGCAGGATGTCGTAACGGCCGTCGCCGAACTCGGTCATGACGCGCTCGAGCTCGGTAGGGGCGAGGCGGCCGTGGGCCTCGATGGTGCGGGCTTCGGGGACGATCTCGCGCAGGCGGTCGGCCATGCGGGCGAGGTCTTCGATGCGGGGGACGACGCAGAAAACCTGGCCGCCGCGGAAGCGCTCGCGCTGGATGGCTTCGCGGAGGACGACGCCGTCCCAGGGGGTGATGAAGGTGCGGACGGCAAGGCGGTCGACGGGAGGGGTGGCGATCAGGCTCATTTCGCGGACGCCGGTGAGCGCGAGCTGGAGGGTGCGGGGGATGGGGGTGGCGGTGAGGGTGAGGACGTGGACATCGGCGCGGAGCTGCTTCAGGCGCTCCTTGTGGGCGACGCCGAAATGCTGCTCCTCGTCGACGATGAGAAGGCCGAGATCGGCGAACTCGATGCCTTTGGCGATGAGGGCGTGGGTGCCGACGACGATGTTGACGCTGCCGTCCTTCATGCCGCGCTTCACTTCGGCGGCTTCCTTGGCCGTGACCATGCGGGAGAGCTGGGCGACGCGGATGGGGAGGCCCTGGAAGCGGGCGGAAAAGGTGCGGAAATGCTGGCGGGCGAGGAGGGTGGTGGGGACGACGACGGCGACCTGGGCGCCGGTCATGGCAGCGACGAAGGCGGCGCGGAGGGCCACTTCGGTCTTGCCGAAGCCTACGTCGCCGCAGATGAGGCGGTCCATGGGGCGGCCGCTCGCGAGATCCTCGAGCACGTCGGCGATGGCGCGGGATTGGTCCTCGGTCTCGGCGAAGGGGAAGCGGGCGCAGAACTCGTCCCAGCTGCCTTCGGCGGGGGCGAGCGAGGCGGCTTCGCGAAGGCGGCGCTCGGCGGCGGTGCGGATCAGTTCGCCGGCCATATCGCGGATACGCTGCTTCATGCGGGCTTTGCGGGTCTGCCAGCCGGCGCCGCCGAGCTTGTCGAGGGCGGTGCCGCTGCCCTCGGCGCCGAATCGGGAGAGGAGCTCGATATTCTCGACGGGGAGATAGAGCTTTTCGCCGCCATCATAGAGGAGGCGGAGGCAGTCGTGGGGGGCGGGGCCGACGCGGAGGGTCTCGAGGCCGTCATAGCGGCCGATGCCGTAATCCTGGTGGACCACGAGGTCGCCTTCGGCGATTTCGGTGGCCTCGGCGATGAACTGGTCGGCGCGCTTGCGGCGGCGGGGCGGGCGGCTGATCCGTTCGCCGAGGAGGTCCTGCTCGCCGATGAGGGCGGTACCATCGCCCGTGAAACCGCGCTCGACGCCGAGGACGATGACGGGGATCGCGGTTACGGGCAGGGCGCGGGCGGTGGCCCAGCTATCGGCGGCCTCGGCGCGGAAGCCGTTCTCACGAAGCATGTGGTGGAGGCGCTCGCGGGAGCCGCGGGTCCAGGCGGCGACGAGGAGGCGCCTCCCCTGCCCTGCCAGGTTGGCGGCGTGCTCGCGGAGCTGATCGAAGGCGGTGGCGCCGGGCTGGGAGCCGGCTTTGGTGAAGATGGTGCCGGGGCGTCCGCCGGCGTCGGCGCCGGGGGCGCCGTCGGG
>JAABUX010010020.1_pt1 | contig 10643 bp, 17 predicted proteins | sample 5561851 | NCBI WGS metagenome assembly JAABUX01 (sample SAMN10711883, study PRJNA513361) | rock metagenome | isolation source: Antarctica rocks | place: Antarctica: Victoria Land, Richard Nunatak red sandstone | collected 2016-01-03 | reverse complement strand
CACACTGCTGCCAGCTGCCCTGGACGCATGGACAAACACAGCTGATGCTTGCTTTTGTAGCCTTGCGATGTCGCTCTGCAAGCGACGGGCACATGCATCGCGCCACTACAGGATTCTGGCGTCACGGGCTGCTGGCTGGTTGGACTGCGAGACAGGGGATGGGCAGCATCAGTGTCAGCAGCTGCTGAGAGAGGTTTGCAGGCGGTCTTGACTGCACGGTGCGCACCCGGTGGCCCAAGTACAGGAGGTCCAGCAGCTGCCGCTGCGAGTGCTCCGGCAGCGGCACGCCGGGCTCCGAGTGCTTCAGCATCTGCGCAAGGCCGCTCCGGGGTCAGGGTCAGGACCGGGGTCAGGGTCAGGGCTCAGGCGCCATTTGCCAAGCTCCAGCAGGGCCCTCATGGATCACATGCTGTTCACATGTCAATCTTCAAGCAGCACAGGCGTGGCAGCGCAGGTACAGCAGTTCCCGTGTGGAAGATGGGTGTGTGCGTTGCCCGGCTGGCAGCGCACCATAGAGAAGTGCTGGAACAGGTCGTCGCCCTTGGTGAACAGCTTGCTGCCCAGCCGCAGCTGCAGCCCCTGCCCCGGCTCCGCCCGCCGCTGCGCGACCCAGCCGCCTGCAGCCAGGATCTTCAGCGAGTCAGACAGCGCACAACCCGTAATTTTCGAACATATAACTTGCCGCCATCGTGTTTCTGTGACCATGCTGCGGTCTACAATGGCAGATTGATCCGACAAAAGGGTTTTATGCTTGCGGGGCGAGGCGCAGCCCGAGAGCAAGGGGCAATGTGCAACGGCACCTTGGATGACGGGCTGAAACTCCGGTCTCCGCGGCCGCATAATCGGACGGACTTCCCCTGCAGAGCACGCGGACAGAGTGCAATTAGTACCAGATGGTCCGCAACCTCAGCTCATATCGGAAAATGTGTTGCTTGCCAGCTTCCGCGCAGGTGGTAGACTGCAGCGATGAGAGGCGTGGTCAGTGAGTCTCCACACACGCCAGCAAGCACGCACCTGTGTCCATGTCCGACAAGGCGTCTCTTTCAGCGACGCCCAGACGCTCAGCCGCTGCGCAGGGGAGCTGCGCGTGCGCTGCAACATGCTCCCGGTGCTGTCGCCTGACGATGCGCTCAGAACCTGCCGTGCTGGAGCTGCACGACGCCGCGCGACCGGACGCTCGCCGCTCCTGCAGCGCGAGCAACTCCCCCCGCTGTGCCGCGCTGGCGCGCATGGACGGCGCTGCGGCCATCCGGCCTCCTTACCGGCTGGGGGATGCAGAGAGCTGCGTGGGGTCTCACTAGCATCTACGACGGCGCCGCGGCGCCCTGACACGGCCTCATGCGTCTGCGTAATTTGCTGTCAGCTTGGCCGCTGCAATCATCCAGATAACTGGTGTCGGCAGGGCCGCAGCGGGTCGCAGCATGCGTTTCGGCTGGTGCGTTGGATCGCCCGCTCTGCGTTCGGTGCTTGAGCAAGGTTGGGCGAGGATGAGGGTCTCGCTGCACAAGCGGCACATACAGCAAACCAACAGCAAGCCGGAGTACACAGGTCCACGCTAGCTGCGCGACCCTTCGCCAGATTGCATCCCTGCCTAATCCTCCGACTCTGCCCTCCATGCTGTGCTTCGCTTCACTTCTGGACAATCGCGCAAGACACACAGATTGTGTCCCGTGGTGTTGTTTGCACTTTGAGTCGACACGCAAGCCCCTCCGACCCCCTGCACCCCCCAAGGCAAGCATGGGTAAACCCAGGCACGCCAGCTGGAGCTGTCTGCCGGCGCCGCTGGCCGAGCGCATCGTGCGCCAGGCCTTCCAGGACAGCGGCAGGGCGGTGCTGCAGTGGCTGCACCTGAGCCTCGTCTGCAGGTGCGAATGCCGCCATAGAGCAGATGCGCAGACTACTCAGCAACCTGCGCAGGCTTCATGCACGTGGTGAGCTGCGATCTGGCAGCACAGCCCGTCTTCACGACGAGCGTGGAACCATGCTCGTCCATTCTGGGCTGGTCAAGCCGTCGCAATCAAAGTCTCGCTTGAATAGTAACACGACATGGTCCAGATGCAACTCACCGCATGCTGCAATAGGGGCTGGCGCGAGACAATGAGCACGGAGCCGGCTGACCTGGTGCTGAAGCGGCGGACTCCCGGGCCGATAATGACATCATCAGAGCAGGTCGCCTGGCTGCACGCGATGCGCATCCCGCTGCGGAGCATCAGCATGGATCTGTCCTTCGTCTCAGGGCGCCCCACCTGCAGCGACCACGCGGCATCCACGGTGCTTGCACTGTCGGCCGACCTGCTGGCGACCTCGGCGTTCTATCTCCAGGTTCGCTCTTGTGATGCATCTTTACTTCATGCCAACCTCTGACTCAACCGGGCCCCACATAGCTGTTGCCCTGACCCTGGCCCCACTACCGACCCACATTGGGCTTCGAAACAGTCCTGAACATATAATAATAGGTGTTCAGCAAGCTGCGCTGCGTCATGTCGCATGCCATGTGTTCAAACAGCCTGCGAGGCCACGCCGAGATGGATACCCAGCCCTCGCGCAAGCACTGATGCTGCGATATCGTAGCACATGTTGACACCTGCAGCCATGTGTCAACGCAGGAAGCGCACGGCCTGATGGTGAAGCCGCCACGGCACGTAACAACGCTTGGTCGCTTCGCGGCGCTGCGCTGCCTGACCTTGTCTACGTGGGAAAAGCTCTGCCCGCACCAGGTGTGATTTGATGCTGTCCGTCTGCGGTATGGCTGTTTGGCTATGTAACGTGTGGCACAAGACCTACCGCGAGGCAACTGTTTGCTGCTACTGATAGCACTTAGTGCCGCGTGCGCCCGGCCGCACTGCGCTGAGCACCCACACTGTATACGGGCTGCGCATGCCTACTGTGAAGTGCATTGCAGTTTGTACACGCAACAAATGGTGGTGCCCGCATATTAGGCATACTAGGAGCCAAGCGCAGAGCGCACTGAACTACCTGCTGCTTGTCATGCTGATCTGCGCAGGCTCGGAAGCTCCTGCAGAGCCTGCCCACGTCGCTGGAGTCTCTGCAGCTGCACGGCATGGACTTCGTTGAGGTACTGGCATTGTCACAGCCAAGTGAACCTGTGTGCTATGCATCACAACCATGCCAGGCTTTGAGACCTGGTGCTCTCTTCGTTCCAATCACCATCCGAATCTCAGACCAAGTCTGCTCTCCGGTCAGCATGATGCTCCTGTACATCGGTCCATGATCACGCCGCTTTCCGGGAACGAAACCATACACATGCCTGCTGACAGCACGCTGCTGACGGTGCAGGGTCGCAGCTTTGCATGTCTGCCCCGGCTGCGGCACCTGCGCATGCATACGGGATCTACCTTGTGTCGGCCCAAGCGCAAGAATGCGCCCGAGAGTGGCGAAGGGATCGTAGAGCTGGCTGGGCTTCCGGCCGGGCTGGAAACCCTTGAGGTACGCATCACCTGCCAAAACCTGCCGTGCAGCACAGCATCTGGCTGCAACATTTACGAACAGAGCAGTCGTTCCTCTAGCAAGCCAAGTGGATGTCGATACATGATGCATCACTATTTCATTCAAGGGTGCAACGAAAGTGGTGGATGACCTGCAGGTGCTGGCGGAGCACAAATGCATGTACGTCGGTCTGGTGCCAGGACCGCCGTCAGATCTGCTGCGTCTGGTAGCAGCCGATGTTTAATTGCTGGTGCATCTAAACCACACGACATCTGAACACTCTCAACGCAGAGCTCATTCACAAGTCGCGCTTGCCGCATTGTCACATTGTCAGATGCAAGACCGTGGAACCAAACCTGCACTGCCCTGTACTTTGCCATGTCCTCTTTGCCGCTTTCTATCAACGTCAACGACTATCTGACCTTCCGAAACAGGTGGCCTGTGGTCTGCGGTGCAGGAAGAGGGTGGATACAGAGGCACGCCGGGTGGACACTTGAGCGTCAGGCTGCTGGAGGTGACCATGTGCGGATTTTCGGTCTGCATGCACAACCCGGGGCCTGCTTGGGAGGAGTACGCGGAGTACGCAAGCACAGGGTACGGCTCACAGGTGAGCGTCCAGGCTCAATACTTCGCTGAAATCCTAGTGCACACACATGACCATGCTCAACTTGACACGCATGACAGCGCTGCGCACTGGGCCGCATTGGTGGGGTGCTGAGGCCGGCACAGTCGGCTTTGCCCAGGACTGAGCTCGAGGCTGCGCTTTATCAGACGGCAATTCGAGTTGCCAGGGACCTGTCATAATCAAGCAAAAGGCACACCATAGCGACGACCTCGTGGTACTCCTGCCGCAGTTCAGTCCCGCCGTGGCGGAGTGTCTGGCGGAGTGGATCGCACGTAGTGACATGTCCGCGGTGCACCTGAACGTCACAAGCGACTATGCACGTGCCACCAAAGGCCATTTCGGCATCTTCATACGGAATTTGGGTACGTACAGCCAACACAACATTGGCTGTTACCATGCTTCGTCAGATGCCATACTGATGCTGTGCTAACACTCGTGGTCTGGAACTTTGAGGCAAAGGTGCTCACGTTGTTGCACGGCCTGCCCTGCAGCTGGCGGGCAGGGGTCGCATGGAGCCGGCTTCCACGTCGGCGCTATTGGCGAGGAAATAATGGACTTCTTCCAAGGCCCCTGCCACAAGCGCGGGATCTGTTGCAGCGATTTCAGTGGAACAGGCCAGCTCATCACATTTGAGCGCGTCTGAGGACGACGGCCGAGGACAGGCGAAACCTGGCTTGTTGCGTTCAAGCCACGGGCAGACAGGCGGTGACACGGTCCTCAGGCAGCTTGCAGCAACGGTGGCAACGACCTGGAGCTAGCTGGGCGACTGTGGACATATAGGCCCTGTGCCGCTGAGGACATGCTTGGGTTGCGCCATTGAATATGTCTTTGCATGTTAGCCATGACGAGGACTGCAGACGCATGATATCAGGCTCCCGGTGCTCTTTGAATCTTCTCGTGTTACCGCAGCATGCTTAACGGTTGCTGCGGATACACTTTGATGTCTGTCTGCGTAGCCAACATGAGTTTGCTGACTGCATACGTTAGTTCGCAAATAGCAAGAGTCTGCTGTGCAGCCACGCATGACAACCGTTTGACATGATGCCTACGGCCTCTGAGGCAGCAAGGACATCTGCCGCTCGCGTATGAGGTCGCCGACCTCCAATTCCTCACTCTCCCCGGGACGTGTACTGAAACCTGCGCGCACGTTAAAGCACGTTGTCAGGCTGACCGAGGGGAGGTGCTGACGGAGCATGTGGCATACAGCCTTCGCAGCCGACCAACTGTATCGTCACGCGCCACTAACGGCATGCTGTGTGATACGCTTGCGCCCAAGCCGTTGCAGGAACCACGGTATGATTCTCGCTGCCATATTTTGGAGGGCGCAAGCGATGAGGGGACAGAGACGCACTGCGCCTTGCGGCTACGCGGGTCGACCCGGACAAGGTACCGCTTCTTGTCGTCCGGCCAAGACATCTGCGCAGGCGGCCATGAGGGTGAGTCGCATTTACGGTCGCTGAACAGACTGGCAAAGACCCTTGCCGCGCAGGCATCACATGCCATCATGACAAAACAGCTTTGACCTGGAGCCGAATGCAGCAATGCCGGCATCTGATTGAGGCAGAGCTCTGCGTCTGGACAATACACCGCCCAGCTGGTCGGATGCAGTTGCAGAGCACATAGGATTGGACAGCAGACACAGCAGGCGCACCTTGGCCTGGCGGCTCTGCAGGTTTTATTGATGTTCGACGCGGTCGCTGTACACCCGGCGGGGTGCGGCGTGACGAAGCTAATTGCCGGACCGGTGTGCTGGTGCTGCATCGTGACCGGCCTCTGCATAGCACAATTGTTTGTTTGCACTGGCTTGAGAGATAGTGTAAAATCAGAGGATTTTGTGTGCATAAATTACCACGCCAGACAGGCAAGCTGGTAGCATCTCAACTCGTGCCTCCCGCAAGATAGCCTGAGCAGGCGCATATTCGCTGCGCACGATAAATCAACAAACTATCCCGCACTTCAGCGCTCCGAGGCACCATGTGTGCCCACACTGGACATGGGACGGCTTAACAGATCGCGGCGATGCTGAGTCAGCAGCTGTGTGGAGTCAATGGCGGCCATCCGCGCAGAAGATCCGTGGGTGTGCGCAGGGCTCACCGCCTGGGTTCCGGGGCGGGTCTTCAGGTCGAAGCCGTTCCGGTCGGCGGCCGTCGCGGGTGGCAGGCCCAGCATGACGGCCTCGTACAACGTCGGCCCGCCGTCGGGAGCTGATATGGTGGTCTGCTCGGCCGCCTTATCGACGGCCTTCACCTGCAGAGCATGCGCACAGCACGGCAATCAGCTTTGCTCCCAAGCGGTCCGCACCCTCACTTCATGGCCCTAGACGCATTGCATGCTGACGGCAGCGGAAACTCAGCACAATGCAGGGATTGGGATTGCCATCGGTTTTGCACACGGTCATGAACCACACACGGGCCAGCAGGCACGCTACCTGTGTCCACGTCATACGAGGCGTCTCTTCCAGCAATGCTAAGCCGTTCAGCCGCTGCGCTGAGAAGCTGCGCGTGCGCTGCGGCATGCTCGCGTCGCTGTTGCTGGCGCCTGACGGTGCGTTTGGGACCCGCTATGCTGGAGCTGCAAGACGCCGCGCAAGCGGACGCTCGTCGCTCCTGCAGTATGAGCGACTCTCCTGCCAATGCCGCACTGGCATGCACGGATGGCCCAGCAGACATGCTACCGCTCCGCCGGCTGCGCGGTGCAGGAGCTGCGCGGGGTCTCAGTGCCTCAGCAGGGGCGCCGCGACTCTCTGGCATAGCCTCGTCGTCTGCGGAGTGCGCCTTCAGGCAGGCCGCTGCAGTCTACCGGTTTACTGGTGTCGGCAGGGGCGCAGCGGTCGCAGCATGCATTTCCGCTGCTTCGTCAGGATCGCCTGCTTTACAGTGGGTGTCTGAGCGAGGTTGGGCAAAGATGAGGTGCAGAGTCGCACGCAGCAAACCGATAGCGAGCGACAGTGCGCGCGTCTATGCTGTGCGGCGCCAATGTCGGATTGTATCCCCGGCTTGCCTGGTGCTATCCATGCTGTGCTTCGCTTCATTTCCAGAACAATCGCGCTGATACAACCAGCATGCAGTCTGTGCCATGTTTCGCACGCTGACTCAGTTCGCAAGCCAGATCACGGCCCCCTTCCTCTCGAGTGCAAGCATGGCGCAGCCTACTGACTCTGGCTGGAGCTCTCTGCCGGCGCCGCTGGCCGAGCAAATCCTGGTGCAGGCCTTCGAGGACAGCAACCGAGCGCTGCTGCCCTGGCTGCGCATGGGGCTTGTCTGCCGGTGCGCCACCAGCCACGCAGCGGCCCTGCAGGCTGCCAGCCGAGGACACTTTCAAACGGCTGGTCGACTGTCATACTAAGAATCCCATGAAACCGCAGCACGAAGCGTGCGGACGCCATACAGCACGCATACCCTGCTTGTCTGGTCGGAGTGGCCAACTCCAGACGGTTGCATGTCAATTACATCGCTTGCCTACGGTTGGAAACACTCCTGATGCATACTCACTCGTGCCGCAGGGCATGGAGTGGGGTCATGAGCCAGCAGGCTGTGGACGTGGTGCTTACGCTGCCGAAGAAACTCTGTGCCCTTCGAGCTGTAGCCGAAAAGCAGCATGCCTGGCTGCATGCTACGCGCATCCGGCTTCGCAGTGTCAGATTTGAGCCGGCCGGCCACGACCGCCAGGCCACGGAGCTAGCAAAGGAGACGTCCCGGCAGCTCGCAGCGTCGACGTCGATGCTGGAGACGTCAACAAACACATTGGAGGTGTTATTGACCTTGATGTATGCAAACGGCTCCCAGCATCCTGGCATTCAACCGAGCTTTCTCAATGCAGCAAGCATCTAAGTCTGCGAGCCCTGCCAGTTGCACCAGCCAGATGCACGTGATGCATCCACTGACCAGATGATTCTTGTCCTGTGAGCAGGAGGTGCTGAACCTGTCCGTCCCGGAGGTGCCACAGCATGTCACAACACTTGGCCGCTTCGGGGTGCTGCGTCGCCTCGGGCTTCTCGGGCTTGACTGGCTCAACGCAGTCGAGGTGCGCCTCATGATGATGCAGGCGTGCGACAGTCCAGGGCGTGAGTGCCGCATGGCGCACGCAAGTCGGAGCATATAGCAACAGGTACTCCAGCAGACATCATTGTCATGTGTAGGCCCAGCATGACCACTGCAGCCAGTTTTGATTGCAATACACTGTGCCAATTGTGAACAAGCACTTTGAGTCCGATGCTTGAGTACGATCTGTCAATCATACAACAACACATTGCTGAACTGATGTGAGGAAACGGTTCTGACTCATGTATTCTGTGCTCCACGCGCAGACACAGGAATTGCTGGCCAGCTTGCCGGCGTCGCTGGAGGTCCTGAACCTGCGCTATATGGACCTGATGTTTTTCAGGGTGCGAGACTCCTCGCAAGGTGCACCACTCGCGGAGCTTGCTGTCATGCGACCAGTGACTTCGTATCAGGCCGCCTGACATGACGTATCTCTGCTTTGGCCAGTGGGCTTGCAGGGCGGATTAATGCGCACGTTCGGCACCTGTATCGTGGCTTTCTCACATGAGTCCTGCTGTCGGTGTCATGAATGCACCTCCGTAGATCCAGACACGAAGCCTGGCGGCCCTTCACTTGATTTGCAGCAGGCGCCCCTTCACTTGATTTGCCGCTCTGCAGGGATGCAGCTTTGAGGCTCTTCCTCGGCTCCGGGAGCTGTGCATCCAGGCAGGCCTGGAGTCGGATGACGTCCGGCTGAACAAGACATTGCGAATGGGGCTGGTACTGTCGCCATCCGGAATCAGACACCTCGAGGTGGGGAACGGGCCTGCTGATCAGCGCATGACAGCCAGGCCACCTGCAGAAACAGCTGTTGCTATCTCCACTTTTGTTCACATGTGTGTAGCGCATTTTAATGTGAAGCTGCCCATTATGATGTGCGCGCAGGTGCTGATGTCGGTGACGGATGCGCTGGCTGTCAGATCCGTGCCAGTGTCGCTTCTCCACCTCCGAGCCCTCGTGACTGAGCCACAGGTGATCGATCTTGCAATTCATGAGCGCCACACACACAGTGGAAATGGTGCAATCATTTCCAGCAAAGCGATGCGTATCCTGCTTCTCTTCATCCCTCTTCATCCCGGATGGTCCTCGTCATCTGCGACTATCATGCAGGTGGAGACTGGACGTGGCGGCACGGGCGTCGCCAGCATAGGTATAGACCTGGCGGACCTTCTCATGGGAGCGCTCGAGCTCTACAAGTATGGTCCAGCGTCTGCCCAGAGAGAAGTACGGATCAGCACCCAGAGCGGAGGCTCAGGTGGGCTCAGGCAAGCGTGCAAGTCATTGGCTAGGCGCAAGATGCTGTCAGCAGCATATGTGACCCCTCTAGCTGTAGAATTAATGCGGTGGTGACCGGAGGCGCAGCGCCTGCAGATGCCTTTGCCGGGTTAGCTCAGGTCACTATCAAGGAACACATGCATGGCAGTATGACGCGCGACAGATGGCGTGCTCAAACAGAACGTGGGTGAATGTGGGTATTGGCGCTGACAATTCACATTTGGCTGTTGCAGTCCTACTGTGCACAGTACCTGGCGGGATGGACCGCACATTGCGGCGCGGATGCGGCATGCCATGATGGGTGTATGAGGTGGGTCATAATGACCCCAGCCGCTTGAGGAGCAATCACACAGCATGACACCGTAGCATGTTTAATTATAGGGTTCCTCTCGTGTGCTCCTTGCCACCATGTTCTCTACTCCTCCAATTCATAAAGCTGATTCTGGCATGCATCCTGCGCTGCAGCTGAAGTGTCGGACTGTGGCGACGATGCATTTGATGTCAGCAGCACAGAAGCCGGCCATCCAAGATTCCATGAGCGGCATGTGAGGAGCTGGTCAAGGCAGATGAGTTGTGGCTGTGCCTGGGGCCAGGTGTCGGCGCCTTAGCAACTCGCAACTGCGAGCACAGTGTCCCATGCAGCTGGCAGCTTTAGTGGTGCAACCACCTTCACAGCGCAGCGTCATTAGGCCTTGTATTGAGCTATTCAAGCGCTTGACATGCTGAGCGCGGTGACCCCACACAGACTTTAGCAGCCTAAAAAGCAGCCTCGAACATACGTGACGGAAAACTGCAGACATAACAGCATATATGTTTCTGGCTGCGATTTTTGCCTGGTGCAAGCGCTGCATTGCGACGCGACAAGCCTCGGCCTGCTGTGTGCCCCGACCAGCCGTCAACGGGCTTTTGCTGTCACGACAATGGCCGTTGAGGCAACAAGGACACCAGCCGCTCACGTACAATGTCGCCGAGGTCCAGCTCTTCATCTCGCCCGACGAGTACTGTACTCTGCGTGAGCGCATATACAGCACTGAGTTCGGGCCAATAGCGCTGTATCACCGGCTGACAGCGCCGCCGCATGAGATGTCAGATGAACACAACGGCACCTGCGGAAACAGAAGCATGAAGCCTTGAGGAAGAACAGTCGGTCCATGCACACATGCGTGCGGGGGCTCATGTACACAATGAATGCGGAACACTTGAAGACGCACTGGCCTGCTGCTGCGTGGGTCGACTGAGTCGATCTGGATGAGCTT
>JAABUX010010018.1_pt1 | contig 10644 bp, 9 predicted proteins | sample 5561851 | NCBI WGS metagenome assembly JAABUX01 (sample SAMN10711883, study PRJNA513361) | rock metagenome | isolation source: Antarctica rocks | place: Antarctica: Victoria Land, Richard Nunatak red sandstone | collected 2016-01-03 | reverse complement strand
CGACATCGTCGATCCCACGAACGCTCACGCGCGCGTCGACCTCGTTTACCCGCGCATCCTTGCGGAGATCGAACGCGAGATCTAGATGTGTTCGTCGCTCGTCGGAGCGTTGAGGTCGCGACGATCGTCGGCGTTCGGTTCGAGCGACGAATCGCCGTACACGATCATTCCGGGCACGATGCCCGCCACTTCCGCTTCGCTGCGCGAGAGCGGCGGACGATCGTCCGCCTGGGTCGTCAGTTCGCCGGGATCGTTTTCATCGGCTTCGGGTCGTGATGATGTATCCATGTCGTGCGCCGTGCCCGCACGGACGGGTTGCGAAACGAAACGAGCGCGCCGCAGATGCGACGCGCTCGTTTCGTTTTCCACGCGGAATTTAGACCGCGCTGCGACGCCCGGTGATCGCTCGTAAGATGAAGAGCAAGACGACGGCGCCGACGAACGCGACGATGATCGAGTAGATATTGAAGCCGTCGAAGCCGGTGTGCCCGAACAGGCTGAATATCCAACCGCCCAAGAACGCGCCGACGATTCCAACGACGATATCGCCGACCACGCCGCCGGGGCCCTCACCGGGAACGACCATTTTTGCGAGCGCGCCGGCGATGAGTCCGACGATGATCCAGCCGAGGATTGTCATGTGGGTTTCGTCCGTTCGTAGAAGTCTTCGCGTGTGAGTCGTCCGGGTTCGAGCCCGGCGATTGCGTGCCGTGGAAGACGTGGCGGCGACGCGAGAACTTGATGCCACAACCATGCCCGAAAGAAGGGGCCGACTAAACCTGATACGACGCTCGGCGTTTGATGCACGACGCGCGCGAGCACGATCGTGATATGGATACCTCGAAAAGTTCAACCGAACCCGATCCGCGCGATCCCGACGTTCGCGACGCCGAAGACCTCGATCCGCATAGCGGTGTCAGCGACGACCCTCGCGTCGATCCGACGCCCGATCGGCGTCAGAGCGATACGACCACCCCGTCGTAACGGGTCTATGGTCTCGGCGTCGCGTCGCCCGGAGCGAGCGGACTCGAAACCGCCGACGGTTTGGGATTTTCGTGCGCGCGACCGAACAGCGTCGATGCGACGAGGGTCGCAAGGATGAGAGCGCCGAGGATGATCGCGTAGGTGATGATCGGCGAGCGGCGCGAGTCGGTGGGTGGGTTCGCTTTCATGGCCTTGGCTTGTCCGCGCCGCCCGCCGGTCAAACTCCGCTCGACCGGGTACGAACGCGTCTATGAACAAGAACGACGATCTGCCGACCACGCGCTCGCAACACGAGGGCCGCGCCGCGGGCGATGATGCGATGGAAGACGATCTCACCGAAGAACGGCAGATCACGCCCGCCGAGCGTGAAGACGTCGCCGAAGATCTCCACATGGATCCGTAACACCGCGAGGCCTCCACGGCGCGACCACCGTACACGGAGTGCATGAAAGCAACCGTGTATTATGCGGCCGGCGACGTGCGCGTCGAAACCGTTCCCGATCCTTCGATCGTCGAGCCGACCGACGCGATCGTTCGCGTGACGCACGCGTGTATTTGCGGCTCGGATCTTTGGTTCTACCGTGGCGAAGCCAAGGCGTTGAAACCCGGTTGGCGCACCGGACACGAGTGGATGGGTATCGTCGAAGACGTCGGCTCGGCCGTCACGTCGGTAAAGAAAGGCGACCGCGTCCTCGCACCGTTCGCCTACTCCGACGGCACCTGCGAATTCTGCCGCAAGAACGTTCAGACGTCGTGCGTCAACGGCGACTACTGGGGTGGCGGCGAGCACGATGGCGGCCAAGGGGAAGCCGTGCGGGCACCACAAGCCGACGGTACCCTCATCAAGATTCCGGACGCGGCAGCGAATGACGAAAAACTACTAGCCGCGTTGCTGCCGTTGACGGACGTCTTGGGAACGGGACATCACGCCGCCGTTTCGGCCGGCGTGACCGCGGGCTCTACGGTCGCGGTCATCGGTGACGGTGCCGTCGGACTCTGCGCGATCTTAGCCGCGAAACGGCTCGGTGCGAGCCGAATCATCGCCTTCGGCCGACATCAACCGCGCCTGGATATCGCTAAACGTTTCGGTGCGACCGACGTCGTCACCGAGCGCGGAAAAGAAGCGGTCGCGCGGGCGATGGAGATGACGAACGGCGGCCCCGAAGCGGTGCTGGAATGCGTGGGAAACGAGGGCTCGATGGCGATGGCGAGCGGCATGGCACGTCCCGGCGGGACGATCGGTTACGTGGGCGTTCCCTACGGCTCCGGCAAAGGACTCAACCTCTCGCGCATGTTCGGTGAAAATATCGCGCTGCGCGGCGGCGTCGCGCCGGTGCGGGCGTACATCCCCGAACTGATGGCCGACGTCTTGGCCGGCAAGCTCGACGCGTCGCCGGTCTTCGATAAATCCGTCTCACTCGACGGCGTCCCCGCGGGCTACGCGGCCATGGACGACCGTTCGGCGATCAAGGTGCTCGTCAAACCTTGATGCGGCGGCTCGCATGCGCCGTGCTCCTCGCGTTCGTCGTCGCGGGTTGCTCGCGCGTTGCCAGCGGCGGCGCGAATGCGGCGCATGCGGGCAATCCATGGACCCGACACGGGCTCTTACGTATCGTCAATCTCTCCGACCCCGATTCGCTCAACCCGATCGTCGGGAACCAGCAGATCGATGCCGATCTCGCTTATTTGTGGGGCGGCTACCTCTTCAATTTTAGCGACACGAACACGTTCGTCCCGGAACTCGCAACCCAGTTGCCGACGCTCGAAAACGGCGGCATCTCTCACGACGGCAAGACGATCGTGTACCATTTGCGGCCGGGTGTCGCGTGGCACGACGGCAAACCCTTCGGCGCAGACGACGTCATCTTCACCTGGCACGCGATCCTCAACAAGAAGAACAACGTCGGCAGCACCGTGGGCTACGACGTCGTCACCGGCATCGACAAGCGCGACGACCATACGATCGTCGTGCACCTCAAGAACGCCTACGCGCCCTTCACGTCGACGTTCTTTACCGCGTCGGGCAATCCGTATCCGGTCTTACCGAAACATTTGCTCGCGTCGTTTTCCGACATCAATCGCGTCGCGTATAATAGCAAGCCGATCGGTACCGGGCCCTTCATGCTCGATCGATGGCAGCGCGGTTCCAAGATCGTCTTTCGAGCGAATCCGCACTACTGGCGCGGACCGCCGAAGCTGCGCGAGATCTGGTATTCGCCGGTCGCGGATGAGAACACGATCGTGACGCTGCTCAAATCGCACGAGGCCGATCTCGAATACCACGGCACGTCGACCGCCTATCCGCAATTCCGAACCATCGACGGTTACACGACGACGCTTACTCCGTTTACCGAATATGGGCAACTGGCGTTGAATACGACGTCGCCAATTCTTTCCGACGTTCGTCTTCGACGCGCGCTTTGGTACGCGCTCGACGTGCCCAAACTCATCGAAGACGTGACGCACGGCGTCTTCCAACCAGCGACCTCCGATCAGCCGACGTTTTCGTGGGCGTACGCGAAGGACGTCGCGCGGTATCCCCACGACCCCGCGAAAGCGCGCGCGCTCTTGGACGCTGCGGGCTGGAACGTCGGGCCGGGCGGAATCCGCCAAAAGAACGGCGCGACCTTGACGATCGTCCTTGCGGGCGTCACGGGTTCCGGAACCGGCAATGCCGTCAACGTGCTCGCGCAGCGCGATTGGCACGACGTCGGCATCGACGCGCAGATCAAACTCTATCCCGCGTCGCTCTTTTTCGCATCGTACGGCGCGGGCGGCATCGTGCAGCGTTCGAAATTCGACGTCGCCTTTTTTGCCTGGCTCAACGGCACCGACCCCGACGACTCGACGCAATTCATGTGCGATCAGATTCCGCCCGCGGGGCAGAACGTGTATCGCTATTGTAATCGCGCGCTCGATGCCGCGGAGCACGTGGCGCTCGCGAGCAACGATCGCGCGACCCGCGCGAAGGCGTATCGCGACGTGCAGGCGATGCTCGCGCGCGACGTGCCGATGATCGTGCCGTGGTTCGTGCGCCGCATCTCCGTAAAGAACGACGACTTGCAGAATTATCGGCCCGCGCACGCCGTCACGAGTTGGTGGAATGCGTGGGAGTGGACGATCTGAGGGTCCCGGCGGTCACCGTCGCAACCGCCGCCGCGGTCGTCGCGACCTGAGACCGTCGCGCGCGACCTGGGCGCTGATCGCTGCCGTCATCGGATCGAGCATGAGTTTCATCGACGGTTCGGCGGTTAACGTCGCCCTCCCGGTCCTCCAGCACGACTTGCATGCCACGGCTGCCGCCGCGCAGTGGGTCGTCGAGAGCTACGCGTTGTCGTTGTCGGCGCTCATCCTCATCGGTGGCTCGCTTGGCGATCTCTTCGGCCGACGGCGCGTGTTCGGAATCGGCATCGCGCTCTTCGCGGCCGCTTCCGCGGTGTGCGCGATCGCGCCGAACGCCGCATGGTTGATCGTCGGTCGTTCGTTGCAAGGCGTCGGCGGCGCGCTCGCGACGCCGGGAAGTCTGGCCCTCATCAGCGCGAATTATTCGGGCGAAGCGCGCGGCCGCGCGATCGGCACCTGGTCGGGAGCGTCCGGCATCACCGCCGCGCTCGGACCCGTCCTCGGCGGCGCGCTCGTGCAATTCGGTTCGTGGCGGTACGTCTTCGTCATCAACATCCCGCTCGCGGCACTGGTGCTCGCGATCTTGGCGTTCGGGGTCGATGAATCGCGCGACGAAACCGTCGTGCGCCGCGTCGACGTGTGGGGGGCGACCCTCGCCACGCTCGGCCTCGGCGCGCTCGTCTACGGCCTCATCGATCTGCAAGGCGCGCGCGCGGCGGTGCCCGCTACCGCAATCGTGGCGATCGTCGCCGGCGTCGGCGCACTCGTCGATTTCGCGATCGTCGAAGCACGCGCCGCCCAGCCGATGCTCCCGCTTGCGTTCTTTCGCACGCGACGTTTCGCACTCGCGAACGCGTACACGTTCCTGCTCTACGCGGCGCTAGGCGGCAGTCTCTTCTTCGTGCCCTTCGATCTCATCAACGTGCAGCGCTATCCGCCGTCGCTGGCCGGCGGCGCACTCTTGCCGATGATCGCCATCATGTTCGTGTTTTCGCGTCTCTCGGGCGGGCTCGTCGCGCGCATCGGAGCGCGCGGCCCGCTGGTCCTGGGCGCGGTGCTCGCGGCGTGCGGCTTCCTCGTGTTTGCGAACGCGGGCGTCGGGCACTCGTACTGGACGACGTTCTTCGTCGGCTCGGTCGTGCTCGGTTTCGGCGGCGCGTGTTTCGTCGCGCCGCTGACGACGACGGTCATGGACGCGCTCGAACCCGCGCACGCCGGCATCGCGTCGGGGGTCAACAACGCGGTCTCGCGGACCGCGGGTCTGGTCGCGATCGCGGCGCTGGGCATCGCGCTCGCGAGCGCCTTCTCGCACACGCTCGATCGCACGCTCGCAAGCGCGCATCTGTCGCACGCGACGACCGATGTCGTGGCGCGCGAGCGTGCCGCGATCCTCGGCGGGCGCGTCCCCGCCGGCATCGCCGATCCGCGCGAACGCGGGCTCGTGACGCAGGCGATCGCGGACGCCTATGCGGACGGCTTTCATGTCGTGATGCTCGTTTCGGCGCTCATGGCGCTCGCGGCGGCCCCACTCGCGCTCGACGGCTCTTTCCGTCGCACGGCGCCGTCGCGATAGGAGAGTCGACCGGCACGTTCGTTCGCCGGCACGCTTCGCGAAAGGACCGCTCGTCATGTCGGCGATCATCAATTCAACCGTCGGGACCGGCCTCTCGGCCGCGCCGTTCGACTTCGAACGTCAGGGGCTCACGCTGCCCGCCGCGCTCGCACCGGGCGCCGGCGTCGCGAGCGATGCCATCCGCCTCGATCCGTCGTGGCGCGGCCGGAGCGCGCCGTCTCCCGACGCGCCTGCCGGCGGTTATCAGGACCCGCAAACGAACGCCGGGCAGTCTCAGTTCATGGGCTTCATCTCGCAATTACTCGGGTCGATCGCCTCGCTGATCGGGTCGCTCATGTCGTCCCCCTCCGGCTCGCCGCAGGTGGCCGGTGGTCAAGGCGAGCGGTCGTTCGCGAACGCGACCGCGAGCTCGGGGGGAGATCCGCACGAGACGTTTTCTGGTACGACGGTCGGCGGAAAGGGCGTTGACGGTCATTGGGATAGCATGTCGTCGCACGACGTTCTGCTCGGCTCGAATTCGTTCGACGGTGGCTTTCGCATCGCGACGACCGCGACGCAACCTGGCGCGAACGGCGTGACATTCAACGACCACGTCTCGGTCGCGACGAACGGTGGCAACGCGAACGTGACGATGAATAAGGACGGGTCGTACGATGTCAGCGCGTACGGTCGACACGTCGATCTCGAGACGGGTCGCGCCGTGCACGTCAACGACGGCGAGACCGTCATGAAGAACGCGGACGGCTCGCTCACCATCGACGACGAGAACGGACGCGGCGGCTCGATCGAAACGACCTTGCGCTCCAACGGGAATGGCGGCGTCGATGTGAAGGCGACCGCGAAGAACGTGAACCTCGGCGGCTATCTCGTCGACAAGCAGGACGGCGATGCCGATCCGGTCGCCCTCGCAGGTCGCGACGGTTATGGGCCGCCGAGCTACGCTCGTCCGCCGACCTACCCGCTTCCGCCGATCGTCGCAGACCCGACCTTCGCGCCCGTGACGTTCTCGCAGCCCTATGAACCGGACATTGCGGTCGCGTAGGCGGCCCCACGAACCGAACGCCACTCTTCGCGGCGGATGCGCTCGTCCCCGGGCCCGTCGACCGGCATGACGAACGACGTCACCGTACCGGGATTGCGATCGAGGCCGATCGTTTCCGCAACGGGCGTGTAACGAGCGACCAGCGGCTGACGTGCGAACGCATCGAGCATCGGCGTCGCCGCCGCGTCGTAGATCGAAAGCGGCGGCAATCCGTTGAGCATCTCGACGGTCCGCAAGATCGACGGAATGCTGAATCGCGTGTGATCGACGAAGCCGCGCCGCACGTACGGTCCAATCGCGAGTGCGGGCATGCGGTGCGAGTCGACGTGATCGCCCGTTCCTTGCGCGTCGTCGCACGTCACGAAGACGACCGTGTTCTTCCAATCGGGCCGCTGCGAGAGGCCGGCGACGATGTCGCCGAGCGCGCGATCGTTGTTCGCGACGAACGAGGCGGGCGTGTAGAAGCCGGGACGACTACCCGCCGTGTGGTCATCCGGCAACGTGAGATACGAGTACGTTGCGAGACCGTGGGCGGCGACGTCGTCGAGAAACAGCTTCGCGCGCAACGTGTCGAGGATGCCGAAGTCGATATGCATGCCCGGATACTCGCGGTCGGCGTGCGCGGCGAGCGCTGGTGCGATCGATCCATCGGCACGCATCGTGAGCTGCTCGCCGTAGACGCGGTACGAGCGGTGCGCGCGCTCGAAGGCATCCACGAGCTCGCCGCGCGGACCGAAGACGCCGCTGACGTTGACGCGCGGTTGTGCGGGCAACTTCGCGAGATCGGTAAACCAATCGGCGTCGAGCGTTGCGGGCGGTACGGCATCTTCGCCTTCGTACGGTAACGGCCAGATCGATTGCGGAACGCGCGGGTCGCTTGCGGCGGCGCCGTCATCACGGGTGTGTCGGTTGCGTTCGTGGTAGTCGTTGCTGAAGCTCTGCGTCGTCCACGCGTGGCCCCAGTCGCTCGCTTCGCCGTTGCTCATGAAATTATCGAACAGCGTCGCGCCGACGGCGAGCGCGTGGGCGTTGGGCGTGTAGCGGCGGCCGTAGAGCAGCAGCGACGTGTCGCCGTTGCTGCCGTTCACGTCGGAAAATTCTTCGTCGAAGTGCTTGTTCTCCCGAACGATGAAGACGACGTGTTCGATCGGCGGGAGATCGATTCGCTTCGGTGAAGGCGCGGCCGCCGCGGCGACGGCGGCGAAACGGCCGCCGCGTGCGACCGTTTGCGACCACGCACCGTACATCGCGGGATCGACGACGACGTGTTGCACGATGCCGGTGTAGGTGCCGTTCCATTCGCCGCCGGGATCGGGTTGCGAGCCCATCCCTTTCGCGCTCACGATGTAGAGCGCGAGCTTCGCGCGCACGTCCTTGTCGGTCGTCGCTTTGCTCTGCACGATGACGGCGGTCGGATACCAACCCGTCGGAATGCGCGCGCGGACCCGGCCGCTCGCGACGTCGACCACGGCGACGTCGTTGAAGCCGGATTCCGCAACGAACAGCGTCGCGCCGTCGGGCGCGAGCGCCATCCCCGACGGCGTCTGTCCCGGCGGCGCTTCCGCAGCGATCGCGAGATCGAAGCGGCGATCGACCGCTCCGGTCGCGACGTCGACACGAGCGACGTCGTGCCCGTCGGCGTTGCCCACGTAGACCGCGTCGCCGCGAACGAGCAGCGTCGTCGGGTGCGGGCCGGTCGCGACCTCGAGCGGCGTCACCGATGCGCCGCGCCAGATCGCGATACGATCGGCGTTGAAGTACGACGCGACGATCGCGTCTCGGGCGAAGGCCGTCGCGTACGGCTCGCCCGAGGTGCCGAAGCGCGCGGTGACGTTCCCGGTGGCGTCGTCGAGCATTACGATCTCGTGGTTCGCCGTTCGCGCGACGGCGATGCGGTGCCGTACGGGATCTTCGGCAACGCCGTTGAGCAGGCCCGAGCCGACGCGCAGATCGTCGCGTGCCGTAAATCGCGGCTGACGTTTAGCATCTTCGTACGCGAAACGCGCGATCGTCCCGGCATAGCCACGCGTGACGTAGACGCCGTCCGTCGTCCACGCGAGCGACGTCGCACCCGGTACGCGCAGACGATCGACGAGCCCGCCCTTCGACGCGAGGCCGATCACGTCGATCGCACCCGCGTCGGGAGAGAGGACGGCGAGGTACTTGCGGTCGGGTGAGAGCGCTTCGGCGGTCGCAAAACTTTCGACGGGCGTCGTGAAGCCGGCCGGCGCGACGACGCTGCCGTCGGGGAGCGTTGCGGTCAGCGCGACGGCAGGCGATTGCGATGCGACGCCGAGGGCGACGCCGAGGGCGACGGCGCTGGCGAACGCACCTGCGAGAACGCGCCGGAGAAACGGTCGGCAGATCATGCGTGCGAGCGTAGACGTCACGCGTAAAGGGAAGCTTAAGAGCCCCCGAAGTGCCACGCCGACGCGTTCCAGGTTTCAACGATGCCGTTGGGCCGGAAGCCGTGCAGGTCGGTGTTGACCGCCTCGATCTGGCGCGGCCACCACAGATAGACGAACGGCGCATCGCGTGCGAGTAGCGACTCGACCGTCGCATACGCGCGCGCGCGCGTCGGACGATCGTAGTGCGTCAGCGCCGTCGTCTCCGCTGCGTCGAGGGCACGATTGCAGTAGCGCGACCAATTGAAGCCGTGGGGCGGGATCTCGGAACACAGCAATTGCGTGGAATCGTCGGGATCGACGCCGGAGTACCACGTCTCGAGGCCCGCATCGTACTTGCCGCCCGCGAGGATGCCGCCTTCGGAAAACGCGCCGTAGAGCAGTGCCGTCGTATACCCTTTGAGTTGCACGTCGATGCCCGCTTCGCGCAGCATTGATGCGATCACGACGCCGCGGTTTCGATCGGTCAAGCTGTCCGTACGATACGCGAGCCCCATCGTCAGGCGTTCGCCGCCGCGCGTGCGGATGCCATCGGCTGCGGCCTGCCATCCGGCCTGCGCGAGCAGCGCCTTCGCACCGCCGAGGTCGCGACGGCTGGTTCCCGCGTGCGGATCGAAGGCCCACATGAACGATGGGAGATCTTCGGTTGCGGGATCGGACGTTCCGAAGGTCACGCTGCGGACGAGTTCGGCTTTGTCGATCGCGAGGCCGACCGCGCGTCGCAGGCGAGCGTCGGCGAACGGTCCGCGCGACGTGTTGAAAATGATCGAATCGGAACCATTGAAGCGCACCAGGCGCACGTCGTAGCCGTCGATACCGCGCAACTGCGGATAGACGTGCGGCGTCGCGAGCGTGAACCAGTCGAGCTCGTGCGCGCGCATCTCGTTGACGATCGTATTCTCGTCGGGGACGATGTGGACGACGACGTGCGCGATGTGCGGCTTGCCCAGAAAATAGGCGTCGTTCGCGACGTATTCGATGCGGTCGCCGCGCAACCAGCGGACGACTTTGTACGGTCCCGTACCGATCGGTTTCGAATTGAACGGATTGCGGTTGAGATCGGGGTAGCGTTCGAGCAGGTGGGCCGGGAGGATGGCGATCGGGTTGTCGCTATGCGCGAAAAATGTGTGGACGGCCGGTGCGAAGGGTGCCTTGAGCACGAAGACCGCGGTGTACGGGTCCGGCGTCTCGATCCGCGCGATTCGATCGTATCCGTGACGGGACGCGACGGCGGTTTTCGGATTCATGATCGCGCGCCACGTGAACGCGACGTCGCGGCTCGTGAAGGGCGCCCCGTCGTGCCAGCGCACCCCGCGCCGGAGACGATAGGTGATCGAGCGACCGTCGCGTGCGATATCGCCGTTCTCGAGGGTCGGAACGCGCGCGGCGAGCACGGGAACGTTTGTGCCGCCCGGGTCGGTTGCGACGAGGGGATCCATGACCAGCGCTTCGTTCTGGGCTTCGATCTGCTGGGTCGAGAGGATCGGATTGAGCGTGTTCGGCGAGCTGGACATCGC
>JAABUX010010017.1_pt1 | contig 10644 bp, 10 predicted proteins | sample 5561851 | NCBI WGS metagenome assembly JAABUX01 (sample SAMN10711883, study PRJNA513361) | rock metagenome | isolation source: Antarctica rocks | place: Antarctica: Victoria Land, Richard Nunatak red sandstone | collected 2016-01-03 | reverse complement strand
ATGCGGACGAGGTCGCCAACATCGGCGGCACGCGCGTGGCGATCCTCAACCCCGGCGCCACCGCGACCGCGATGCGCGCGCGCGCGTTTCCAGGGGAGGACGCGGCGACGCTGAAGGGGCCCGACGTCGCGGCGGCGCGCATTGCGGAGCTGCTGAGCGAGGATTTCGAGACGGGGGCACGCTTCACGGTCTGATCCTGCTCAGTCGAGATAGTCGCCGAGTGCGCGCCAAGCGGCGAGTTTAACGAGATAGGCCATCGTGTGCGCGGGACTGCTCGACGGGAGCGACAAGCGGGGAAGCGGGTGATCGCCGAGCGCCGCCGCGCCGAGCCGCGCGGCGAGCTTGCCGTTGAACGCGACCGCGCGCAGATCGGGCAGGCGCAGGGTCAGCGCCGCGAGGTCGGCGGGGGTGTGGTCGCGGATCGCGGTGTCGAGGCTGCCGGGGCGTCGCGCGCTGGCGACCGTGTCCCATAGCGCGATGCGTGCCTGCGCGAGCGCGGTGAGGCGGTCCACATACGGCAACGTAGCGAAGGGGTGGCCGGTGATGTCGCCGAGCAGCCGCCAGAAGGCATTCTGCGGGTGGGCGTAGTATTGCGCGGCGGCGAGGCTCGCTTCGCCCGGCAGCGTGCCCAGGATGAGCACGCGGGCGTTGGTGGGCGCGATCGGGGCGAGCGCGTGTTTGACTTCACCTCTCCCGCTTGCGGGGGAGGTGCCGCGAAGCGCCGGAGGGGGTTCGGTTGCGATCACTTGTCCGTGTCCCGCCGCGCCTTGGCGAGTTTGCGCAGCAGGATGTCGCGCTTCAATCGCGTGATGTGGTCGATGAACAGCACGCCGTTCAGGTGATCGATCTCGTGCTGGATGCAGGTCGCGGTCAGCCCCTCCAGCTCCTCTTCGCGCGCGACACCGTCCACGTCGAGCCACCGCGCGCGCACCCGCGCGGGGCGCTCGACCTCGGCGTATTGCTCGGGGATCGAGAGGCAGCCCTCGTTGTAGATCGACCGTTCGTCCGAGGCCCAGACCACCTCGGGATCGATGAACGCGCGCGGGGTCTTCACCGCGACGCCGTCCGCGCCCTCGGTCTGCAGGTCCATCACGAACACGCGGTCGAGCGCGCCGACCTGGACTGCTGCGAGGCCGATGCCGGGCGCGTCGTACATCGTCTCGAACAGATCGCTCACCAGGCGGCGCACGCGCGCATCGATTGCGCCCACCGGAGCGGCTTTCAAACGAAGGCGGTGATCGGGAACTTCGATAATGGGCAGCATGGCCATCGCGGCGAGCTATTCACACGCTGCCCAGGGGTCAACCCACCGGACGCCGCAGCCGCAGCGCTTGCGCCAGCGTGCCCTCGTCGAGATAATCGAGTTCACCGCCCACCGGCACGCCGTGCGCGAGGCCGGTGACGCGCACGTCCATGTGCTCGAGCCGCTCGGCGATGTAATGCATCGTCGTCTGCCCCTCGAGCGTGGCGTTCATCGCGAGCACCACCTCCTCGATCCCGCCATCGGCGACGCGCGCGATCAGCATGTCGATCGTCAGGTCCTCGGGCCGCACCCCGTCCAATGCGGACAGCCGCCCGCCGAGCACATGATAACGCCCGCCGAACAGCCGCGCGCGGTCGAGCGCCCACAGGTCCGCGACATCCTCGACCACGCATAGCGCCGATGCATCGCGGCGTGGATCGGTGCACACCGCGCATGGGTCGGCGGTGTCGACGTTGCCGCACACGCCGCACGTCGCCAGCGCGCGCTCGACATGCTGGAGCGCGGCGATCAGCGGGCCGAGCGCGGTCTCGCGGCGCTTGAGCAAGTGGAGCACCGCGCGCCGCGCCGAGCGCGGGCCAAGTCCCGGCAGCCGCGCGAGCTGCCGGGTCAACGTGTCGATTTCGGGGGAAGCCATGCAAGCCGGGACATAGCCCTTCGCTTGCGCGCGGAGTAGGGACGCGGCCAATGCTCGATCGCCTATTCTCCGATCATCCGCGCGAGGTGGGCGAGACGTATCTCGAACATATGGGCGTCGCGTTCGGCTTCGGCTGGCGGATGCTGTTGGGCGGGGTCGCTTGCTTCATGCACGGTGTCGTGCCGGGCTGGCACAAGCGCACGGGTTCCAGCACGATCCGCGCGCTCAACGCGCGCTTGGCAGGCGGTCGCGCGCCGGTCCACCACGGCGTCGATGCCGCCAATCACGCGCACGGCTTCCGCGATCACGGCTTGGGCATTTGACGCGCACGCTGATCGTGGGCGGCGGCTATTCGGGCACGCTGATCGCCGTCGGTCTGCTCGAACGCGGCGCGGGGCCGGTGACGCTGATCGAGCGAGCGCCCGTCTTCGCGCGCGGCGCGGCGTACGGAACGGTGCATCCCGAGCATCTCTTGAACGTGCGCGCCGCGAACATGAGCGCGTTTCCCGATCGGCCCGACGATTTCGTCCACTGGCTCGGCACCGACGACGGCGCGGAATTCGTCGCCAGGCGCGATTACGGGCGGTACCTGAGCCATGTGCTCGAGGGCTGGCGGCGCGATCCGGCGCTGACGCTGGTGACGGGCGAGGCGACCGCCGCGACGCGCGAGGGCGAGGGCTGGACGGTCCGCCTGCGCGACGGGCGGTTGCTCGATGGCGGGCGACTGATCCTGGCGACGGGCAACATGGCCCCGCAGCCGCCGCCGGGAATCGATCCGGCGCTATTCGAGCCGGGCGTGTACGTGGATGATCCGTGGCGCGGCGAGTTGCTGGCGGGGCTAACGGGCGAGGATACCGTGCTGCTTATCGGCACCGGTCTGACAATGGTGGACGCGGTGGTCACGATCGGCGCGGCGGGGTTCGCCGGGCGCATCCTCGCGGTGTCGCGGCGCGGGCTGGTGCCGCGCGCGCATAGCGAGTGGGCGCGGCTACGCACGATGGTCGAACCGCCCGATGGCAGCGCGTCCGCCGTCCTCCACGCGATGCGCGAGCGCGTGCGCGCGCGCGACCGTTGGCAGATCGCGGTCGACGAATTGCGCCCGCACGTCCAGCGCCTGTGGGAGCGCGCGGGCGCGGCCGAGCGCCGGCGCTTCCTGCGCCACCTTCGGCCGTGGTGGGACGTGCACCGCCACCGCATCGCGCCACAGATCCACGCGCGGCTGGATGCGATGCGCGGCGACGGGCGGCTGGAGACTGTGGCGGGCAGGATCGCCGCGCTCACCCCCGAGCCGGGCGGCGCGCGGCTGGTTTGGCGGCGGCGCGGTGGTGCGAGCGAGGAAACCGCTCATGTGCGCCGCATCGTCAACTGCACCGGTCCGGCAGGCGACATCGCGCGCTTCGGCCCGGCGCTCGTGCGCGGCTTGTTCGCGGACGGCACCGCGCGACCCGATGCGCTGCGACTGGGGGTCGATGTGGACGTCCGCTGCCGGGCTTTGAGCGCGGACGGAGCACCCACGCCGGGGCTGTTCGCGGTGGGCCCGCTCACCAAAGGCGCGTTCTGGGAGGTGGTCGCGGTGCCGCACATCCGCGGCCAGGTGGCGACGCTCGCCGCGAGGCTGGCGCTCGACTGACCGTTCGAGAGTCTGACCTATCGCGGTGGCATCACCATCCTGAACGTGTTCAGAGACTATTATTCTGTCCCGCTCGTGCTCGACTTGACGCCGGGGTACTTCTGTGTAACCTGCCTGGTTATGGCGCGAGGAGATGCGTTTGCGACACATCTATAGCGCTGTAGACTTTGTGAACTTCGCCGCCCTTTGCGACCGGCGCGAAGCTCGGGGCCTCAAGACAGATCTACTCACATCGTGCTGCAAACCAGCTGGATCGGAAATTCGAGTACGCGCCAAAGCGACCCTATGCGCCTAGCCTTCATGGGCACGCCCGCCTTCGCCGTCCCCGCCCTCGAAACCTTAGTCGCGGCGGGGCACGAAATCGCCGCCGTCTACAGCCAGCCGCCGCGCCGCGCCGACCGTGGGCGGATCACCCCCTCCCCCGTTCAGCGGACCGCCGAGCGCCTCGGACTGCCCGTTCGCACGCCGATCAACTTCAAAGCCGAAGCCGACCGCGCCGACTGGGCAGCGCTCGGGCTGAAGGCGGCGGTGGTCGCCGCCTACGGCCTTATCCTTCCCGCCGCGATCCTCGATGCCCCTGCGCGCGGCTGCTTCAACATCCACGCCTCCCTCCTCCCGCGCTGGCGCGGAGCCGCGCCGATCCAGCGCGCGATCCTCGCGGGCGATGCCGAGACCGGCGTGACGATCATGGGCATGGAGCGTGGCCTCGACACCGGCCCGATGTGGCTCGCCAACGCAATCCCGATCGCGCGCGAGACGGCGGGCGAGCTGATCGACGAACTCGCCCGCATCGGCGCGAGGCTGATCGTCGACGCTCTCGCGCGACTGGACGAACTGACGCCGATCACCCAGCCCGAAGGCGGCGTTACCTACGCCGCGAAGATCGAAAAGGCCGAGGCGCGGCTCGACTGGGGTCGCCCCGCAATTGCGCTGGAACGCGCGGTCCGTGCCTACAACCCCGCGCCGGGTGCCTGGTTCGAGATCGCGGGCGAGCGGGTCAAGCTGCTCGCCGCCGAGGTGGTGGAGGGCGCGGGCGCGCCAGGCGAGGTGCTCGATCCCGCGCTGACTATCGCCTGCGGCGCGGGCGCGATCCGCCCAACGCTGGTCCAGCGCGCGGGCGGCCGCGCGATGACCACCGCCGATCTCCTGCGCGGCCTGCCCGTCCAGCCCGGAACCCGGCTCTGACGCGCTTCCGCCTTTGCCTCGAATATGACGGCCGCCCTTTCATGGGGTGGCAGCGCCAGGCGCACGGCCCCTCGGTCCAGGCCGCGCTCGAAGACGCGCTGTTCGCCATCACCGGCGAGCGTGCGGTGGTTCACGGCGCGGGCCGCACCGACGCGGGCGTCCATGCCACCGGCCAGGTGGCGCATGTCGACATCGAACGCGCCATCGCGCCGTTCCGCCTGATGGAGGCCTTGAACGCCCGCGTCCGCCCCGCCCCCGTCGCGGTGCTCGCGTGCGAGGCCGTAGCCCCCGACTGGCACGCGCGCTTCTCCTGCCTCGGCCGCCGCTACTGCTACCGCATCGTCAACCGCCGCGCGCCCTTGACCTTCGACGCGGGCCTCGCGTGGCGCGTCCCCGTGCCCCTCGACACGGACGCGATGCACGCGGCGGCGCAGTTGCTGGTAGGCCGCCACGATTTCACCACCTTCCGCTCGGCCGCCTGCCAGGCCGATTCCCCCATCCGCACGCTCGACCGCCTCGACGTGGAGCGCGTCGGAGAGGAGGTGCTGATCCACGCCGCCGCGCGCTCGTTCCTCCACCACCAGGTCCGCTCGATCACGGGCTGCCTCAAGATGGTCGGCGAAGGCGCATGGAGCGCGGACGATCTGGCGGCGGCGCTGGCAGCGGCGGACCGCGCCGCGCTGGGGGTGAACGCGCCGCCCGATGGGCTGGTGTTCACGGGAGCGGTGTATGGTCTCCATTAGGATAAGATAGTGCTACTACTGCGATACGTGAGTTAATCTACTCTCGCGATTTGCGCATTGCTCAATTATGAGACGCGCCTCCGGAAGTCCGACATGTTTCTCAGAACCTGCCACCCAAATCCAATCGGTCTTCGGCTCAATTACCGATAGACGGCCGAGATAGAATCCTTGGAGAGGCAAGAAAGCATATTTACTATCAGTGTTGGCCGCTAACTTACTCATATCTAGCGCCGCTGAGAAACACTTGAGGTCCTCACTGGCTTGCGCTTTTGCTCCCGTCGTCATTAGCGCAAACGTCAGAAGCAAAACTGCCCAACGACCCATTGTCATATCCTCCTAGAGTTCGCCTAAGCCGCCTCCGCCATCGCCGTCCCCACCCCCAACCGCGCCAGCGAGCCATCGAGCATCAGCAACTGCCACAACAGCCGCCCATGATCCGCGCGCCCCGACTGGTGCTCGTCCACTGCGCGGGTGAAATATCCCGGCGCGAACCAGCCGGTGTCGAGCGCCGCCGAGCCGGTGGCGATCCGCCGAATGCGCGAGGCGAGCGGCCCGCGGAACCAGTCCGAGATCGGCGTCACGAAGCCCATCTTGGGGCGGTAGAGCAGATCGTGCGGCACGTAGGGCTCCATCGCGCGCTTGAAGAGCCACTTTCCTTGGCCCTCCCGCAACCGCATATCCGTGGGCAATCCAGCCACCCAACCGACCAGCTCGTGATCGAGCAGCGGCTCGCGCGCCTCCAGGCTGACGGCCATCGACGCGCGGTCGGTCTTGGTCAGGATGTCGCCCGGCAGATAATGGCGGATGTCCGCATATTGCGCGCGGCCCAGCGCGTCCTCCGCGGGCGCGGCGCGCATCGTGTCGACATACAGCGACCCCGCCCAGTAGCCCTGCAACTCGCGCCGGAAAGAGGCCGAGAACAGATCGCCGCGCAGCCGATCGGGCATCACCGCGATCGAATTGAAATACGCCTCCTCGCTCGAGCGCGCCATCGCCAGGAACGTCGTCTTCGCGCGCAGTCCTCGCGGCGCCCAGTCCATCTTGGGATAAATCCGCCCCAACGCGCCGAACAGCGGCCGCCGCACCGCCAGCGGCAGCGCCGAGCGGCTGCGCTCCTCGAACATGTGCATCTTGTAGCGACGATAGCCCGCCATTGCCTCGTCCGCGCCGTCGCCCGACAGCGCCACCTTGACCGTCTCGCGCGCCAACTCGCACACGCGGTAGGTCGGCAACGCGGACGCGTCGGCGAACGGCTCGTCATACGCGGCGATCAGCCGGTCGATCGCGCCGAAGTCGTCGGGCGAGACCAGCCGCTCATGATGATCGGTGTGATACCGCTCGGCGATCTGGCGCGCGTAGCCCGTCTCGTCGTACGCGGCGACGTCGAAGCCGATCGTGCAGGTGTTGACCGGCGTCGAAGACAACCCCGCCATCATCGCCACCACGGCGGACGAATCGACTCCCCCCGATAGGAACGCTCCCAGCGGCACGTCCGCGATCATACGCAGCCGCACCGCCTCGCGCACGCGGTCGGTCAACTCGGCGGCGAGATCGTCCGCGCTCCCCCGGTGGCGCGTCGTGAAATCGACATCCCAGTAGCGCACCGGCCTCGGTAACGGCTGCCCGCGCCGGATCGTCAGCGTATGCGCCGCCTCGAGCTTGCGCACCCGAGCCAGCAGGCATTTGGGATCGGGCACATAGCCATACGCAAAATAGTCCTCGATCGCGGTCGGATCGAGCGCGCGCTTCACACGTGGCGACGCAAGCAGCCCTTTCAGTTCGGACGCGAACAGCAGCGCACCGTCCGCCGTCAACGCATAATGGAGTGGCTTAACCCCCAGTCGGTCGCGCGCGAGGAAAAGCGTCCCCGCACGCGCGTCCGAGATCGCGAAGGCGAACATGCCGCGCAGCCGCAGCACCACGTCCGCTCCCCACTCGACCCAGCCGTGCAGGATCACCTCGGTGTCCGAGCGCGTGTGGAACACATAGCCCAGCCGCTCCAGCTCGCGGCGCGTGTCCATGAAATTGTAGATTTCGCCGTTGAAGACGATCTGCACCTGATCGCCCAGCGTGCCCATCGGCTGCCGCCCACCCTCCAGATCGATGATCGACAAGCGCCGGTGCCCCAGCCCCACTCCGGCCGCGTGAAACATATCGTGCCCGTCCGGCCCGCGATGTGCCAACGCATCGGTCATCGCGCGCAACTCGCGCTCGCTGATCGGGGCGACCCCGCGCGTGTCGAAATAGCCCGCAATGCCGCACATGGCCGCTACCGCGCGCGCACGATCGAACGGTCGATCAAAGCGGGCGCGGGGCCGTCCGCTGCGAGGAAGCGGTCGATCGCGGGCCGCGCCGACGCGAGCGGATCGACCCGCTCGGCCGAGATCAGCAGCGTCGCCGCCTGCGGGTCGCCGCCGAGCAGCCGAGCCTTCAGCCCCTCGACCTTGGCCGTGTACGGGCTACCGATCATCTGGCCGTTGACGCGGTAGAATTGCACCACGTCGCGCGCCGCACCGTATTTGTTGATCTGGAACCCCGTGCCGCCCGCCGGACCCGGCGCGTTCGCCGCCCACGCCCACACATTCTCGTCGCCGATCTCGATCGCGCCCTGGCCGTAGCCCACCACCTCGTGCGCCTCGTACTGCCGGTCGAACACCGCCACATACACATCGATCGGCTGCCCCGCCGCGTCGACGAAGGTCGCGTACGCCTCCGCGCTCGGGTTCTTGTAGATCGGCCGCCACGGCACCGTGCCCCGGTACGCCACCTGCCGCCACCCGGCGGGCGCACTCAGCACCAGCGCGCGTGTCGGGTGCGCCGCGCCGCGCGCGTCCATCAGCATCGCATACGCCGGAGCGATCGCCCCCGCGCCGAACGCCACCAGCGCGGCGATCATCATTCGCGACGGTCGCGCGGGCGGCGTCGCCGCATCCTGCAGCTTCACCGGATCGATAAATGGATCATCGACCGGTCGATCGAAAAACCGCCATCCCACCGCGAGCAGCAGCGCCATTACCACCGCGAAGAATATCCACCCATAAACGATGTGATCGATCCCGCGCGCGAACTGCGGCGTGGTCAGGTGCGCGATGTAGATCGTGCCCCACGCGCGGATGCTGTTGGCGATGATAGGCAGGATCACCGCCGCCGCCATGAAGGCGATGCGCCGCCGCCACCCAAGGAAACACACGTTCGACACCAGCGCGCCAAACGCCACCATCGCGATCAGGAAGCGCACGCCGCTGCACGCTTCGGCCACCTGGAAATCGCCGTTGTCGATCGTGATGAAGACGCCGTCGTTGAACGCCGCCACTCCCGCCCAGTCCAGATAGTGCATCGCCAGCTTGGCGGTGATCGTCTGCAGCATAGGCTCCAACTGCTCGCCGACCGGGATCATGAACAGCGCGAACACCAGCGGGAACAGCACGCCGCGCGCCACCGCGAGACCGAGCACGGTCGGCACGCTGAACTGGAATAGCAGCACGATCGCCACATGCCGCAGCAGCGTCACCCCCGCCAAATGCCCGACCAGCCACACCACCCCCGCACCGAGCATCAGCGCCGCGCCCGGCAGCCACGGTTGCGGTGCCAAGCGCGCCAGCCCGGCACGCCGCTGCCACAACATCCACGCGATGATCGGTAGAATCAGCAGGCAGTGCCCGTACGTGCTGCTGTTCCACCAGCGCGTGACCAGATGCACGACGTCCGCGCGCAGCAGCAGCCCGAGCGCGAGCAGCACGCCGCCCCACGCAGCGAGCGCGCGCGGCCAGCCGCGCACGACGGCAAGCGCGGCGGATGCGGATTCCAACGCGGACCCTGATGTGGCCACCGGCTGGCTGCGCACCGCGCGGGTGGGTGGATTGCCGGCGGGGTAGTCGAGCGCGGGCGCGCTGATAACTTGTGCGTCCATGAACTATGCCGCCTCCCACGCGGTCGAACCGTCCCCGGTGCCCCCTAGCAGAAGCGTATCCAGAAGGCGAAGATTTGGTTCCCAGTCGTAACGTTCTTCCACACACGCCCGCGCCGCCAGCCCGAGCGCGCGCGCGCGGGCCGGATCGGCGGCCAGCGCGAGGCACGCGGCGGCGAACGCGGGCGCGTCCGCCTCGACCAGCAGGTCGCGCCCGGGCTTGGCCTCGATCCCCTCGCGCGCCTGCGGGGTCGCCACGATCGGCCGCGCCATCGCCATCGCCTCGAGCACCTTGTTCTGGATTCCGCGCGCGATCCGCAGCGGCGCGACGACCACCGTCGCATTGGCAAGGTAGGGGCGCACATCGGGCACACGGCCGGTGACCTCGATCCCGGCGCGCTCGCCCAAGGCGCGCACCTCGGGCGTCGGCTTCGATCCTACGACAAGGAAGCGCGCGGCGGGGTGCGCGGCGCGGATCGTCGGCCAGACCGCGTCGGCAAACCAACGCGCCGCATCGACATTGGGCCGGTAGTCCATCGCACCCACCAAGACGAAGCTCGGCCCCGCCCCCCCTCCGTCGGCTTCACCGCCGCCTCGAAGGGCGAAGGAGGCCTCGGGTTGAACGTAATCACGATCGGCCCGGAAATACTGAAGATCCACACCGTTGGATAGCGCGAACACCTTCGCCCCGCCCACGCCCGCGCGCGCCCGGAACAGCGCGGCCTCGTCCTCCGACACGAACAGCGTCGCATCCACCCGTGCCGCCACGTCGGCCTCAAATGCCAGCAACCGCCGCGCCTCGCGCGCATAAAGCCACGCGCGCACGCCGTGGCTCTCGCCCGCGTACTGCGCCCACTTCTCCGAATCGAGATCGACGAAATCCATCACCGATCGCCGCCCCGCCACATGCGGCAGGATATAGGGCGCCATCTGCCCCGAGAAGGCGAGCAGCCCACTCACCGGATTGGCCGCGACGGTCTCGTCCACCCACGCACGCATCGCCGCGTCCGCGAACAGCGCGACCGAGAGCGGAGCCCCGTGCAACAACCCCCTGCCCGCCCGCACCACGCGCGCGCGGCCACCAATCGGCAGCAGCTTCACGCTCGCACACAACTCGCGCAGCATCTCGGCGTGCGCCATATCCGCCGCATCGTCGACGAACGCCCCCAGATGCACCCGCGCCCGCTCCGCCAGATAGCCCAGCATGTGCCACGACCGGATCTTGTCGCCCTTGTCGGGCGGATAAGGAATGCGGTGCGCGAGAAAGAGGATGTCGCCCAT
>JAABUX010010015.1_pt1 | contig 10645 bp, 14 predicted proteins | sample 5561851 | NCBI WGS metagenome assembly JAABUX01 (sample SAMN10711883, study PRJNA513361) | rock metagenome | isolation source: Antarctica rocks | place: Antarctica: Victoria Land, Richard Nunatak red sandstone | collected 2016-01-03 | reverse complement strand
CGTCCTCGCCGACCCGGACGCCGCGGACCCGGGTGCCTGTCATGGGCTGCCGTCCAGCTTGGCCGTCAGCCCCGCCAGGTCCCCGGCCAGTAGGTCATCCAGCCCGAAGGGGCACGCATCGGGCAGGGGACGCGGGGCGCCGGCGTCGTCCGTGGCCGCGCCTGCCCGCCGTCGTGCCGCGGCGTAGAGGTCGTCGAGGCTGATCCGCTGGCGCATAGAGGGCGTGAACCGGCGCGCTGCGTCGTCCAGGAACGCACCCACCTCGTCGCGCCAGTGCCCGACTGCCCGGCTGCCAGGCCAGGCGTGCAGCTTGAGCAGATGAACCATCGCCTGTTGCAACAAGCTCTGGCAGGCGCGAAGTTCCGAAAGCCCCACGTCCTGCACTTCCTCGATCACGTTGGGCCAGTCCACGGCGTCGTTGACCCGCTCGCCCGCCATCAGGCGGCGCAGCAGCGCCGCCTGGCGGTCGGCCCAGGCCAGGGCGTCATGCTCGTACAAGCCATCCGGCATCAGGGCCTCCTACTTCGCCGCGGGTGGCGGACTGCCGTTCTTCAACACGGCCAGGGCCTCCACCAGGTCGAGTTGCTGGGCAGGCACGGCGGGCGCCCGGGCCTGCCCCATCTTGGCCCCTTTGCCGCGCGCTGTCTTGCGGCCCGTAGGGACGCCGGCTGGCGGGCTGGGCGGTGCCGGCTGGGCCATGCGCCGCAGCCGGGCCGTGCGCCCCTGCTTCGGCTGCTGCTGCTCGGCGTGCGTCGCCCGGAAGGCGTCGCCCTCCTTGCGCCACCAGGCCAGGGTCACAGCGGTGATCGGGGCGCGGCCATGGGCGCGCACCAGCTTGGCCTGCACCCCCACGTCGGACAGGCCGTTGACCTCCAACAGCGCAGGCTCAATCACCCTTCGTTCGAAGTCCGGCCCACGGAGCAGCTTGCCGGGCGGCACGCCCAGCAGGTCGCGGAAGCGGGCGATGGGGAAGGTCTCGACGCAGCGGTCCAGGCCGGCGCGGAGTTGGACCAGCTCGTAGAGCGCAATGGCATACTTGCTGGTCATGGCGCAGACAGTTTCGGCCTTGATGCGGCCCCAGCGCGACGAGCGGGCCAGCACCGGCTGTAGCTTCTTGGGCAGGCCGAAGCGCACCGTGGCGGAGGCGGCGCGGTCGTTGGCGGACACGTCGAAGAAGTCGAACAGGTGGGTGTTGAGGTAGCGCGGCTCCCCGCCCTCGGCCGACAGGAAGGGCACCGTGACCACCACGCGCATGAGGCGGACCAGGCTGGCGCGGAGGCGGTCGTTGCTCTCGTGCTGGGACGGGCGCAGGGCGGTCATGGGCATTTCCCACTCCGTGCCGTCCTGGACCAGGAGGCCGCTCTCATGGGCGTGCTGGTAGAGCAGGTTCAGCACCGCCCGGTCGGACGCCTCCAACTCGTGTGCGCCGGTGATCTCAATCAGCTCCCCGGCCTTTGGGAAGCCAACCGCGTTGGTCTTCTGGTCAAGCGTGCTGGACATTTCACAGCTTATGACGTGACCAACCATAATGTCACGTCACATCCGCCCGTTTAGTCACAACAAGCCGCCCGTTTAGTCACAACGATCCGCCCGTTTAGTCACAGCAAGCCGCCCGTTTAGTCACAATTGACCCCTTTTTCATGTATGAAATCAATTAGTTGCGACCCCATGAATCTGAACTTAAGAGAACTTGAACTTTTCCGCTGTGGATAACTCACGCTACCGGCGTCCGGTTGGGTGCCACGGTGCTCGCTGCGGGCAAGGGGTGGGTCCTCCCCGTGCTCGCCATGCTCGGCCCGGAGCCGGGCCTGCGCGTGGCTGCGCGCGGGTCCGGTCCCGGCGCCAAGCGGCGCCGCCCTTGCCCTCCGCTGCGCGCCGTGCCGTCCAGAGCGTGTCGGGACGAAGGGCGTCCCGCCAACCAACGCCCAAGAGCGCTGCCGCGCGGGCGTCGAACAAAGGGCAGGCGGGCAGGGTCTGGGTCAGCAGTGCGCGCCAGGACTCGTGCCAACAACCTGCGACAGCACCTGCGACACCCCTCCGCTGAGCGGTGACTTAGTCTGTAGTAAGACCCTACTCTGCTTTCTTAATGGGTCAAGACCGGCTCATATTCGGGTCATCATTGGGTCATCATCAATCATAGACTCTGCTTTGAGCTGGGCTTGCAAGCCAAGAACGCGGAGATGGGTCAGGGTGCCAGAGGAGGGCCAGGATGATGGGAACGATGCTGGCTTGCAGGAGGTCCTGTCTGCAGCCCATGCCCCTGACACGAGACGCGGACCACGGCACTCGGCCCTCTATGAATGGCTGTGGACACGGCACACCAGCCTTGCCCACGCCCTCAACCCGCCGCGGACGCCCAACTGGACCGCAATGGCGGGGCGGTTCGCCAAGCTGGGGATTGTGGACGGCAAGGGGCAGCCGCCCACGCCCGTCCTTGTCCGTAGAACCTGGTTGAAGGTGAACCGGGCCAAGGAGCTTGTGGCGCTCGGGGCAGTGCCGCCGCGGCGCAGGGGCAAGACCCCGGTTCCCGTGGACGGACAGCCTGCCGGGCCTAGCAGCCAGGCCCTGCCCGGCCCTCCAACGCCTACCCTGCTGCTCCCGGCCTTTGAGCCGGTCGAGGTCGAACCGGAGCCGAAATACCAGTTCCGGTTCGCTGGCGGCCCCAAGAAGTGGACGAACGCAGACCCCGGGCCGGAATAGCTGTAGCGGCTCGACATCGTTGGCCATCGTGCTCGCTTTCATCACCGATTGACGACAGCAAGCCTCTCAAGGTCTAATGCTCTCGGCTGATGCAGCCTGCTGCTTGCGCCCAACTGGGTATGGTGAATGCATCGTTGCGAAGTTATCCTCTCCGTTCAGCGGGCAGACCGGTCAGCAAGGCAAGCACTGGCACGACATCATGGTCTGCCCCGAGATCGGGAGACGAAAATGCGCAACTATCGTGACGCTAAGGCTATGGCGGCGACCTTGCGACGGGCATTTCAGGACAAGCAGATCAGTCTATCGCACAGCGAATGCCTGGAGATCGTGGCCAGGCAGTTCGGCTTCCAGAACTGGAACGTGCTCGCTGACAAGATCGGTATGGCGTCATCTCCTGCTTTGTCTGGCTTGTCGCGGCCAGATGGCTGGTGGCTCTCTGGATCACGCCCGGACCTCTATGACATCGGCGTCGAGCCGGACGTGCGATGAGAAAGTCACGCCGTGGCCGTCATCCGATCACGGCACCCAGAACAGCCAGCCGCTTATGCTGCCGGCGTATTCGCGACACTGATGCAGTCGGCCGACGCGACAGACTATCAAGGGAAGCGGGTTGCGCTCGAGGCACATCTCCGTTCGGCGGATGTCACTGGTGCGGCCTCGATTTGGCTTCGGGTCGATAAGGCGCCGGGGCAACTGATCGCTTTTGACAATATGGAGACGCGCAAAGTCGATGGACCTCTCGTCGGCAGCCAAGACTGGACGGGCCGTAAAATCATCCTTGATATCGCGAGCGAGGCGACGACGCTCAATTACGGGTTTATGCTACGCGGGATCGGCAGTCTCTGGGCAGCCAACATCCGGCTAAGCGAGGTCAGCGTGGATGTACCGCTGACAGGCACGGGCGTCCGAACGCTCGGTCGGCCTGACAACCTCGATTTCTTGCGCTTGGAAGGGGGGGCTGTGCGACCGCCTTATAGGTGAAGCGGCCCACCTCATACAGCTGATGCAATGAGCTGAGCACGCCGAGGCAGCCGTTCCTACGATCATCGAAGCTGAACACGCGCCGATGGTATCGAGCGCCGATCAGCGAGCGTGAGCATAGAGGCAGATAATGTGAGCAGGATCGCCGGCCTGCGATCACTTAAGGTGTGCAGACGCAATATGCATTGCCCCAGGTGTGAATCAGCGCAGGCATGGGACCTAGCAGAACTCTGACTTCTCAAGGCGGTGTGGTGCTGATCAGCGCCGAAACCCACTGCTGACCCACACCCGTGCGAACGGCGCACGCATATCTCGTGTCGCTGGCGCACGACCTCCGCACGGGGGACGCACGGGTCAGGCACAGGTTGCGCACAGGGAAGTCGGTTATATGGACCAATGCACCGCTCGTGCTTTGAGAGGCCGACCGCTGTTCGTGCCCTTCTCCTCCTGCCCCCTCCATCGCCCCTAGAACCGCCTCTGCCGGCCCTGTGCAGCCCGTGCCTAGGAACGGGCACGAGGGAGAGGAAAACCACGCGAGTTGGGACGAGTGCGGGATATGTCTGATGGTAGCAGGGTATTACAAAAAGGCGCACGTCTGCACTGTGTCGAACGAGCGCAAGCAGCTAAAGTGTGATCGGTCACGTCCTACTCGTGTCCATTCTGCAACGTGTGACCACTCACGGCGGCGAACGTGACCTCTCACCCTGTCCGGCATGACCTCTCACGCTTTAGGGTGTGACCAGTCACGCAGGCTGACGGAGGCGAAGCTGTGAGCGGTCACGCCGACACCGACGAGACACCCACGAGCGGTCACCCCCTATTCCTGATCGGGCCGAGCAGCGCGCCGCTGACCGGCGCCGAGCTGCTAAGCTACGCGAACGCCGCGAGCAAGCCGGGCAGGTCCGCATCCAAGCCTGGGTGCCGCGAGAACGGGCAGCTTACGCCCGCCAAGTCCTGCAAGCGGCAGCAGGAGGGGCCAACGCCTTGCCGCCCGACCCGGGGCAGCAAGCTGACCTGGGTGCGGCCAGGGCCGAAGCCGTCGCGGCATGGGCAGAGCTGGAGGAGACACGGGCCGCAGGCGACCGCCAGGCGGAGCAGGCCCGGTTAGCTGAGGCGGCAGCCCTGGCGCGTGCGGAGGCAGCCGAGCGTGGCCGGGAGACGGCGACGCGCGAGTTGACGGCGGTGCGGGCCGAGGTGGAGGCTGCGCAGGGGCGCGAGCGGACTGCTCGGGAGGCTGCGGCGGCGCTGCGGGGCGAACTGGAAAGGATCAAGGGCTGGGGCGGCTGGCGGGGCGTGCTGCTGCGCCTAGCAGGTGCTAAGGGCATTGTCTCACCTGATCACCACCCCTGAACAAGCTAGATTGAACTAAACAGCTAGAAATAAGGTGTGACATCAAGTTCAGATGGTTTCAGCGCTACTCCTGAGCAGTATTTATCTAGAAGCCCTTTGACAACCATTCCAAACCATGGATCTGCGCCAGGGCTTACAACCACACTTTCTATTAATCCTCTCAAACAGATGGTGACACTCAGTCCTCCATCGCTTACTGATGATCCCACAGGCAAATCTGCACCGCTAGGGATTTGGCTGGGAGAGGTGCCATGAGCATGAAAAAGCACGCGAAACTCCCGTTCATGAGAGTAAGACTTATGCTTATGGAAAAAAGGACTGATAACATTTCTTACGTCCACGGGGTCGGCAATCTCATGATCCACGTATTGAACGTGCCCTACATAGAATTTGCTGGACCCCACATACATATCAGGCAAAACTTTCATCAGTTGCGCATAAGTTGTCTTTACGGCAACTGATCCGCTTGATAAGCCATAAAGTGACCACATAGCAGCAGATTCGCCTTCATTTGCATGCCAGCAGCTTACGTAGGCTTTTTCTCGAAGACCCTTACGGAACGCTTCCGAGCTTCCATCCATTGAGGTTTGTTTATAGTGTCTTCTTGTTAGAGAACCCTCGAACTTATCTCCTAGCTTGTCAGATCGTGATAGAAATAGCTGATTTGTTTGCAGCAAGGACGTAAATTTCGCAAGGCTCATATATCGCCACAAAAGCGTGTTCATATCTTTTGGAAGAGGAAATGGATTGTTTCGATCTATAGCGAGAGGCATAAGCAACTTGATCGATCTCCTTCAATTAACTGCAACCATGATGTCCGGCAGTCTGGACTGGTATCAGTGCTTCCACCGCTGACGGCTATCCTACCACATCCCGGCTAACAGAAGAGTGTCTAGACTTTGCCGCTCCAACGCCGAACGGCAGATATGGAATAGCTATGGCATAATAGCTTTTTCGGCAGGTTCAGGAGCGGGGGCTTTTAGCTCAAGGCGCAAGGAGCCTTTCCTTACCGACTGGACCAAACTGTCGTAGAGTTTGATGCTGGCATATTCGTCACTGGATGTAAGCGTAATTTGCATCACCTGACCGGTCCGATGCACAGCCACCTTACAACCACCTTCTACGGCCCGCACTGCGGCATCTGGGATTTGTAAGGGTTCACGCTTGATCCCATCTCCAGCCTTGTCACTATCATGTGCCAACTGTGGTTCGCTCCTGACCGGCCCCTTTGGTGAGACAGGCGATGTTGGTTCAGCGCCGATCCTACTGCTGCCGTTATTCGTGGACGCGGAACTTTTCCGCTGACTGGCCTCCGGCTTCGGCCTGGTTTAGCCAGATCGGCTTGCGGCCGCGTCCGGACCAGGTCTGGCCGCTGGGAGAGCGGAACTTCACAGGCGCCGGGGCCGATTGCTGCTCGGTCTTCTTGCCGCGCTTCGACCTTTCCTGGGCGCCGGGTGATTGGCCGAAAATCTGGTCAGGAGTTAAGCCGATCGAAGCCGCTTTCTCCTCAAACTCGGTCATCATTCTGCGGCGCGCCTCGTCCAGCTTCCCTGCACGCTCACGTTGTATCAGCTCGATCAACTCGCCCAATTCGGTGTAGCCGAGGCTGGAGACCATCTTCTGTATTCTCTCGACCGTAGCATCCATCGCGTCCGCTTCCCAATCCACTTAGGCCTTGAGAATACCGCTTGCGCTGTCAATTTCAAGACCTCTTTTGCAGGGAATGCCATATCTCTCGCCAGAGCTGATAAGCCAGTGTGCGTCGTCCGGTGCAAGTCCGACCTGCTTGTCTCCTCTGATCTTCCGATCGAAAACGGGAGATACTCTCGTTGCTGCTCCATCTGGTTTGAACGCTGCACCGCACCAACGCCGATCGGATGTTACGGAGAAAACACCGCGGCTGGTCAGCCCAGTTCGGCGTCACCGGCGTAGGGCAGGGAGAGCCGGACGGTGGTGCCTTGCCCTGACGTGGTTTCGATGCTGATCGTGCCGACGTCCGTGGCGGCAAGGCGCTGCGCCATCTCCCGCCATGACTTTCGCCCTTCCCGCGCAATCCGCCGCCGCTGCTGCTCCTCGACGAAGGTTGCCAAGGGAACATCGGGCGTTTTCGTCCATCCGCCCACGCGGAACACATCTTGCCGCACCGAGCTTTCAGCCACAACCGCCTCCCCCTCTGCCAGCCCGGGGATGCCTAGCACGCCCTGCTTCACCTTGCGCCGGTTCCGACGGTTCTCGCCCGCCTTGCGCGCCGGGATCGCCGTCCGTGCGGCCTTGTCGTTCGCGCCATAGCTGTTCCGCCGGTCCTTGGCGTAGCTGTGGGCCTTCTTCTCCTGCGGCGACTGCGGTTGGTCCGGCATGAGGAGAGCCTAGCCTGTGCCGTGAACCTGTGGAAGACGTATCGCGGATTCATTTTCGCGATGCGTCTTCCATTACCCAAGACGACCAGCACCAAGGGAAGGCAGCACGCCCCACAGAACTATATCCTATGCTGCACCGCAGCAGCGCATAATGTGCACTATGCGTCAAAGCTTGGATTGAAGTGGCAACGCTCTATGTTGCATCGCAGCGTCTGGGTTCCGCGCTATAATCGCCAAAGGTGCAGTGGTAGCATCTGAACTAGTCTTGGCGCTGGAAAAAGATCCAACGTCCACCATCCTTGGCCGGCTGCACGCGCACGCGCACCTCTATGTCCTGTGTTCCGGCTGATAAGCCGAATACATGGCTGAACTCTAGGTCGGGGTGGCTTTGCGCCAGGGCACGCTCTATACAGCCGCGATAAACTTGAACGGCTATAGAAGATACTGTCCCGTTGGCGACGCCTCGTTTCAGCGCCGCGCTGCGGCTGCCGGGACGCCGCTTTCCGACACCGCCATAAAAGATTATGGCCCCGTTCGGATCCAGGCGGATGGCCTCGAAGGGCAAGCAATCTATCTGTTCGGCTGGGAGACTGTCCACTGCTTCAGCCAGCGACATGGTGTTAAAGTCGATGATGGCCTACATTCCGATCGCGCGCTTGTTAAGGCGCAACTCTGCCGGGCAATAAGTCTGCCCGCCATCGCTGCACATATTGCATAACAATCCATAACACACGCTTTATAGCAGGTCCATATGCTTTTTACAGCAGATGCATGCTGCATTGCACCAACGCCCAATATCCATTATGGGAAGTGCGCTGTATCGTTCGCACAAGGCGGGGTGGACATAGCTACGTCGTCACCCGCGCACTGACCACGGGGATGATCCCCAGGTGCGGTTGCAGGTCCACGTTGTAGCCCGCCGCATCCCGCGTGCCGGCCCGTTGAGCAACGAGGTTGACGTGCTCCTGGCTGTTGGAGAACGAGACGAGCAGGTCCGCCCGGCTCAGGCCGGAGGCAAGAGCCTGGACGAACAGCGCCTCCCCGGCTGCGTCGGGGGTGCGCTGCAAGGTGTTCTGGTATAGCCCGTCCACCAGCGCCTGATCCGACGGGGACGCGCCATAGCGGTTGGTGAACTCCGGAGAAGCCAGGAAAGACAGCGCGACTTGCTGCAGGCTGGTGCCGCTGATGACGGCCTGGGTGAACAGGTTGAAGCCGGCTGGGTCGGCATAGCGTCCAAACGCCGTGTCGTACACCCGCGCCACCTGCGCCTCAGCTGTTGCGGCATAGGTGACGTTGGGATTGCCGTTCAGGTCGCCCCGGGCCTCGTCGCTGTCGGCAAAGCCTGCCAGCAGGGCGCTACGGCTGTTGCCGGCATCCAGCACAGCCACGAAGTTCTGCACACCTGCGGCATCGCCAGCGCGGCCCAGGACGTTCTGATACAGGGCGTTGACGAAGCCGGCATTGGACAGGTTGCCGTAGCGGTTGGCGTACTCGGCCGACGCTGTGAAGCCGGCGGCGATCTGCGCAAGCGACTGGCCGCTTCGCAGAGCGCCGTATTGCAGGATCAGCCCGGCGCTGTCGGCATTGCGGCCGAACGCGGCGACATACAGCCGGGCCACCTGGTGCTCACCCAACTCCTGGTCAGACAGCGCCGGTAGGCCGGAGTCTCGCAACAGCGCCACGTCGAGCGGCTGCAAGCTGCTGGCCGGCTGCGTCAGGCTGTCCACGGCGGCGAGGCCGGTCAGCGTCGTTTCCGAATCGCCATAGACGACTTGCAGCACCCGGCCGAACGTAGCGACTGAGTTCGGGCCGAAATACTGGGCGGTGACCGGGAGGCTGTTCGGGGCGGTTTGCTCGCTCAGCTCATAAAGCGAGATCATCGCCTTAACGAAAGGACTGGAAAACGCTCCAATCAACGGGCCGGTCAGCCGCGGGCCTGGCGTTGACCTGATACCCAGGCCATGACCGATCTCCCGCTCAATTGGCCCAAGCGCGCCGCTGACGGGCAGGGCGCCCGTGAGGTAGGCCGGGTTCAAGGTCAGGTTGAGCATATTGGCGCCTGGCCCTGGGGACCGTCCTGCCAGGGCCAAACCGAACGAGGGTGCAACCACCGGGGTGTACTTATCAGGCTTGATCGTTGTGTAGGACCCCAGCGCCAGGCTGGCGTCGCTGTTGATCGTCGCGCCGAAGTTGACGTTCAGGGTGTAGCTGCCGGTTGTGTAATCAAAGCGCTGCACCCAAGCCGCTAGCGCCTGCTGCACAATCGCGTTGACCGGCCCGGTGTCCAGACCCGCAACGCTGGTCTTGTCGTATTGTATGTTGAAGGTTGCGGCCACGATGGCTTCTCCGAATTTGTTGGCGAAAGCCTAGAAGGTGAGAAGGTCGCCTGACGTGGGACCACGCATCACAATCACGCTGGTTCGATGTCTTCTGGCGCATCGCCCTGACCAACATGCCCCTATGCCGCATCCAGGAGCTACGCGCAGGCAGCCTAAGCTGAAACAGGTGATGGCATATGAGCTGGAACATAGCATCTGTGTTCAGCGGCCATGTTTCTCACAAATTGTAACAAGCGTCTCCAGCCGGATTGAGCTGCCTGAACAATCCGATCTGCCACCCGGAATGCTGCACTGCACCAACGCAGAATGTTCATTATGGAAAGAGGCGGGCAGTCAAGGGGAAGCAGCGGGGCAGTCGCAGGAGGGCCGCAGCGGGCGGAACCGCGTGGGGACTTGGCCGGAGGCAGTAACGGAACCCGCCAGGAGGGTGCCAGGCGGGCGCGAGGACTTGCGGGGATCGTTGCGCCGGGCGGCGGGCCGGACCCGTCCAGCGGCCCCCTACGCGGTCCTGCGGGTCATGCGGCGGCGCAGCTCGGCCAGCTCGGCGCGGGTGGCCTCCGCAACCTTGGGGCTTGTCGCCGGGTAAGGCTCCGTGTCGGCCGGATTCGGCTTGCCGAAGCGGGAGCGGTCAATGCGGCCCGGGTTCGGATCACCGGCCTTGATCGTCACCAGGCGCTCCGGTTCATCGCGTGAAGTGGTCATGCCGGTGTCCCGTCCGGCAGGCGCGAGCGCCAGGCGGCCGACCCGCGCGGCGCCCGCGCCCCGGCCAGCAGCCCTTCCGTGCCAAGGTCCTCGTCCAGCTCCGGCCAGTGGATGCCGTAGCCGGCGCCGGCCAGCTCCCAGCAGGCCCGCTGCGCGGGCGTGCCGGCCAGCAGGCGGGGGTACCAGGCCAGCGGCACGGTGATCGTGCGCCCGTCC
>JAABUX010010014.1_pt1 | contig 10647 bp, 9 predicted proteins | sample 5561851 | NCBI WGS metagenome assembly JAABUX01 (sample SAMN10711883, study PRJNA513361) | rock metagenome | isolation source: Antarctica rocks | place: Antarctica: Victoria Land, Richard Nunatak red sandstone | collected 2016-01-03 | reverse complement strand
GGCGCAAAGGGAGGATCACCATGGCCAAAGCAAGACTGGTTGTCGCGCGCCCGGTGCCGGACGCCGTGACCGAGCGCGCGAAATCGGAGTTCGACGCCCTGGTGAGCGACGAGCGCGATCTAAACGGCGACGAGGCCGTCGCAGCACTCGAGGCGCACCGGGCGGACGCGCTGTTCTTCAGCAGCAATCTGCGCATGGACCGCGCCCTGATCGCACGCCTGCCCGCCTCGGTCCGGATCGCCGCGACCTGCAGCGTCGGCTACGACCACATCGACGTGGAGGCCGCGCGCGAGCGGGGCCTCGTGGTCACGAACACGCCGGAGGTGCTGACGGATTGCACGGCCGACCTCGCCTTCATGCTCCTCCTCTGCGCCTGCCGGCGCGCCTGGGAGCACGCCGACGTGATGCGGGGCGGCTGGCGGCGAAGCTTCGGCATGGCCGACCTGCTCGGCATGCAGGCGAGCCACAAGACGCTCGGCATCGTCGGCTTCGGCCGGATCGGCCGCGCCATGGCCCGGCGTGCCCGCGGCTTCGACATGCGAGTGCTCTACACGGACATCCGGCCCGCGGCGCCGGACCAGGCGGAAGCGGCGGAGTTTGTGCCAAGCCTGCGTGAGCTGCTCCCGCGCTGCCAAATCGTGTCGCTCCATGCCCCAGGCGGCCAAGCGACCGACCGTATGATGAACGCGGAAACGATCGGCCTGATGCCGCGCGGCAGCGTGCTCGTGAACGCGGCCCGCGGCACGCTAGTGGACGAGGACGCGCTGATCGACGCCCTCCGCTCGGGGCGACTATCGGCAGCAGGGCTCGACGTATTCCGCCGGGAGCCCGATTTCGACATGCGTCTGGCGGAGTTGCCCAACGTTTTCCTAAGCCCCCACATGGGCAGCGCCACCGTCGAGACCCGTAACGCCATGGGCTTCCGCGCCCTCGACAACATCGCCGCGGTGCTGGCCGGCCAACCGGCAATCGACCCGCTTTGGACGACGACGTGAGCTACGGAGCCGCCCTCAGTAGATCGCAACCTCGTCCACCGCCGCCCCAAACCCCGTCTCCAAAAAGTCGAAATCGCACCCCCGGTCCTCCTGCGTCATATGCTGCGCCGAAAGCCAGCCATAGCCACGCTCATACCGCGGCGCAGGCGCCCGCCACGCCGCCCGGCGCCCAGCAAGCTCCTCCTCGCTCACCCCAAGGTGAATCCGCCGTGCCGCCACATCCACCCCGATCCGGTCCCCATTCCGCACCAGCGCCAGCGGCCCGCCCACAAAGCTCTCCGGCGCCACGTGCAGCACGCACGCCCATAGCTCGTCCCGCTCATGCGCGCGTCAGAAATGCGCAGCATGTCCCGCACCCCGGCCTGCACAAGCTTCTTCGGGATCGGCAGCATGCCCCATTCCGGCATCCCGGGGCCGCCCTGGGGCCCCGCGTTGCGCAGCACGAGAACGTGGTCCGGCGTCACGTCCAGATCGTCCCGCTCGACCGCCGCCTTCATCTCGCCGTAGCTGTCGAACACGAGCGCCGGGCCCTCATGGCACAGGAACCGCGGATCGGCCGCGGCCGGCTTCATCACGCAGCCGTCCGGCGCGAGATTGCCGCGCAGCACGGCAGTTGCCCCCTCGGGATAGACTGGTTTGCCCACCGGGCGGATCACGTCGTCGTCGCTGACCCCCGCGCCCGCTATCGCCTCCCCGAGCGTCTGGCCCGAGACGGTCATCGCCTCGAGCGCCAAATGCGGTGCAATGCGCGTCATGAGGCCGAGCAAGCCGCCCGCATAGTAGAAATCCTCCATGAGATAGCGGTCGCCCGCCGGCCGGATATTGGCCAGCACCGGCACGCGCCGCCCAACCCGGTCGACGTCATCGAGGTCGAGCGCCACCCCAGCCCGGCGCGCCATGGCGATCGCGTGCACGATCGCATTCGTCGAGCCGCCAATCGCCATCTGCACCACGAGCGCGTTCTCAAAAGCGCGGCGCGTGAGATAGGTGCCGGGCACCAGGTCCGCCCACACCATCTCGACGATCCGCCGCCCACTCGCCGCGCACATACGCTGGTGATTGCTATCCGGCGCCGGAATGCTCGACGCGCCCGGCAGCGACAACCCGAGCGCCTCCGCAAACGCCGTCATCGTGCTCGCCGTGCCCATCGTCATGCAATGCCCGTACGACCGCGCGATCCCTCCCTCGATCTCGTCCCACTCCGTTTTCCCAATCACCCCGGCCCGCCGCTCGTCCCAATACTTCCAGCTATCGGACCCCGACCCCAGCGGCTTGCCCCGCCAGTTCCCCCGCAGCATCGGCCCTGCCGGCACGTAAAGGAACGGCAACCCCGCACTCGTCGCCCCCATGATCAGCCCCGGCGTCGTCTTGTCGCATCCCCCCAGCAACACCACCCCATCCACCGGATGGCTGCGGATCAGCTCTTCCGTCTCCATCGCCAGCAGGTTGCGGTACAGCATCGTCGTCGGCTTCACGAACGGCTCCGACAAGCTCAGCGCCGGCAGCTCGATCGGCAGCCCGCCCGCCTGCAGCACCCCCCGCTTGATCCACTCCATTCGCTCCGGGAAATGCGCATGGCACGGGTTGATGTCTGACCACGTGTTGATGATCCCGATCGACGGCCGCCCCTGCCAATCCTCCGGCCCATACCCCATCTGCCGCAGCCGCGAGCGGTGCCCGAACGCCCGCAAATCGTCGACCCCGAACCACCGATGGCTCCGCAGGCTCTCCGCCGTCTTGCGCATCACGCCCTCCGCTGCCGGGCGACGATCTGGGTGGGGCTCACGAAGCACAATGCCGCCACCAGCCACACCATCGTCGTCACCATGTAAACCACCGCCATCGCATCCACGGACTGCGTCGCCGCACCCCCGCCGCGAACACCGCATAATAGAGCGCCACCACCAGCGTCTGGCTATCCGGCCCCGACACCAGGAACGACAGCTCGAACATCGCCACCGTCCGCACCAGCACGAGCAGCAGCGCCGCCATCACCCCCGGCAGCAGCAACGGCAGCAGCACATACCAAAACAGCTTGAACGGCCCCGCCCCGAACACCCGCGCCGCCGCCTCGATCTTGATATCCACCTGCTCGATGAACGGCACCATGATCAGCACGACGAACGGCACTGTCGGCACGAGGTTAGCCGCGACCACGCCGGACAGCGTGCCGCCAAGCCCCACCTGGTACAGCACCGTCGCCAGCGGAATCCCATACGTGATCGGCGGGATCAGCATCGGCAGCAGCACCAGCAGCACCACCCCGCGCTTGCCCGGAAAGTTCCGGCGGGCAAGCGCGTAAGCCGCCAGCGTGCCAACCACGCCCGCAATCGCCACCACCAGGAACGCCACCTCGAACGTCTGGAACAGCACGTCCCCAAGCTGGAACTCGTCCCAAGCGGACCCGTACCACCGCCCCGTCCACCCCGCCGGCAGCCACGTCCCGAGCCACCGCGTCGCAAAGCTGTCGAGCACCACCGTCGCGATCACGCCAACTAGGTTCAGCACGAACAGCCCGGTCACCGCCCACACCGCGAATGCCCAGAGCCGCCCGCCGATCGTCGCGGACCGAATCATCCCTTCCCTCCGCCTGCCGGCCCCCGGTAGACGAGCACCCGGCTACCCAAGATCACCGCCACCACCCCCAGCTGCACCGCCCCCATCACCATCGCAATCGCCGAGGCGAGGCTCGCATCGTATTGCTCGAACGCCGCCGTATACGCCGCGATCGAGATCACCCGCGTCGGCCCAGCCGGCGCCCCCAGCAGCACCGCCGACGGGAACACCGCAAACGCCTGCACGAACGACAGGCAAAACGTCGCCAGCAGCCCCGGCATCAGCAGCGGCAGCAGCACCGCCCGGAACCGCGCCCACGCCCCGGCCCCGAGCGTCGCCGCCGCCTGCTCGAGCGACCCATCGATCCCCGACACATACGATAGCGCCAGCAGAAACGTGAACGGAAACCCGGTGATCACGAGCGACAGGAACACGCCCCAGTAATTATGCAGCAGATGCACCGGCCCGCTCGCGAGCCCCACGGCCATCAGCACCCGGCTCAGCCACCCGCGCGGCCCGAGGTAGCTCAGCAGCCCCTGCGCCACCAGCACCGTCCCAAGCGTCACCGGCAGCACCAGTACCGTCGTCAGCAGCCGCTGCCGCCGCATTAGCCGCACCCGCAGCGCGAGCGGCAAGGCGATCAGCACGTTCACGATCGTCACCGGCAGCGAAATCCACAGCGTCGTCCCGATCGTGTCGTACAGGAAGGGCGTCGAGAAGAACGTCGCATAGTTGGCGAGCGCGCCCCCCACCTTCGGCTCGAACGACAGCACGAGCCCATAGAGGAACGGATAGACGAACAGCAGCACCAGCAACACCACCGCGGGCAGCACCAGCAGCGTCGTCGCATCGAGCCCCCGCGCCGCGAGCCGCGCCCTCACGCCGCGAACACGATCGCGCGCGACGGCTCGGGCAGGAGCCGCACGGCGCTCCCCGGCACCACCGCCACCTCCGTCCGGAATACCGTCTCGATCCCCCCAGCCGTCCGCGCAAGCCCCACGAAGCCCCGGCCGCGATATTCCACGCTCTCTACCCGCGCCAGCACCCCAGTCGCGCCAGCAACCAAATCCTCCGGCCGTACCGCGAGCACGACCGCGTCGCCCACCGCGAAAGCCTGCCGGGCGGCGCCCTCGACCTCCGCCCCTTCGACGTCGACCGCCGCAACCCCGCCCGCCATCCGCGCGACGCGCCCGGCCAGCCGGTTCCGGTAGCCCATGAACTCCGCCACATCGAGATGCGCCGGCGCTTCGTACAGCTCCTGCGGCGTCCCGTCCTGCCGCACCCCGCCATCCCTCATGACCACGACCCGGTCCGCGAGCGACATCGCCTCGTCCTGGTCATGCGTCACGTACACCGTCGCCGCGCCCAGCGCCCCATGGATACGCCGTATCTCCGCCCGCATCTCGAGCCGCAGCTTCGCATCGAGGTTCGACAGCGGCTCGTCCATCAGCACCAGCGGCGGCTCCACCACGATCGCCCGCGCAATCGCCACCCGCTGCTGCTGCCCCCCGCTCAGCTGACCCGGCATCTTCCCCCCCTGGCCCTGCAACCGCACCAGCGCCAGCGCCTCCTCCACCCGCCGCGCCTGCTCCGCCCGCCCCACCCCCCGCATCCGCAGCCCGAACCCGACATTCCGCCGCACGTCCAGATGCGGGAACAGCGCATAGCTCTGGAACACCATCCCAAAGCCCCGCTGCTCCGGCCGCAGCCCGTCGATCCGCCGCTCGTCGAGCTTGATCGCCCCAGCCGACGGCGCGAGCAGCCCGGCGATCAGGTTGAGGCACGTCGTCTTGCCGCATCCCGAAGGCCCAAGTAGCGCGATGAACTCGCCTCGCCGCACCGTGAACGAAACCCCGGCCAGCGCCCGGTGGGTGCCGAAGCTGCGGCTCAAACCCTCCAGGCGCAGCTCGCGGAACTCTCCAGCGCGGATCGCCACTAATGCTGCTTCGCGCCGCCGATCTCCTGGTCCCAGCGCGCAAAGGCGATGGTGACGGCAGCCGGGTCGAGCGGGATTTCGACGGGGTTGTCGGCAATCCATTGCGCATATTCGGGCCGGCCATATTCGGCGATGACCTTCTGGCTGGCGGCGGGCGCCATCGAGACGGGCACGTCCTTCACCGCCGGGCCAGGATAGAAATACCCGTCATCGTAGGTGAAGGCCTGCTGTTGCGGCGTCAGCACCCACGACATCAGCGCGAACAGCGCCGGCAGCTTGGCGGCGGCGACGCCCTTCGGGATGAACATGTATTGCGCATCGGCCACCCAATGGAAGCCCTTCAGGTAACCCACTTTCGCGCTCTTCGGCACAATGCCGAGGGCGCGCGGGTTGATGTCCCATCCGGTGGTGGACATGATTATGGACCGGCTGCCCTCGCCGAGCGCCTTCATCGTGTCGCCCGTGCCGGACGGGTAGTATTCGACGGTCTCGCCGATCGCCTTGAGATAGGCCCAGGTCTTGTCCCAGCCATGCGCCGGGTCCTTGGGATTGCTGTCCCCGAGCAGGTAGGGCAGGCCCATCAGCCAGGTGCGGCCCGGCCCCGAATTGGTCGGGCGCGCATACATGATTGATGCGGGTTCTGCTTGCACCAGGAGAGCAGCTTGTCCGTCGTCGTCGGCACGTTCGGCACCTTCTCGGGCAGATACTCGATCAACGGCCCGGATGGATAATAGACCATGCACATGGCCTGGCCCTTGCCCAAATCATGCATTTTGAGCGCCGCTGGCAGATAGATGTCGGCGGGCTTGGGAAGCGCTGCCTGGTGGTCCGGCAGCAACGGCATCCACAGCCCGCCATCCATGCCAGCCGAGAGCGCGTCGACGCCGCCGAGGACCAGGTCGATGTCGACCCGGCCCGCCGATTGCTGCGCCTTCAGCTTGCCAGCGAGCTCGGGGGCGGGCGCCTTCGAGAAGGTGAGGCGCGAGACAAGTTCGGGATGCGCCGCCCGGAAGTTTTCGAGCGGTTTCTGCACGAGGGCGAGCGCGCCACCCACATCCATGATGTTGAGCGCGACCTTGGCTGCCTCGGCCCGCCCAGCAACCGCAATCGCGGCACCCGAGACCAGGGCCGTGCGTCGTGATATCGTCAGCATTTCCGTCCCACCGTTTCTGCAGTTGTTGCCGATCCATTAGCACGGGTGCAGCCGGCCGCAACTACTCCTCCAGGAACTCCGCCCCACCCCGCTCGTCCCGCGCCCGCCGCCCCGCTTCCAGCCGCCGCAGCTCGACCCGGCGTATCTTCCCCGAAATCGTCTTCGGCAGCTCCATGAACTCGATCCGCCGCACCCGCTTGTACGGCGCGAGCCGCTCCCGCAAGAATGCGAAGATTGCCGCCGCTGTCGCCGCGTCCGGCGCGTGCCCCTCCGCCAGCACCACGAATGCCTTGGGCAGTGCCCCCCTCGTCGCGTCCGGCGAGGGCACCACCGCCGCCTCCGCCACCGCCGTGTGCTCGATCAGGGCGCTCTCGATCTCGAATGGGCTGATCCGGTAGCCGCTCGATTTGAACACGTCGTCCGCGCGCCCAACATAGGTGAGGCTGCCATCCTCGCCCCGCGCCGCCACGTCTCCCGTCCGGTACCATCGCCCCTCCGGTGCCCGGATCACCCCCGCCTCTTCGTACCCGTCCATCAGCGCGAGCGGCGGCGGCGCCAGGCTGAGCGCGATCTCGCCCTCCGCCGCCTCGCGCCCGTCCGGGTCGAGCAGCGCCACCTCGTAGCCCGGCAGCGGCCAACCCATGCTGCCGGGCACGACCGCCCCGCCCGGCGTATTCGCGATCTGCAGCGTCGTCTCGGTCTGCCCGTAACCGTCCCGGATCATGATGCCCCAGGCGCGCCGCACCTGCTCGATCACCTCCGGGTTGAGCGGCTCCCCCGCCGCCACGGCCTCCCGCAGGTGTACACGCGCCCCGGCCAGGTCCTCCTGCACCAGCATCCGCCAAACCGTCGGCGGCGCGCAGAACGTCGTGACCCGGCACCGGTCCAGCACCTCGAGCACCCCCCGCGCATCGAAGCGCGGCTGGTTCAGCACCAGGATCGTCGCCCCAGCATTCCACGGCGCGAACACGCTGCTCCAGGCGTGCTTCGCCCAGCCCGGCGACGAAATGTTGAGGTGAACGTCCCCCGGCCGGCAACCGATCCAATAGAGCGTCGACAGATGCCCCACCGGATAGCTCTGGTGGCTATGCAGCACGAGCTTCGGCTGCGACGTCGTGCCGGAGGTAAAATATAGCAGCAGCGGATCGGTCGCCCGCGTCTCCCCCTCCGGCACGAACTCGGGCGCCGCCCCATACGCGTCCTCGAAACGCCGCCACCCCGCCGCACCCCCGGTCGCGATCCGCGTCCACTCCCCCGGCACCGCCTCGAAGCGCGGCGCGAGCGCGCCATCCGCGATCACATGCGCCACGCGCCCGCGCGCTACCCGGTCGGCCAAATCCGCCTCGGTCAGCATCGTCGCCGCCGGAATCACCACCGCCCCAAGCTTCATGCAGCCCAGCATCGCCTCCCAGAGCGGCCGCACGTTGCCGAGCAGCAATAGCACGCGGTCGCCGCGCTGGACGCCGAGCGCGCGAAGATGGTTCGCGACTTGCGAGGAGCGCCGGGCCATGGCGTCGAAGCTGATCGCCTCGTCCGTGCCCGGCCCGACCAGGCGCAGCGCCGGCGCGTCGTTGCCCGCCGCCATCGGCTCGAAATAGTCGAGCGCCCAATTGAACCGGTCGAGCACCGGCCAGGCAAAAGCCGCCCGCGCCGCCGCGAGATCGTGGCTATGGCGGAGCAACAGGTCGCGCGCGGCGACGAAAGGGTGAGGGTCCATCGGCAAACGATAGCGAGCCTCGCGGCCAATGCCTACGGCAACACCCAAGCATCCACGATGGCGAGCCGCACCGCCTCGCCCGTCGCCAGCCGGCGGCGCCCCATGGTCCGCACGGCGACCCCCTCCAGCACGCATTCCGCCTCCCACGCGCCCCCCACATACCGCGTGCGCCGCACCACCGCGGCAAGCCCCTCCGCTGCAACCACCGCCTCCCGCAGCGCCAGCGTCGCTGCCCCCGGCGCCCGCACTCCCGCCCGCACGGGCACGCACACGCCCTGTAACTCGGCCACCCCGTCCCCGAGGTAACGCGCCGGCACCAGCGCCGCCCCACCCACGAACCCTGCCACGAACCCATTGGCCGGCTCCGCCCACACCACCTCCGGCGTCCCCACCTGCTCGATCCGCCCGGCGCGCATCACCGCGATCCGGTCCGCGAGCGCCATCGCCTCGCTTTGGTCATGCGTTACGTACAGCATCGCCGCCCCCGTCCGCCCGCGCAGCGCCGCGATCTCGTCCAGCAACTCGCCCCGCAGCCCCGCGTCGAGGCTCGCCATCGGCTCGTCCAGCAGCACCAGCCCCGGCGCCATCACCATCGCCCGCGCCAGCGCCACCCGCTGCCGCTGCCCGCCGGAGAGCGAGCCCACCGCCCGCGTCTCGAATCCGGCAAGCCCGACCGCGGCAAGCGCCGCCCCCACCTGGCTCCGCAGCGCCGCGCCCCCGACCCGGCGCGTCACCAGCGGATAGCCGACATTCCCCGCAACATCGAGATGTGGCCATAGCGCAAACCCCTGGAACACCACCGCCACCCCGCGCCGCTCCGGCTCGACAAACGCACGTCCCCCGCTCACCACCGCGCCGCCAAGCCGCACCTCGCCCCGGTCCGGCCGCTCGAACCCCGCCGCCAGCCGCAGCAGCGTCGTCTTGCCGCACCCCGATGGCCCGAGCACCGCCACGATCTCCCCGGCCGCTATCTCGAGCGACACGCCATCCACCGCCGCCGCCCCCCCGAACCGCCGCATCACGTCACGAAACGCCAGCGCTACCCCCGCCACGGCAGCGCCCCCGCTGGCCACCGCCGCCCAAGCGCCGCCGCGCCGCCCATCAGCGCCACCGTCACGACCACGGAAACGCAGGACAGCGCCGCCGCGAGCGGCACCTCCCCCGCCTGCTCGAAGCTGAACACCTCGACCCCGACCGTCTCATGCCCCGCAGACCACAGCAGCGCCGAGACCGTCAGCTCGTTGAACGCCGTGAGGAACACCAGCAGCGCCCCCGCCGCCGCCGCCGGCAGGAGTTGCGGGACCACCACGGTCCGGAACCGCCGCCAGGGCCCGGCGCCCGCCATCTGCGCCGCCTCCTCGAGCGACGGATCGATCCCCCGCAGTGCCGCCGCGACCGGCCGCCTCACCAGCGCCCAAAACCGCCCGAGATAGGCGAGCAGGATGATCCCGAGCGTATCGTACAGCGCCACTCCCAGCACCGGCCGCGCATAGGCCAGGATGCAACCCACCGCCAGCACCGTCCCCGGCAGCACGTAGCCGAGTTCGGCCGCGCCCAGCACCGCCGCGAGCCCTCGTCCCCGCCGCGCGAGCCAGCATCCCAGCACCGCCGCCGCTGCCAGCAGCCCGGCCGACATCCCCGCCAGCACGAACGAGTTCACGAGCGCGCGCGCCGTCGCCGGATGGCGCGCCAGTACCTCGACGAAGTTCGCGAGCGTCGCGCCCTCCGCGAGCGGTTGCCCATAGGCCCGCACCAGTGCCGTCGCCGCGAGCGCCGCCATCGGCAGCCCCAGCAACCCGGCCAGCACCATCCAGCAAACCCCCGCCCAAACCCACCGCCGCCCGAGCCGCAGCAGCGCCGGACGGCCCGCGCTTACCACCGGCGCAGCCCCGGCGAGCGCCCGCTCCGTCCCAAACCCCACCAACGCCAGCAAGACGAGCGGCAGCGAAAGCGCCGACACGCTCCCAAGCGCCCCGGGTCCGAACCCCGACAAACGCTGGTAGATCAGCGTCGTCAGCACCGGGTACCGCCCGGGGATGCCCAGCAGCGCGGCCGTCCCAAAATTTCCCGCCGCCGACACGGCCGCAAGCGCCGCCCCCGCCAGCAACGCCGGCGCCACCAGCGGCAGCACCACCCGGCGCACCACCCCCGCGCTGCCGCTGCCGCACGCCCGCGCCGCCTCGACGAGCGCCCCGTCCACCCGCCGCAGCCCCGCCCGCATCACCAAAAACACCAGCGGCGCATTCTCCACCCCGAGCAGCGCGATCAGCCCGGCCGGTCCATAAACCGG
>JAABUX010010011.1_pt1 | contig 10649 bp, 9 predicted proteins | sample 5561851 | NCBI WGS metagenome assembly JAABUX01 (sample SAMN10711883, study PRJNA513361) | rock metagenome | isolation source: Antarctica rocks | place: Antarctica: Victoria Land, Richard Nunatak red sandstone | collected 2016-01-03 | reverse complement strand
TCGGCAACGCCATCCTGACCGTGGCCGGCCTCTCCTTTATCGGCTTCGGCGTGCCGCAGCCCAACCCGGAGTGGGGCGCCATGATCAGCGAGGCGCAGAAGAACCCGGACCAGTGGTGGCTGGCCGTATTCCCCGGCCTCGCCATCTTCACCGCCATCATGGGCCTCAACTTCTTCGGCGACGCCCTGCGCGACGCCCTCGACCCACGCTCACGCGGCCGATAGTGGCTAGTACAGTTTGGCTTAAATACGTTTGCGTGCGGCGACAGCCTGCGACTGAAGTCGCATGGCAAACCACGGACACTGAAGTGTCTCGGAGGCCCACACGTGCCGCTAAGACATGTCGGCCAGCGTGTACTGGTGGCCCGACCCCGAAGGAGCCCGCTCATGATATCCGCCCGCGCCTCGTCGTCGCGCCTTATCGTCTCTAGCGTGGTCGCATGCCTCCTATCAGCCCTGCCCGGTCCAGGCCCCTCTGTTCGCGCTCACGCCGCTGCTCCAATCGGCGCTCAGCCCGCGCCTCCTGACGTCGACGCGGCCGCTTTTCGCGGTCAGGGCCACCTGGCCTTTGTCTGGGCTGGGGCGCTCTACGTCCTCGACGGGGCACGGGTGACGCTGCGCCGGATCACGCCTCTCGGTCAGGCGAGCAAATTCCTGTGGTCGCCGGCCGGACGCTGGCTGGCCTATGACACGGGCGACGGCCGGCTCTGGCTGATGCGCGCCGACGGCACGAGCACGCATCGGGTGATGGGACTGCCGGGTCCGGTCGCCTCGTACACCTGGTTAACGGCGGCCGATGTCCTCGTCATCGGTCTGGGCGGCACGTCGCCAACGCCAGGTTTATGGACGACCACGCCCACCGGACAGGCTCATAAGGCGGCCTCCGCGCCCTCCTTTGGACTGCCGTCTCCAGATGGCCGCGCGCTGGCCTACACCGTGACGCTGCCGTTCGGCCGTCATCCGGAGACCCGCAGCGACGCTCTCTATACCGTTGCGATAGCAGGAGGCCGGCCTGTCCCGCGCTACCTCGGCCGGCAAGAGGGCGTGTGGCTGATCCGATGGTGGCCCGACAGCAAGGGGCTGCTCTTCTGGAAAGACCCGTTCCATTCCGAGTCCTTTGCCGCCGACGGGCTGGACCTCTACACCTTGCCCCTGGGCGGTGCGCCCCACCTCATCACGACCGCTCTGACGGGGGGGCTCGCCGTCTCACCGTCGGGACGCACGCTCCTGATCATGTCCGGACTCGGCCGTGAGCTCTGGCACAATAAGGCCCTGACCCTGTGCGCGGTCGAGACGGCGCTCTGCCAGGCCCTGCCGCGGCCGCCGGGCTCTGTCCTCCTCGACCCGGTGTGGTCGCCACGCGGCGACCGCATCGCCTATGTGCGGGCGCACGACCGGGGCAGCGCCGTGGGCGCGTTCGGGTTCACGACCCAAAGGGCGCTCCTGGCATGGGTGCGCACGCACACGCTCTGGGTGGCGGACGCGAAGGGGCGCCATGCCCGCGAGGTCGTCGCCGCGGGGACGGGCATCTACCGGCCGCAGTGGTCCGCGAACGACCGCCACGTGCTCTACATCCGCGACAACGCGCTCTGGCTGATCGACACGGGCGGCGGCGCGCCGGCCAGGGTGGTGGGACCGTTCCCCGGCGCGCCCGACCTCTTCGGATTCTACGGCAGTCCCTACGTGTCTCTTACCTATACCTGGAACAGACGGTAGAGCGCGCGTCGACCGCCGAACCATGACGATCGGCGCCCGGCATGGTCGCACCACCAGTCTATCTATCGGCACATCACGCGGCGACGCCGCCCCGCGTATAGTAAGGGGGACGTACCGCATCTGCCCGCGCGCGACGATGGTTCCTGCCGGCGCGTCGCCGCGTCGCCGCGTCGCCGCGTTGTACGCCCCGGGCATTTGGCGCGCCCTCACGACCCGTTAGGAGGAACTGCCTTGCATGACGACAGAGCTGCCCAATCGGCCTACACGTAGCCCGCGCGCGGCGCTCGGCCGCCTTGTCGCCGCCTCCCCGGTGGAGCGCGAAGCCCTGGACCACTACGACTGGCCCGTGCTGCTGCGCGTTGCCGGGTACGTCGCCGTGGGCGCCACGCTGCTCAGCATCGCCGTAAGCGATGCCGGATACACCGCGCTGCCACTGACCCTCGCGACCGGCATCGTCTTCCTGGCCGCGTTCCATCTGACGGTCCTCGCCCGTCTGCGCGACCGCCGCCGTCGCCTGGCCCTGTGCGGCGTGCAGCTACTGTGCGCGGCTGTCATCCAGCACGTCTCCCACGATGACACGGGTCCCACCTTTCTCTTTTTTGTGCTGGCCGCGGAGTTGCAGGTCCTCGTCCCACCGCGCGCGGCCCTGGCCATCACCCTGCTGCTGTGGCCCCTGTCGGTTGAGCTCGAGGTCACCGGCGTCTCGGCCCTGTGGAGCCCGCACAGCGCGCTGGTCCTCGCCGCGGCGACGCTGGCCGGCTTCGTGTTCGTCACCGCCTTTGCGCGCAGCGCCGTGGCCGAGTTGGCGCAGCGCTACGGAGCCACCATCCTGCTGGCCGAGCTGAATGAGGCGCACGCTCAGTTGCGAGACGCGCACGATCAGCTGTTGGTCTACGTGAGCGAGGTGGAGGAGCTGGCCGTCGCGCGCGAGCGCAACCGCCTGGCGCGCGACATCCATGACACCATCGGTCACTACCTCGCCATCATCAACGTGCAACTCGAGACGGCCCAGAAGCTCGGCGCGCGCGACCCCGTGGCCGGCCAGGAGGCGCTGGGCGCGGCCAAGCGCCTGGCCAGCGAGTGCCTGGGCGAGGTGCGTCGCTCCGTGGCCGCGTTGCGCCCCTCCGTGTTGGAGACGAAGCCGCTGGCCGAGGCCATCGACCGCCTGGCGAGCGAGTTCCGTCACGCCTCCGGGCTCACGGTACACATGTCCCACGGCGCCGGCGGTGAGAGGACGATACCGCCGGCACTCGAGGCGACCGTCTACCGCGCGTTGCAAGAGGCGCTGACCAACGTGCAGAAGCACGCCGGCGCACACCACGTCTGGCTGTGGACCGAGTGGGGTCCCGAGGTCTTCAGCGCGGGCGTGCGCGACGACGGCCACGGTGTGTCCGCTGGAGCGCCGGACGATGCGCGGGCCATGTGGGAAGGCTTTGGGCTTACCAGTATGCGCGACCGCATCGAGGCCAACGGCGGCGCGCTGGAGGCGAGCGGACGAGCGGACGGCGGCTTCGAGGTGACGCTGCGCATCCCCTATCCTCGGGGCACGGGCCTGCCAGCCCCTCTCCATGCCGGCCAGGAGGCGCTGTCATGACGGCCGACGCCGAGCCGACGCGGGTGCTGATCGCAGACGACCACACGCTGATGCGCCAGGGGCTCGCCACCCTGCTGGGCCTGGACGAGACGATCCGGGTGGTGGGAACGGCGGCCAACGGCCACGAAGCGCTGGCCGAGGCGGAACGCTTGCTGCCGCACGTGGTGCTGATGGACCTGCGCATGCCGGAGATGGACGGCATCGCGGCCACGGCCCAGCTCAAGAGCCGTCACCCCGAGATTCAAGTCCTCATCCTGACCACCTTCGACGACGACGAACTGGTCTTCGCGGCCCTGGAGGCAGGCGCCAGCGGGTACGTGCTCAAAGACACGCCCTCGGAACAACTCGCGCGCGACCTGCACGCCGTGCGCCTGGGCGGGGGCAGCCTCTCCCCCAGCGTGGCGCGCAAGCTCATCGCCAGGGTCACCGCCCGGACCACCCCGCCGCACGAGTCGTCGGCCACGCGCGCTCCCGGCCCCCGGGCAACGGGGCGTCCGGAGCGGACCGAGCGCATCGACGCGGAGGGCCGCGAGGCGTTGAGCGAACGTGAGATCGACGTGTTGCGCCTGGCCGCGCAGGGCTACAACAACCGCGAGATCGGGGTGCGCCTGTACATCACCGAGGGCACGGTCAAGAACCACATCTCCTCCGTGCTCTCCAAGCTGCACCTGCGCGACCGCACCCAGGCCGTGCTCTACGCCAAAGAACAGGGCCTGATCTAGGCCCAGGCATGACTCTCGTCATCCCTCGCCCGTCCCACACCTCTCTATCCATCGGCACATCAAACCATGGCCTGGCGCGGTGTACGCTAGGGACCATGCGCGATGAGGAGAAGAGCGCCGTGTCTATACGCATCGCCCATCGCCATCGACGATAGAGAGCACAACAAGGGGGACCGTCCGCATGTATCGCACCCGTATCGCACGCCTCGCCGTCGCCACGGCACTGATCGCCGCCGTCGTGGCGCCCCTGTCCAGGGGTAGAGCAGCGACCGTCGCGACCGGCCACCTGTACTTTCAGCGCGGCGCCTATATCTACGCGGCCAACGCCGACGGCAGCAACGCGCATCAGGTCACGCGCACCGGCACAGCCGCGATGCCGGACATCGAGCCGGCCGTCTCGCCTGACGGGACGATGCTCGCCTACGCGCGGCAAGACGGCAAGAACACGGAGGGCAGCCACATCGACGTCGTGCCGGTGGCGGGTGGGACCGCGCGTAGCGTCGCCCAGGGGTTCTTCACGGGGAACCCGTCGTGGTCCCCCAACAGGCGGCGCATCGCCTACGACCTGGACTTTAACTGCTACATCCCCGACATCGGCAGCTACAGCGGTCACTACGCGTTCGAGTTCGTGGTCGCCGTGAACACCGTGGCGACCGGCAAGCAGGTGGACTACTCCGGCTGCCCCGTTGGCTCACAGTACTTCTCGCCGACCTACATGCCCGACGGCGCGCATATCGTCGCCGGCGACTTCGAGCACGATAGTCCGATCGGGAAGGACTACATCGCCCTGACCCTGCTCAAGATTCCGGGCAAGAGCATGGACTATCCCCTGATCTTCAAGGGCGACCGCCGGCACGACTATCTCTCGCCGGCCGTGTCGCCCGACGGCCGCTCCATCGCCTGCGTGCGCGTCAACGCCGGGCAGCTGCACGCGCGCGGGAGCCTGCGCGTCGTCCGGAGCAACGGGGCCAGCGAGCGCGAGATCGCGACGGACGTCGACAGCGACTTCCGCCCCGCCTGGTCGCCCGACGGCAAGACCATCGCCTTCAGCCGCGCCGGCAGCGTCTACACCGTGCCCGTAGCGGGCGGCCAGCCCACGCTCGTGCTCTCCAACGCCAAGAATCCGGCCTGGGGCCGCTAGCCTGCATGAGTCACGAGACGGCGCTCCCAGGAACGTACCAACGCCTACGTAGCGTGGGGTGAGGGACAGAACAGCGTGCGAGGACTATGACCATCGTCACCCCGTCTCCGGTGAGGTCATCTATCGACCGGCACGTCACAGCGCCACCTCACGCGGCATAGGATGGACATGTACTAGAAAGATGAAAGGGTAGACATATGCGCGGATGGACACACGGCAAGAGAACAATCCCCTTCGTGCTGGCGCTGGTCCTGGCGCTGGTCCTGGCGTTGGCCGGCTTACCCACTGGCGGCGGGCGAGGCGCGACGGCGTTCGCGGCGAGCGCGCAGGGGAGCAGCGGCTGGGCCACGCAGAACGATCCGCAGCAGCAAACGCTCAACGACGTGGCCTGCCCGGCCGCGCGGGTCTGCTATGCCGTGGGCAGCGAGGGGACAATCGTGGCCACGACCGACGGCGGCGGCGCCTGGCGCCAGCAGCGCACCCCCCTCAGCGGGAGCTACGGATCCCTGAGCGGCGTGGCCTGCCCGAGCGCGGGGCGGTGCTACGCGGTGGGACAGAGCACCACCGCCGGAGCCATCCTGGCGACCACGAATGGCGGCGCGTCCTGGACAGGCCAGGCGTATTCCGGGCACAACACCCTCGCCGCCGTGGCCTGTCCTGGCGGAGAGACCTGCTACGCGGTGGGAGAAAACGGGACGATCGTGGCCACGACCGACGGCGGCGCCTCCTGGGTCGCACGGTCGAGCGGCACGACAGAGGACCTGACGGGCGTGGCCTGTCCGGCCATCGCGACCTGCGACGCCGTGGGCGACAACGGCACGGCCTCGAGCACGGCCAACGGCGGGCGGACCTGGCGCAGCCGCGCCGCGACCGACGGCAAGGAATTGCACGGCGTGGCCTGCATGGGCGTCGCCGCGTGCTTTGCCGCCGGTTTCTACGGCACGCTCGTGCGCCTGGCCGCCGACGGGCGCCACTGGTCGCCCGTGAAGAACCCCTACAGCGACACCTACGCCGAACTGCGCGGCGTGTCCTGCCCCACCGCCACGGTGTGCTACGCGGTCGGCGCCGTGGCGGACAGCGGGGTGGCCCTGGCCTCGCTCGACGGCGGCCGTACCTGGAGCAACCAGACCAGCGACACCTCGCAGCGCCTCAACCACGTGGCCTGCCCGAGCGCGAGCGCCTGCTACGCTGTGGGAGACGGGGGCGTCATCGTGGCGCGCTCGTAGAGGATAGCGATGAGAGGACGTTAGCGGCCCATCCAGCCGCCATCCACGACCAGCACGTGCCCGTGGACATAGGCCGCGGCGGGAGAGCAGAGGAACACGACCGCGCCCGCCACGTCCTCCGGTTGCCCCCAACGCCCCGCCGGGATGCGCTCGCCGATCTGCCGACTGCGCACCGGGTCATCCAGTAAGGCCGTGTTCAGCTCCGTCGCGATGTAGCCGGGCGCGACGGCGTTGACGTTCACACCCCGCGCCGCCCACTCGTTGGCCAGGGCGCGCGTCACGCCTGCCAGGCCCGCTTTCGCCGCCACGTAGGCGGGGACGGTGATCCCACCCTGGAAGGAGAGCAGCGACGCGACGTTGACGATGACGCCCCGACCGCGCTCCAGCATGGGCCGGCCGAACGCCTGACAGAGCACGAACGCCGCGGTCAGATTCGTGTCCAGCAAGAGACGCCAGTCCTCCAGGGGAAAGGCCGCCGCCGGGTGGCGGGCCTGCAGGCCGGCGTTATTGACCAGAATATCGACCGGTCCGTGCGCGTCGATCGCGGCGTCCGCCAGCGCCGTCAGGTCGTCAACCTGGGAGAGGTCCGCGTGTAGGGCAGTGTAGCCGCGTCCCAGCTCCCACACCCGCGCGGCCACCGACGGCTCGTCGGGCGACCGGTGGATGGAGATGATGTCGGCGCCGGCCCGCGCCAGGCCGAGACTGATCGCAGCGCCGATGCCACGATTGCCGCCCGTCACCACCGCTCGACGCCCCGCGAGGCTAAATGGATCGCTGACCACTGATTGCCCGCCTTTCACTCCGTCTACGTCTTGCACAGTCGCTCACGCCTTTATACTACTCACATAGGCGCGGCGCGTGCCCGCCACCCCGCCACCCCGCCACGTGACGATTATAGACGAGCCTTGACCAGCGCCAGCCAGGCTAGAGAGGACAGGTGAGGAGCCGTGGATAACGTGGATAACGAACCGATCCCGCGACGGATGCGAGCGGCCCATTTCTTGGGCGACGGACAGATCACGATCGAGGAGAGGCCGGTCCCCGTGCCGGGCCCCGGCGAGGCGCTGCTGCGGGTCCACGCCTGCGCCGTCTGCGGCAGCGAGCGCGAGCTGTGGGCGCGGGGCGCCGCGGCGACGCCCGGCCACGAGGGCGCGGGGACGGTCGTGGCGGTGGGACCCGGCGTCAAGGTCGCGCTGGGCACGCGCGCGGCGGTCTACCTGGTGGCCTATTGCGGCCGCTGCCGCATGTGCCGCCGCGGGGAGACGGGGGCCTGCCTCCAGAAAGAGCGCATGATCGGCTTCACGCACGACGGCGCCTACGCCGACTACATGGTGGCGCCCGAGCGATGTCTCCTGCCGGTTGATCCCGAGCTGGACCTCGACGTCGCCATCATGTTGCTCGACGTCGTCGGCACGACGATGCACGCGGTGCGGCGCGCGCGCCTGGCGGCCGACGAGATCGGCGCGGCGTGCGTCACCGGCGTCGGTCCCGTCGGCCTCGGCGCGGTCGTGGCGCTGCGGGCCCTGGGCGTGGCGCGGGTGTTCGCGGTGGACGTGAGCCCGTACCGGTTGCGGCTGGCGGAACAGCTGGGCGCCGTGCCCGTCGACGGCCGCTCCACGGATGTGGTGGCCTGGATCAGGGAAAGGGTGGCGGATGGGCCCGACGTGGTCATCGAAGCCTCGGGCAACGCTACGGCGCAGCGCCAGGCCATCGACATGGTCGCGGCTGATGGGCGCGTCATCATCGTGGGGCACTCCCGCCACACCCTCGACCTGCAGACCAGCCGGGACCTGATCGCGCAGGAAAAGACGCTGATCGGCTCGGAGTATTTCGGCGTGGACGAGTTCCCGCACAACCTGGCGCTGGTGCGGGCCGGGCGGCTGGACCCGCTCCCGGTGATTACCCACCGCTATCCGCTGAGCGCGATCGACGACGCCTTCCGCCTCTTCTGGGCCGGCGAGACGGGCAAAGTGCTGGTGTGCCCATGACCACGTTCACGTTCACGTCCACGTCCACATCCACATCCACGGCGCCGACGCGCGACAGCGCGGACCGCCTGCGCGTCGGCGTCATCGGGTACGGCGCCTGGGGCCGTGTCCACCTGGAGGCCTATCGCCGCAACGCCCGGGCCGAGCTGGTCGCGATCTGCGGACGCGACCCGCGACGGACGGCCGATGTCGCGCATGCCTACCGCGCGCGGCCCTATACGGACATCGGGGCCATGCTCGGTGAGATGCGCCTCGACCTGGTCTCGGTCGTCCTGCCGGACGAGGCGCACTTTGCGCCCACGCTCCAGGTGCTGCGGGCGGGGGTACACTGCTTCGCCGAGAAGCCCCTGGCCATGGACCGCGATGAGGCCGTCCAACTGCTGGAGGCGGCGCGGCAGAGCGGCGTCCGCTTCGGCGTCAACTTCAACCACCGTTACGCTACCCCGTTCCAGAAGGCCAGGAGGCTGATCGACGCCGGGACCCTCGGCGCGCCCGCCCATTTGCTCTGGAAGTTTACCGGCGGCCACTTTCCCGAGCGCCAGCCGGCGTTGCATCACCTGCTCTATATGCAGAGCCACGGGTTCGACATGCTGCGCTGGCTGGGCGGACCCATCCGTGACGTCGGCTGCGTGGCCGCGGACCCGCGCGGCGACGGTTCGCTGACCACCGCGACCGTGTCGCTGACGTTCGAGAGCGGGGCCGTGGGCGCGCTGATCGCCAGCGTGGACGGGAACTACGCCGACACTCATGTCCACGAGTTCGAGTGCATCGGTCTCAACGGCCGCATCCGCGTGACGGACGCGCTGCGCCGCTTCGAGTGGGCGCCGCGCGGAGAGCGTGGAGCGCGCGGGGCCGTGCAGGTATGGGAGCCGGGTTTCTTCGACGACGCGGAGCGCGATTTCACGGCCACCACGGTGCGACACATCGACCTGTTCATCGCGGCCCACCTCGAAGGACTGCCCGTCCCCGTCCCGGCCGAAGATGGCTACCATGCGCTGCTGGCGGGCCTCGCCGCGATCGAAGCGGCCCGCGACGGACAGCGCGTGGCGCTGCCATCGCTCTAGCCCCCTTGTATTCCCGTGCAGCGCCGAAAGAAGGAGTATACATGGCCACGATCCGCGTTGACCTCGACCGCCGAATCGGCGCGATCAGCCCCCTGATCCACGGCAGTTTCATCGAACACCTCGGCCGCTGCATCTACGACGGCATCGTCGCCGCGGAGCGCGCGGCGCAGGGCGAGTACGCGCCGCGCGCGGATACCCTGGACGCCGTGCGCGGCCGGCGGGTACCGATCCTGCGCTGGCCGGCGCACGGGGCAGTGTATGATAACGGGGGGACGTATGACACACGCCTCCACCTATCGACGCCTCATCTCATGAAGTTCGGAGGACATAGCTATGACGTCGGACGGTACTCCGTCGCCCCTGGTTCGCCACGCGCTCGGTAAAACTGGGCTGATGGTCACCCCCCTCTGTATCGGCTGCGCGCCGCTCGGCGACATGCCCGAGACGTTCGGCTACACAGTCGGCGAAGACCAGGCGCTGGCCACCATTCGCGCCATCTTCGATGGCCCGATCACCTTTGTCGACACTGCGGCGTCGTACGGCAACGGGGAGAGCGAGCGGCGCATCGGGCTGGTGCTGCGTGAACGCGGCGGGCTGCCGCCGGGCTTCGTGTTGGCGACCAAGGCGGATCGCGACCTGCACACTGGTGACTTCAGCGGCGACCAGATGCGCCGCTCGGTTGAGCGCAGCCTACGCCTGCTCGGCCTGGAGCGCCTGCCCCTCGTCTATCTGCACGACGCCGAGCACACCACGTTCGAGGAGACCATGGCGCCGGGCGGGGCGGTCGAGGCGTTGCAACGCTGCAAGGACGAGGGTTTGATCGAGCACCTCGGCGTGGCCTGCGGGCCGATCAGCCTGTCGCGGCGCTACGTCGAGACCGGCCCCTTCGAGGTCGCGCTGGCTCACAACCGCTACACGCTGCTCAACACGGCGGCCGGCCCATTCTGGGACGACTGCGCGCGGCGGGGCGTCGCGGCAGTCAACGCGGCCCCCTATGGCGGCGGGATGCTGGTGCGGGGCCCGCGGTCCTACGCGCGCTACGCCTACCGCGCGGCCTCGGACGACGTCACGGCGCGGGCCAGCCAATTGGAGGCGTTGTGCGCGCGGTACGCCGTCCCGCTAGCCACCGCGGCGCTGCAGTTCTCCTTGCGCGATCCGCGCATCGCGTCGACCATCGTCGGGGTCAGCGCGCCCGAGCA
>JAABUX010010009.1_pt1 | contig 10649 bp, 10 predicted proteins | sample 5561851 | NCBI WGS metagenome assembly JAABUX01 (sample SAMN10711883, study PRJNA513361) | rock metagenome | isolation source: Antarctica rocks | place: Antarctica: Victoria Land, Richard Nunatak red sandstone | collected 2016-01-03 | reverse complement strand
GGCGTCTGTGTCCTGACACAGGGTCGTCCTCGCCGACCTGATACGGCCGTTACGCGGCCGCTGCGGTAAGATATCTCGTGAGGCAACAACCCTGCGCGGGTTACATTCTTCCGTGAGGCAATGCGCATCGTGCCCGCCTACGGCGTGACCCGCTTCGCTGATTCGGCCCCGCTGGGCCAGGCCGGCCTCTCATTGATGAGCGGCCACGATGACATCGCTGGCTCGATCTTCCGCTACCTGGGCGCCCTGCGCACGGGGGATACGGTGGTCGTGGCGCACGGGGCGCGCACCTACCGCTACGTCGTCCGCTCGGTCAGCGTGGTCACGCCCGACGACGTGCGCCTGCTCAATGCGGCGTACACCCACCCCACGCTCGCGCTGATCTCCTGCACCCCCTACTGGGTCGACACCCACCGCGTCGTCGTCATCGCGCAGATGTCCTAACCGACGCCACACGGACCAGCACGTCAACGGGCGGGGCTGCCGGGTCATCGACCCGGCAGCCCCGCCCGTTCTCGCTAGAAAAAGACGCCGTGGGACGCGGTTTGTGGGCGTCGGGACGACCACTCGTGGCGTCGGGACGACCACTCGTGGCGGCGTGGGGCGCCACGATCGCCGGGGCGCGCGGCTGTCCGGGCGGGTCAAGCCGTCCGGTCCCTCGGCGCTTTGTGCGAAGCCGGCCGCGGGGGGGGTGATGGCGGGGACGGGAGGAGGAGCACCGGCCGTGGCCCGCTAGCCCGAATGGGTCCGTGCGATGGGTCTCTGCCTGTGATCGCGCTCACCGGACCTCTGACACCGCACGGTGACGATGCCGAGGGCGGCGACGAGGAGGACGCGTCCGGGACGCCACGGACGCTCACGCAACGACGATGGCATGGTCATGCCCGCCGATCAGCACGACGCACTCGTGCGGCACTCTAGCAGAAGTCAGTGACGCGCTGCTCAGGGACGCCAGCGGCGCGCTGTGCCCGGCGGTGATCGTGCCGGCCTGGGCGGAGGGGCAGGGGGGCTGAACAGCGGCCCACGCCTTGGCGTCCTTACCCCCCTATGGCCCCCTCGGGCTAGCCCGGCGCCACGCCCCACGGCCCGCGCACGGCCCACCTGGGCTAGCCCGGCGCCACGCCTGCCGTGCGCCCCTCACCCTTTCGGGCGACGCAACGCGCGGTTTCTCCCCTACATGGGCTACTCCTGATACTAAACCTCCTAGCCCAAATGGCCGATAAAGTATTAGGACGTTTGATTAGGGAGAGAGTAGACACCATGGTCACCGGGACAGGATTCAAGAGATCGCTACTACTGGTCGTGGGCATGCTCCTCATGCTCCCCCTCGTACCCATCACGCGCGGCACGCCATCCGTGTCCGCCGCCACCTACAACGCGACAACCCCACAGGACACGACGGTCGTGAGTGCCGTCGTCGCCTACCGCGACGGACACCACCCCCAGACCGGTCGCGTCGCCGGCCCCGCCCAGACCGGGCACGGCCCCCTGCCCGCCCCCGAGGCCCGCCTCTCCGTCGCCCGCCTCGATATCTGGAGCGCGCCCGTCTGGGCGCGCGGCTTCGTCGCCAACCCTGACGGCGCGCTGCTCTATGACATCGTGCCTGCCTACGGCGTCACCCGCTTCGCCGACTCGGCCCCCCTGGGCCAGCCTGGCCTCTCGCTGATGAGCGGCCACGACGATATTCACGGCTCGATCTTCCGCTACCTCGGCACGATGCGCAGCGGCGACGTGGTGGTGGTGACGCAGGGCACACACACCGACCGCTATGTGGTGCGCTCGGTCAGCGTGGTGACGCCCGACGACGTGCGCCTGCTCAACGCGCCCTACCAGAAGCCGACGCTGGCGCTGGTGGGGTGCACGCCGTACATGGTCGACACGCACCGCGTCGTCGTCATCGCCCAGATGCCCTAGCGACGCGTACAGACAGGGACAGGCCCGGCCCCCCTGACTCATGAGTCGGGGGGGCCGGGCCTGTCCCTGTGTAAGGCGTCACGCTCGGTGTGCCGGTCGCAGGTGTGAAACGGCGGGAAACGTCACGGTGGGTGCGCGGGAAACGTCACGATGGGTACGCCAATCTTCCACGGTCCACACAGTCGTGAGGCCAGGACTGGCGCGCAGGTGCCTAAGCAGGTGTCCACAAGTCTGGCATGGCCTATCTAGGCATGATCCAGGCGCGAAAAAGAGTCTCGGCCAGATGATGTGCCCCCAAACAGCAACATATCCGTGGCCGATAAAACGTCACGAGGCGGCCTTTCTATACCTCTACCATTCGGTCTTGTCCCTCTTGTAACTGATGAACGACATCCTCGCTCACCGCGAGGAACGCGCGCACGACGGCCGTTTCGTTGTCGTGGCGCCACACCAGAGCCATCTCCCACGTCGGCGTGGCGCCCTCTAAGGGTTTGTAGACGACGCCGGCGCTATGCGGTGCCCCGATGGGGGCGATCATGAGCGCAACGCCGAGGCCACCCGCGACGAGCCCCGCCATGGTCTGCATCTCGTCCGTTTCCTGCACGATGGCGGGGCTGAACCCGGCCCACAGGCACGCGCCGACGATGCGATCGTGGGTGGCCGGCCCCGACGCCCGGCGGTACAGGATGAAGGGGTCATCGGCCAGTGCGCCCAGGGGCACCCGCGCATACCCTGCAAGAGGGTGCGTGTCGGGCAGAACGACCAGGAGAGGCTCGCGCACGATCGTCCGTAGCGAGAGCGTGGGGTCATCTACAGGCGGGCGAAGCAGGCCGATGTCGAGGCGTCGTTCCCGGAAGGCGGCAACCTGCTCCCCGGTGGTCAGCGACTGCAACTCCAACGCGACGTCGGGGGACGCGACGCGGAAGGCGCGCAAGAGGCGGGGCAGCACGTCGTAGGTCGCCGTCCCGACGAAGCCAAGCGCGAGTCGCCCGATCTCACCCCGCTCCGCGCGCCGGGCATCGCCCACCGCCGCGTCGGCCTGCGCTAGCGTGCGGCGCGCCCCCTCCAGGAAGACCCGCCCTGCCTCCGTGAGCGCGACGCGCCGGTTCGTCCGCGCCAGCAACCCCACGCCCACCTCGTCTTCCAACGCGCGGATCTGCCGACTCAGAGGGGGCTGGGCCAGGTGCAGCCGCGTCGCCGCGCGCCCGAAATGCAGTTCCTCGGCGACCGCGACGAAGTAGCGGAGGTGACGGAGTTCCATGGAGTCATGATACCTCAGGGGTATTGTCACCGCGCCATTATGTATTGGACGCCGCGCACGGTCGCTCCTAAACTGATGAGGACGGGGCCACATGCGCGCCCCGCGAGGAGGAGAGATGGCTGCACACACCGGCACCCGGCGCCTCATCGTCGTCACAGGGGGTGGGACCGGGATCGGGCGCGCCGTCGCGGCGGCCTTCACCACCGAGGGCGCGCGCGTGGTTCTGCTGGGCCGGCGTCCGCATGTGCTTGAGGAGGCTGTCGCTGCCCTGCAGGCCCGGCGCCCGGATGTGGACGTGCGCTGGCGGCGCTGCGACGTGGGCGACGCCGATGAGGTCGACGCGTTCGTGCGTTGGCTCGCTGCGGAGGTCGGGCCGACGGTGGATGTGCTGGTCAACAACGCGGGCGGGACCGGCTCCATCGCCGACGACGCGCCGACTCGAGACGCGGCCGCGCACGCCCGGGAGATGCTCGCGGCCAACCTGGTGGGCGGCTACCTGATGATCCACGCCCTGCGGCCGCATCTGCGCCGGCCCGGCGGCCGCGTGGTCAACATCAGCTCGATCGCCGCCGTGCGCGGCGGCGGGGGCATGTACTCCGCCGCCAAGGCGGGGCTGATCGGGCTCACCTACGCCCTGGCCGGCGACCTGGGGCCGGAGGGCATCACGGTGAACGCGGTCGCCCCCGGCCTCATTCTCGAGACTGAGTTCTTTGGTGACCGCATGACCGACGAGCGGTCGGGTCGCATCGTCGCCCAGACCCCGCTCGGGCGGCCCGGCCGTCCCGCGGATATCGCGGCGGCGGTACGCTACCTCGCCTCGGAGGAGGCGTCCTTCGTCACCGGCGAGGTGCATCACGTCAATGGTGGCTGGGCCTTCGGGCGCTAGGGGAGGCCGAGCCATGCGTCGTCCCACGATCTGGCCGCGCGCGGGTCTCTGGCGCCACCGTGACTTCCTGCGTCTCTGGGCGGCCCAGACGGTGAGCCTGTGCGGCACGCAGGTCACGGCGCTGGCGCTCCCGACCGTCGCGATCCTCGCCCTCCATGCCACGCCCGTCGAGGTAGGCGCGCTCTCCGCGCTGCAATGGCTGGGCTACCTGGTCGTCGGCCTCGTCGCCGGCGTGGTCGTCGACCGCCTCCCGCGCCGCCGCATCATGGTCGCCGCCGACCTCGCGCGGCTGTTCGCGCTCGGCTCCGTGCCGGTGGCGTTCGCGCTCGGGCTGCGGGCGCTGGCTCACCTCTATGCGGTCGCGGCGATCACGAGCGTCTGCACCGTCTTCTTCGACGTGGCCTACCAGTCCTACCTGCCCAGCCTGGTGGAGCGGGGCCGCCTGATCGAGGGCAACGCCAAGCTAGCCCTGGCCGACGGCGCGGCGCGGGTCAGCGGGCCGGCCCTCGGCGGGGTGCTCATCCAACTCGTGGGCGGAGCGACGGAGATCGCGGCCGACGCGGCCTCCTACCTGGCCTCGGCCCTCTGTCTGGCGGCGATTCGCACGCCGGAGCCGCGCGCGGGCGACGCCGGGGGCAGGGCGCGGGGCCTCGTCGAGATGCGCGAGGGTATCGTCGCGGTTGCCCACCAACCCATCGTGCGGACCCTGGCCATCGTGAGCACGCTGCAGAACTTCGGTGGCGCGGTCGCCGAGGCGGTGGTACTCCTCTTCGCCTATCGCACCCTGCGCCTCACGCCGGGTCTCGTCGGAGCGGCGCTGGCGCTCGGAAGCGTGGGCTTCGCCCTGGGGGCGTTGGCCGTGACGCCGGCCAATCGGGCGCTCGGGGTCGGCCGGACGCTCGGACTGTCGAGCCTGCTGGGGGGGTGCTCCTACCTCCTGATCCCGCTGGGTCTGCTCGGCGCGCCCGCCCTCGCGGTCGCCGCCTGGCGGCTGGTGTTCGGGCTCTCGCTGCCCACCTGGAACGTCAACGCGCTCAGCCTGCGGCAGGCCGTGATCCCGGACCACCTCCAGGGGCGCGTCAACGCCACGCTGCGGACGGCCGGGTTCGGCGCCCTCGCCATCGGCCCCCTCGTCGGGGGCGTGCTCGGGAGCCGGATCGGTTTCGTCCCCACGATCCTCGTCGGCGGCCTCATCTATCTCGTCGGCTCGCTGCCGCTGCTGGCACAGACCATCAGCACCCTCAAGGCACAGCCCGTGACGGTCGCGGCGTGACCGGCGATCATAGGCCAAGGCGTCCTTTGAGGCGCCCTACTGAGGCGCCCTACAACCGCCGCGACGACACCATTGCTGTGACGATAGCCGTATGAAACGACCACTGGTCCGCACAACCCCATCGCTGCGCGCGATCAATCATGTGGCGGCGCGCGCGCGTGGGGAACCGCTCAATGCGGATCTCCGGGTGACGCTGAACGTCCACCCCGACCGGGTGCGGGATGGGATGCCTCTGCTCGCGGCGCTTGCGCGGGACGGCATCTACCGCTCGCAGTTCGAGACGGGCACGAGCAACGGGGGACTGACCGCGTACCCAGGTGGGGACCGCTGGCGGTGGGAAAGCCGCATCTTCGGCGGCGCTTATGACGACGCCCCCGCCGTGTGGCGCCCGAAGTACGGGGCGCTCAACTTTCGCAGGAAGCCCGCGGGTGGCGCCCCCCGGTTCGGCTCGGCACACCTACGGCTAACCGAGGAGACCCTGCGGCGTACGACGTTCTGCTACCCGGACAGCGTCTTCGAGCCCGCGCACGTCGGCGTCGCGGCGCGCATGTCGTTGATCGACCTCGCCGCCGCCGATGACCGAGACGCGCTCGACGATTACATCGAGGCGCACGTCCATGGAGCGGTGCGTCTGGACCGCGATGTCGAGGCGCTCGTCCTCGATCCCTGTTTCCGTGACACGACGGTTGAATCGCTGGCGCGCGCGCTGCCCTGTCCGATCGAGTGGCACCCCGGCTTCAGGCTCAGCATCGACGACCTCCGTCGGCATCCGGGCTATCGCGGCCAGCACATCGTCGATCTCGGGCTGACCCTCGCCATCGACGGGTGCCTCGACGCGCGGATCATCGGCGAAGCGGCCCTCGCTGGAACCTGCGACGAACAGGCACTTAAGCGCGTCTGGCACTATGTCGCGCGCTTCGGGACACCCATGGAGCTGTGAGTGCATGAGTTCTTTGCGCCCGCTGCGCGTAAGCATTAGGCTCGGTGCGATCACCGCCCCTGGCCGCTCGGTCACGACCGCCGCATCGCGCGTGACTGCGCGACCAGATCCCACACCCACGGGAGCATATGCTCGACCCACACGGCGGCCCGATAGACGCGTGGGATAAACACCTCGCGGCGGGGACGGATGACCAGGTCGGCGATGCGCCGCGCCACGGCGTCGGGGCCGGGCACGAGGGGGCGCGGCCGCCGCGTCGGATCGGTCTGGATGTACCCTGGGGAGACGACGGAGACGGCGACGCCGCTCCCGGTCACCTGCCGGCGCAGGGAGAGGGCGAAGCCGCGCAACCCGAACTTGGTCGCCGAGTAGAGTGGATCGAGGGCCACCGCTCCGGTGACGGCCGCGACCGCGATGATCGCCCCGTGGTCGCGCTCCACCATACCAGGGAGGACTGCCCGCGTCAGGAGGATAGCCCCCGTTAGGTTAGCGTCGACCATGCGCGCGATCTCTGCGGGCTCCAGCGTGAGGGGGGCGAAGGCCCCGCCGCCGACATTATTGACGAGGATGTCGACCCGTCCGAAGGTGTCCAGGGTGCGCCGGACGAGGGCCGTGACCTGGGCTGGGTCAGACACGTCCGTCGGCACGGCGAGGGCGAAACCGCCCGCCTGGGTGATGGCCGCGACCTGCACGGCCAGCCGGTCCGCGCGTCGAGCCACGAGCACGATCCGGGCGCCACGGCACGCCAGCTCGCGTGCCGTCGCGGCCCCGATCCCAGCGCTCGCCCCCGTGACGATGGCGACGCGCCCGTCCAAGGGCCTCTGCCCCGTCCCCCTGGTATGCTGTCCTGGCCCGGCGCGCGTGTCCGTCCCCCTCCCCATGGTCCCCCTCCCTTCGTCTCCTAACCCTATGCCTATCGCGTACGAGTATACGGGGACACAGCACGCCCTGTAAATACAGACGGAAAAGTGCTATACATACCACATGGTGCGTATCTCCCCACGTCCACCCCTCGATCTCGCGGGCGGCGTGTGGCCGGCGCTCGACCTCATCGCGGATAAGTGGGCGCTCATCGTCATCGCCGCGCTCACGGGTGGCCCGCGCCGCTCCGGTGACCTCCAGCGCGAGATCGTGGGTATCTCACAGAAGATGCTGACGCAGACGCTGCGCAAGCTGGCGTGCGCTGGTCTGGTGCGGCGGACGGTGTATCCGGTCATCCCGCCAAAAGTGGAGTACGCCCTGACGCCGCTGGGGGAAACGCTCATGGGACCGCTGGAGGTGATGTGCGAGTGGGCGGAGGAGTACTACCCTGCGGTACAGGCAGCCCGCAGCCGCCATGACGGCGCGGTGACGGTGGGCGAGGAGAGCGACAATCGGACATGACATCCGAGGAGGGTAAGGTTTTCCACAGGTCTATCCCCCGCCCTGGGAGCCCCTCGTCCGCGCGAACCACGGCCTCATATACCCCCTATGTGTACGTGGTCATTGTGACGGGGTATTCGCTTGCGTTATCCGCGCGCCCGCAGATCTCACCAGCGGCCCAACGCGATCATCGCCCTGACGCGTGAGCCTTGCCCCGAAGTCTCTCACCAGCGGCCCAGCGTCTCACGGAGTCGCTTGTCGCTCCATTTCGCATAAATGCGTGTTGTGTCCAGCTTCACATGGCCGAGCGCCGGACCCAAGAGCGCGTCGCTCCCATAGGCGCTGAGCCCGCGCGGGTGAGATAGAGCACGATGAAGACGGGCAGGAAGGTTCCGAAGCCGTTGATCAGGAATCCCACGTCGAGGACCCGGACCGCACGGGAGGGTGACCAGACTCCGTAGGAGCGGCGGGTGAGGACGCCCGCCCGATGTGCTCACCGCGCCGCGCCCCCGTCATCGAGATACTCGAGGGACTCGTCGAGGAGCGTGCCCCCGCCCCCGGCGCTGTCCGCGACCGCCGCGATGAACGGGAGCGGCGCGAAGCGTGCCTCGGGCGGGAAGAGCCCTGGGCCGGGCACGTCGCCCCGGAGCATAGCCAGCGCGGCAGTCGTCACCACGGCGGCCGTGTCGAGCCACCACGGGCGCGGCCAGCAGGTGTAGCGCGCGGGTCGCCCGTCTTTGATGCCCTCGGCCACCGCCCACTGGGACGTCGTCGGCGCGGGCGTGTCCGACGCCAACCAGCGATCGAGGTCCCCGGCGACGGCGTCGTAGAAGGCGATCGTCGCGGCGGCGGTCTCGACCTCACCACGCCCGATCCGCGCCGCTTGCGCGCGCCAGAGCGCGGCGAGTTGGGCGGGGAAGAGAGCGACCTCGCTGGTGATGTCCGCGACGCCGGGGAGATGGGACGGCAGCGTGCGCAGTTCCGCGCTGTCGACGGGATACGCCGTCACGGGGACGCCCTCGGGGAGCACGAACGAGCGCGCCTCCGCGAAGGGCGCCAACGCGACCGGCGCCCCGCGGCGATAGGCGCGCACCGGCCCGCGCGTGAAGGAGAGGATCGTCTGCCAGGAGGCGTTGACGCGCCCCGACGCGCGCATCGCGCGGGCGGCGTCGCCGGCCTGGCGCAGACGCGGGTCGGCCCAGACATAGCCGACGCGGACCGCGCGCGCCTCGTCGAGTTGGCGGGCCGCGTGCAGGGCCAGGAGGTTCGTCACGCCGGGCGCGACGCCCATCCCGATCAGCCCCGTGACGCCCGCCGCGCGGGCCGCGCCGTCGAGCGCCAGGACGCGCGCGGTCATCGACCCGTCCGCGCCGATGTCGAGGAAGTCGACGCCCGCTCGCACGGCCGCCGCGGCCACGGGCAGTGGGGTCTCCAGGTCGGGGCCGCTGACATCGACGAGCAGATCGACGCCCGCCGCCAGGGCCACGAGCCGGCCGTCGTCGTGGACATCGACGCGCGCGCCGGTCGCGCGGGGGCCGCTAGCTGCGGCCACGGCCGCGGCCGCCGCGTCGTCTCGCCCCGCGATCACAAGGGCTGAGATGAGCGGCTGGGCCGCCAACAGGCGCGCCACATTCCGGCCGACGCCACCGGTTCCGCCGACGATGAGCACCTTCATCATCCCGCCTCCCTCTCCACCCTTGTGGCCGCCGTGCGCGGCGCCGCTGTCGGCGCCGTCCCGTCGCGCCGATCTCCGTCAGGTTCCAGTCTAGTGAGCGGGCAACGGATCGCGCAATATGATAACGTCGATAGTGAAGATCGACATTCCCGATGGGAGGGGCCACGATGGACACGGATCAAATCCGCGCGTTCGCTACGATCGCGCGCGAGGGCAGCTTCGGCCGCGCCGCGCTCACCCTGGACCTGGCACAGGCCACGTTGAGCACACGCATCCAGGCCTTGGAGCGCGCGGTCGGCGGTCCGCTATTCCTGCGTGGCGGCCGGCGGATCGCCCTCACCGAGCGCGGGGAGAGTTTCCTGTGCTATGCCCAGCGTGCCCTCGCTTTGCTGGACGAGGGGGTGGAGGCGTCGCGCCTTGCGCAGGAGGGGCAGCGCGGGCGGGTGACGCTGGCCGTGGAACAGACGCTGGCGGAAGGGCCGCTCGCGCGCGCGATCGCGCGCCTCCATCGCCGCCACCCACGGGTGGAGGTCGCGGTCGAGGCGGCCGGGTGCTTCGCTGTGGTGGGCAAGGTCCACGATGGGGCCGCGCGCCTGGGCTTGGTGTCGTGGCCCTACCCGAGCCACGCGTACGACGCGCTGACGCCTCTCGTGCGTCTGCGCGACCCGCTTATCCTCGCGGTCGGCCCCGCGCACCCGCTGACCGCGCGCGGGCGGGTGACGCTGGCAGAGGTCGCCGCGCTGGCCGCGCCCTTCCTCGCCCTCTGTTGGGACCACCCGACGAACATTATCCAGGAGCGCATCGTCGCGCAGGCCGCCTCCGCGCTCGAGGTACCGGCAGTGACCGCCCGCCAACTCGTGACACAGGGAACGGGCGCCGCCTTCTTTCCGCGCACGCTCATCGCCGATGACCTCGCGGCCGGGCGTCTGGTCGCGATCCCCCTGGCGGACGGCGCGCCTCTCTATCGGGAGGGCGCTCTCGTCCGCCACCCACGAGGAGGCGCCCTCCCGATGGCGGTCCAAAACTTCGTGGGCATCATGCGCGGCGAAGTGGCCGCGGCGTTTATCGCGCCAGAGGAGGAGACGGAATGAAAAATTTCCCCTAACACGGCATAGTATGTCGCTCTAGTGCGAGGCGCCTTCGACGACCATAACGCCTTCGCGTTATACTTGCGCCCAGCGCTACCATCGCCCTGATACGTTACCTTCGCCCCGAAGGATGTCACCACCGGCCCGGCGTTTCGCGGAGCATCCGGCCGCCCGTGTCGCGGTGATGCGCGTTGTCTCCACCCTCTCAATCTATCCCGGCGGGGGCATGGGGGGCATGTGGCCCTCATGC
>JAABUX010010006.1_pt1 | contig 10652 bp, 7 predicted proteins | sample 5561851 | NCBI WGS metagenome assembly JAABUX01 (sample SAMN10711883, study PRJNA513361) | rock metagenome | isolation source: Antarctica rocks | place: Antarctica: Victoria Land, Richard Nunatak red sandstone | collected 2016-01-03 | reverse complement strand
GGTGGACGGGTCCATGCGTCCTGCGCTCCTGGCCGTGTGAGCAAGACACGGCTATCTGTAGCATGCCGCATGCGGCCCGTTCCTGTCACCATCACCCGTCCTCCACGGTTGAGTGGGGTGGTACCAGGGCGCATTACCCTTTCTGCTATCCTCGTCATCCCATTCTGCCCAGTTGAACCATCCGACAAGGTACAGACCATGCTCGCAGGAACTATCCCTTAGATAGCGGGCGACGAGTTGCCCCTCCATGGCAGTCCTCAAATCTCTGTGCCAGCACCCTTTGGCCTCGATGATAGCGGTGATAACTCGCACCTCGCCGTCGCGCGAACCATCGAGCATAGCGTCGACTTGGATGTCCGTGCGTTCTCCCGAGCCGGACTCCCCACGTCTGCGCCGGAATTCCACCTCTCTACTGACGATGACGCCCCGTCGTTTCAGGTCGGCGTCCAGGTGCCGCTTGACGTAGTCCGAGAAGGTATTCTCGTCTTTGGGTGTGTAGGAGATCGTCGTGTGTTGCCGGCACTCATTCCACAGGTCGATTGCCGCCGGTGTCTCGTCGTGGAGCATCGTCTCCAGTCTGTGCAGCGACTCCTCCAGCACATCCAGCAGTTGGTCTCCATTTCTCACGAGGCGCTTCTTTGTATCGGCGCTCAGCGCCAGGATGTCCTCGAGTGTTGGCGGTGTCCATGTGTTTCGGCGCGTAGCCTCCTCCGCGCGGAGCAGAGCCCACTGTAGGGGATTGACGTCGGGCAGGATCGAGGCAAGTCTCCGCACCACTGCATAGGACTCGCGCGTGGCCCGGCCGACGAGTTGATCAAGGACCGCGTCTCGCCACCGAGCAACACTATGCCTCGGGCCAAGGTAGCCGCTAGCCACGGGGTCTTCGGCATACGGGTAGCGATCGACGAGCCAGGCATAGAGATCCGCCAACCGGTCTTCTGTCAACACCTGGGCGATAGTGACCCGGTGAATGCCGAAGTTCATCCGGTGGGCCATGGCAGAGATGACGTCGTCGCCGAAGTTCGCGTCTTGCCGTATCGCCGGCCACACGATGGCCCACCCCGCGTCGTCGGCATGCGTGAGTAGCATGCGCGCCGCGACGATGGCCCTGGTCCGATCGTCGCCCTCGGGAGGCGGCGGCGTGGGGACGAGGGATTCGGCGAAAGCTCGAACTCCGGGCGTGTGGCGATCCAACAGGGCCGCGAGGATCTCGCCCATGTACTCTGGCTTGAGGGTCGGATCCCGCACCTTGCCCAGTAGGGTCAGGCTAAGAGCATCATCCCAGAAAACCTCCGCCAGACGCAGAATGAAGGGGTTGCCATGCTCCATGTTTTCGCTGTCGATAAGCCTGTCGAGCGATGCGATAATAGTCTCCGGCGTGACCGCATACGCAATTTTTAGCAACGCTTGTCGCGCATCGTCGGGACCCTCAGTGCTGGTCGGATAGGCCAGGATGATCGGCGCCCATTTCTGCCACACAGATGCCGGCAGGGTGGATAGATGATCGGGATCTTCCTGCAACAATAAGCGCAACGCCCTATATCCCGCGAAAGCCGGTCGGTGGATAACGTTTTGGCCGAGCCACTCATCGGTTTCGGGTTCGCCCATGCGTGCGTATTGCTTGGCTGCTTCCACGATTCTCGCCCGGGTCGTTGTATCCACCGCCCGCCAACCGGGCAGTACCGTCAGATCCGCTTCGCCCTCGTCTCCATAATGCGTACTGGTGGGCTCGAGTGTCATTTCCATGTTGAGATGCCACCATGCTTCGGTGTCGCCCGTTTCACACTGCCCTAACAGGTTATCGATACGCTCCGACGGTGGGGGGTCGAGGCCCGGTAAGGTCTCCTCGCGCGCGCGCCGCTGCTGCTCGCGGACGTAGTACTCCTTGGCTACCCTTACTTGGGGAGAATCGAGGGCAACTCCCGTGAACATCCATGAGAAGGTCTCGAACAGCAAGGGCTCGTGCTGGCACGCGTCGTAGAGGGCCTCATGGTGTATGCGGTCTCCCTGGAAGGGTATCGAGGAGATAATGCGAACCAATAGGCGCTTCATTTCCTCGGATTGCGTCGCACGCAGTTCGCCGATCAGCCACGCGACATCGTCCGCCATGACCAGGGGCATATGCGAATAACCCAGCGCCTGCACGTCGTCGTCGCGCGTAATGAGTATGAGGAGCAACGCACTCAGGACCTGGTGACGCTTGCCGGCGTCCCCCCGCAGGCCTTCCTGCACATCCTTATCGAAGTGACTGCTCGTGTACGAATGCTCTTCCTGTACAGCTTTAGCGAGGAGGATCTGGGCGAAGGGATCGACTATCCCCGGGTGCGAGAGATGTTGCCACCCGCGTCGAAGGAACGACGACACGAGAGATTCAACCTCCCACGATCCTCTGCTCGGCGCGGGCAGTCGCGCGCACCAGTCCAGCGCGATAGGAAGATCCCCAACCTCGATGCTATCCGGGAGAGCGTACAAGAATGCGCGGTACAGCCCGACCACCTCGCGCGCCTTGGGTGGTGTGAGGACGTCGAACAGGTCGCGCGCCGCCATGTAGCCGGGCCAGAGGGCCCGCAAGGCCGCTCCTTTTAGGTCGTCATGCGGATCGTTGCTGGTTGTGTCGGTGAGGAGAGGCCGTAGCCTCTCCTTGGCCGTTGCATCGCCCAGGCTTGCGATGGTACTGGCAGCCAGCACGCGGATGCGATCGGGCTGCTCTGTATCCAGGGCCACGTCGACCAGGTCATGCTGCAGCGATTGTAGCGCGCAGGCGTGAGCCATATGGATCGCGACCTCTCGCGAGGCGATCCCCCTGTCCGCATCGCGCAGATAGGGGCGGAGCTGGTCGACGAGGTCGCGATGGGCGAGCTTGCCGTACCACTGGCGTGTGTCCTCGTCGACGCTGAGCAACCTTCGCTCGTCGGGTATGGCGAGCATGGCCTCGACCAGCGTCGCCCTATCCCTGTCGTCTACCGTCGTGACATCGCCACGCAGCAAGACCTCCGGCTCACGTTTCATGATCTCCTCGAAGACGCTGCGATCCAGGCTGGCCAGCCGGGCAGCGGTCTCTCGGAGTTGGGGGGCGAGTTTGCCCGCTTGGTCCCCGGGGTGGACGATCAGCGCCAGCATCTGGCCGACGGACACGTCATGTGTGATGAGATAGTCGGCGGCCAGGAACTCGGCGTACGTCTGGTGCGCCCAGCCGACGCGGTGCGGCCCGCGAGACGAGAAGAGGCCCGTGCCCAAGGTCTCTTTGACCGCAGCCTCGCCCACGAACATGTCCACACCACCGACCGACTCCGTACCGCACAGCAGACGAATCGCGATGTCCTCCCTCGGTACATCGCCGTGATCCGGCGCCGTCCATAGGGCATACCGATTACCGAACACGGTGCTCGCCGCGATACGACCGGCCACGACCATGCGCTGATCGGCATTCAGCACACCGACGACGCCCGCATCGCGCCGCTCATCGTTAGGCTCCTCGCAGAGCAATCGACACCCCCGATGGTACAGGTCCGCCTGGGTGTGCGGCAGGCGACTGTCGGATTTATAGAGGTTGAGCAAGAGTTCCAGGGTGACGGGCTTGATGGCCAGGGGCACAACCTCCATCCGCGCGACCTCGGCCAAGAACGCGTCGGCGTTCACCTGGCGGATCTCGGCTGCTAGGGCAACGTCTTTGCGTCGGAGGGGCGCTAATTCGTAGACCCCGACGGCGTCGTCGCCCCATAGTTGTCTGAGCGTTTGTTCGAGCGTGTGCGGCCAATCGGTCGTCCGGCATGCGATGCGGAGGCGTAGTCGATCGACCGGACATTTCGACAACTCGCGGCCTAGGAGCGCCGCCACGGTGGGGATGTGAGTTCGGCATTCGTCAAGGCTATCCAAGAAGACGTAAAGCGTGCGCGTCCCCGTTGTCCATGCCTTGAACATCGGGTGCTCAAACAGATCCTGCCGCAACTCCTCACCGCTACCATAGGATCGGAGATCGAGTCGCATCACCATAGCGTTTTCGTCTTCGAGTGTGGTGTCGCTCGATCCCCGCTCCGCCTCCATCGCGGTCGACTTGCCCATGCCGGGTTCGCCGAGCAAGATGAGACAGGGGTGATGGGCGATAGTGGAAAACGGTACTAACCCATCAGCGCGATGAAAATAGGTACCTGCCCACTCGGGGTTAGGCAAGTAGCCGCCGTCGACAAGGGCGACTCCCTCGCCCCGCGGATGCCAAAAGCGTTTCCAGCCGTATTCTTCGTTCTGTCTTTCCATTATATCAGTATGTTATTGTATATGTTGTGTCGTATCCCGTCAATCCAGACAAGAACGTTCCACTGGATAAGATAGCGTTAAAGATAATGACCGGGACGGGAGCACATGGGAGTCGAACCCACCGGTGACGCCGTCAGACGTCACCCAACGGTTTTGAAGACCGCACCCGCCACCGGGCGAGATGTACTCCCAGAGCAACGCGGTCGGCTTCCTCTCTCTATGATGAGGGGGAGGCTCGCATTGGAGCATCGTCACCTGAGTGAGCGGGAACCGCCACGCTATGCTCTCTAGTGTACCCAACCGCTCGATTCGGACGCGCCGTTGGTTCGAGCACTACCGGGCAGCGTCTGAACCGACGGCGCTGGGTTATGCTCGCATCGTTCGCCGCGTCCGTCGTGGCTAAACAGTCCGGACCTGCCCGCCACGACCTATGAGGATTGAGCCCAGCGGGCGGGCTGCCCGCGCTCCCAGTCAGGGAGTCACGCAACGCACTGTTGTGGGACATCTAGAACGGGACGGGATGCGCTGGCGACCGTGAACACAAGCCGGCGCCCGTTGGGGAGGCGCGGTCGCGCTTCAAAGACCTTGACGCAGACGGCGCGGTCGCGGTTGAGCGGCCGGTCGTTGAAGGCCGCAACTCGACCTGGACCGTGTCCGCGCCGTAGACGACCCGACCTGACAGCCGGAAGAACGGGTCTAAGCGCCGTGATCGGTCAGGACGGTGTCGATGACTGCGAAGGTGGCCTCGGGGGCTTCGCGGGTGGGGATGTGGCCGCCACCGGGGATGACCTCGAAGCGGGCGTGAGGGAAGGCGGCGGCGTAGGCGCGACCGAAGTCAGGGGTGACCGTGGTGTCCTCGCTGCCCCACACCGCCAGGACGGGAGTGTGGACGCGGGGGAGGCGGCGCAGCAGCTTGGGGTCGCTCAACGACGGCCCACCGTAGGTCTGCAGTGCCTCCATGGCCCCACGGGACGGACCCCGGCGCGGCGTCTGCCCGGCAGCGGGAGCCGCCGGCTGGGCATCGGGACCGCCAGGACCACCTGGCGTCTCAGGACCCGCCGGGGCGCCGGGGCCTCGGGGACCCGGAGGTCGGATCTCAAAGCCGGGGATTTGGGGGCCGATGGCGTCCATCAGCACCAGGTGGCCGATGCGGCGCCCGCGGTCGCGCACGGCCATTTCGGCTGCGACCCAGCCGCCGAAAGAGGAGCCGAGGACCACGACGTCGCTCAGGTTGCGGTCCTCGAGCAGGTCCAGGTAGGTGATGGCGAGGTCGTCCACGCTGTTGAACCACTCCGGCCGGGAGGTGTCATCCCAGCCCGGGTGGATCGGCGCCAGCACCCGGTGGCCGCGGGCGAGGCGCTCGATAATGCCCTCGACGCTGTCCGGGCCGGCGCCTCCGTGTAGGACGAGCGCGGGACGGCCCTGGCCGGTCTCAATGAGGGTCAAGGGCAGGTCGGGGTGCGGCTGGAGCACCCGCCGGCTCGCCCCCGAAGGGTTGGTCGTCATGGTCGTGACCTCCTGTGTGCTGTGTGAGTGTGAAGCAAGGGTTCGGTCAGGCAACAGCGTCGCGCCGAGCGGCGGCTGGGGCTGGACCTCCGGGTCGGGCCAGGACCTGGGCGCTCTGGTCCTCGTCGGGGCCGGAGCCGGGGCCGTGGGCGGCCATCGCGTCGAGCATCCCTCGGGGCGCTCCGGGAGCGAACGCCGTGATCAGGTTCTCGGCGGACTCCGCCGCGGCCGCTTCGCTGCGGGGGAACAACGCGGCCTCGTAGGCGGCCAGGGCGGCCTCGGTGTCGGTATGCGCAGCGAGGGCAACGGCCAGTTGGGCGCCGTCGAGCATGGCCAGGTTGGCGCCCTCCCCGGCGAAGGGGGACATCAGGTGGGCGGCGTCGCCGAGCAGGGTCACGCCGGACACGCGGTCCCACCGGTGGCCGACGGGGAGGGCGTAGATCGGTCGGGGGACCAGGGTGTCCTCGGCGTCGGTGATCAGGGCGAGCAGGGAGGGATCCCAGCCGTCGAAGTACGAGGCGAGGGTCGCGCGGGCCGCGGCGGGGTTGTCGAAGTCGACCGTGCCGCTGGTCGCCCACTCCTGGGGGACCCGCAGGGCGATGTAGGTGCGGATGCGCCCGTCACCGTTGCGCTGGGAGATCAGGCCCTTGCCCTCGGCCAGGGCGAACATGGAGCCGCGCCCGACCAGGGCCGCGGCGGCCGGGTAGAGGTAATCGACGTCAGGCAAGTGGGCCTCGACCATGGACAGCCCCGAGTACACCGGCGTGGCGTCCGACAGCAGTGCTCGGGTCTTGGACCAGGCCCCGTCGGCGCCGACGAGCAGCCCGGCGGACACGACGCTGCTGTCGGCGAAGGTCAGCGCGAAGCCCGCCCCCAGGGCGAGCGGCGTGACACTAGCGACCTTGGCGCCCCAGCGCACCGTCCCGTCGGGCAGGGAGCCCAGGAGCAGGTCGCGCAGCGCGGCGCGATCGACCTCGGGCCGCTCCCCGGCGGCGTCCTCGGCGGCCTCGTACAGCAGGACCGCACCGGTCTTGTCGAGGATCTTCATTTCCTCGCCCTCGGGCCGCGCGAGGCGGCGGAACCCCTCGGACAGATCCGCTTCGGCCAGGGCGGCCTGACCGGACTCAGGGTGCAGGTCCAGCGTGCCGCCCTGGTTGCGGGCGGTGGGGGAGATGTCCAGGTCGTAGACGGTGGCCGGGATTCCGCGAGTGTGCAACACCCGCGCCAGGGTCAGGCCGCCCAGACCGGCGCCGATGATGGCGATGCGGGGGGAGGTGGTGCGTATCGCGGAGCGTGTCATCGGTCAGTCTCGTCCTGTTCTGTCTGTTCTGTTGGGTCGACGGACGGGCGGGCGGCGGTGTCCGTCGTCGCGCGCGGGAGGGCGGGGGCGTGCAGGACCCCATTGATGAGGAGGTCCACCACCCAGCCGAATCGGGCGGCCCCGCCCGAGAGCAACTCCTCACGCAGGGCGTGGATATGGGGGTAGTCCGCTGCGTCCGCGGCGGCGATGGCCCGCGTCATCGGCCCGAAGGTGTCGCCCTGGGCGCGGCGCACGTCCTGCTCAGCCGCGATGGCGGCGACGTGGAGGGTGAGCAGGTCGACGGCCCAGGCCGCCACGGCTGGGTCGACTCCCCCTTCGAGGAGTAGATCCAGCAGCGTCTCGATCAGGCGAAGCGCATGGGGACCAATGGGGATGGTGGCCAGGGCGAGTTGGGCCAGGCCGGGTCCGTCGTACAACACGCGCAGGTACGACGTGAGCACGGCCGTCAGCCGTTCGCGCCACCCGCCCGCGCGGGCGACGGGGAGGGCGACCGCGCCGAGCGCGCGGTCCAGCATCAGGGCGTGCAGTTCGGCCAGATTGGCGACATAGACGTAGAGGGACGCCGGGCCGGTGTCGAGCGCCGCAGCCACCTTGCGCAGGCTCAACGCCGCCAGCCCGTCTTGGATCAGCAGGTCTAGGGCCGTGGTAACGATGGCATCGCGGCTCAGGGGAGGCTTGGCCGGTCGGTCTCGCCGGCTGACGATCTGGCGCGGTTCTTGTGTGAACATATCGCCAGTGTAGCTCAACGAACATATTTTGTCAAGAACGTCGTTCGTAGGGTATGGATGCGCGGCCTGGTGGCAGTCGGCTGTCCCAGTCTACATGTCCGGCCTAGCGACGAAGAGTAAGACCCTGCAGTGTCCTCCACGACCTGAGTTGTGAGAATTGAGTCCGGCGGAGAGGGGCTCGCGCTCCCGGTATGCAGGGTCTGTGAATTCTCAGTCTGGGGGCGCGGGCGTCTCGCCCGTCTCCGGTTCAACGCCAGGACGGGCGAGATGTCCGCGCCTCCAGAGACGCCTCCACGATGGTCGTGCAAGCGATAATTTACAGACCGTGTCCCGGTATGCCCCAAGGCTCGAAGCGAACAGGCCGGCGGCTATAATGAATCTATGAAGATCACCGTTCTCGGCTCCGGCACGAGCCACGGCGTGCCGATGATCGGCTGCGACTGCGCGGTCTGTACCTCCGACGACCGACGCGACAGGCGCACCCGCCCCTCCATCGTGGTCCAATACGACGATGCCACGATCCTGGTCGACACGTCGCCCGAGCTGCGCCTGCAGGCGGTGGCCAACGGTTTACTCCACGTCGACGCCGTGCTCTACACGCACACCCACGCCGACCATACCCACGGCATCGACGACCTGCGCGCCTTTAACATGCGCCAGGGCGCCGCCATCCCCCTCTACGGCAGTCAGGCCAGCATGGACGACATCGACGCCCGCTTCGGCTATATCTTCCGGCCCACCTGGCTGGGCGGCGGCCTGCCCATGCTCGACCTGCACGCCGTCGCCGACGACGGCCCGTTCGAGGTTCTGGGGCACGCCGTCACGCCGGTGCCCGTGCTGCACGGCATGCTGCCCGTCTTCGGCTACCGCTTCGGGCGCTTCGCCTACGTCACCGACGCCAGCGCCATTCCTGAGATGTCGCTGGCGCTGCTGCACGGCCTGGACGTGCTGATCCTGGACGCGCTGCGCTTCCGCGAGCACCCCACGCACTTCAACATCCCGCAGGCGCTGGACGTCATCGCGCGGGTCAAGCCGCGCCAGGCCTATCTGACGCACCTGACGCACGACGTGCTGCACGCCCGCGACGACCGCGAGTTGCCCGCTGGCGTCGCGCTGGCCTACGACGGCCTCACCTTCGAGGTCCCGGACACCAACTAGTGCGCAGGCCGTAGGGGAGGGGTAGGATAGATGGCAGAGTTGACGCACCTGAACGCGCAGGGCCGCGCACGCATGGTCGACGTGGGGGCCAAAGAGGTCACGGCGCGCGAGGCGCGGGCCGAGGGCGAGGTTCGCATGCGCCCGGAGACGGTCGCCGTCATCCGCGACGGTCGGGCCGCGAAAGGGGACGTGCTGGCGGTGGCCCAGGTGGCCGGCATCATGGGCGCCAAGGCGACCTCGACGGTGATCCCGTTGTGCCATCCATTGCCGCTATCGGGGATCGACCTTGACTTCGAGCTCGACCCGGAGGGTGGCCGCGTGACCATCCGCTCCAGCGTGCGCACCACCGCGCGCACCGGCGTGGAAATGGAGGCGCTGACCGCGGTCACCGTCGCCGCGCTGACGATCTACGACATGTGCAAGGCCGTGGACAAGGGCATGGAAATCGGCGCCATCCGCGTCACGGAGAAGACGAAGTAGCGAGTTGTCAGTTGTCAGTTTTCGCCAATGGCCGAGCGGTCGCGAACAAGCCACACGGCTACTACTACCGTCCAACTGACAACTGGCAACTGGCAACTCGTCAGATCTGGTCCACGAGCTCGTCGAGTTGGCGCAGGATGTCCTTGAGGACGCCTTTGACCCCATCTAGCGCGGAGTCAGCGATGTTTCCGACCAGGTGCTCGGCGAGGCGTCCGCCGCTGCGCGCGATGGGGTTCGACGCGATGCCCTGGACGGCGCCGCCCACGGCCCCGGCCGTCGTGTTGGCCGCGTCGGCGACCGGTTTGTTACCGCTCCTGCTGAAGGCGTAGATCGATGTCGCGATGGCGGCGCCCAAGATGATCGCGCCGCGCAACCAGCCCTGACCCTGTTGCCCCTGCTCCTGCTCCTGCCCCTGCTGTTCGTTCATACTGTTCTCTATCCTCCCTGGTCTGTATCGGTAGCGGTCTCCGCATCGGCGGCGGAGAGGTCGTAGTCGTGCAGCTTCCTGTTGAAGCCGCGCACGTCCATGCCCAGGCGTTGCGCGGCTTTGCCGCGGCTGCCGCCGCTCTGGCGCAACGACTCCTCGATCGCCGTCCGCTCCACCTCGGCAAGCATGGCCTCGAGGGGGACGCCGGTGGCCACGCGCTGCGCCACGTCGATGGACGCGGCGCCCGTGGCGGGCACGAAACTAAGGTGCTGGGGCGTGATCACGTCGCCGCGCGAGAGGACCACCGCGCGCTCCACGGTGTTCTCCAGATCGCGCACGTTGCCCGGCCAGGTATAGCCCATCATCATCTCCATGGCCTCGGAACTGATGCGCGCCTTGGCGTGGTTGGGTCCAAAGCGATGCACGTCGAGGAAGTGCTCCACCAGCAATGGGATGTCCTCGCGGCGGTCACGGAGCGGAGGCATGGTCATGGCGATGACGTTGAGACGGAAATAGAGGTCCTCGCGGAAGCGGCCTGCGGTCACGTCTTTCAGCAGGTCGCGGTTGGTCGCGGTGAGCACGCGCACGTCGGTCTTGAGGGTGACCGAACTGCCCACGCGCTCGAACTCGCGCTCCTGCAGCACGCGCAGTAGCTTCTTCTGGGTGTTCATGCTCATCTCGCCGATCTCGTCCAGGAAGATGGTGCCCTTGTTGGCCAGTTCGAAGCGCCCTTTGCGTTGCGTGACGGCGTGGGTAAAGGCGCCCTTCTCGTGGCCGA
>JAABUX010010005.1_pt1 | contig 10654 bp, 11 predicted proteins | sample 5561851 | NCBI WGS metagenome assembly JAABUX01 (sample SAMN10711883, study PRJNA513361) | rock metagenome | isolation source: Antarctica rocks | place: Antarctica: Victoria Land, Richard Nunatak red sandstone | collected 2016-01-03 | reverse complement strand
CTCGTTACGGATTCGCTCAAACGCGCTAGTCATTCAACTGTAACGGAAAGCCATTCCCTTATGACCAAGACTCTCAAGCTCCTCGCGTTAGCCGGCACGGCCTTCGCGTTCGCCGGTGCGGCGCACGCGGGTGTTAACGGCGATATCATCAACGGCACGCTCGCGTTCGGTGCCAACGGCGCGAATGGTGGCCAGTTTTGGGCACCGTCGTCGATCATCGCTCCGGGCGCTCTTACGTTTAACGATGGCAGCAACAGCGACAGCGCCAACTTCAGCGGAAGCACGCTGACGATCACCGACGTCATTGGCGTTAGTGGCGCCAACGGTTTCCAGATGACCTTCACCGACGCGACCCATGCGTTCACGTCGCTCAGTCTCGTGTCGGATAGCTTCGCGCCCGGCACCACCTTCAACTTGGCCAACGGCCTAATCACCGTCGATTGGCAGGGTACAAGTGCGACCGGTGTCACCGAGACAGTCGTCTTCAATCTGGACAAGGTTCCCGAGCCCGCTTCGCTCGCGTTGCTGGGCAGCACTCTGCTCGGCATGGGCCTCGTGATCGCGCGTCGTCGCACCGCGAAGTAAGACTTCGTCGGCGCAGTAGCGCTCGCAAGAAAACGCCGCCCGCGCGAATGCGCGAGCGGCCGTTTTCGTTTGGATCCAGCTTACGGATTGGTCGACGATTTGGGATCGCCCGCCGGAGCGAGATCGGTGAAGCCGAACAGCACGCGCACGTCGGGCGATCCGTTGCCGAAGATGTAGTCGTAGGCCCCGCCCTGGTCGCCATCGCGCCAATAGCCGTCATAGCTCGGGTGCGTGGTATGAAACGCGGCCGCTCCGCCCGCCGCCTGCGCCTTGCCGGCGGCGTAGAGGAAATCGTTCGCGTTGCCGACGCGCCCGTTCTGGCCCACGTACAAGGCGAGCGCGCCCGCGAACTCGGGGGCCGAGTGCGAGGTCCCGATCAGGCCCGCGCGCTTGCCGCCGTAGTAGACAACCACGTAGGACCGATCCGGCCCGCATGGCTGGATCGCGCTGCCCGGGCAACCGCCGACCAGCATCCCGACATCGGGAAGCGTGCGAAATCTGCTCGGACCCGTCGGCACGAGTTGCTGATAGCCAGGCTTCGTGAACACTTGGCTGACGCCGCCGCCCGCGCCCCAGTATCCGCCGCTGGCAAGCTTGCCGACTCCGTACGGGTCCTGCGGCACCAGCGCATCGCCCATGCCGTTCTCATTCACATAGCTCGATTGCGTGCTCGGCGGATTGAAGGTGGTGACCAGATTGCCGCCACCAACCGCTGTAACGTGCGGGCTGCTGGCGGGCGTGCTGACGCTCGGCACGTAGATCGCGCGGGCGAGCGGATCGGAGTTGAAGTAGCTAAGGCCGGGATTTTGCAGCCCGCCCTCGTCGCCCGAACTGACGATGAAGGTGATCCCCTGCGCGTTGCCTTGCTTGAACAACCCGTCCTCGATCTTAAGCAGATAGGTGTAATCGGTTCCGCCGTTATAGCCGGAAAGATAATACTCCTCGGGGCCGCCAAACGATGAATTCACGATGTCGAACTGGTTCGACTGGATGATCGCCGTGTATCCCGCTGCGATGTTGGCATTAGACAACGTCGGTATCTCGACCAGCGTCGTGTTCGACCCTGGAGCACCGCCGAGCACGGTCTGCACGTCCAACGTCGATTCAATCGCGGCACCCTTGGGGAACGCGGGAGCACCCCCATTCACTTGGAGCACGTTGAAAGTGGGAATGGGCGTGCTGGTGTTCGCGGTCCATTGTTCGTGATTGAACACGCCCACGACGTCGGACTGCAACGCCTTGCCCGACATCAGGATCGCGACGCTCGCCCCCGTGCCGTCGACGCGCTTGCCGTTACGCGTCGCGGTGTAGGCCGGATAATCATAGGCCTGCTTGAGATCGGTGAAATAATAATTGATGCTCGGCCCATAGCGGTTGTCGGGCACGGCATCCGCCGGAACCGCGATCGCGCCCTTGGGCTGGAGCAACGGCGTGTTCGCGAAATCGGGGATCATCACGCCGAGCAACCTGAGCGCGGGCGACAGCGACAGGTTGCTACCGGCCAAAACGCGCGACGTGCCGCCCTTGCCCTTGACGGTACGCAGCTGGACGGCGAACGCGGCCTGAACCTGCGCTGCAGTGCCCGCGACGTGAACCTGCCGAGGCCCCTGGACATCCGCCGTCATACCGAGCGCCCGGAACCCTTTCACCGCCGCCTGAAGTTGGGCGGTCGTGGGTCCATAGGCTGCGTTGAACTCCGCCGGCGTCAGCCACTTGTGGAAGCCGGGCGAGCCCGGCGTAGTCTGCGCGGCGATCTGCTTGTCGAGCGCGGCCTCGTTGCGCAGCGGCAGGTAGGCGGTGAAATCGAGCGCTTGCGACGCGGGCGTCAGGCTGATGCCGACGCCGGTTCCATCCTCACCCTGCTCGAAAGGACCCGCGATCGCCGGGGAGGCGAGCATCGAGGTGGAAAGCGCGGCGACGAGCGCCGCAGCCTTGAGTGTCGAATTGATCTTCATGGCTATTCCTCTTGTGTAGGCATTGCGCTGGCGCGCCGGCGCATGAGTTGGTTCAGGCGGCCCGACGACGACGCAGCGCGAGCGCGCCCACTCCGAGGCCCGCGAGCATCAGCTCGGTCGTGCCGGGTTCGGGCACGAAGGAGACCCGCAGATTGTCGAGCGCGAATATGGTGCTGTCCTGCGCGGCGGCGACCTGCGGATCGAGAACGCCGCCGGTCGCGCCGATGCCCACCGCGTATAGGCCGCTCCAGTTGAAGGTGTCGAACAACGCGCCGTGCGTGTCGACCGTGAACGTGGTCGAATCGATCACGTGGAACTGGCGATCGAAGCCGAAGATGTTCAGCACCAGGCCGTCGCGCGCGCCCGCGCCGAAATAGGCGTCCTTCAGCGTGAAGTTCGGCGCGTAGAAAAATGCGCCTTTGCTCGGATCGGTGTTGACCGCGACGTAGCTGGTGCTGACGACCGCGTTCTGCAGGCCGATCGGCGTGGCGAACGCCGCGGCGACGGCGCTGTAGTTAAGCCAGTTCAGCCCATCATAATATTTCGGCACGGGCGTGGCGAAGTTCGTCGTTATCGTATCGAAATCGATCAGCTGAACGATGGGTGTCGCGAACGCGCTCGACACTGCGAATAGGTCAGCGGCGACGCCGATGGCAGTGGAAATCCCTTTCATGAACGACGCTCCGTTATGGATGACGGAATCACGCCCAAAGCCGTGTTGCCCCGTCTGGTACCGTAATAAAACATAACTGAAACCATTATGGAAGGGGTTTGTGCGTCAACGCCGGACTGTGCGACGACGGCGCATGCACGCGGCTTGTCGCTGAGTCCGGGGCGCGTTAGCCCCGCCGCCGTTCACCCGAGTATTCACCCGATGCGCTTTGAAGGTACCGCCGACTACATCGCCACCGACGATCTCCGGATCGCGGTCAACGCCGCCGCGACACTGCGCCGCCCGCTGCTGATCAAAGGCGAACCCGGCACGGGCAAGTCGGTGCTCGCCGCCGAGGTGGCGCGCGCGTTTGGAGCACCATGATCGAATGGCATGTGAAATCGAGCACGCGCGCGGCGCAGGGGCTGTACGAGTATGACGCGGTGGCGCGGCTGCGCGACAGCCAGCTTGGCGACGCGCGTGTGCACGACATCGCCAACTATATTCGGCGCGGCAAGCTGTGGGAGGCGTTCACCTCGGCGCGGGTACCGGTGCTGTTGATCGACGAGATCGACAAGGCGGACATCGAGTTTCCCAACGACCTGTTGCTCGAACTCGATCGCATGGAGTTCCATGTCTACGAGACGGGCGAGACGGTGCGCGCGGTCGAGCGCCCGATCGTAATCATCACGTCCAACAACGAGAAGGAATTGCCCGACGCGTTCCTACGCCGCTGCTTCTTTCATTACATCAAGTTTCCCGACCGCGAGACGATGGAGCGGATCGTGGCGGTGCACTTCCCCGATCTGAAGCGCGATCTGACCAATGCGGCGCTCAACCTGTTCTTCGAGCTGCGCGAGGCGCCGGGGCTGAAAAAGCGGCCATCGACGTCCGAGCTGCTCGATTGGCTCAAGCTGCTGCACCATGAGGACCTGCCGCCCGAGACGCTGCGCGCCAAGGATCGCAAGTCGCTGATCCCGCCGCTGCACGGCGCGCTGATCAAGAACGAGGCGGACGTGATGCTTTTGGAGCGATTGGCCTTTATCGGGCGGCGGGGCTAACGCGCGCGCCCGAGCGCCATCGAGGCGAGCGTCGCCACCGCGATCGCGCCCCACGCGCCTTCGAGCGCGACCAGCGGGACGGCGTGATGCGCCCATGCATTGGTCGCCAGCCCCGCCGCGCCGACGATATTGGCGAGCTGAAACGGCACCGACCGCGCCTTGAGCCAGCCGAGCGACACCGCCGCGTAGGCCGCGAGCAGCAACCCCGAGCCGAACCAGCCGATCGCCTCGGTCAATGGCTAGAACGCGATGCCCAGGCCCACGAACGCCGAGCGGTCCGCCGGAGGCCGCGCGTCGGGATCGGCCGGTGTGGTGGGCGCGACACGGTAGCGTACACCAGCGCCGACGCGCACGTCGCGCCCGAGCGAATAGGCGGTGCCGAGTTCGACCGAATAACGCTTGTCGCGCGCGTCCTCGACCACGCCGCGCGCCCACCCTTTTTCCTCACCGAGCTTGAGCGAGGTCGACCAGTCCTTGCGGTTGTAGCCGAGACCGAGCGTCACCGCCTGGCGTTGCGCGATCCCCGCGTCGAGCCTGCGCACCCCGCCCGAAAGCGCGAGGCCGCGCGTATCGACCGCCAAGCCTACATCGTAACCTGCTGGCAGCTCCGCCGCGTGCGTCGCGTCGGGCACCGTCACCGGTCGCGCGCGTATTGCAAGCGTAACCGCGTGCGCATCGGCGTGCTTGCCCGAGGGGGTGAAGCGGAACTGGCGCGCATCGACGCTCGCGCCGGGCTTCAATGCCAATCCCGGCGCGTCGATCAGCGAGGGGGTGAACGCACCGAGTGGATGCGACGCGGGCCGCGCGCGCCTGACCTCGGGCTTGGCGCGCGTCTCCGCGCCCGCTGTCCCCACGCCGAGCGTGAGGACGGCGGCCAGACACAGAGTCGAGGCGCGTAATCCGTTCATTCCCTTTCCCTTACGCACGATGCGTTCAGAATTACACGCGCGACATGCGCCGTTGTGGAAGAATCATGTCGGCTGTGGCTCCCGGTCCACATAGGCGTTGGCGTGTGTTCACGCGCGCTCCTATAACCCGCGCTAAACCCGCCTTCGATGGCGACCGATCCGGGAGTGCATTTTGTCCAAGACCCGTTCCGCCCTGCTGCTGTCGACATTGCTCGGCCTTGGCGCGTGCGGCCACCTGCTTCATCGCCACCACCACAAGCGCGACGTCGCCGCCGTGCCGATCGCGCCGTCGCGTGTGACGACGATCGGGGTGAATTCGTGGCTTTGGCGCGCGAGCCTCGACACGATCGCCTTCATGCCGATCAAGCAGGTCGACAGCAACGGCGGCGTGATCGTGACCGACTGGTACGCGAACCCCAAGGCACCAGGCGAGCGCGTGAAGGTGACGATCTACATTCTCGACGCCGATCTGCGCGCCGACGCGGTGCGGGTGGCGGTACAGCGCCAGATCGCGGGCACGGGCGGCAATTGGATCGACGCGGCGATATCGGCGGGCACGCAGCAAAAGCTTGAAGAGACGATCCTGGGGCGCGCGCGCGATCTGAGGCGCGCCGCCATCAACCCCTGATGATGGGCGAGCGGTTCAACCCCCGGGTCGCCGACGCGAAGTGGCAGGCGGCGTGGGACGCGGCGCGCTGCTTCGAGGCGGATGACAGCGATCCGCGTCCGAAGACCTATATCTTGGAGATGTTCCCCTATCCGAGCGGGCGCATTCACGTCGGCCATGTGCGCAATTATACGATGGGCGACGTGCTGGCGCGCGCGGGACGGATGCAGGGCAAGGCGGTGTTGCATCCGATGGGCTGGGATGCGTTCGGGATGCCCGCCGAGAACGCCGCGATGGCGCGCGGCGTACATCCGGGCGAGTGGACGCGCGCCAACATCGCAGCGATGCGCGTGCAATTGAAGTCGCTCGGGTTCGCTTTGGACTGGTCGCGCGAACTGGCGACGTGCGAACCCGGATATTACGGGCACGAGCAGGCGCTGTTCCTCGACCTGTATGCAGCCGGACTGGTTTACCGCCGCGAGAGCGAGGTCAATTGGGACCCGGTCGACAACACCGTGCTCGCGAACGAGCAGGTGATCGACGGGCGGGGGTGGCGGTCGGGTGCACTCGTCGAGCGGCGCAAGCTGGCGCAGTGGTTCCTGCGCATCACGCAGTTCGCGGATGAGTTGCTCGACGGGCTGGCGGGGCTGGATCGGTGGCCGGAGAAGGTCCGCACGATGCAGGAGAACTGGATCGGGCGCAGCCGTGGATTGCGGCTGCGGTTTGCATTGGTCGCCCCCCCTCACCCTGGCGCTGCCGCACCTGTCCCTCTCCCGCTGGATGCGGGAGAGGGACATGCGAGCGAAGCGAGCGAGGGTGAAGGAGGGCTCTCGGCCATCGAGGTCTACACTACCCGCCCCGACACCCTGATGGGCGCGTCCTTCCTCGCCATCGCCCCCGATCACCCGCTCGCGCTCGCCGCTGCGCCCGGTCTTCAGCCCGCGATCGCCGCGCTGAAGCAAGGCGGCACGGCGGCCGCCGACATCGAGACCGCCGAGAAGATGGGCGTCGATCTGGGCCTGCGCGTCGCGCACCCACTCGACCCTACGATCACGCTTCCCGTCTGGGCCGCGAACTTCGTGCTGATGGACTATGGCACCGGCGCGATCTTCGGCTGCCCCGCGCACGATCAGCGCGACCTCGATTTCGCGCGCAAATACGGCCTGCCGGTGCGCCGCGTCGTCGCCGAGGGGGCTGATCCCGCCGAGCCGATCGGCGACGAGGCTTACACCGGCCCGGGGCGCATCGTGAACAGCGGGCCGATGTTGGACGGGCTGGCGATCGAAGCCGCAAAGGCCGCCGTGATCGCCAAGGCCGAGGCCGAGGGCTGGGGCGTAGGCTCGACCGTGTTCCGCCTGCGCGACTGGGGGGTGAGCCGCCAGCGGTACTGGGGCACGCCGATCCCGATCATCCACTGCTCCACGTGCGGGCCGCAGCCCGCGCCGCGCGACAGCCTGCCGATCGTGTTGCCCGAGGATGTGGACTTCCTCACGCCCGGCAATCCCTTGGTGCGCCACCCTGCCTGGAAGCACGTCGCCTGCCCCGCCTGCCACGGCCCCGCCGAGCGCGAGACCGACACGCTCGACACCTTCGCCGATAGCAGCTGGTATTTCCTGCGCTTCGCCAGCCACCCGGCAGGCGCTCCGTTCGACCGCGCCACGGTCGATAAGTGGTTGCCGGTGGACCAGTATATCGGCGGGGTGGAGCACGCGATCCTCCACCTTCTCTACGCGCGCTTCTGGACTCGGGCACTGGCGCATATCGGCAAGCTCTCGGTCGCCGAACCCTTCGCCGCGCTGTTCACCCAAGGCATGGTCACGCACGAGACCTACTTTCGATCAAAGCATATCGACGTTCACTCCCCCGGCGAAATAGAACCACGTAAGATGCCGACGGTCGACGCAATGTACTCGCCGACTGAAATCGAGCGGCGCGGCGATGAAGCTATACTCATAGCTGATGGACAGCCGGTCGAAATCGGCCGCGTCGAGAAGATGTCCAAATCCAAGCGCAACACCGTCGATCCCACCCCGGTGGTCGATCAGTATGGCGCGGATGCGGTGCGCTGGTTCATCGTTTCGGACTCTCCGGCGGAACGCGATTTTCCCTGGTCATCGGCCGGGATCGAGGGAGCGTGGCGCTTCGTCCAGCGCGCGTGGCGGATTGCGGATACGGTGGCGGACGAAGTCGATGGCGCACCCGCCCCCGGTCTCGCGCGGGCCACCGCTCGCGCGACCGCAGGCGTCACCGAGGACATCGCCCAGCTCCAGTTCAACAAGGCGATCGCGCGGTTGTACGATCTTGCTACGCAGATCGAGCGAGCTGCGCCGGGCACGCGGCGCGAAGCGACGCTCACTTTCCTGAAGCTGGCCGCGCCGATCGTCCCCCACGTCGCCGAGGAAGCGTGGGCGCGCTTCAGCCAAGCGGGGTTAATCGCCGACGCCGCGTGGCCGCAAGCCGATCCGGCGCTACTGGTGGACGATACCGTTACGCTCGCGCTCCAGGTCAACGGCAAGCTGCGCGATACCGTCACCGCGCCCAAGGGCCTGCCGCGCGAGCAGGCGGAGGCGCTGGCGATGGGGCAGGAGAAAATCCGGCTGGCGCTGGCGGGGGCGACGCCCAAGAAGGTGATCGTCGTCCCCGACCGCCTCGTGAACCTCGTCGCGTGAAGCGCGCGCTTGCCGCGATGGGTGCGCTGCTGCTTACCGCCGCCTGCCAGCTCGCGCCCGTCTACTCGGGCGGCGCGCACGGCGTCGCCGCGACCACGCTGTCGCAGATAGCGGTTGCGCCCATTCCCGACCGTGCGGGCTATCTGCTGCGTCAGCAATTACTCGAGCGCCTCAACCCAGGCGATACCCCCCGTTACCGCCTCGAAATCGCGCTTGACGACCATCTGACCGGCTTCGGCGTGCGCACCGACACCACCATAACCCGCGAACGCCGCAGCTTGCGCGCGCGCTACCGCCTGGTCGCCAGCGATACGGGCGCGGTGGTGCTCGACGCGACCGCGGGCGCGGACGAGGGGATCGACGTGGTGCAGTCCGAATACGCGGTCGTCGCAGCCGAGCAGACGGCGCTCGAACGACTGGCGGTGCGACTGGCGGATCAGATCACCGCGCGCGTGGCGCTCTATGCGCGCCAAGCGCGCGGGCAGATGCCGACGGCGGTGTCCGTCACGCGATGAAGGTCGAGCCGCGCGACGCCGAGCGCCTCGTCACTCAGCCGCCCGCCGACGCGCGGCTGTACCTGTTCCACGGGCCGGACGAGGCGCAGGCGCGCGATCTCGCGGCGCGGCTGGAGGCGCGGCTGGGCGGCGATCGTCTCGATTTGGCGCCCGGGCAGGTAACGGACCGCGCGGGCACGCTTGCGGACGAAGCGGCGAGCGTCTCGATGTTTGGTAGCAGGCAGGTGCTGCGGCTGGTGCCCGCGACCAACGATCATGCCGAGGCGGCGGGGTTGCTGCTGGATGCGGCCGCGACCGAACACCCGGCGATCCTGATCGCGGGGGATCTGAAGCCCACGTCGGCGCTGCGCAAGCTCGCCGAGGCGCACTGCCACGCGCGGGCGTTGGCGTGCTATCCGCCGACCGCCGCCGATTTCGCGCGGCTGGCGCAGGGGTTGGCGCGCGCGGCGGGGCTCGATCCCGAGCCCGCCGCGCTAGTGTTGCTGGTAGGCGCGGTTGGCGGCGAGCGCGGGGTGCTCGCGCAAGAGGTCGCCAAGCTCGCGGTGTATCTGGGGGCGACGACCGACACGCGCAGGGCGTTCACCGCGGCCGATTGGCACGCGGTGGGAGCGGGCGAGGGCGCGGCGGACATCGATCCGCTGATCGACGCGGTCGCGGGGCGCAAGCCCGCCGAGGTGGCATGGTGTTTGCGGGCGCTGGCAGCGGACGGCCAACGCGGCATTCCCTTGCTGCGCGCGGTGGGGCGGCGGTTCGCGCAACTAGCAGAGGCGCGCGCGGGAATGGACGGCGGAGCGTCCGCCGACGCCGCGGTAGGCGCACTGCGGCCGCCGCTGTTCTGGAAAGCCAAGCCCGCGTTTCTCGCGCAGCTCAAGGCATGGCGCCCCGACGATCTCGCGCACGCGTCCCACGCGCTGCTCGCGGCCGAGCGCGCGATCAAGGCGGCGGGCAGCGTGGGGGATGTGCTTGCCGACGAATGTGTGTTGGGATTTGCGCGGCTCAGGTGAGACGCTGCTCACACGCGGGTCGCCGCGATCGCGAAGAAGCGGCCGCGCGTTCGCCCGACGCGGCCCCCCTCCGGTTGACGAAGCGCGACGACTATGCCGCGCGACGGCGCGCCAGACCAAGACCCAGCAGACCGACGCCGAACAGCGCGACGGTCATAGGCTCGGGAACCAAAGTAAAGGTCAGCTTGTTGAGGTTAAATAGCCAGCTGTCACCGCCGCCGGTGTTGTTGTTGAACTGGAGCTCCGCAATGTTACCGACTGAAACAGTGAAGTCGGTGTTGGAGGCACCACCATCGATACTCCCTGTAGCGAGCTGTAGACCGTGCTTATCGAACGCCTGGTAAAAGCTGGCTCCACGTCCGCCGCCCCCGCTCCATCCCTCGTTGTTGAACACGAACGACACGCCGTCCGCGCCGCCCGTGAACTTGACGTCGAGGATGCTCGCGGTCGGATAGGAGCCACTCGCGGAGTTGCTGAGACCAGCATCGCCGAAGGCGCCCGTGAGCGGCGATCCACTCGCATCGGGTCCGCCCTGCAGCGAGAATACAGCGCCGGCATACTGGTTCGTGACGGCGGTGCCGTTGGCCACGCCCGTGAAATCGATCGTCGTCGAAGGGCCCGCCATCGCGGGCAGGGCAAGGGCGAGGAGCGAGACGGTAAGAAGCATCTTCATAAGCTACATTCCCTTTGGATTTTGT
>JAABUX010010002.1_pt1 | contig 10655 bp, 9 predicted proteins | sample 5561851 | NCBI WGS metagenome assembly JAABUX01 (sample SAMN10711883, study PRJNA513361) | rock metagenome | isolation source: Antarctica rocks | place: Antarctica: Victoria Land, Richard Nunatak red sandstone | collected 2016-01-03 | reverse complement strand
GTATCCGCGGTGTCCGAGGTGCAGAAGCGGGAGTTTTCGTCCTCGTCCGGGGGAATGTTCGAGAGCTACTTCGACGGTGGGCGGAAGGACAGCTTCAAGAAGAATGATTTGATGGATGCGCGGGCGCGGCGGGTGTTTGAGACGACGGCGCTGGCGTGCTCGATGGATGCGTATCCGTTTCAGGCACCGCTCGGTGGGCGGCCGGGGCCGGAGGTGGAGGTGGATGGGCACCGGATGCTGGCGCTCTCGTCGTACGACTACCTGGGGCTGATTGGGGATGCGCGGGTGGACGAGGCTGCAATCGCGGCGATCCGGCGGTATGGGACGGGGACGGGTGGGGTGCGGCTGCTGACGGGGACGCTGGAGCTCCACGGCGAGATGGAGCGGGCGATCGCGGAGTTCAAGGGGACGGAGGCGGCGATCACGTTTACGTCAGGGTATGCGGCGAACCTGGCGGTGATCAGCGCGCTGTTTGGGCCGGCGGACCGGGTGATCGCGGATGCGCTGTCGCACCGGAGCCTGATGGATGCGTGCCGGCTGGCGGGGGTGCAGGTGCAGCGGTTTCAGCATAACGATATGACGTCGCTGCGGCAGGAGATCGAGAGTGGGCCGGAGGCGAACCGGACGCTGATCATCTCGGACGGCGTGTTCTCGATGGACGGCGATGTTGGGGTGCTGCCGGAGCTGATCCGGATGAAGCAGGAGTTTGGGTGCTTTCTGCTGGTGGATGAGTCGCATGCGAGCGGTGTGCTGGGGGCGACGGGGCGCGGGACGGATGAGCACTTCGGGGTGCGGACGGACGAGGTGGATATCTGGACGGGGTCGCTGGCGAAGGCGATACCGTCGAACGGGGGGTTTGTGGCGGTGTCGCAGAAGCTGGCGATCTTTCTGCAGCATGCGTCGGCGCCGTTTATCTTTTCGGGGGCGATGGCGGCACCGGCGGCGGCGGCGGTGATGGAGGCCCTGCGGATTTTGAGGGCAGAGCCGGAGCGAGTGAGCCGCCTACAGCGGAATGCGACGATGTTGCGAGGGGGGCTGAAGAGCCTGGGGTATGACACGGGTCTGTCGGAGACGGCGGTGATTCCGCTGATGCTCCACGACGATGCGCGGACGGCGCTGTTTGCGCGGCGGCTGCGGGACTACGGTGTGCTGACGTCGCCGGTGCTGTTTCCGGCGGTGGCGCAGGGAGCGGCGCGGCTGCGGTTGTGCGTGACGGCGGCGCATACGACGGGGCACCTGGAGATGGCGCTGGACGCGTTTGACCGGCTGAGGTCTGAGTAGACCCGGGACATGCGTGCGCTGGTAACAGGGGCGAGTGGTTTTCTGGGTGGCCGGCTGACGGAGATGCTGGTGAGCCGGGGAGAGGCGGTGACGGTGCTGGCCCGGGCGGGGGCGGACCTGAGTCGTCTTCAGGGGCTTCCGGTGCGGGTGGTACGGGGATCGCTGACGGAGTTCGAGCCGGTGCAGAAGGCGGTGCGGGGGCAGACGCACATTTTTCACTGCGCGGCGACGTCGACGGACTGGGCCACGGATGCGACGTACTTCGACAGCAATGTTCTGGGAACGGGGATGCTGCTGGAGGCGGCGAGCCGGGAGCGCGGGCTCGAACGCCTGGTGCACGTGAGCACAACCGATGTGTACGGGTATCCGGAGACGCCGGGGGATGAGACGGCGGCGATGGTGAGTGTGGGTCTGCCGTACAACCGGACCAAGGTGCAGGGCGAGGTGGAGGTGTGGGGGTATGCTGAGGCGGGGCTGCCGGTGACGGTGATTCGGCCGGCGACAATCTATGGGCCGCGGGGCAAGGACTTCGTGGTGGAGATCGCGAAGATGCTACGGCAGCGCATGATGCTGCTGGTGGATGGCGGACGGGCACGGGGCGGTTTCTGCTATGTGGACAATGTGGCATGCGCGATGATGACGGCCTGCCAGCGGGAGGGCACACGGGGAGAGACGTACAACCTGACGGACGGGACGGGGGTGACGTGGAGGGAGTATGTCGGGTCGCTGGCTGCGGGCCTGGGCGTGAAAGAGCCGTGGATGGATCTGCCGTTTGGGGTGGCTTACGGGATTGGGCGGTCTGCGGAGCTGGTGCAACAGGGGCTGCGGCTTTCGGGGCGGCCGCTGTTGACGCGGCATGCGGTGAACCTGCTGGGGCGCGACCAGGAGTTTTCGGCGGCCAAGGCCCATCGGGACTTCGGGTACGTGCCGGGCGTGAGCTTTGCGGAAGGGATGCGGCGGACGTTGACGTGGGTGAAGGGCGCTGCGGAGCTCTATGAGGTCTAGGAGCTCAGTTGGGGGTGCAGGAGTGCAGCCGGGTTAGGAGTTTGACGGGATACAGGAGTTCAACGGGTTAGCGGTCACGAGGTCAGGGCCTGGCGTATTTCTCGCTTGACGCCCCTCGCGCCGGGGGCGATAGTGTTGGCATTCGGGCCGAAGACAGGCGGTGGTTCTGCCGGCGGCAGAGTGCAGGTGAGGTGTTGCCGCGACCCAACGACGTACCCCGCACGGAAACCGGGTCCTTTGCGGCCCTGAGCACCAGGAGGCAACGACCATGAGGACCGCCCGACGCGCACTTGCCCTGCTTGTTTTCGCCGCACCGCTGACCGGGTATGCCGGCGAACAGCTGATCCCGGCAGGAACCATGATCCAGTGCACGCTTTCCGAGCCGAGGTTGTCGTCGAAGACAGCAGATGTGGGTGACCCGGTGCTGTGCCGGGTGAACCGCGTGGAGACGTATGGGCGATCCGCAATGCCCTATGGAAGTGTGCTGGCGGGGCGGTTCGAGGACTATAAGGATCCGGGGCACCTGGTGGGCAAGGGATGGATGGAGCTGAAGTTCGACCGGTTGATTCTGCAGCCGGACACGGACATCCCCCTGGCGGCGAAGGTGGTGGACGTGCCGAAGTACAACGTGGACAAGCAGGGCCGGATCCTGGGCAAAGGGCACGCGGTGCGGGACGTGGTGGAGTGGATGATCCCGGTGCTATGGCCGATCGACCTCCTCAACCTGCCGCGGCGTGGGCCCAGGCCGGTGCTGAAGGCGGAGACGCGGGTGACGCTGAAGGTGATGGACGACTTCGAGATTCCGACGCGGGAGATGGCGCGGGAGACGTTGCCGGTGCTGCCGCAGCGCGGACCGATTTTGTATGTTGCGCCGGCTCCCGTCGTCGGGGCGGCTCCGGCTCCCTTGCCGGTGGCAGCCGAGGATGCCCTGGAGCCACCGGCGCCGATGCCGGTGATGGTGCGGAGGCCGCCGCCGATGCCGACGCTGCTGGTGATGCGCAACGGGTACGGGATGTATGCGACAAGCTATTGGCTGCAGGGCAACAGCATCCGGTACCTCGCGATGAACGGGGCGCGGGTGGTGATGCCGATGCAGCAGCTGGATTACGGGGCGACGGTGTATGCGAATCAGCAGCGGGGTGTGAGCTTTACGTTGGGGGCGGCGGAGGCTTATCGCGGGTATTAGGGGTGAGCGCGTACGGCTGGGAGCGGCCCTTCCCTTTGGGAAGGGCTGCTTTGTTTTTGCAGGATGATCGATGGCGAGTGCTACTACCGCTATTGCGACTTGTGGGGACCTGATCATGTCTTAGTCTGAAAAATCGACAACTGACCAGAAAAGATATCCGGAGCCGCTTGATATGCTAGCGGTTATGAGCGAGCGGCCAGATCCGTTGGACGCGGTAGACGAGCTATATACGAATCCCGCACCCATCGTTGAGTTCGTCAAGATGCAGATCGGCTTTTGGGAGAAGCTGGTTGTTCTAGACGCGGCGATCTTAGGTGCGTCGTTCACCGTGAGCGCAGTGTTTACTACGCACGTCATTGGTGATGGCGGGGTAGGGTATCTAGCGGCAGCCTGGAAGCTCCTGCTCTGCGGTATCTCTTTATGCCTGCTTGCGCAGTGGGTAGCCATACCCGGTGCCATTGCCATAAGCGGGCATTACTACGGAATGCGTGTGCTCTCTTTGCTAAACAAATCGGCAGCCGAGGTGTCGGCGCAAGGGGGGAACCTGACACGCGAATATGTGACCATCTCATCCGAGATAGTCACGCAATCACCTAAATTGCGCTCACGAGCCAATGGTTACTCGCGCGCTGCCGGAGCACTCGGTTCTGCGGGACTGATCGCGTCAATGGCAGCCTTCTATTGGCTTTACCAATTTGCACACATTAACTTTTTCAGGTTTGGACGCTAGCACCCATTATTAGCGGGGCTTACCGGCTTAGAAAGCGGCATCGATTTCTGCCATAGCAGAGATCGGGGTATCGGTCCTGAGAAACGCCCTTCTCGTCAGCTGGATCGGATATGTGTAGCTAGGGGATGGCTTTGAAGGCGAGGACGGCGTTGAGGCCGCCGAAGGCGAAGGAGTTGGAGAGGACGGCTTCGACCTCGAGGGGGCGGGCGTGGTTGGGGACGACGTCGAGATCGCAGGCGGGGTCGGGGGTGAGGAAGTTGGCGGTAGGCGGGAGGATGCCGTGGCGGAGTGTGAGGATGCTGGCGGCGGCTTCAAGGGCCCCGGCGGCGCCGAGGGCGTGTCCGTGCATGGACTTGGTGGAGGAGATGGCGAGGTGGTCGGCGTGCGGTCCGAAGACGGAGCGGATGGCGGCGGCCTCGGTGCGGTCGTTAGCCTCGGTGGCGGTTCCATGGGCGTTGATGTAGCCGATCTGCTCGGGGGCGAGTTTGGCGTCGCGGAGCGCCAGGGCCATGGCGCGGGCGGGACCGCTGGTGACGGGCTGGGTGATGTGGGCGGCATCGGCGGTCATGCCGAAGCCGACGATCTCGGCGAGGGGCTGGGCGCCGCGGGCGAGGGCGGCGTCGAGGGGTTCGAGGACGAGCATGGCGGCGCCCTCGCCGAGGATCATGCCGGAGCGCTCGAGCGAGAAGGGGCGGCAGGTGTCTTTGGAGATGACGCGCATGGCCTCCCAGGCTTTGAGGCCGCCGACGAAGAAGGGGGCTTCGCTGCCGCCGGCGATGGCCATGGGGACCTGTCCGGAGCGGACCATCCAGAAGGCCTGGCCGATGGCGTGCGCGGAGGAGGAGCAGGCGGTGGAGATGGTGTAGGCGGGCCCCTGGATGCCGTATTGCATGCAGATGTGGCTGGCGCCGGCGTTGGACATGGAGAGGGGGATGGTGAGGGGATGGACGCGGTTGCGGTTGTTGTGAAAGAGCTCCCAGTAGCCGGTCTCTTCGGTGCCGCGGCCGCCGAGGCAGGAGCCGGTGACGACGGCGGAGTTTTCCTGGAGGCCGGGGGTGAGTTCAAGGCCGGACTGGGTGATGGCTTCGCGGGCGGCGATGACGGCGAACTGGGCAAAGCGGTCCATGAAGGAGACGTCTTTGGGGGAGAAGTGGGCTTCGGGGAGGTATCCGCGGACCTCGGCGGCGTTTTTGAAGCGGACCTGGGCGACGTCGACGCTCTGGATCTCGGAGATGGCGGAGCGACCGTGCTCGAGCGCCTGCCAGAAGGTTGCGATGTCGTGGCCGAGGGGACTGATGACCCCGATACCGGTGATGGCGACGCGGTGCACGTTTACTCGGAGGGCGAAGTGGCGGGCTTCGCTGATTTTGCGTCGACGAGCTGCTGGATGCCGCCGACCATTTCGTCGATGCTTTTGACCTTTTTGGCGTCGTCGTCGTTGATCTCGATGTCGAACTCGCTTTCGAGGTCGAAGAGGATGTTGAGACGGTCGAGCGAGTCGATGCCGAGCGACTCGAACGAAGCGTCCGGGTGGACGGTTTCGAGGGGGATGCGCTTGGTTGTGGCGATGACTTTGAGGACTCGGTCTTGGACGGTATCGGGCATTGGGGTGTTGAGTCGCTCGCAGCTGGTCGGGCTCGGAGTCCGATTGAGATGCACCCGAGGAAGACGATGTTCGGGAGAGACTTCAGTCTATCTCGATTGATACGGAATGTGACAGTTCTGTGATGCCGCGAACACGGAATGGGGTCGACGGAAGCGGCAATTTGTCGGAGGGACGGTGACGTGAGAGGGGTTAGGGGACGCGAGGGAGACTGTTTCGCGGGCGGTTGAAGCCTACGCGGAAGAGGACCTCGAGGATGCGGGTGGCGGCTTTGAGCGAGGCCTGGAGATTGCCGGCGACCTTGGATTCGCCGCCGATGCGATTGCGGTAGTCGACGGGAATCTCGAGGATGCGGAGGTTGTGCTGGGCGGCCTTGATCTGCATTTCGAGGTTCCAGCCGTAGGTGAGCTCGGACATGCGGAGCTGGTTGAGGGAGGAGCGGCGAATGGCGCGGAAGGCGCCCATGTCGGTGTAGCGGGCGCGGCGGCGGACGGAGGGGATGAGTTGGAGAAGCGTGCCGACGAGGTGGGCGGCGAAGATCTGCGAGGCGAGCATGGAGCCGGGCTCGCGGCGGCCGCGGATGCGGGAGCCGATGACGAAGTCGGCGTCGCCGGCGAGGATGGGGGTGAGGAGGCGGGGGAAGTTTTCGATGGTGTCGGCGCCGTCGCCGTCGAGGTAGACGAGGATGTCGGAGTTGGGGAGGGCGGCGTTGGAGCCGGCGAGGCAGGCGGAGCCGTAGCCGCGGGGGGCCTGGACGACGCGGGCGCCGGCGGCGGCGGCGTTGGCGGAGGTCTGGTCGGTGGATCCGTTGTCGACGACGATGCACTCGGCGATAAGGGGCCAGGGCATGGAGCGGACGACGGCGCCGATGGCTTCGGCCTCGTTGAGGGCGGGGATGATGACGGAGATCCGGTGTTGGGGGTCAGGCGGCATGGGATCGGGGGGCGTGGGGTCGGGCCTGGGAGCTATAGAGAGCGCGGTAGTGTTGCCAGCGGCGGAGGGCGAGGTGAAGGAGGAGGGCGATGGCGAGGCCGGTGTAGAGGATCTGATTGAGGAGGAACTGCCTGGGGCCGGCGCCCTCGGCGAGGGAGGTGGTGCAGAGATAGAAGAGGCCGAGGATGTAGGCAGCGGCGGGGAGGTTGGGGAGGAGGGCGAGGAAGGGGATGAGCCAGGCGACGTACCAGGGATAGTGTGGGCTGAAGAGGAGCATGAGGGCGGCGGCGAGGGCGAAGGCGGCGGGGAGGAAGGCGGCGCGGTCGGTTGGAGAGACTCGGTAGGTACCGAGGACCTGGGGTGGCTGGCCTTCGAGTTCCCTGGAAGAACCCACCCATGGCGATGGGAGTGCCATGGATGGGGCACCCGCTTCGGGGGATGGAAGCGGATGGCTTTGGGGCGAGACGGGGGAGGAGGTGCGGAAGGCCCAGAGGGCGACGGCGGCGAGAACGGCGCCGGCGAAGAGGAGGTAGACGGTGGGGCTGAGGTTGCGGAGACCGGGGAGGTGCTGGGTCTGCTCCAGGAGGAAGTAGCGGGCGCCGGTGGCCATGCCCTCCTCCTCGACGTAGCCGCCGAGGAAGCCGAAGACGAGTTTGCCGACGGAGGCGTAGAGGGCGTAGGCGGGGAGGGCGAGGGCGAGCATGACGGCGGGCATCTTCCAGTCGAGGGTCTGGAGGAAGGAGCGGCGGTTGCCTGCCTCGTCGACGGGAGGCTTGCGGAGGTAGAGCGCGGGAAAGAGGGCGAGGGGGTAGAGCTTGGTGAGGACGGCGAGGGCGAGGAAGATGCCGGTGAGGACGGGACGCTGGCGGTAGCGGAAGAGGAGGGCGAGGCCGATGAAGGCCATGGCGGCGGCGTCCAGGTGGCCGGAGCCGGCGATCTCCCAGACGAGCAGCGGGCACCAGGCGTAGAGGATGGCCTGCTCGCGTGGCCGGCCGAGGAGATGGAGGAGCTTGACGACGGTCCAGAGGGTGAGGCACTCGAAGAGGACCATGACGGTCTTCATGCAGGTGATGGTGGGGGAGATGCAGGTGGTGATCCAGAAGATGATCTGGGCGAAGGGCGGGTAGATAGTTCGGGCGTACTCCTTGCGATTGATGAGGGGATAGATATCGCCGTCGGAGGCGCCCCGGAGAAAGGCGAGGTGGTCGTCCAGGGGGAGGTAGCGGTAGGGGTTGATGCCGGCATGCTGGACGATGCCGTCCCAGACGTAGCGGTAGATGTCGGAGGAGAGGACGGGGTCGGCGAAGAGGGTGGCGAGACGGCAGACGGCGGCGACGACCAGGATGATGGGAAAGGTGAGACGGTCGGTGGGGCCGAAGAGGACAAGGACGGCAGCGAGGAGGTAGCACCAGGCGGACCAGCTGGAAGTTCCGGAGAAGCCGATGGTGTACTCGTTGTACTCGGAGGTGAGGTGGCGCGAGAGGAGGAAGAGGCAGAGACCGAGGAGGACGAGTGCTGCGTTGGTGTGCCAGGGCCGGGCGCTGGACCAGTGGGTTGCTGTGGGCGAGACGGAGGTGCGGGAGGCCTGGGCGAGGCTCATGCGGGGGTGCTTCCCTGCCCTGACGGCTGCGCGACGAGGTCGCCGGGACTGTCGAGCTCGGTGAGGAACTCGCGGGTGTGGGGGGCGGGGTAGCCGGGAACGGTGGTGAAGGCGGGCGGGGTTCGCTCGAGGAGTTCGGCGTTGAGCAGGTTGAGGGTGGGGGCGTCGTCGACGTCGTACCAGAGGGGGAGCTCGACGAGGTCGAGCCCGGCTTCCCGGCAGCGCTCCCGGGTCTCTTCGGCGACGGTGGAGGTGGACCAGGAGATGCGGTCGAAGGGCTCGGGGCGGGACTGCTTGAGGCCGATGAGGTAGTATCCGCCATCGTGCGAGGGGCCGAGGACGACGCGATCGCCGGGCTGGGCGAGCTCGGCAACGGCCTGGGCGAAGGCGGCGTGCGGGACGGTGGGGGAGTCGGAGTCGATGAGCGAGACGGAGCTGAAGCCGCAGCGGAGGATGTCCTGGGCGGCGGCCAGGAGGCGCTCGCCAAAGGCGTCTCCGCGCTGGGGGATGAGGTGGAAGGATGCGGGGAGGAGGCCGTCGAAGGCCTGCTCGTCACCGACGGGGGTGTAGCAGATGAGGCCGACGGCATCGGGCTGGACCGCGGCGATGTTTTCGGCGGTGTCCTGGAGGAAGCAGACGTTGAGGGCGGCGGTCTGGGCGAGGGTGAGCGGCGGCGAAAGGCGGGTCTTGACCTTGCCGGCGCGCGGGGCCTTGGCCATGATGGCGAGGGCGTGCTTGCCGGCGAACCGCGGGTTGGGCGAGGCGGAGGGGGAGAGGATCTCGTAGGGCATTCGCTTTCTAGAGTAGCGGATGCGGTGGGGGTATGGAGGGCGGGCTGTGCGGGCAGGAGGTTGGCTCGGGCTGCCGGATGTTTGGCTCAGGCGGATTGCCCGGTGGATTCGGTTGGAGGCGGAGCTACTGGAGGAGGCTTTCTTCGCTGGAGCGGAGGCGGAGGACGCGATCGACGGCGTAGGGGGCGCGGTGGTTGGCGGTGTGGAAGTGGCGGACCTGGAGCTCGCCGAGGAGGCCGATGCCGAGCATCTGGATGCCGGCGAGGATGAGGACGCCGGCGATGATGAACATGGGTCCGTGGAGCTGGACGATGTGCTGGCCGGTGAGCAGCTTGAGGACGAGCAGCCAGACGGCGATGCCGCTGCCGGAGAGCATGCCGAGCGAGCCTATGGTTCCGAAGAAGTGGAGCGGACGCGTCATGTACTTCAAGAGGAAGCGGATAGTGAGCAGATCGAAGAAGACGCGAAAGGTGCGGGAGAGGCCGTAGTGGCTTTTGCCGGCGGTGCGGGCGGGGTTGGAGATGGGGATCTCGCAGATGCTGGCGCCGTACCAGGAGGCGAGCGCGGGGATGAAGCGGTGCATTTCGCCATAGAGGGGAATGTTCTGGATGACCTCGCGGCGATAGGCCTTGAAGGTGGTTCCGAAGTCGTGGATGGCGACGCCGGAGAGGAGGGCCATGAGCTTGTTGGCGGCGCGGGAGGGGATGCGACGGAGGAGGAGGTTATCGCCGCGCTGGGAGCGCCAGCCGCTGACGACGTCGTAGCCCTCTTCGAGTTTGACGAGGAAGGCGGGGATCTCGTCGGGGTCGTGCTGGAGGTCGCCGTCCATGGCGAGGAGGAACTCCCCTTGCGCGTGGTCGAAGCCGGCGGCGAGGGCGGAGGTCTGGCCGTAGTTGCGGCGGAGTTTGACGACGAGGACGCGGGAGTCGACGGCGGCGATCTCTTCGAGGAGGCGGTAGGTACGGTCGCGGGAGCCATCGTCGACGAAGACGAGCTCGAAGGGGTCGTTGACCTGCTCCATGACAGCCTTGAGGCGATCGTAGAGGGTGGTGACGTTTTCTTCTTCGTTATGGAACGGAACGACGACGGAGTATTTCGGCACGGGAAGATGATACTCCTTTGTGAATGGCGATCAGAGAGGCTGGAGGGCCGAAGCGGTCTCGGTAATTCTTTGATGAGGCAAGCGGTGTTCGCGGTTCGGAGTCGATGGCGCGGCGAGGCGCTTCCATTCTGTCTGGCGCAGGTTCGCCCGGGGTGGGTCAAGTTTTGGCTGGCTTTCGCAGGTCTTCGGAGCGATGATACTTGCAGCAAAATGTTGCAGATGGGAGCTGCCGTGCGAGCTGGGCGGAGAATATCGGCGAGGTCGAGCGGTCCCGGGAGCGGAACGGCTCCGTCTTTTTCGGGCGCCGGGACGGGATGCTCCCGCGGGCTTCGGAGGCTGGGATGCTGAAGAGTGTGTCGATGGGGCTGGGCATCCTGGTGCTCGCGGTCTTTGCCTACATCGGCTATAGCGGATTTGCGACGGG
>JAABUX010010001.1_pt1 | contig 10655 bp, 14 predicted proteins | sample 5561851 | NCBI WGS metagenome assembly JAABUX01 (sample SAMN10711883, study PRJNA513361) | rock metagenome | isolation source: Antarctica rocks | place: Antarctica: Victoria Land, Richard Nunatak red sandstone | collected 2016-01-03 | reverse complement strand
CGCCGGGCCCGCCGGGCCCGCCCCGGCGACGTGGGCACACACGCACAAGCTGCACAAACTCCCGAATCTTCAGTACCCGCGGGCGATTACGGCCGATTCACGTGCCCATCAACTGCGGAAGTCGGGGGTGCGGGGGACGTGGCCGGCGTCGATCCAGGCCGATGACCCGTCGGGGGTGTGCGACGCGCGCGTGTATTTCGGGAGCCTGCCGGCGCCGTTTGAGAGCCAAGCCTCGGGCCGCAACCTCCAGGTCTGGCATCAGTGCCCCGCCCAGAACGTCTCGGCGAGCATCGACACGTCGATGTCCCATGGCAGCCAGGGGATGGGGGTCGGAACGATGCCGCTGACCCTGGCCGCGACCAACGCCGCAAACATGACCGGCAGCCCGTCCAAGACGGTGTATGTGGACAACAGCGCGCCGACGGTGAGCGTTTCTGGCCCGACCGACGCCTCGTCGGCCGCGGGCACGCAGACGGTGACGGCGACCGCCGCGGCGGGCCCTTCGGGCGTGTCGGGGATCTCCTGCTCGGTGGACGGCGCTCCCTACCAGGACCAAGCGGGGGCGAGCATGCAGGTCCCGGTCAGCGGCATCGGGACCCACACGGTGACGTGCGTCGCGCACAACAACGCCCGCGCGCACGACGTCACCCTGGGGTCCTCGACACCCGAAAGCACGACCCTCAGGATTGGCCAGCCCACGGTGATGGGGATCTCGTTCTCGAGGCTGGTGGGTTTGCGCTGCCATCGGGTCCGGGAGCGGGTCACGATCCCGTCACGGTTCGCGACGGTCAAGCGCCACGGGAAGCCGGTGAGGATCAGAACTCGAGCCCGCAGGCGGGTGGTGCAGGTGATGCGCCGCCACCCGCGGACGGTGCGCCGGCGAACGGTGGTGTTCGTGACCGTCCGCCGTCACGGCCGCCTGGTGCGGGTCAAGCGCGTGCGGTTCGTGCGCGTCGCGGTGGCGCCCCACCTGGTGGGGCACAGCTCCAAGCGCGTGGCGCTCGGGCATGGGACGACGGTGAGCGGTTGGCTGGGGACCTCCTCGGGCTCGGCATTGCCGGGGCAACTGGTGCGGGTGCTGAGCGCCCCGGACAACGGCCTGGGCCACTTCGCTCAGGTGGCTGTGGTGAGCACCGCGGCGGACGGGAGCTGGAGCGCCCGGCTGCCCGCGGGGCCGTCGCGCCTGGTGGAGGCTGCCTACGGCGGCGATCCGGGAGACCGAGGGCGCCTCCTCAGACCAAGTTCACGTGCTCGTGCCGGCGCGGATCAGGCTGCTGAGCGTCTCGCCGGGGCGGGTGCCGTGGGGGGGGACGGTGCGGATCGTGGGGCAGCTTCAGGGTGGCTATCTCCCGCGGGGTGGGGTGAATCTGCGTTTGCGCTATGGCCACGGGCGGGGGCGTACGACCTACGGCGTGCAGACGCACGTGGGCGGGAACGGCGGGTTCGTGACCTATGACACGTTCGGTCCTGGCGATCCCAGCTTCTACGTGACGTACTGGTTTTCGATCGCCTCGCTCCCGTCAGGCAACTATCCCTACGCCCCGGCGTCCTCGGGGCGGAGATTGGTGGTGGTGGGCGGCGGTCCACCGGTCCCTGTGCGTCGAGGGTCCCATCACCGGGCGGCGCATAGGCCAGCGGGGAAGCGGCATCCGAGCGCGCACAAGCCCAAGCGGCGGAAGCGCCGAGGGCTGTGCGAGGCCGTCTTTGCGGAGGGGCCGCCGGGCGGCGATGATGAATCGGCGGGCGCTGGTTCGCGCCCGTTCGCACTGGCGCCCGCTTCCGGCGCCGGCGCAGGCCGCCGGTGAACTGGAGTGGACTTCGACACCGTCGCTCCAAGCCGCCGAGGGAGGTGGAGGCGCGGGCCGGCTGGCGCTGTGGGTGGTGGCTGGCTTGGTGTGTGCGCTGGGTGTGTGGCTGCGGGGGCGGGCCCTCTCTGCTGGGGCGGTGTCGTCGTGCCGCGGTCCCCGGTGGGGTGGGTCGATGCTCTTGATGCGGCGGTGGCCCGCGATCCGCAGCGGCTTTGCTCTGAGCTGGTCACAGCTGGATTCCGGTCGGCGTTGCGGGCGGACGTCGGGCGGTCGTGTGTGAGCTACTACGCCCGGGTTCAGCCGCTGTCCGTGCGGATCTTGCGGGTCATGGCCAGCGGGTCGACGGCGGTGGTGCAGGTCCGCTTTGCCCGCGGTGGGGGCTATTCGAGCTTCGTGCTCGATCGCCAGGACGGCGGGTGGCGTGCTGTGGCGATCGTGCCCGGTGGGCCGTTGCCGATCGCCTAGCGCCAGGCTCACGCGGGGAAGGTCGTCTCTTTGTAGCACTTGACTCGAACGGGTGCTGCACCTAGGTGCTACACTGGTGGCGTGCCGACCAAGCATCCGCGTGTGTCCGTGACCGTCACGCCGGCGTTGCAAGAAGCCCGGGAGCGCCTGCGCCGTCGGGGCGTCAACGCCAGCGTGGCCCAGCTGGCCTTGGCGGGCGCTTCAGAGCTGCTTGCCGCCGCCGAGGCCCGCGATGCTGACGAGCAGCGACGAGCAGAGCTGCGCCGGCGGCTCACCCGGCGGCTGCGCGACGGCGACACGCTCGACGACGCCGCTCTGCGCGAGGTCCGCCACAGCGGCTGGACCCGCGCTTGAACCGGCTCGCTCTGCTTGACACCTCCGCGTGGGCGCGGCTGCGCGACGGCCGGCTCTCCGGCGACGCGGCGGATGAGCTCTACGGTCGCCTCGAGGCCGGAGAGCTCGCGCTGACCGAGCCGCTGCTGCTCGAGATGCGCTATTCGGCGCGCGATGCTCGCGACTCCGCGCTTCTGGCCGAAGAGCTTGACGCGATCACATTGCTCGCCCTCGACGGTGTCGCCGTCAGCCGCGCGCTCGACGCGCAGGGGCAGCTGGCCGCGCTGCCTGGTGTGTCGCATCGTGTCAAGCCGGTCGACCTGCTCGTAGCCTCCGTCGCCGAGCGCCACGACGCGGCCGTGCTGCACTACGACGCTGACTACGACTTGCTTGCCGATCACACGAGCCTGACGTTCATGAGCGTGTGGGCTGTCAAGCGCGGCAGCATCAGCTGAGACCCTGGGCAGAGCGGGATGGCTGCGTCGACGCTGCCCACATCTCGGACTCTGGTACCATTTCTTGTACTATGGCTGTGAGGGCGAGCGAGGCGCGACGCAACCTGTTCCCGCTGATCGAGCAGGTCAATGAGGACCGCACTCCGGTCGAGATCACCTCTCGCCGGGGGTCCGCGGTGCTGATGTCGCTGGCCGACTATGAGTCGCTTGAGGAGACCGCGCACCTCCTGCGCGCTCCCGCCAACGCCCGCCGGCTGCTTGAGGCGATCCACCAGGCTGCCGACGGCCAGCGCCAGGAGCACCCGCTCGACCGGGCGTGAGGCTCTGCTTCACGCCGCACGGGTGGGAGGACTACACCTACTGGCAACGCACCGACCGCGCCACGCTCAAGCGCTTGAACCGACTGCTCGAAGACGCGCTGCGCGACCCGCTCGCCGGGATCGGCAAGCCCGAGCCGCTGCGCCACGCGCTGGCCGGCTGCTGGTCGCGACGGATCGACGACGAGCATAGGCTCGTCTACCAGGTTGACGGCCAGGACCTCGTCGTCCTTCAGGCCCGCTACCACTACAGCTGAAGCGCGGGGCCGCACTATCTCCTGCTGAGGCTCGGTGCCGGGGGCGCCAGGTGCCCGATTGAGCTGGCGGCCAGACCCGGTGTGCTGCTGCACGACGGCGGCCCAGCGGGCCTCGGTCCGGGCGATCCTCGCCCACTCGCGCCCTGGCGGGTGCGCCTCTTCGTGAAGAGGGCTCGGCGGCGAAGCTGGCTGTATGTTACCGAAGGCGCACCAGCTAATAGCGAAAAAAGACGTTTATATAGTAAGCTGCCGTTGTGGTCGAAAACCGCGAGTTGGGGAGGGATTGGGGGCGGCAGCCGGATCCGTTCGCGGCGCCCGGGGGCTTGAGGGCGTGGCGTTGGCATGCGGGGGTGAGCGCGCCGGCTGGGGAGCACCGGCTGGTGGTGCGCGATCTGGGCCTGGCGGTCTCACGCACGCGGTTGTGGTGGGTGGGGGCTCACGGGGGGGCGGGGGAGTCGACTTTGGAGGAGCTCTTCTACGGCACCCGCGCGGCAGGCCACGCCTGGCCGGTGGGAGCTCCGCAAGGCTCGGCGAGCGCCGCGGTGGTGGTGGCGCGCACGAGCGCGCGGGGCTTGCAGGCGGTTCAGCACGCGTTGCGCCAGCGCGAGGCTGAGCAACTGGCGGTGGACGTGGTGGGGCTGGTCCTGGTCGCTGATGCGCCGGGGCGCCTTCCGCGGGCACTGAGAGATCTTGTTCGTCATGTCGGTGCGGCAGCGCCGAGGGTGTGGTCGCTGCCGTGGGTGGAGGCGTGGCGGACGGGTGAGCCGCCGACCCCGGAGAACGCTCCGCGGGGGGCGGCGCAGCTGCTCGGCGAGCTGCAGCAGGCCACCTCAACACGTTCGGTCCCCTAGCAGAGAGGTTCGTGATGCTTCACACGCTCAACCTGGCCGTGCTTCAGCTCTACGCGGCGGTGCCCAATCCGGGACAGGGCTCGGCGCCGCCGGGCAGTGCGAAGTTGCTGAGCATCCTGAAGTGGTCGGCGTGGTCGGTGTTCTCGGCGGGCTGGCCGGCTCAGTGCTGGGCGGGGTCGCGGGCGATGTGATCAAGGCCGTCGCCGGGGCGATCGCCGATGCGGTGGGCAAGGCGGTGGCGGCGGTGGGAACGTTGTGGGTGCGGGTCGGCACTCCGAACCTCACCGCGGTTGGTGCGGGCAGGCGTCGGATCCGGTGGCGTTCTTGCAGTCGCATCTGTGGTGGTACATGACCGCCCTGGCCGTGTTCGGCGTTTTGGTCGGCTCAGCGCGGATGGCGTGGGAGCATCGCGCCGAGCCCGGCCGCCAGGTCCTCAAGGACCTCGCGACCTACGTGCTCATCTCGGGGGCGGGGGTGGCCGCGATCGGGCTGGTGGTCAGCGCCGCGGATGACTTCTCAAGCTGGGTGATCGGCCAGTCGCTCAACGGCTCAGACTTCGGTAAGAACATCACTCTGCTGTTGGGGTTGACCGGCGCGAGCGCGGTCAGCGGCAACGTGCTCGGCCCGATCGTGGTGATCGTGCTGGGGCTGGTGGCGCTGCTGGCCTCGCTGCTGCAGATCCTGTTGATGGTCATCCGCGGCGGGATGCTGGTGATCCTCACCGGGATCCTGCCCACGGCGGCGGCGTCGGCGATCGGCGGACTGGAGTCCGGGCGGCAGTGGCTGCGCAAGTCGGTGGCGTGGGTGGTGGCATTCGCGCTGTATAAGCCGGCGGCGGCGATCGTGTATGCGGCGGCGTTTCGCTTGGTCGGCCAGCACGTGTTCGGCGCCGGGGGACTGGTGGCGGTGCTGACGGGCTTGGCGTTGATGATGCTGGCGCTGGTGGCGCTGCCGGCGCTGATGCGCTTCGTGACCCCGATGGTCGCCGCGGTCGCCTCCGGCGCCGCCGGTGGTGGCGTGCTCGCCGCGGGGGCCGCGGCGGCGGCGGCGACGCTGCCCTCGGGGGCGATGCGGATTGCCCGGGGCGGCTCTGACGGCGCCGGGGGCAGCTCGGGGGCGGGCGGACCGGCGGGTGCCGACGGCGCCGCCGGCACCGGCAGCCCGGGCGCCAGCGGCGCCAATGGGCACGGCCTGGCGGGCGCGGGCGGCCAGGACGGAGGACCTGGAGCCTCGCCGCCAGCCTCGGCCGACGGGGCTGGCGGCCAGCCGGGTGCCGGCGCCCGCGCTGGGACCGGTGCGCCCGCCGGGGCTGGTGCGGCCCCCGGGGCTGGTGCGACCGCAGCGGGGGCGGCGGCTGCCGCCGGGGGGGCCGCGGGCGTGGCGCTGGGCTCGGTGCAAAGCGCGGGAGCGGCGGGCCGTAGGGCGCTGGAGTCTCAGAACGGCGATGAGGGGCCGCCCGGCTCGGCTGATGGCGATGAGGGTCCGAGCGGGAGTGGAGGTGCGTGATGGCGGTGGAGGCGACTCGACGATCCCGGACCTACGGCAACTGGCGCCGGCCGCGCTCGGCGGGGTTGGGGCAGCTGGGGCTGCTCGGGACGGTGATCTTGATGGGCGGGCTGATCTTGGTGATCCTCGTCACGGCGCTGGTGGGTCTGCTGCCGGCGCTGGTGCTGCTGGTGCTCCTGGGGTTGTTCTTGGCCACGCTGCTGGTCCGCGATCGCCACGGCAAGACGGGGTTGCAGCTGCTCGGGGTGCGGGTCGGATGGTTTCGCACGCGCCGAGCAGGCGCGCACCTGTATCGCTCGGGGCCGCTGGGGCATGTGCCGTGGGGAACGTTTCAGCTTCCGGGGCTGCTCGCCGCCTCGACGCTCACCGAGGCCCGGGATTCCTATCACCGGCCGTTCGCGCTGCTTCAGGTCCCGGCCACCGGCCACTACACGGTGGTGCTCTCCGCCGAGCCCGATGGGGCGTCACTGGTCGATCAGGAGCAGATCGATCTGTGGGTGGCGCGCTGGGGGGAGCGGCTGGCCTCGGTCGGCGACGAGCCCGGGGTGGTCGCGGCGTCGGTGACCGTGGAGACCGCTCCTGATACCGGCACCCGCCTGCGCAACCAGGTCGGGGGGCAGGTCGACCCGGGCGCCCCCGAACTGGCCCGAGCAGTGCTCGGGAAGATCGTGGAGAGCTACCCGCTGGGCTCGGCGACGGTCAACGCCTGGGTGGCGCTGACCTTCACCGCCCACTCCCGCGCCGGGCGCCGCGATCCCAAGGAGATGGCCCGCGATCTCGCCACCCGCCTGCCGGGGCTGACCCAGCGCTTGCACGGCACCGGCGCGGGGGCGGTCAGGCCCCTCAGCGCCCAGCGGCTGTGTGAGCTGGTGCGCACCGCCTATGAGCCGGCCAGCGCGAAGGTGATCGAGGAGGCCTACGCCCGGGGCCAGGTGCCCGAGCTGCACTGGGGTGATGCCGGCCCGGTCGCGGCGGAGGCGAGCTGGGGGCGCTACCGCCACGACGACGCGATCTCGGTGTCCTGGGCGATGAGCTCGGCGCCGCGGGGAGAGGTGCACTCCTCGGTGCTGCTGAAGCTGCTCTCCCCGCACCGCGACATCGCCCGCAAGCGCGTGAGCCTGCTCTACCGGGTGATGGACTCCGGGGTGGCGGCCAAGCTCGTGGAGGCCGATCTGCGCGACGCCGACTTTCGCGTCGCCTCGGCGCAGCGCCCCAGCGCCCGCGTCCTGTCCGAGCAGCGCGCGGCGAACGCCACCGCCCAGGAGGAGGCGCGGGGTGCGGGGCTGGTGGACTTCGGGATGATCGTCACCGCCACGGTGCTCGACGAGCAGTTGCTGCCCGACGCCGAGGCCGCGGTGGAGAACCTCGCCGCCACCGCCCGGCTGTCGCTGCGCCGCGTGTTCGGCTCCCAGGACAGCGCGTTCGCGGCGGGCTTGCCGCTGGGGCTCGTGCTCCCACGCCATTTGAAGGTGCCCCAGCAGATCCGGAGGACCCTGTAGATGCTGGGCGCCGGCAGGACCTCAGATCCTCGAACGCCACCGCCGGCGCGGACGCCGAAGGCGGCGGCGGTGCCGCGGCCGGGGCCGCGGGGCTGGCCGGGGCGGGGCCGGGGCGGCTCTGTGTATGTGCAGGCGGCGGATGAGTGGCGGGGCACGACGGTGCAGGTGTGCGGGCTGTGGCCGTTCGCCGCCGGGACGGGAACGCCGATGATCGGCACCCCGATCGGGCGCAACCTGATCTCTGGGGCCACGGTGTGCGCGGATCCGATCTCCTGGTTTCAGCGCGGCAGCCTGATCTCCAACCCGAGCTGCTTCATCCTCGGACTCCCCGGCCTCGGGAAGTCGAGCCTGATCGGCCGGATGGGGATGGGGCTGGCCGGGTTCGGGGTGCTGCCGCTCGTCTTGGGGGACCTGAAGCCCGACTACGTGGACCTGATCCACGCGTTGGGAGGACAGGTGATCGAGCTCGGCCGCGGCCGCGGGTACCTGAACATCCTTGATCCGGGGAGGCGACCGCCGCCGCCGCCCGCCTGACCGGCCGGGCGCGCAAGGAGGTGCTGGCCGACGCGCTGGGGCGCCGGCACACGATGGTGGCCACGCTGATCACGATCGTGCGCGCCAGCGCCCCGACCGACCGTGAGGAGGCGATCCTCGACCGGGCGCTCCGCGCGCTCGATGAGCGCCACCAGGGGGTGCCGGTGCTCGAGGACCTGGTGGGGTTGATCTCCGATGCGCCCGAGGAGGTGCGCCAGGTGGCGATGGACCGCGGGTCGCGGGATCGCTACGACGACATCACCGAGAACCTGTAGGTGTCGCTGAAGGGAATGCTGGGTCAGGGGAGGGTCGGGGAGCTGTTCGCCGCCCCGACCACCACGCCGATGCGCCGCGACCGCCCGGTCGCGTTCGACGTCTCCTCGATCGACGACGCGCAGATGGTGCTCCAGGGCGCGGCGCTGATGGCGTGCTGGAGCTTTGGGTTCGGGGCGGTGAACATCGCCAACGCCCTCGCCGACGCGGGCCTTGAGCCCCGCCGGCACTACTTCGTGGTCCTCGATGAGCTTAGAGGACTACACGAAGCGTGGCCGGGAGTGGGCCCGCGCCGTATGGGAGTTCTGGGGCCCGGAGCACGATCGCATCAGAGAGATGCTCGACACGCAGCCCGCGAGGCGATGACACCCCCGACGCGGCGAGAGACGGCGAACGTCCACTTGCTGCTCCTCGTGAGTCGAGAGTTCGATGCGGAAGCGTGCACGTCGCATTTTTCGCAGCGATCGGGGAGCCGCTCGCCCACGAGGACCCTTCCGACTGGTTGCTCGACGTCGAGACACAACGCGGGTACCTCCGCGACGCCGGGTTTACCGATGCGACTGCTCCTGGAACTGGCTGGAGATGGCGCTACTCATCGGGGTCAAGCCGCGGACCGTAGGCCTGTAGGCCTGAGACCTGGACCGAGAGCCATGGAGGGCAAGAGGTGGTAGTTCGTCGGCTCCGGCCCATAGATCAAGATCTGGCCAAGATCGTCGAGCAGATCAACAGCGCGAGCATGGAGATCGACGAGCCGTTCACGCAAGACTGCCTGACCGAGTTCCTTGCAGACGACCGGAACGTCTACCTCACCGTCCACATAGACGGGCAGTTGGCCGGAACGTTGCACGCGATCGGCTACCTCCATCCTGCCGGCCAGCGCTACTGTACGTGGATGAGGTCGACACCGACGAGGCGTTCCGGCGACAAGGCGTCGCGACCGCCATGATGCGAACAGCACGCGAGATCGCCCGGGACATGGGGGCCAGCGCCGTGTGGCTCGGCGCCGACAACGGGAACGATGCCGCCCACGCCCTCTATCGCTCGCTCGGCGCTAAAGAGATAGAACCGGGCGTCATCTACACCAACGAGATCGACCCTGCGCACGGCAACGACAGCGGCGAGTAGACAGCATCCGCACGGACGCCAAGGCTTTTACTTTCACGAACGACGAGGCGCAAGCCCCGCTGCCAGCAGCCGGGACCGGGACCGGAAGCGGAAGCGGGGCGTTCGCGGCTGCAGGGGCGACAGTGCAGGAGTGTTGCCGCGGTCGCGGGAGCCTGTTACGTACGTTTCCCCGTCAACACGACCACCGGCCTTGGACGTGCTGATGCCGGGAACCAAGCACACCGCGTGAGGCTCGCCGCATGATCCGCGACGGATCCGGAGAGCCGCTGGTGCTGCTGCACGGCGTCACCAACAGCGAGCGCGTCTGGACCAACGTCGCGCCCATGCTGACCGAGCATCACGAGGTGATCGCGCCCACGGCGCTTGGTCACCGCGGTGGGCATCCAACCACGACACAGCCAGTCCGCATCGCGCATGTCACCGACGATGTCGAGCGGCTGCTCGACGAGCTCGATCTTGCCACCGTGCATCTCGCGGGCAACTCAATGGGCGGCTGGGTCGCGCTAGAGCTCGCGCGGCGAGGCCGAGCTCGCTCGGTCTGCGCTCTGTCGCCCGCCGGCGCATGGAAGCCCGGGGCGGCGGAGCATTATCTCGGACGCGACATGATCAGGCGAACCGCCCGCGACGTGCGGATCTCACGCCCGGTGCTGCCGACGCTCGCGCGTTCGGCCAGTTTCCGACGGCGGGCGCTTCGCGCCGTCGCCGTCCACGGCGAGCGCATTGACCGGACCGAGCTGCTCGACCTCTGCGATGACATGCTCGGCTGCACTGCGCGCGACGACCTCCTCGCGGCCCCCGAGCAACTGGCCCCGCTGAACCCCCTGCCGTGCCCGATCACGCTCGCGTGGTCCGCGGAGGACCGCGTCTTCCCGCCCGAGGTCAACGGCGCGATCGCCCGAGAGCGCATTCCGGGCGCTCGCTGCATCACTCTCGCCGACGTCGGACAGTGCCGATGATCGACAACCCCGAACTCGTCGCGCGAACCATCCTCGAGACGATCACGGCCACCCTGCGCGCCTAACTCGGATTCCCAAACTCGGGCAGTTGACCGTTGATCGGCGTGGATCTGCCCGGGTTTGTTGAGGTTTTCGCCGACGCGAGCGCTTTGAACAGGTGCTAGTTCGCTGAACTTAAGTATGGTAGTGCTGGAGTGGCGGTCGCTCTGTGGCGGGTCGAGGGACGGGGAGTCTGGAGCGATGAGCCATTGAACGTTGGCTTTTCTGGGTTTCGTG
>JAABUX010010000.1_pt1 | contig 10656 bp, 11 predicted proteins | sample 5561851 | NCBI WGS metagenome assembly JAABUX01 (sample SAMN10711883, study PRJNA513361) | rock metagenome | isolation source: Antarctica rocks | place: Antarctica: Victoria Land, Richard Nunatak red sandstone | collected 2016-01-03 | reverse complement strand
CTTCACCCGCTCGCAAACAGCGCCGTCCACCCGGCTGGGATCATCGGAATGCCCGGCTGGCTTCGCTCGGAACAGATGGCTGGTTTCGATCGGAATCACTGGCTGCAATCGTCGGAATACGCAGGATGGAGGATGGAACCCTGGAGAGGCACCATGGAATGCAAGCTGCCACTGGCCATCGTCCGCGCACTGCGGGAGCCGGCGCCGACAGCCGCCGACTTCCGACCGACGAAGTTCACCCCTGCTGATACCAAGGCTTGGTTCGCCTGGCACTTCCTGCGGTTCGTCTCAACCGACTTCCCAGAGCACCAGTTCACGAAACGCTTCTACAGCCAGGTGATGCATACCTTCTGATTTATAGCCCATTATGATCGTGCGGGTTTCTGGACGGAGTACTTCACCGGCACCGCCGGCAAGATCGAGTTCATCGAGCAGGTGGTACAGCATCCCTGCTACGGCGATCCAGGCCACACCTTCAGCGACGTGGAACGTGAAATCCGCCGGCGGCTGCGCCAGGTGGACCTGCTAGACTTCTACCGCAAGAAGGGCCGCAACGAGCGGGAAGCTGCCGATCGGGCACAGTTCGCCCAGCTGAAAGCCCGCTTCGAGCCAGGCGGGGTGCCGATCCCTAATCCGCTGCCCCTGCCGCCGACGCCGCGCGCAACGGTGCGTGTCGCGGCACGCAGCACGGACCATCCCGCACAGCTCTCCCTCACGATCGGCTGACCCGGGCGGGACACCCCGCGCGCTTCTCACCAAGCAGCAACCACCGCTGGGGAGCCCCAACATCATCGTCGTGCGTCGGGCGGATCGGCCGCGTCCTGCTGCTGCGCGATGCCGAGGGACGGCTCGTCGCCGTGTCGGCCAATGCCCTCCTGGTCGCCGCCGCCACGGACGACGGCGGCACCGTCGCGGTCCTCGCGGGCGGCAAGGCGCTCATGTTCGCCGAGGACGTGCCCACCGTCGTCGGCTGGTTCGCATAAGGCCGGCGCCGGGGCGAGCCCGCGACAGCCGGCAGTGTCTCGGTTCGAATGGCGGGTTCTCGTGGGAAGCGGACTTCGGCACAGATGTCGCTCACGGCCGCCTTGCGCCCATGTCGGACGTTCTGGGCCGTCTGGGGGGTGCTCCGAAGCGGACCTTCACAACCAGGTCGTTTCCTCGCTTCATTTCGGACGACTCAAACGACTGCGAAACTGCCCGAACGGAAATCAATGACCGAACTCGTGCTCAAGCGCTGGGCGGGCACAGGACAACTGCGCAGGCTCAAGCGCGCCGTGGTGAGAAGGGCGCGGCGGGGTCTTCTTTTCGCCCAACCGTCGAAGTCGGCCTGACACGAAGCCTGCGGATGGTGGCTGCGGGGGCCAGTCGTGCGGCGGACCTGCCGTCCGCGGTGCCGGCTTACGGTCAGGGCGCCGGCCGAACCCTGCGTCCGAATCAGCGTACCTCACCGGGAAGTCCGATCGCGAGCCACCTCTGCCCTGAGAGCGTCCCTGCGCGGTTCGTCGATCATATCCGTGTTGTAGAGATGTTCGACCAGCGCTGAGCGGCTGACCCTCATCAAAGCGGCGACCCTCGCCACCTCGCCGCCGTCCGGCGCCGCGGTCGCGAGCGTCAGCCGCAGAGACTCGCGGGGCATCAGGAACATGGCGGCGAAGGCGTTCGCCCGGCGCTCGACCCCAGGCTCCGCCCAGGGGCCGCTGGTGTGCGCGACTCGTCTCGCCCGGCTGCGATCGTAAAGGATGTGGCAGAGCTCATGCGCGAGGGTAAAGCGTTCTCCGCCCTCGGTCTGGTTGTAGGCGCTCGTCATGTTGACGAGGATTGCCGGGCCGTGCCGCGGCCCGGCAACGGCAGCGCCCCGGACGCTGTCTGTGCACAACGCCTTGCGGAGCACCTCGACGCCGAGCTGTCCCAGGACGCCGCCGATGTCCACGGCGCCCGCCGACTGCCGAATGCCGAGCTCCTCTAGAAGGTCCTCGGCGAGGTCGTAACCCTCCGAGTAAGCCCCCGCGAGGGGCGGGCCGACGTCGGGATTTACCAGGCCCGAGAGCGCCGGCTCCTCCTGTCGCCCCAGTCGCCCATCCAAGAAGGCGACAAGCGTGCCGGCGTCAACTGCGTTAATCTGCGGGCTGATGCCACCAAACATCAGGACCGCCTCGTCGAGCGCAGTCACAGCGGGGACGTGGTCCATCCTAAACGACAGGCCGGCGCGCCCGGCAAGGGCAGCGCCCGCCCCGCCGAGAACCGAAGGACGGAGGTAAGCCTCGGCGAGCTGCCGCGAGCCCAGCCCGTCCAGCGCCGAGATCGCCCGCTCCAATCCGCCGCGGGACTCGTGGTCGGTGACGTCGGTCGTAGGCGCGGTGCTGACGGCCCAGGCCAGCGCCTCCCAAAGGGGACTCGCTACATCGGCCACTGAAAGACTCGCCGCGCCGGGACTGATTTGCAGGCGGAAGCCGTTGGGCGCGTAGCTCGGTTGCCGGGCCGTCCACGACACCTCCACGTCATCGCGCAGGCGGCGGACGAAGATGTCGGGATAGAGGGCGCCCGGGTCCGCTGCCCGGAGGGCGTGCCGCGACCGCCAGACCTGCACGTCTCTGTAGGTCGCCTTGTCGATGTCGCTTGCAGCGTAGAACAGGCGCCGCGTCGCCAGGAAGGTCGCGGACGCGGCGCTCGCCGCTGTGTTCTCGCGCCAAGTGAAATACTCCTCGTGGAGCAGGGAAACCCAGTTGCGCGCCAGCCACTCGAACAGCGGTAGCAGATACCAGCTAACTGCGTCGCGCCCGCGGCCGCCGTTTCGGTGGCTGGTCAGGTTGTGACCGCCGACGATGATGCGCACCTCACCCGCCGACCAGCCCCCGTGTGCCGGACGGTCACCCGTCGGGGTAGGGTCCTCGGCCCAGCGGAGGCACAGCTGGAGCCGGTTGGGGTCTCCGAAGCAGACCCAAGTCCTACTCATCACTTTCGAGCGCCCAACTTATGTCACCCTTCTCGAAGATCCAATAACGCCGCGTCTCGCGGCGGGTCACGGCACCCGAGGTCTTGAACGCCTCCAATACGTCGACCGGAACCTCCTCCCATGGGATCGGGAAGCCGTGCCAGGTGCCGTCCTTTGTGTCCTTCGCCTCGAAGGCGACGCCTAGGGCAGTCGCGAACCGCCTGCCGCTGGCATCGACGAGGGCGCCGGCGAACAACTGGTGTGCCCTGGTCTTCTGCCAGGGATGAAGGTGCATGTCCGCCGGCAGCCGTCGGGAGGTGGTAGCGTGCGTCCATTTCGGGCAGATCGTGCCCTTCATGCCATGCGTCGGCCGATTCTTGTGTTTGCTCGAGCCGCGATATGTTGGGTTGGGGACGACGGTCACGGTTACGATTGTGCCGTACTAGCGGGACGCCACGCCAGCCTGCGGTGAACCGCACTCGCAAACGCGCCGATCGACGCCGCGCCATGCCGGCAAACGTCGCCTATTTCAGCCCGTCCCGGGCCAGGAGGCGCCACTGGCTCGGAAAACGTGACGACGGCGCCCCCCCTGTCACAGCTAGGCATTTCGCCTGCATCCTCCGCGCTATGCCGCTGGCTGTTGCCATAACCGTGGGCTTCCCACTAGCTTGCTTCAATGGAAAGAGCTGAGATCAGCTTCAGTGGTGCGACGGCGGCGGACGCGACGCGCCTGGCGGAGGACCTCGCAAATTTCGTCAACTCCCACGTAGAGGGCGCGAAGGCCGAGGTTGCTGGAGGGTCGGCTGACACGATGGACCTCGGGGGCGCCGTTGCGCTCCTGCTCGGGGCGCCCGCCTTCGTGGCCCTCGCGCGCGGCCTCGCCGACTGGATCCGGCGACAGGGCGATCCGGATCTCGTCATCAAGATCGGGAAGTGCTCGGTGACCATCAGGGGCGGGCTCGACCCAGCGGCCAAGAAGGAAATCATCCTTGCGGCCCTGGAAAAGGGCGCTGCCTGAACATCGGTTGCGGCGCAGTTCAGTGACCACCCTCCTGGTCTCGGTGGGTGGGGCTGGCTACCCCAACGCTCCAACGCTTCGGCATCCCTCCTTCGCGCGAAGCAGCCGCGCCTTGGCGGCATTTCTGACTACCGGCGGAGCGGCGCTCATCATGCCCTCCGGCCACCTCGACCTCTTCGACGACCGGCGTGCCTGGTCGGAGCAGCTGATGGCCATCCGGGAATGGCTTCGCGCCATGATCCAGGCCGGCGCGGGGGTGGAGAGTCGCCCCGAGGTTGAGAATGTGATTGTCCACTACGTCGGGCATGGTATGTTCAAACCCAACAGCGAGGAGCACTACCTCTCGATCAACGCGACCGACGCCGAGGAGCGCTCGATGACGAGCGCCTCGCTCGGCGAACTCAATGCGATCCTTATGAGGAACGCGCCGAGTCAGCGCCGCTTCTACCTAATCGACGCATGCTTCGCAGCCGCCTCCATCCGCGACCTAATGGCGGGCGCGGATGACTCGATGGAGGTTAAGGTCGGGGGCATCCTGGGGGCGTGGCCGGAGAGGGAATGGGGACGGAGCGGCGTCGCCGCGCTGTGCTCGGCGAATAAGACAAGCACAGCGAGCGCCCGTGGCGGGCGGGGGCTGACGCAGTTCACTGACGGCCTACTCTGCGTATTTGAGGCTGGGGACAGTGCTATCGGCGGCGGCCTCTCGCTCCGCCGGACGCACCACCTCCTGGGGCGCCAACTGGCGCAGCGGTATGGCGATTACGCTGTGCATCCGGTGCTCGTGGCGCCTGAGGACGCCGACGGCGGGATCGCCGGCGCCCCCGTCTTCCCGAACGTGGCGGGGCGCGCGCCCGAGCCGGGTTGGCTCGCGGAGTTCCTGGAGGCGGTCGCGCCGGACGAGGTGGACTCGCCGCCCTCGGCGGAGGCGGGACGTCCGGACGAGGCCGGGCCCTGCCGCGTTGCGCACGCGGTTTCGGCGCCGCCCGACCCAGCCGCTCCGGCCTCGGTTTCGCAAAGCCGCGCAGGAGATGGTATGGTTCCGGAGCACAGGAGCCGAGAGCCGGCCGATTGGGGACTGGCGGCCGGCGACGCGGCAGCATCGGAGGCGCAGGCCTTGAGTCCGGAACAGCGCTTCCGCCAGGCGGCCTACCGGTTCTTCCGCTTACCGCACTCAAAGAAGGACGAGATCGCGAGCGCTCTCGACCCGGCGGACCGAGCTGCCGCTGCGAAAACCGACCTTGACCGCTACAAGGCGGCGCTGGCCAAGGCGCGCGAGGCAGGGGCGATCGAGAGACTCGAAGGGATGATCGTGAGGGCTGAAGGCAAATGACGGAGGCGATCAGAAGGCTGGGGATCAGCTACGGCAAGCTGGGGCTGTCGACCGACCCGGGGCTCATCGGCAGGCGCGCCGAGGGCGTGAAGGCGGCCGCCAAAGACCTGAAGGAGGATGGGCTGGCGTCGCTGGTCCAGGCCGCCTTCGACGTCGGGTCGGGTGAGGCGCGCTTTGGCTTCCTCTCGCATTTTGAGGACGACCCGACTTTCGGGGTGCGACCTGGCGACCGCGAGGCGGTCCTGCTCGCCGGCGCGGTCGCCGAGCACGCGATGGAGGGCGGGTCCGGGGCCGGCCCCACCCTCGCCCTTGGCGTCGTGGCATGCGCATGCGGCGGACTTCGCGAGCCGCCGCTCAACGACGAGTTGGTCGAGATCAGCCGGCGCTGTCTATCGCATTTCCAGGGGCAAGCCGCGCTGCAGCCCGTCGCCCGGACCTATTCCAAGCAGCCCCAGACCCTCACCGACGCGATCGCGGCGGTGCCGGCGGTTAACATGCAGAATGTAGCGCAATTCGCGGCGGGAGCGAGGGCCGCGCTGCAGGCGGCTGGCGACTACGCCGAGTCCGTCGCGGTGGCCGCTGCGAGGAGCGACCAGCAGCTGTTGGACTACGTCCGGAGCCTTGAGCAGGAGATGCGTGTCCACTGGTGGGTGACGGGCGGCTGGAGCGAGGACTGCAAGAAGCCGTTCCGGCAGTTGCCGCTCGCGCTGGCCGCGATTTGCGCCGGCAAGGAGCTGGCCGGCAAGCATGCGGGCACCGTTGGCCTCTTCGCGGCGCCCGCACTCATCGACCTTGTGCTGGAGCGCGGGCGGACTGACACGTCCGGCAACGTGACGTTCCAAGACTCCGCCGACGTCGCGGACCGGCCCTGGCGTAAGGCACAATTCGCCGGAGCCGCTGCGGGACAGCTCGCCGCACTCATCCCGCTGACAGCTGCCCTCGGGCTCTCCGCCGCCAGCGACGACGCAGACGACTGGAAGCCCCGCTTCGAACGGCTCACAGGCCTGAAGCCAGACGCGGCGCTTCCAGCCACCGAGCTCGGGGTCCAGCTCTACCGCGAGCGGCTCCTCGCGCGCGCGCTTGGTTGATGGCGGCCGATCCGGCGACCCTCGGCTGCCGGTTGCCGGGCTGCAGCGGGCCGCGCTCTGGCGTCTGCATAAACTCACTTCCTTTCGAGGAATGCCCCGACGTCGTCCCGTTCGAGGGCGGGGACGAGGCCCAGGAACGGCCGGCAGACCTGAACGAGCAGGCGGTTGCGCTGCCGGGCGGTCGGAACCTGGACGCGGCTTCCTGCGACGCCTTATTGAGGGAGCGAGGGGGCACTGTTGTCGGCCTCGTCGCCAGCCCGGACGCTGGCAAAACCACCCTGGTCGCGACGATATACGAAATGCTGCACCGCCGGCGGATGGCAGCCTTCGGTTTCGCTGGCTCCGAGACTCTTCGGGGATACGAGGAACGCTGCTACCTAGCCCGGCTGTCCTCGAACGCGGCGAGGCCGGATACGCAACGCACCCCTAGAGGCCTCGGCGTGACCTTCACGCACCTGCGTGTGGCCGCCCCGGGTGGTCTGCGGGACGTCATGTTCTCCGACCGGTCGGGAGAGCATTTCGAGGACGCCCTCGCGCGCCCCGCCGAAATAGGCGGGTTCCCCGAGCTCCGCCGCGCCAACATGGTAGCCCTACTGGTGGACCTGGCGCGGCTGGTCCGCGACACGCACGTGACCGTCTCACACGCTCGGCGCCTGTTCATGGCCATGGACCAGGGCGGGCTGCTTGACGGCAAAAAGGTCCTCCTGGTCGGCACGAAGGCCGACCTCGCCATACCGAATCCGAGGAGCATGAAGGCACAGAGGGAACTGGCGGCCGTGGGGGACGAGCTGGACCGCCGGGCTGCCGGCCGCTTCGCGACGGGCCGGCACGTCATCGCTTGCCATGCGCGCCGGGGCTCGACCGTAATCGGCGACGGCGTCGAACCCCTATTGGCGGAACTCCTGGCCAGGCCCCCAATGCGACCCAGGCGACCGGATGACTCATGGCCGGGCGAGCGCAGCGAGCTGGACAATCTCATGCGGGGTTACCGGAGCACGCGGCCATGAAGCGGCAGCTTATCGTCGGGATGCCGGAGTCGGGCAAGAGCACCTTCATCGCCGCCTTGCGCCATCTTCTCCTCTCTGGCGCGGTGAGCACGGAACTCGAGCTGACGGGCCTCTCCGACGAGGAGAGACACCTGAACAGCCTCGAGCGGGACTGGCTGGAATGCAAGGAAGTGCAGCGGACTAAACCGTCGACTGAGGGTTGGGTGCAGTTCCGCGTGCGCGACCGAGCGACGGGGGCCGAGGCGTTGCTCTCGGTTCCTGACCTCCGCGGGGAGGCCTTCGAGCTGCCGGCCTGCTCGGGCCGTTGCCAGCGGGAGCTCCACGATGCCGTCGCCTGCTCCGACGGCATCGCGCTCTTCACAAACGCGGAGCGCGAGGACGACGGCCTCATGATCTCCGACCTGGGCGATCTCCTGCCCGATGACGAGGGGGACGGCGGCGGACCCAACGCATTCGACCCGTTCGGCATGCCCGAGGAGGTCAAGATCGTCGAGTTCCTCCAGATGGCGAACCGCCGCCCGCTCCGGCCCAGGCGCCGCCGCCTCGCCATGCTCGTCTCCGCGTGGGACGTCGTCCCGGACGGCACCGGGCCGGACGCGTGGCTAGCAGAGAAGAGGCCCATGCTCGCGCAGTTCCTCGAGCACACGGCAGAGCTTTGGGAAGCCCGAACCTACGGCGTGAGCGCACAGGGTGGGCGGCTACCGCGCGACAAGGGGCGCCTCACCAAAATCAGGAGGCCGGCTGAGCGTATCAGGCTGGTCGGGCACGGCGCACCCAGGCATGACCTGACCTCCCCCCTGCGCTGGCTCGGGGGCGCGTGAGCATCCCGGCGCCGCAGTCCGTCCGCGTCGACCAGATGCTCCACGGCTACGACCGCGGGCACAAAGAGCTCGCCTCGTCTCTCCGCCTCGACGAGGCGTCGCGGGCCACGATGCTCGTCTACAGCGACGTCCTCGCGGACCTGGGCGACGGCCCGTGCGCCTCTTACTTGACCTGCTATCCTCTAAGCTCTGCGTCGCGGCACGTCCTTGCGCGGACATGGCCGGCCGGCGCTGGGTTCCGGCCGGGAAGCGTCTGGACCCATTCCCTCGTGCTCGACTACCAGGCGCTGGCGCTGCTCCCGGACTTGGTCGCGCTCGAGCCCCTGCTGATGGGCCCCGGAGACTTCCGCCGGGGCAGGCCGGTCAAGTCCATCCTCCTCCCGGCCGGCCTGACCTCGGAGTCCCCCCTCGAGCTCGCGCCGAACGCCGCTGCTGCGGTCAACGTGCTGTATGGCCGGCATGGGGGCGGCACCGCGGTTCCAGCCCTGGGCGGCCGCGAAAACGACCTCCTCTCGCTCGCCCTCTGGCGGCAGATGTGGCCAAGCCTGCGGCGGGAGTTCACCTTCACCACCGGCGTTGGGGCCGGACGTCCCTCGGGTGGCGCGGAGTGGATGCTGCGCTTCGCGAATGCTGCCGCCAACTCGGCGGCGGGGGGCCTCGACGCCGGCACGCGGGCATTGCTGGACGATCTGCCGGCCCCGGGCCGGACCCCGCTCCGCCAGTTTCTGGGCCGGTACGCTGTGGAATCCCCCGACCCGCGCCGGATCGCCGCGCCGCTGGCAGAGCTGTGGTCGATGCCGGCGGTCGGGTTTGAGGAACGGCTCCGCGCCGCTCGATCCCTGACCGTAGACGTCCCTCTCCCCAGGCTCACCCGCGACCTGGTTTCTGCGGAGCTCGACGCGGCGCCTGGCCCGGCCGCCCTCTTCGCAGTGGTCCGGGAATTCGGCGACCAGCCGCTCGACGTCGAGCCCTCCCACGTAGTCCGGCTGGGGGACGCCATGGACGCAGGCTCGCTGCGCCAGCTGCTCTCCTCGGCCTCCGCCGCGTCGTCCGGCCGCCTTGGGAACCGCGTGTTCGAGGCAGCCGTGCGGGGCTGCGACCTCGACCGGCTCGCGGGCGCCTCGCAGGCCGGCTACGCCGCCGCGATGCTCCTGCTCCGCCCGGAACTGCTGGACGTGGCCGAGTTCTGGCCCGGCGACGACGGCGCGCGCGCGGCACTGATCGGCGAGCACGCGGGCCGCATCGGCATCGAGAAAGGGTGGGCGCTGTTCGGAGACGGAGTCGGGCCCCTCACGGCGCAGGCTCTTCTGGACGGAGACCCGGATCCGCCGGCGGTGGCCCTACTGCGCCTGCTCTCGCAGGGAAGCCCGCAAGTCGCCCAGCTCGCAGCGATGCGCACCATGGCGACGCCAAGCTCCGCGGAGGCCGTCCTGGAATCTGGCGACTGCGACCGTGCGGCGCTCGGCCGCCTGGCTGACGCACTGGTCGCCTCTGCTGGGCCGCCGCCGAACCCGTCGGCGTGGTGCGCGGCCGTCCGTCGGGTCAGAAGCGACGCGGCCGGGCCGACCGTGCTAGCCGCCGGCTACGTCGCCAGCCTGGCGTTGGGCGGCGACGAGGGGCTCCGCTCGGCCAGGCAAGTCTACGACCGGCTGCAGCGGTTGGTGCGGCGTTACGAGCTTTCGCGGGAGACGGGGCGGTATCTCGAGGCTGCGCTGCCACGCGGTGACCGGGGATGGAGCCTGGCCGAGAGCCTGACGAACTCGGCGTTGAGCCGGTGGCGCCCGGGAAAGGCGTCTGCGGGCGCTCTCGTCCTGAGCACCGAGCACAATCACTTTCGCGGTCTCGTGGATGGCGCGTTCGACCGGTTTGGACGGCCGGCGTTGCGCGAGGCCTTGCTCGACGCCGAGTTGCCGGATTGCGTCCGGGCTTACGCGGAGCGAAGGCTGGAGGCTAAGCCCGGCAAGTCCTGGTGGTTCTAACGCCGACGAGCCCGGCCAAGAGCCCCAATCGCCCGACACCCGCCCCGGGCGGCCACCTGCAATCGCTGTCCAAAGTTCCACCTTTGCGACAGCCGCGTGTAGGAATGGGAGGTCGAGCGCGATGGCCAGGAAGTCGTCGTCTCGATGCACTGCTTTGATGAAGGCGTAGACTAACAGCGGTGGCTCTTATTGGGTTCCGGGGTGGTGAGGCCGGTACGGGGGAACGGGGCTGGGGATCGCTGGTGCTTGAGCAAGAGCGGGAGTAGGTGGCCTGCTCGCGCGAGGAGCTTTCGTTATGGCCGCATCCGACCTGATTAACCTTTCGGGCCTGATTGACGATGCCAAGTGCTTCGCGCTGGTGCGCCAGCACCGCTGGCCGGAGGGTGCGCGCTGCCCCGTGTGCGGCAGCGCCGCCGTCATCCGAGACGGTCACGATGACACGCAGCCCTATCGCCAGCGCTACAGGTGCAAAGCGTGTTCA
>JAABUX010009999.1_pt1 | contig 10657 bp, 3 predicted proteins | sample 5561851 | NCBI WGS metagenome assembly JAABUX01 (sample SAMN10711883, study PRJNA513361) | rock metagenome | isolation source: Antarctica rocks | place: Antarctica: Victoria Land, Richard Nunatak red sandstone | collected 2016-01-03 | reverse complement strand
TTTCACTTTTTTTTTGGTGTCGTAATAGAGGAGAGGACCTTTCTTTTCTCCTCTATCCTTTTTATTTCGGTTTTGCCTTGTATCCAGTGAACGCTTTTTCTCATCTTTCCTTTCACTTACACCTTTTTAATTATTAGGTTTATCTAGACCCTGTAATCTAGTATTGCGATTGCAGTTATTTTTATTACATATAAACAAATGATACTTACTCTTATTAACAATTTTAAAATATTTATTAATATATTCACTTCTAGATTTACTAATCTTAAGAATTTATTCACTCTTAGAAGTTTATTTATTTTAATTATTACTTTGCTTATTTCTTTCTCGGTTAGATGGCTTCTCGTCCTTTACTTTAACTATGATCTTTATGTATTTAAAGACTTTTGCATTACGGGTTTATTAGTTTCTTTTATTCTAAGTGTTCAGAACTACTTTTCAGAATTTGAATTTTTTAAACCTCTTTTATGTGATGGTCCTGACATAGGAAGGGCTAAAAGATCTGGTAATGGTGCTACGGGTCCATCTTCAGGTAATACTTATTCACGGACTGTTTATAATCCTAATGACAACAGATCTTCTGGTAATACTTATTTACGGGCTGTTGCTTATAATCCTAACGACAACAGATCTGCTGTTGCTTCTAGGTATTCAGGTGTTTCTTCTACCTCTAATCCCTCTAACGTTTCTAGAGCTACCACAACTTACTCAGTACCCATAATGTATGCTCCTTCTATTACTAGGGATTCTATATCTTACAGTAGACCTACATCAGATTTACATAGAATTTCAGGTGTTGTACAAAGACCTACTAATGATATGGTATCTACTGTATTACCTTCAAGACCTAGACATATACCTAGTATAATACCTTCTCCACAGCCTAGTGGGAATCTTTCTTTATTTCCAGATTCAACATCAATTGCTACTCAATATATTGCACCAACCAGCTCAGGTTATAATCCTCCTAGGATTACAAAACCTACCAATTTAACATCACCTAGTACAATTACAACTCAATATACTACACCATCCAGGTCACCATATAATCCCCCAAGTATTACAAAACCTTCTAATTTAACAACACCTGATACAATGTCACCATTATTCCCTGCATCTATACATAGTCATAATGTAGGAAATACAGTAAGCAGTTCACCTAATGTTAATCTAAATACAAGAGATGGGTTTAAATGTGATAGTGTTGTTAACAAACATATATCTAGTGAGAATGCATCAACTATAAATACAACAAAAGAATTTAGTAATCGAAGACATAAAATTATAGAAGCTGTTACTACAGAAATAAACGAACTAAATAGAGGTTATTCAAGTAAAGAAGTAGTAATAGCTAGAAAAGGTTTGTTTGGCAAAATAAGATTAGGTTTTGAATCTTTTGGTTCAGACATAAAATCTATATATGTAAAATATGATGGTATTACTAGACGTAAGCTTTTATGAACACTTTGAGAAGGAGGAACTGAAAAGTATAATTCATATGAAGAGTTTAAAAATTCTTGAGATCCAAACACAAAGGTATGGAAAAAGATAAGAACAGAAATAAAAATGTCATTAAAACAAGAAGTCGAGAATTTTTTAGACCATATGAGACCTTTTGATGGTGTTTTGGATTCTTCTAATAGAACTAAATATATGAATCATCGAAATACAACAAACAAAAATATAGGATTATCCAATTCTAATGATAGAAATAAGATAATTAATACTAGTAAAGGTTTGCAAAATGTTCATCACATGAAGGTTCGTCAAGAGAGCAGCAATACTGTTACAAATAATTTCTCTTCTGCTAACAATAATGTTAAAGCTCACTTAAATGACAATGGTAAAAAAATTCATACAAGTGAAAGACATTATACAAGTGAAAGACAACATAGACATCACAGAAGTCATAGAGGTGATAGAATTACTAGAACTTCTAGAAGATAAGCACAAGCACAAGTAAAAGATATAAATTCTTTATATAGGTTTATCTAGTTCCTTTAATCTAGTATTTTGTTCACAGTACCTAACAAAAAAATAACAATAAATATGTATTATAATAACTCGCCTAACGTACTTTTTAAAGATAAATATATAATTAGCGAGAAATTGCATTATGCTTTAGAACTTTCAACCTTAAATCCAGATATAGAACCTTCACATTCAGATCCGGGTATAGAACTTTCAGTCTCAAATCCAGATATTGTAAATTCAAACAACAAAAAAAATAAAGAGCAAAAAGGTATTTATTTAGTAATGTTTAGGGTTCTTAACTTAAAAACCAAGGTATTGGTTTATAATTATGTGTATTACCCAAACTTTTTCTTAGAAACTTTAGTAGTATACTTATCTAGTAGATGCAGCACAAGACCTAGTATAGTAATGAGAGAGTGAGGTGAATATACGTGTATACTGGATCATAATATGGCTGGTCTGACAGCTGAATTAGGTAAACTAGATTTAAATAGGTATAACCGCCAGCTAAATGAAATTTTATCCGTTCTAGGTGATAACCCCTTTTGAGCTACAAATTGGGAATCAATATTTAGAATAATTAATAAGCTAACATATTTAGCTGATTATAATTTAATGTTTAAATTAATAGATTTAGCCAATAACAAAGATTATAAAGGCTTTGCAAAAGAGATTTTAAATCCTATTAAGAATTATGACAAACTCTTTAATTCTTTAAAGGATCTTGAAGTTGAAAAGCCTTTTAATATAATTAATGGTTGTGTTTTTGTTGTTAATGATCTTAATCTATTTATCAACAATTTAACTGATAAAGGTCTTTTAGTTAATTGTGGTCCGCAAGCTCAAAGGGGACAAGTTAATTCTATAACTAATTTTTTAACTTGTATCGATCAGGATTTTAGAAGGGTTTTGTATAATCATAATAATTATCATGTTAGAGTGGGAAATATAGATAAAAACTATATATTAACTCGTGATAAATTTTCATTTAAAAATATACATATTAATATAGGACGTGTGCACTACTATTCAACTAGTGTAAAGCCTGTTAATAGAGATAGAACCTCTAGTATAAATACAGTAAAACAAGATAAAGAATTTTTAACTTTGTCAATTTTTAAACATTTGAGAATCTTTTTAGATAATAATCCATTAAATGTAAATACACAAAAAAAGATAGAATCCTTTATATTATCTCAATATAAATGATGAGAATCAATTAAACCTTCATATTCTGTTTTAGATATTAATATGGATCTTTTTACATCTAAATTTAACAATTTTTTTCTCGAAAAAAGGGAAGTTATTTATTCATATCTTGATAAGGTTAAACAAAATAATAAAACGATATATAAACTTAAATCTAAAGACATATTATCTTCTAAAAATAACATGTTTTACCTTAATAAAATAATCAATAAACTAGAAAATGAAAAAATATTAGACCTTATATTATATAATTTTTTTAAGTTAGTTACATATAATAATAGTGATTATGAAAATATTAACGAATTAAATTGTGCCATAGATTTTGGAAAAAATATATGTAGAGAGTATCTAGTAATACTATATAAACAGTCTCTAATATCTGATAAAAATATACAATTCTCAGTGTGGAAAACTCAAAATGAAGGCATAGTACAACCTTTTGAAGATAATACTGTATTATTTGATTTTATAGGTACGCGTATATTTGTAGAATTGTTAATCCAAGCAGATTTAGTGTATGAAAAAATTATTATAAATAAAGAGGAAAAAAATAAACAATTTAAGATTTTATGTTTAAGTAAGGAAGTTTTACAAATTATTGAGAATAATAAAATTTATGTAGTACCTCTTAAATTACCTATGATAGTAGAACCCAAACCGTACACATCTAAACAATTAGGTGGTTACTTATTAAATGATGTTGAAAAGACTGAAAATTTATTAATAAATAAAGCTAACTATAAGCAAAATTCTGAGATAATAAAAGGCAATATTATTTATGATATGGTCAACAATATAAATAAAACTTGTTATAAAATAAATAAAGAAGTTTTAGATTTTATTCATGAATATGGTGTTGAATATGGTTTAATAGAAGATGTTAATCAAAAACATCCACTAGAAAACATTAAAAGAAATAACAGACAAGATAAAATATATAGAGCATATAAAAGTAAAATAATACTAGAACAAAATATTTTAGGTGTTGCTGACACTTTTGCAAATATGTCTATATATTTTCCTGTTAGATTAGACCAAAGAGGGAGAATATACTGTGAACCTCTCTATTTTAATTACCAATCTAGTGAATTAGCTAAATCATTAATTTCTTTTACTTTTCCTGGGATTATTAACAGAAAAGATTATAACGCTATAGAATATTTAAAAGCATATGGAGCTAATTGCTATGGCCATGGTATAGATAAAAAATCTTATACAAAAAAAATTGAATGGGTGGATAATAACATAGCAGATATTCTAGATTATAAAAATGCTAAATTATTAACTAAAGCTAAAGACAAATGTTTATTTTTATCTTTTTGTATGGAATATACTCGTTTTACTGAATTCCTAGAACAAGATAGTATAGAGTTCCAAACTTATTTACCTATACAATTAGATGCTACCTGTAATGGCTTTCAACATTTAGCTTTATTATCTACAGAAACTAAGATCTTTAAAGAATTAAATATATCTAAAACATCCAAAAAGGATGACCCTAAAGATTTTTATTGTTATATGAAAAACTCACTAAATTTTATATTTAAAGAAAATTCTCACAATGAAAAGTTAAGTGATCTTGATAGAGAAAGTTATAACAGATTAAGTGCATTTCCATGGGATAGAAAAAATATAAAACAAGCTATAATGACATTACCATATAATGCTTCACTAAGATCAATTATTAAATACATTAAAGATACACTTAACATATGTGAGCTTAATGAGGAAGAATACGAAATTTACAAAGAAAATGAAAAAATTAGGAAAGAAAATGAACGTATAAGGAAAGAAAAATTAAGCAAAGATAAACGTATAAAAAAAATCACACCCATTACACGTTGATTCGGATTGATTGACCAAGCTACACCTAAACGTATGATAAACAATAGAGATATTGATTTATTAGGTAAGGCTATTAATGATATCATTGATAAGGACTTTCCAAAAATAACTAAACTTAGTGACTATTTAATTAATGTAGCTGGTATTTGTAATAGTTTAGGTATTCCTATAAGTTGAGCTTTACCTCATGGACTACATATAAATCAAAGTTACCTGCTTACAAAAACAGCCACTATAAAGCCATTTACTTTTCTAAAATCATCATTCAAACTTAAAGTAGCTGTTAATACTAAATTTGATCTATCTAAACAAAAAATTGCTTTAATGCCTAATTTAATACATTCCTTAGATGCTACTTCATTATCACTACTATATGATAGATTTTATGATTCACATAAGCCAATAGTTAACTTTTATGCTATACATGACTGTTTTACAACTACTTGTGACAAAGTCGATAGTTTAATTGATTTACTTAAAACAGTTTATTTAAGTTTATATACAGAAGATAATTATCTTCGTAAATTTGATAAAGGAATTATAGATTCAATTAAATATCATTATGGCAACGATTGTGTATACAATAGTGATAATAGAACTTTTACTATTGGAAAAAAGGATTATAGACTATATGATATTGAAGAAGTTTTAGGTAAAAATTTACCGACAAATTTAACTTCAGATCTCATAAAAGGAAGCCAATATTTAGTTATATAAACAAGAAAAAGTAAAAAAAAACCCTGTGCGTTTAACGACAGAGATAAAAAAATTTTTTTCCACTCCAACATTAAAGAATGTTTGAGTGTTTTTTTTTTATTAGATTTAAAATACGAAAGATGTTAATAGTTATTCATCAGATAGTAACATCAGACGATAACAGCGTGGATAATTTTCATCAAATATTATATAGTATATACTATTTATATAGGTAAAACCAGTCAAATAACTCATTATTTGACTGTTTACGGTGTTTAAATAGTTAAAATTTAAAAGAAACACCCTAATATGACTAGATTAATAAATATTTTTTCTACCTATTTTATTTAATTCCATATCTATATCTTTTATAATAGAATCAATTAATTTTTCTCTATTTAATCGATCTATTTTAGATTTAATTAATTGAATTTCTAATACAGAGATTTTATCCTTTAAACTCTCTATCTCACTATTGGCGGATTCATAGTTTAAATCTAAGAGTTCTTTTATTATAACACATCCTTCTTGATATCTCTCAGGTATTAAGGATTCAACCCATAAATCGTTGGGATTAGTATCTATATGGTTAAATAAAATTTTATTATTATTATAAACAACAATTTGATCTTTTATATTTATATCTTTATTACAAAATAATTTGACAAAAGAGTTAAATTCCTGTTTAAATATGGATTGTGTATTCTCATTAATATTATCTGTAGTAACATTAGTTATATCTGTATTATCGTTAATAGTGAAAGTTTCATCCATTTCAGATAGACTATATGAAATTATGACAAGAAAAGCTATTAAAAACCCTATAGATATTGATATTATAGTGTTCAGAATTCTATCAAACACTTGTTTTACTCTAGATTTATTATAAAATGTTTGATATTTATTATATTTGTTACATACAGGTTTAGTATCTATTCATAAATTGTTAGGATTAAAGATTTTAGTATTTTTAGTATAGTTGTAAGAGTTATTTTGTGAGCTACGCATACCTAAAAAAGTAAGAAGAGAACGGGAACCTCTCAATCGCAGGGTCCCGAAATTAATTTTAGGTAATAAAACCAAATCTAAGTTAGGAGCTTTGTACACCACTAAACTTTTCTCCTTAGATATCTGAAAATTATTTGAACCTAATATTTTACCTTTATCTTTATTTAATACATGAAATCCCTTATTGGAAATATTTATAACTAAAGACTTTGTATCTATTCATAAATTCTTCTTATTAAATATTTTAGTTCTTTTAGTATAGCTATCAGCATTAAGAGTAATAGGTTTATTCTCAATCAGCACACTACCCTCATAATAATTTGTCGTAGAGTATGTTTTTTCACCTGTTTCAACATTATTACCTTTATACAATTCAATATAGTCCTTTTCTTCTAGCGTTAAACTCATTAGACCTTTAGCTTTTTTAATCTCTTTATCCTTACCTGTATCTTTATCTTTATCCTTAATTAAGCAATATGTCTTAGCACTTATAAAATAACCTCTAACTACTTTATGTTCCAATTTTAACTTACCCAATACCTTAGGGTCTACCATATTAGGTAACTCCTCAATATCAGTTACAATACTATCGGTGTCTGAGTAATAAATATTACCACCCATCTTTAATATTTGATTTTTAATTTTTGTTATATGTATTCTACCATATGCAGTAGTAGCTGCTGCTATTGGTATTGAAACACCTTCAAATGTACTACTTATGTTAGATTCTTTGAGAGCTTGAAGAGCTTTTAAAAAATCAATACTAAAACTAGCACATACAGACTCATCTATCTCTGGAATATATGTAACTAAAGTTCTGTAATCCGTAATTATTTTTTTTGAAGTTATCTTTCTAGTTAGAGATATTTCATGGAAAGTTTTATTATCTACTATTTCAGTAACAGGTTTACTAATATCCATCCCAAACCTACCTATTAAATTATTTAATAAACTTTTAGCTAAATTCTTTTGTGTAATATTCTTAGGGTTAGACTTCATCTTATATAGATTTTCTACATATTTAGTAAATACATTACTAACTCTGTTAAATTTATAGCCTCATTTAATATTTATAACATAACCATTTTCAACTGCATATTTTAATTCTTCACTGAAATACATACCTGATCATCTACCGCTTGGGAAGATAATACCTGTTTTAGTTCTAACTGGTAGAATACCTAAATAATTATATTCAGGTGCTTCTATATCACAATAAAAGAACCCAAATAGTTCATCTAAATTAGCTTTTTTATTTAAGTATTCTTGTTTATGACACTCTAAACCTACCATATCCGATAAAGAAACATATGGATATAAAGAATTTACATCATAATAATATAAATTTTCACCATATGGTTTATAAACCTCCGTCATACCCCCGTAGTAGCCTAGTTTTATATCTCTATATATTGCTTTTTTATTAATAAGGGGTATTGGTTTATCTACACTTAAATAATCTTTACTAAATATCTCAAAAGCCATTTTTGATACTGTTAGGCAATTAGTCATTTTTATATTGAAATCTAAAAACAGAGATCTATTTACTTTTTTTAATACTTGATAAAGACCTATCAAATCTTTTGATAAATAAGATAACGATTCTTCTTTAAAATCCCAGACATCTTTTTTTAAAGTGTTATACACTTTTTGAGTAATTGAATAACCGTAATATTTTATATTAGGTGTTTCACCTATATAAGACAAATTGTTTTCAGTAGCAAAACCATAGGGAAAAGATCCCTTACTCTCTTCTACCTCATATTTTTCACATAGATCAGATAATTTTTCTGTTAAAATACGGTAACTGTCCAATATACTAACTGAGTGTATAACATTATCTAGTTTACGCTTAATAGTCAATTTTAAGATTATATCATCTCTACATACAGTTTTTAATATATAAGGGTTTTTACTTTTAGGTGTATTGACTTCTATTGTATATGGATTATCAAGTATTTGTTTGTTAAATTCTAATATAGTTTTTATAATGAAAACACTATCAAACTTACCAAAATTATGCGCATAAAATGTTATACCACTATACTTAGCTCTAAGCATTTCATCTATACACTTAAGAACTATTTCCTCACTATTTAATGTTTTATTATCAATATAGTATAAAACAGGTTCTGGGTTTAAATTAGTAAAAAAACCTATGCTATATACTTTAGCTAATTTAAGACCCTTACTATACACAGTATAAGTTTCAAGATCTATAACCCCAATTCTAATATCTTCAATAATAGCATTAGTATCAACAATAGATCTTTTCTTTATAGCCGTTAAGTCAATTATTTTTTCGATAAAAATAATCTTTTTATCCTTAATTAAAAAAGTGTAATTACCATATTTCCTTTTTAAAACATTATTACCTATATTAATATCTTCTACACCTCCTAAAAAAACACCTGATATAGAATAGGCTTTTTTTATATAATGATTAGCGTTAATTATATCTATAACTAATATAATATCACCCCCACTCACACTCCTTTGAAAAAATAATTGTTTACTATGAAAAGTTGATTTTACTTTATCAGGTAAAAGGGTATTATTTTTATTAAAAAATTCAATAAAATCTAGAGAAACACCAGTCTGAACATTATTTGTTAATGTAAACACATTTTTAACTATACTATCTAATATTATTGCTTTTAATGGTTTACCAAAATCAGTTAAGTCAAAGCTTAAAGGAAAGTTTGGTGATATTCTTCTAAGTTTAGTATATTCATTCTTAGATATTATATTCTTAAGGCCGTGTATCTTTAGTTTTTCTAGTTCACCATAAAAAACCTCCCTGTATTGTATTTGAATTAAAAGCACATCCGGTTCACTTATACCATAACTATCTAGTGCAATATCTAGTCTATTAGATATTACATCCTTAAAATTATTAAAACTAAAATCATCTGTATATTCATTATAACTAAATGAAAATTGTTGCCCTAACATAGCAAACTCATCTACATTATATCTAATTTTAATTAATATCTGGTATTGAGTACGTACATCCAAATTTTTTATAACATATCTTTTAAATAAAAGAATATCGAATAATTCCTCTAATATAAGCCAAAAACTTTTAAATTTTATAGGCTTGTTATTAATGTTATTAATGTTATTAATGTTATTAATGTTATTAATGTTATTAATGTTATTAATGTTATTGTTATTGTTATTGTTATTGTTATTACTGTAAATATTGTTATTTATCATAATTTTTTTATTTATTCTTTAAATTCTGGAACAAAATACTAAATTTATAGTAAACTTATAGTAACTAAAGGTATTAGCTAGACCTATTACATAACAAATAATTGAGTGCTTAATGCTTAATGCTTAATGCTTAATGCTTAATGCTTAATGCTTAATGCTTAATGCTTAATGCTTAATGCTTAATGCTTTAATGCTTAATGCTTAATGCTTAATGCTTATCGTTATTTTCTACGGTAACTACCGATACGATTTATAACTCATTTAGCTTTACGCAGTCTGCGAAATGTGGCTGGAAACTCTTTTTCTAAATCTTTTTTAATTTCATCACGTATTTTAATCTCACCTCTAATAGAATCTTTAAAATCCTTAAAAGAATGGAATTCATCCGAAGGCTGTTTTCATAAAACCCAAAAAATTCTACGTTTAGCTTTATATATAAAATCTTTATTATATTCAATATAATCCCTACTACTAGGATTAGACTGAGCTTGAACATGTGTATGAACTTGAGGACGAACTTGATTAACTTGTGCTTCAATAGGTCTGTCATATTGATTACGACAATAACTATTTCCAAAAGGTTGTTTTATAAATTCGTTTGACAAGTTTTCACTTACAGAAAGGTCTATCTTATGGAAAAAGAGATCAAAAATATCCAATATGAGAGGACGAATAAAAGAAACTAATAAACCCATAATGCAAAAGT
>JAABUX010009998.1_pt1 | contig 10658 bp, 11 predicted proteins | sample 5561851 | NCBI WGS metagenome assembly JAABUX01 (sample SAMN10711883, study PRJNA513361) | rock metagenome | isolation source: Antarctica rocks | place: Antarctica: Victoria Land, Richard Nunatak red sandstone | collected 2016-01-03 | reverse complement strand
ATACATTCATGCTAACGCGCTTGATCTCTCCGCTCTACCGGGTCAGTCCTTCGATGCTGTACTACTGCTCGGACCGCTCTATCATTTGCTCTCCCTCAAGGATCGAGAGCGTGCTCTCATCGAGTCCAGGAGGTTGCTCCGTGGAGGCGGTCTAATTTTTGCCGCGTTTATCACACGTTACTCGCCATTCCGTGACGCAGCACGGTGTGATCCTATGGCTGTGATTCGGGAACCTGAATTGCTCCGCACCGTCCTCACCACTGGTCAGCATCACAGTTCGAGCAATGGGCGATTCACCCATGCGTACTTCGCTCATCCCTCCGAGATTACGCCCCTTATGGAAGCAAGCGGCTTCACGTCTCTGGACCTGCTCGCTAGCGAGGGAATCGTGAGCGGGATTGATGAACAGGTGAACCGTCTTGAAGGTGATGCGTGGGACATCTGGGTGGATTTAAACTATCAATTGGCGCGGGATCCCTCAACGCATGGCTCTGCCTACCATCTCCTCTATGTGGGCCAAAAGAGCGAATAGACCCTCTCGCGGCTTTGAAAAGGCCCTAACACACTGAACCCATGCAGTACGGACCTCCCACTCCTAACATTCGCCCGGCACCCCTCGCACCGCGCGTCCGGTCGTCACACTGGCCCTGTATCGTTACTCCGCGCCCATCACATGAAAGTTGAAGCCGATGCTGGCTATCCTCTCCGGCAGCGAGCAGTAACTGCCCCTCGTTCCTCGCCTGGGCCCAGCCGCTGTAATAGACGTGCAGCGTGTTGTCCACGACCGCAACCGTTGGATCTTCACAGCCGTCCCGGTCCTCTTCGCCCGGCCCCGGCTCGATAACCGGATGCTCACCCATGGCAAAATGCAAACCGTCGCGCGACAGACCAGAGTAAATACGCGACACCTTAGCTTCAGGATCGTCCGAGCGGTTGACTGCCCGAAGCAGCAGTTCGTAGCGGTCATTCTCATGCCAGACGAATGGACTGAGCTTGTACATTTCCGCCAACGGGCTGATGCACTGTATTTCGAGGCGCTCCGTCCGGTCCACGGTGAATGAGGTCATGGACATCTCTCGGAGCCTGAACCCGTGATCAGTGCCACTTTGCCCTGTAAACGTGCAGTCATTGTGCCTCTCCTCGAGGGTCGCTGGCTGAAATTGGAGCGGAGAGAGGCAACTGGGTCGTTGCCTCTCTCCGAGCGCAGTGGAGCACGGTCCGACCGATTTACCTGGGTGGGAACTGCGAGCCGGGGACCGGCGTGGCAAGGTCTGCGGTCGGCGCCTTCGCCATGAACCCGATGACCGCGCAGTTGATATCGACGCCTGCGGAGCCGTATGGTTTGGGCAACCCTGTGGCCGGATCGACGCCTGTCAGCAAGTCGGGCCGGGTCGCGGCCAGGTTGAAGACGCGATTTTCATCGTTCTGGCGTTTGTTGATTCCCTCGCTGATCGCCTTGGGAGTCCACAGGCCGAGCTGCGCATCCCACAACGGACTGTAGGCCTCGGCATGCCGGGGGTCTTTCAGAGTGGGGAAGTCGCCGAACACGTCGAGGGTGTCGCCACCGTGGCGCAGGGCGTTGATCAGGGAAACGTTGGCGGCCGAGGCGTTCTGCGACAACGGCGTGTCGAGGGCCAGATGCGCGAACCCTTGTGTCTGGTGGTTGTTGACGCCCGTCTGTCCGTTGACGAAGGCGAAGAGCCGCTCGCGGGTGGACCCCAGGAAGTCGTCACCGCCGTTGAACGACGCGCGGTCGAGTGCTGGTACGTAGGTGATACGCTCCAGCACTGCGGTGAGTGGCTGCCCGGCATCCGTACTAAGGTAGACAATTGGCTGGCCGGCGTCGAAGCCCTTGATGAACAACATGTCGACCCACGATTCCCGGAAGCGTCCGGATGGCGACGCCGAACGTGCAATGTGGATACCGAGGACCCGATCGGCCGTGTTGGTATGATTGACGAGATCGAACGGGCCATCACCGGTGGCGACGATGGGGGCATTATAGACAGTTGCCGATCCTGCCACCCGAATGAACGGGCTGTATCCCGGTCCAGCCACAGCACCGGGCTGGAACTTGGCGAGCGGGAAGCCTTTCGGCCCCGGCACTGCTATATATGTGGGGCTGAAATTGGGTGCCCCTCGGAAGCGAACCACCGCTGGGCCAAACGGGTTCCCCTTCGCGGACGGCTTCCCGAGGGTGACCGTCTGCACGCAGGCGGGGCAGCCGATCCCCATGTTGGCGAGCTTGGGCGCATAGTTCACCCCCAGATCATGCGCCGCCCCGGCGTCCGAGGAATCCAGGAGGACATACCACACCTTTTTGCCATGCGACATCCCGGGATATAGCGGCAGACGTACGGATTCCTTGCTGAGATTGACCTGGATGGCGCTCTCGAGGGTCAGATGCCTGCGGGGTAGCAGGCCATTCATCTGCCCCAGTCCAGTGGTCCCACCGGCAGCGGCGACACCGCCAGCCAGCGCGCGCCCTCGTGCGGCAAAGCCTGCCAGCAGGGCGAGCGTGAGGACGGCCGCGCCGACGGCGACGGCCCGTGTAACAGTACGGGTCTGGGTCATGCTCTTTCTCCTTCTATACGGGTCTGGGTCATGCTCTTTCTCCTTCCATACGTGCTCCTTCCGATGTTCTCTTGCCAGGGGTGGGCCGGCTTAGTGGCATGCGCGTCCTAGCCCTACCTCAAATGTGCATCGGATATCTCACACCATCGTCATAAACATTACGATTCCCTCACAAAGGCGGCTGCGCCCCGTTCTCAAGGCGAAATGAGGAATGCTGGCGTGTGGTCATTACCGGACTGGAAGGGTGAAGGTGAACCTGGCGCCCTGGGACGCCTCGCTCTCGACTCGGATGCGACCGCCATGAGCTTCCACGATTGTCCTGGCGATGACGAGTCCAAGCCCCATGCCATCTCCACCCCGTGCGCGAGATTTCTCACCGCGGTAGAAGCGATCAAATATGTAGGGTAGATCCTCCGGCGGTATGCCCTCACCGTTGTCCACCACCCCGATAACGATCTCGCCGGCAACCGAGGCCACGTTGATCCGCACGGAGCCATCCGGGGATGCATGCTGGATGGCATTCTGCACGAGATTCGTGATCACGCGCTGCATCTGGAGCGGATCGATTGTCGCCGGGGGTAGTACAGCCGGGAACGTGGTCAACAGGTCCAGCTGTTTCTCGCCAACAAGCGAGCGGAGGCCCTCCACGGTTTCAGTGACAAAGTCACGGATGTCAACTGGCACTCGTTCCAGCTTCAGCGCCCCGCTTTCGAGCTGTAAAAGCTCGAACATGGGGTCAATCAAGCCTTCGAGCTAGAGGACCTCAAGCAGTATCCGATCGTGGTACTCCGCGACGGATTGTTCATCGTGCACGATGCCATCCCGAATCGTCTCCATCATTCCCCGCACCGCCGTGAGCGGCGTGTTGAGATCGTGCGAGAAGCGGCAACCTAATCGCTCTGAGCCTTCTCCTGGGCGCGTTCTCGCGCAAAGGAGTGTCCGAGTTCCTCCGACATGCGGTTCATCGCGATCGCCAGTTCAGAGAGCTCCTCCCCCGATAGGACTTCAATGCGGGTGTCGAAGTGACCGGCACGTACACGGTGCGCGGCTTCGCGTAGGCCCGACAAGTAGTTAGTGACGCTGAAGCTCACTACCGAGGCGAGACCGAGTGAGACGGAAAGAAAACATAGCAACAACAGGATGAGCACATGCAGATCACCGGGTCGCTGGAACATCGGCAGAGGGCTGAACAGAATAGTGCCTATTGCGACCGCGCTACCGATGAGGAAGCTTCCTCCGACCTTGAGCGAGAGACGGGGAAGGAATTGCATTCCCAGGAGGGAGACGACCATGCCCACGGCGAGTGCCACCAGACCGGAGACGAAGACCGATCCCACAATCGTCTCCGTGGAGGATGAGGATTCATGGAGCAGGGCGGCGGATCCGGCAAATGCAAAGACAACCGCGACCGCCAGGGAGAGAGCAGTTGCGATGAGGGACTGCCGCCAGACCTTCAGGCCTGCAGCTTGTACCCGACGCCCCAAACCGTCTTCACATACATGGGTCGAAGAGGATCGGGCTCGATCTTCTCTCGTAGTCGGCACACCAAGGCGGACACGGTTGTGGTGCCGCACGGCGCGTGGTAATCCCAGACTTGATCCAGGAGTTGCTCGCGGGTGAAAACCTGGAGCGGATGACGCGATAGAAATGCCAAAAGGTCGAACTCGTGCGCCGTCAACTGGAGCGGTCCTTGCGCATTTTCGACGACCCGGGTTTCGACGTTGACCCGCAGGCGCCCCACCCGACTGATGTGATCGGTCACTGGTCGTGGGGTCGCTCGCCGCAACACTGCTCGCACCCGCGCAACGACTTCACGCGGGCTGAAGGGCTTTACAACGTAATCGTCCGCCCCCAGTCGTAGCCCGACAATTCGATCGGTTTCATGTTTCTTGGCAGTCAGCATGATAACGGGCACGTTGGAGGCGGCTCGCACCTGCCTCAGTACTTCATAGCCGTCCATCACCGGAAGCATGAGGTCGAGGAGCACAAGATCCGCGTCCCGACTCAACGTGATTCCTGCCTGGCCGTCGGTAGCCAGAAGCGCGTGATATCCCTCTGCGCTCAAGTACCGGTGTAGTACGTCGCGCACCGGCGCCTCATCGTCGACGATGAGAACTCGCTCTAGTACTACAGCGACAGATAGGGCATGAACTTGGTACCCTCTAGCATGACGGAGACGGAGGGGACCATGACGACGGGTGAGGAGATCGCAGGGTGGCGGGCCGGTCTGGATGCATTGCACGCGCGAATTGCTGGGCGATTCCGGCGAGCGGAAGCTCGGGAGCGCGCGAAGCGCTATCTGATTGGGCTGCTGGAGCGGGTGGAGCGCAAGAATGGCTGGCAGCTGGCTGAACACCTGGGTGAATCGGGACCACAAGGCATGCAGCGGCTGCTCAATGCGGCCGATTGGGACGTCGACGCGGTGCGTGACGATCTGCGCGCGTACGTGGTCGAGCATTTGGGCGAGCCAGATGGCGTCCTGATCGTCGACGAGAGTGGCTTCCTCAAGAAGGGCACGAAGTCGGTGGGGGTGCAGCGCCAGTACAGCGGGACCGCTGGACGCCGAGAGAACTGCCAGATCGGGGTGTTTCTGGCGTATGCGAGCTCCCAAGGACGAACCTTCCTGGATCGGGAACTGTATCTCCCCAAGGAATGGGCCGACGATACCGAGCGGCGGCGCGAGGCTGGGGTCCCGGAGGAGGTGGCGTTTGCCACCAAGCCCAAGCTGGCGACGCAGATGCTGGAGCGGGCCTTTGCGGCCGGCGTCCCGGCGGGGTGGGTGACCGGGGATGAGATCTACGGCAATGACACGGATCTGCGGCGCTGGCTGGAAACAGGGAGGCATCCCTACGTCCTGGCGGTGTCGTGTGACCATCCGATCTGGCACGGTGGGGCGCAGGAGCGCGCCGACGCCCTGGTCGCTGCCCTCCCTGACGAGGCGTGGGGAACGCTCTCCTGCGGCGAGGGCAGCCAGGGAGAACGTCTCTACGACTGGGCCTGCCTTCAGTTGCCCTACGAGAGCACACCCGGGATGGGTCACTGGCTGCTCGTCCGACGAAGCCGGAGCGATCCCACTGAGCTGGCCTACTTCCGCGCGTTCGGGCCGGCCGAGACCCCACTCGAGGAGTTGGTGCGCGTCGCTGGGATACGGTGGGCCATCGAGGAGAGCTTCGAGGATGCCAAAGGCGCCGTGGGGCTCGATCAGTATGAGGTGCGCAAATGGACCGCCTGGTATCGGCACATCACGCTCGCCCTGCTGGCGCATGCCTACCTCGAAGTCACCCGCCTCCATGCCAGCGAAGGCGAAAAGGGGGGGCACCGGACGAGATGATCCCTTTGACCGTCCCGGAGGTGCGCCGCCTGCTGCTCGCGCATGCCGAGCCGCCCGAACAGCGGTCCTTCCGGCTGGCGTGGTCGACCTTCCGTCGGCGCCATCAGGCGATGGCCAAGCGCTGCCACGCCGCGCGGCGGGGACGGACGCATCCCCCGCCCGCCGGCAGCCCGGCCATCCAGATCCTCCCGCACCCGTATCAGGATTTGACCGATGCGCGGTGGGATCGGATCGCGGCGCTCCTGCCACCGTCGTCGCCGATGGGTCGTCCGCCGCAGGAGCACCGTCAGCTCCTGGCAGGCATCCTCTGGGTCATGCGCACTGGTGCCGCTTGGCGTGAAGTGCCCAGCCACTTCGGCTCCTGGCACACCGTCGACACTCGGTACCAGGACTGGCGCCATGCCGGTCTCTGGCCACAGATCCCCGAGATTCTCAGGCCGGAGGATGCCGCGCATGTTCCATAACTGTCGCTGTAGTACTAACACACCGCTCGATTGAGGCCATCTATGTCGATGACGTCGTCCCTTCTAGCAGTCCCACCGATGCAACATCTGAATGCGCTCGAGGCGCGGCTAGGTATCCTCCGCCTCAGGAGCGGCATCGGAGTACACCACCTCATAGATGGACGGCTCGAAGGTAGCCAGCTTCGCTACTGCGCCCATGTGGGCGCCTGCTTCCTGGTTTTGCAGCATGGCCTGGAAGTCATCGCGGCTTGGCCACTGTGCATAGTTTGCCACGTGCCTCCCGTCTAATCCCCGATGAATGTTCGCTGAGACGTAGCCGGGAAGCGTCTTCATGACCACCTCCGTGGCCTCAATGAAGAGATCGACCAGGCTCTGACCTGCATACGCGGGAACCGCGAACAAAGCGTTCGTTCCGATAAATGCCCGGCCGATGAGATCTATCTCGACTACATCACTAATCGCGCTGCTCCGGACCTCGGCGCCGATCTTCAGCATGCTCTGGAGCGGCTCTGATCCTCCTCGCTGGTCCCGAGATCGGAGAAGGAGGTGCGTGAGGGGCAGGTGGGCTACCCGCTGATCGTCGGCTGCAAGGAAGGGACGTCCTACTCATCACCTGAGGACGCGTTCCGAGCTTTGTGTGCGTCGTAACGCGCGAGGTCCGGCACGGCCAGTCCAAGCAGTATTACGCCAGCGACGCAGGCGAGCCCGCCGCTGACGGCGCTGGTGACCGGCGAGGTCAACGCCGCGACGGTGCCGGCCTCGACATCACCGAGGCTTGGGCCGCCTGCGCCCACCACATAGCCCACGCTACTGACTCTTCCCTGCAGCGCATCCGGGGTGTTGACCTGCAGAATCGTTGAGCGGAACACGCCGTTGACCACGTCGGCGGCGCCCGCCACGGCCAGGAGGATGACGGCGAGCCACAGCCAGCTGGTGAGCCCAAAGCCCGTGATCGCCACGCCCCACACTCCGACGGCGAGCAGCACGGCCAACCCCTGCCGGCGGACGTGCGACAAGGGGCCGGAAAAGGTGCCAAGAAGCAGACCTCCGATGGCCGGGGCTGCGTAGAGCAGCCCAACTGTCTTGGCCCCACCACCGAAATGGGTCGCCGCGAGCGCGGGAAACAACGCGAATGGCATCCCGAAGATCGTACCGTTGAGATCGACCAGGAGGACCATGGCAAGCACCGGCTGATGGCGAACGAACCTCAGCCCCTCGGACACCGCGGCCAGTCCCGGAGGCGCCCCGCGGACCTCGTCCCCGTCGACGCCCACCTGTGGCGGCATTGGTCGCAGCCTAAGGACGCCGTAGATGGCGACGACGAAGCTCACCGCGTCGATGAAGAAGGCCGTCTGCAGACCCGCCGCCGCGATGATCAGACCCGCCAGCAACGGCGCGACGATGAGGCTGACCTGGAACGACAGGAACGACAGAGCGGCGGCGGCGGCGAACAGGTCGGGTGGGAGCAGCCGCGGGATGAAGGCCCGACGGGCCGGCTGGTCAATCGCGAACAGGCTGGACTGAAGCGCGGTCAAGGCGTAGAGCAGCCAGAGCTGGCGCAGATCGAGGAGCGCCTGCGCGGCGAACAGCAGGGAGGTGACAGCCAGGAGACTGCTCATGACCAGGACCAATGCGCGGCGGTCGACAGCGTCGGCCAGGGACCCACCGAGCAGCCCCAGCGTGATGAGAGGCACAGCGAACCCAAGCCCAAGCAAGCCGACGGCGAGTGAAGAATGCGTGAAGGCATAGACCTGGATGGGTACCGCGACAGCGGTCATCCGGCTGCCCACAGCTGAGAGGGCTCCAGCGATGAATAGGCGCCGGTACTCCGGCGACTCCCGCAGCGGACGCGTATCGGCAAGCAGACGCCCGCGAACCGGCGGTTGCGATGCCGGGACGGTGGGTTCGACCGATTCGGTCACAAAGGACTCCTGCTGGCTCGTGTTGCGTCTACACGGGGGCACGTCTGGGCCGCTTCAAACCGAGCAGCCGTGAGAGGAATTTTACAGGATAAGGAAGCACATTGGCGCAAAGACGGAGTTGCGGAGAATACCACGTGGTATATAGTGGGCGTACAGTCAGGTGATTCCGCTCTCCGGTTGATTGATGCACCCTCTCGGCTACCTACGGATGCAGCGTCCTCAAAGGCGCTACAGGGAACAAACAGTAGCCATTCTCCGCTGGGCACCGCTATGGGCATGGAGGCGGCACGTGATGGAAAAGGTGCTGATCGTCGACGATGAGCCGACGATTTGCGATGTGGTGGGACGCTATCTCCGGGCAGATGGATTCCTTACGGTGATTGCTGCTGATGGCGAGGAGGCTCTCACGCTCGGGTCTGATGCCGATCTCGTGGTGCTCGATCTCATGTTGCCGGGAATGGACGGCCACGAAGTGTTCCGCCGGTTACGAGCCATCTCCAAGGTCCCAATCATCATGTTGACGGCCAAGAAGACGCATACCGATAAGATTCTGGGACTCAAGTTGGGGGCGGATGATTATGTGGGCAAACCGTTTAGCCCGGGAGAGCTGGCAGCTCGAGTTCAGGCCGTGTTGCGGCGTGTCACTCCGCAGCTCCAGGTCGACGACATCATTCGTGTTGGCGGCCTACGCCTGAACCTGCAGACGCGAGTGGTCGAACACGATGGCCGGCCGCTGGATCTGACATCCCACGAGTTCAACCTCTTATCGTTCATGGCAAGGCACCCGATGCAGGTGTTTACGCGCGAGCAACTGCTGGATCAGGTGTGGGACTACCACTCCGGCAACGGCGAGACGGCGGTTACGGCGTTGGTGTGCAGGCTGCGAGAGAAGATCGAGCCGGATCCAATGCGACCTCGCTATGTGAAGACAGTATGGGGCGCCGGGTACAAGCTTCAGGACTGAGCGTATGGCTGCGCTCTCTCCTGGTAAGCGCTGGCGCTCTGACGGGGGCAACCCTCTGTGCCCTGGTAGGAGCTGCCTTCCTGCTTCATGAGCCGTCGTCCTCCGTCTGGACCATCGTCATCTCGGTGCTCATCTCAGGTTTCCTGGCCTTAGGTGTTGGGCTGGTCATGGTCCTTTTTGGCATGCAGTTCCTGCCGCGCCTGTCATTGAAAGTCGGCGGGAGCTATCTCGTTGGGAGCCTGGTTGCAATCATCACCATCGTGTACACACCGCTGGTAATGTTCAAGCGCCCCAGCGACGCGCATTTGCTCATCCTCTTGCTCCTGTGCTTCCTCATCATCTCCCTTGGCCTCGCGGCTACTGTCACCTTTAGTGTCACTGGCTATCTCCATGCTCTGCGGGAGGCAGCCGGGCGAGTAAGCGCTGGGCAGTTTGATACACGGGTTGAGGTTCTATCTGGCGACGAGCTATCCGAGCTGGCAATCGCGTTCAATCGTATGTCCGAAGAGCTCGGCCGCTCGACCGCGCGTGAGCGAGCGCAGGAACAGGCCCGACGCAATCTCGTCGAGGCTATATCCCATGATCTCGGGACGCCTCTCACTGCGGTTCGTAGCATGGTGGAGGCCATTCGGGACGGTATCGTGCGGGACGCCGTGATCGTTGCCGACTACCACGATCGAATGCATGAGGAACTCTTATACCTCGACCGCTTGATCGACGAGCTCTTTGATCTCTCCCGCTTTGAGAGTGGCAGCTCGGAACTCGACACTATTCCGGTGAATATCCACGAACTCGTCACCGAGACGATCGAGGGGCTTCGGCTGCTTGCGGCGCAGAAAGACCTGGACCTGAGTATGGAGGCGCCACCAGAGCTGCCCGCGGTTCCGCTCGATCCGACCCAGATACAGCGGGTGGTCACCAACCTTATCCATAACGCAATCCGATACACCCCGGCGAGTGGAACGATACGAGTAGCAATGAGGGCCGACGATGACGAGGTCACGATCGAAGTCGTCGACAGTGGCCGAGGCATCCTAGCGGAGGATGTTCCGTTTGTCTTCGATCGTCTCTATTGCGGAGAGAAATCGCGGACACGGCAGGAAAATGGCACGGGGCTGGGCCTGGCCATCGCCAAAGCAATCACCGAGGCACACGCTGGACGCATGTGGGTGGAAAACGTGCAGCCGCACGGTGCTCGCTTCGTCTTTACGCTCCCTCTCACCCCAGTGCCGTAATCTCTCCGGCGGCAGCGTGAGAACCGTGAGGCGGTGTGTAGTGCACCCCTGTGGCCGGACAGTCGCCAAATTCGCTCGGCGGCACGTACCCCAGCGCCGAGTGCAGTCGCTTGGTGTTGTACACCTCCTCGATGAAGGGGCCGATATTGGCCCGGGCGTCCTCGTAGG
>JAABUX010009996.1_pt1 | contig 10662 bp, 19 predicted proteins | sample 5561851 | NCBI WGS metagenome assembly JAABUX01 (sample SAMN10711883, study PRJNA513361) | rock metagenome | isolation source: Antarctica rocks | place: Antarctica: Victoria Land, Richard Nunatak red sandstone | collected 2016-01-03 | reverse complement strand
CGGAACACACCTATGCAGAGGTGGCCCTCATCGTGGCGCGAAACATTATGAAAATGCACATCATCTCCAGCAGCAGGGACAGCTTTGCGGTGGTCCTGTACGGCACGGTGCGCTGCCTGTGCTTGAGGTACACGGCCAGGGCTTACGTGCCGCTGCGGGCGCCTTCAGAGGTCTGGCTTGCTTGGGAGCCCCTTTGCTTGCGCTGCAGCTCGCGCGAACCTTTACTGGGACGACAGGGGAAGCCAGCAGCGCAGCATGTGAGCTCACGTAGCTTGGTGCGAGCTCGCAGCGCGAGTCCAAGAATTCGCTCAGCTTTGACAACGTGGTGGTTTTCCAAGACCTGGACGAGCTATCCGCACTGCGCATCAAGGCCCTCAGCGACCTGATTGGTGCGCCAAGCCACGTCTGGCCACTTTGCTCCGGACGGCAGGCAAAGCCCGGCAGCCTGGTGCGAGGCACTGAGAGCGGCCTCCGGCCCTGCGCGGTCACGCCCCCGAGCCCGCGCCTGGACCCGGCCACGCGTCCGTGCGCAGACGGCGGGCTGGACGCGGATGCGGGCAGCGCGGAGCAGGGCCCGGAGCAGCTGCGGCACGCGCTCTGGACCGCGCACCAGCTGCTGGACAGCTCGGCCAAGGCCGACAAGCGCGTGCTCATCTTCACCTGCGACGCTAACCCGCCCGGCACCGGCGTCGCCGCCGCGGAGTTCCGGTGCGCACCCGCGCGCATGGGCCGGCATGGCGTTGCCGGGCTCGCGGCAGGTTGCGCAGCAGAGGGTGTGCATGCTGGGGGCCGTGGCATGCATGTGCTGTGGGCCTCATATGCTGGAGCGCCTTCTACATTTCACCTGCATGCGTACAACTGTGCGTAAAGACCAGGCCGTGAGTGAGCGGTCGTTGTGCTAGCTGCACACGGCAGCGCACGCACACCAAGGACACCCTTGCAGGACCTTGCGCTCATGTGTGGGTGGGCGCCATGGCACTCTGTCAAGCCCGGCCAGGTGTTTGCGGTGGGCTTCGGCGCCATGATGAGGGCAGCTCAGAATTTTGAATCAGCCTACCTTCAGTGCGGCTGTCGCGGCACGGCAGGGAGTTTGCGCTGAGCCGCGCGCGGGACCTGCACGAGAAGCGCGTGTGGGTCGACGTGGTGCCCATGGCGCCGCCTGGCCAGGCCTTCGACATGGGCTTCTGGAGCCACATCCAGGGCGGCGGCGCCGGCGACGACGAGGCCGACGACGCGCAGGCGCTCGTGCCCGCGGTCAACACGTCCGACACGACCTGGTTCCTGAGGGTGCGCCTATGATAACCCTAACCCTACCTTTCCCTGCGCGCGCACGCGTCGCCTGCCTAGCCGGCATCCCTGACCCTGCGGCCTGCCCCAGAGCCGCGCCTGCAGGCGGCTGCGCCGCGCACGGCAGAGAGCAGGCAGGGCGACCAGGCGCCGGGAGTGAGGTTTAGGGCAGGGCGCTGAGGGGCGGTGGCCGCGCCGCATGGCACGCATTTGCGACCGAGCGCGCGCGGCTGCGTGCGCGCCCGCGAGCGCCGCTGCACGCGCGCGGCGCAGGGACTGTGGGACACCGTGCGCAAAAAGGCATACCGCAAGCGCACGAGCGGGCGCCACCGCCTGGTGCTGGGCCCCGGGCTGGAGATCGCCGTCGCGCTGTACACGCTGCTGCACGAGGCGAAGCGGGGCGGCACGGCGTACGTGCACGCGTTCACCAGCGAGGCGCTGCAGCACAGGACGGCGCTCATCTGCCAGGACACAGGCGCGCGCGCGCCTCGTCATTGCGGCCCCGCTGGCAAGGCTGTCACGGCTTCATGCCGGGGCTGCTGTCGCTGCTGACGCCGGGGCGCGCACTGGCCAGCTCCCCCAGGACGGCGCGCCGGGGGGCGCGCAGGGACGCTCATGAAGGACGTGCCGATGGTCGTGTACCCTGATCCCAGGAAGCAGGGCTACGCGCCGGGGGGCGGCGCGGCGCTGGGCGGCGGCGAGGCGCCGGCGGCCCCGCCGCGCCTCCGCCCCGTGGTCTTCCCCAGAGATCACATGAGCATGCTGAATGTGGTGCAGAGCCCAGGCGCGGCCCCCGCCAACCCGCGCCTGCCTGCTGCAGTGAGGGCTTGATGCTGCCGCCGCCGCTTCCCTCGCATCAGCCCTATGCCTGCATGCCTCAGCGGCTGAGCGTGACACGCTCAGCTTGCGCCGCTGGGACTCGTGATTGTGCGCATGGCAGCCTGCTGGTGGCCGCCAAGTAGGACGTGCATGCCAGCAGACGCCGAGCGGGGGCGGCAAGCGCGAGGCCGCTCAGCGCCTGTGCGGCGCCGCCCCGCGCCACGCTCGGACCGCCGCGCGCGCAGGCCTGAAGCTGCTGGGCTTCAAGCCGCGGCGCTGCCTCCAGCCCTGGCACCGCATGCGGGAGGCGACGTTTGTGTACCCCAACGACCACGCGCTCAAGGGCTCGACCGCCGCTTTTGTCGCGCTGCACCAGCGCATGCTCGCGCGCGACGTCGTGGCCGTGTGCAGCTTCGTGCGCAGCCGCGCGGCGACGCCGGCGCTGGTGGCGCTCGCGGCCGCGCAGGAGGCGAAAGACGAGCACGGCGCGCAGGCACGCCCGGCTCGCCCCGCGCTGTAGCGGCGCACGCGCCGCAGCTGCGCAGCAGAGCTGCGGCCCATCCCCAGCTTGCATTCTGCCTTTTTTTGTGGACACGCTGGCTGTGTCGCGTGCAGGTACGCCTCCCCAAGCATGATGCAACCTGCGTGCTGCGCAAGGCCGCTCTCGTCTGACGGATGCCCTGCGACGCTGCTCGCATGTGATCATTTTTGGCGGGCGGGCGCTGAGTGACACATGCGTATGACATGGTCCGGCATGCCAGGATTGCCGGGTGTGCGCGCAGGTTGCGTTCCCAGCCGTGCACATGTCTCACCCTACCCTAGGCAGACATTTCTGGACGCCTGTGCGCAGGTGGAGCCCCCGGGCATGCACATGTTCTACCTGCCGAGCAAGGACGACATCCGCACGCCGGAGACAAACCCCAAGGTGACCGGCGGGGAGTGGGCGCGGGCGGACGAGGACCAGGCGCGCAGGCGGCGTCTCACAATCGCCTCGAGCTGTGCCAGGCGGCAGCGTTCTGTCCCAGCGTCACAGGGAGCGCCTACTTGTTTGAGCCTCATGTGACGCGCGCTCCAGATCTAAATTTCAGCACCCCATCGCCTGTTTACAGCCCCTAGCAGTGCCTTGTCCCTGCCGCTCGTGGCGGAGCAGACGCTGTGCAGACCCAACAGTGGCACGCCGCTCAGCGGTAGTAGCATCGCACCGCAGTTCGCCTGGGCGGAGGATGCCGCACACTGCTGGGCATGATGCAGCGCGGGATGCGTTGGCTGCACCCACTGGCGGAGGCCATGGTCCGCAAGAACGTTGCATGTCCTGGTGGGCTTTGGTGCAGCACGGGATGCCTCGCGTGCACCGCCGCAGGTGGCGGCCGCGGAGGCCATGGTCCGCGCGCTGCGCCTGCCGGAGTTTGCGCCGGACGCGGAGCCCGGGCGCGACCTGCCGCAGTGGGAGCTCGGCATGCTGCCCAACCCCGCGCTGCAGCGGCACTACCAGGCGCGCCCGCCCGGCTGCGCCCGCCGGGCCTGGCGCTACCTGCCGCCGCGTCCGGCCGGCTGCACAGTGCTCCGGGGCCGGGCGCCGGGCAGGGAGCCGGGCGGGCGCGCAGCGGTGAGGGGGGGTGGCACATGGCTGGTGAGGCGGGGCGGGGCGGGCGTGCGCCAGGTGCTTGAGGCGCGCGCCGGGCGAGGACCTGCCAGATGAGGACGACATGGGCACTTGGGGGGAGGCGGGCATCGTCAACAAACCCTACTTCTAACCCTTATTAACCCTGTCACCGGCGGCGCCAGGTGCTGGAGGCGCGCGCGCTGGGCGAGGACGTGCCGGACGAGGAGGACATGGGCACCAAGGTGGACAATGCGGCCATCCGCGCCGCGGGCGGCGCGGCGATCGACGCATTCAAGGTCCGCCTCGCAGCTGGCGCAGCGCGCGTTCGAAATTTGCACATGCCCGGGGCCTGCAGGTCTGTGCGTCGCCTCTGGGCCCGCGGCAGCAGGACGCATGCCGGCCTGGAGCGCGGAATGGCTTGCTGTCACACCAGGACTGCGGCGCGCGCCCCATGCGGACACAACAGGGCATCACCCATGTCTGTGTGTGTACACGGAGGAGTGTACATGGTGGGGCGTTGCACCGGCCAGCGGCGCTGGTCTGCGCGCGCACACTGTGCTTCAGGTGGCAGCTTTCCTACAAGGGTATCAGTAATCTAAGTGGCGTGGGAGCGTGGCCTCACATCTGTGCATTTGCACACGCACATTGCTCGGGCGCACGAGGGTGAGCTTCATAGAGCCCGGCGCTGCACAACCCACGACCGGCCCTTGTGCGCGCTGCGGGCAGGTAGCGGTGTACGGGGAGGACCATGACGAGCCCGCCGACGCGGCCACCAAGAAGCCGCCCGCCGCCAAGCGCAAGGCGCCCGAGCCGAGCGCGGACACACAGGAGCTGCTGGCTGCCACGGACTTCAAGGCGCGCTGCGGCTGCCGCCCTGTCATCACTTTGGCGCTCCGTTGCGGCCGCAGTCCGGTCTCAGCGCATCACGGCCTCATGCGTTCATGGTTGCGCAGGGCGCGCTGCCGAGCGCCCTCTCACGGGGGGTGCTATGCTGCTGTGCACTGCGACGTAGCAGCCACATGCAGTTTGTGGGCGTGTGTGAGGGGAGCGGCTTGAGGGCAGTAAGTTGAGGCGTCTGCCTCGGGTCTGCAGGACCTGGCCGCGAACGGCCGGCTGGGCACGCTGCGCGTGGACGACCTGAAGGCCTACCTGCGCGCCAAGGGCCTGAAGCTCGCCGGCAAAAAGGACGAGCTCATCGCGCGCGTGGCCGAGGCGGAGGGCGTGCCCATGGGCGTCTAGCTCTCCGCTGTTTGCCTTGTCTGCTTTGCCAGACGCGCGCGCTGCCGTGCGACCGACAACTGCAATGCATGCATCCAGGAGGCGCATGCGTACTGCTGCCACTGTGCGGCGCTGTGTCTCCTTATCCAACGTGTGCTGGGAGGAGGACGGAGCTCAGAACCATACTGCAGGAGCAGAGGGCGTCCCCCCACTTCGCATGCATGCAGGATGTATCGATTTTGTTAGCCAGCATGCCCAGCTTGTTCATTAGGTTACTTCGGGCTGATTAATGAGTCGGTGTGTCGGCCTGCGTGTGTCGGCCTGTTACAACCGATGATATATGCAAAGTAATTGCGCAAGAGCTCAAGATGTCTGAGCGGCCGGATAGCTCAGCTGGTTAGAGCGGCAGTCTAATAAGCTGCAGGTCTGGGGTTCGAGCCCCCATCTGGCCACACTATGCATGGTCGTGCACATGGACTGGGAGCGAATGATTGCTCTCTGCTTACCGCCGTTTTGCTGGGCTTTGCCCGACTCCCATCACCCACTTTGTGTACGCGTGCGCATTCTGATCAGGATCAATAGCTTGACCCACAATCCTAAGATACAAGGCGAGTATGCGCCGTGCAAGCACACCCATGACATTGAAGGAGACAAAAGGGCACCTGCTAGGCCTGTAAGCAAAGCAGGTTGACAATTACGGTCCAGCCTACCTCCGCTGTGCGAGCCCAGACTATCCTTGAAAGACAAAAATGCCAAACAGCATGTACTGCAAGTGCACTTTGAACATAGGCAAACACGGGTGGCTGCTGCCGCGCGAGCCTAGCCCGCGCCCTGCTGCTGCTTGCGCAGCTCTGTGGACGACACATCCGCGCGGAACGCAGACTCCGGGATGCCCTGAAACAGGCCCTGCGCGCGCCAGCGCATGCGCGCGGGTGGCTGGGCGGTTCTGGCATCCTGCACAGCTCCGCGCACACACTCAAAGGTCCTTTTGGGGCAGAGTCGGCACTCCTTGCGCACACTGCGCGTCGAGCGCTTGCTGCATGTGGGGTGTGACAACATGGTACTGCCTGGGTTCGCACAAACACAGCAGCCCTGGAGGAGGGGTGCTTCGTATTGCACATTGAGAGCGGCCAGCGCCGCCAGGAACGCCTGGGCCTGCATTTCGGCGACGCCCGGCTCAGGAGCTGCCCGACTGCTTGGCTGATGCACTTCGAGGATACGCGCGGCGCTGTCGCCCAGCCGGGCAGGCGGGCGCGCGCGCACCATGCGCTGCAGCTGCGGCGGAATGTCCACGTCCGCCAGCGTCCTGAAGCACTCCTTCTTGTCATCGACGCGCCCGGCCACGAGGAAGCGGCACCCGCGCGCGCCCGCGCCCGCCAGCTGCAAAGCACCCGCGGCGCCGCGTCAGTGTGAGGAGCAGCCTCAAGGCGCCTGTTGGCTCGAGCGCATGGCCGTCACGAAGCCGCGCAGTGGCATCCGCACAGCTCCCGTCGCCCACTCATCTGCAGGAGAGCTGCATTTATTGCATGACACACGGATGTCACCCGACGCTGTGGCAACCTCCAGCAGCAAACCGGCATGCAAAGCGTGACCCAGAACTTCACACGCTCGCCTTGGCCAAGGCAGGCCGCCAGCCGAGCTAGCGACAAGGGCAACCAGGCAATTGATCTTTGCGGCAAGCACACCCTATGCCAAAATAAGAAGCGTGCACGCATGATGCGCACCTGCAGCAGCATCTCGGCAGCGTCCTCGCCCGGCGGGCCGCCGGGGCGGCCGTAGTAGCGCGGCGCGACCAGGCGAACGGCCGTGTCGTAGCCGATCACGAACGCGCTGCGCAGGAAGAGCGCGGCCTTGTCCGTGAACAGCGACGCCTGGCGCGGGCGCGTGCGCGCCGGGCGCTCGGAGCCCATGCCATTCTGCGTGCTGCAGGCCGAAGGCGCGGCGAAAACGCGCGCAGCCCCGAAGCAGTGCATGCAGACATGTGTGCAAGCGTGTGCAGACGTGCCGCGCCAGGGCGGGCCTGTGTGGCACTGGCAGCGTCGTCGTAGGGCCCGGCGCTCAAGCTGACAAGTGGCAGAGCTCGCGCGAGCGGCTCGCAGCGCCGCCTGCCAACCGCGCTGTGAGGACGGGGCCAGCCAGCGCGCGCACATGCGTGACAACCAGCGGCAGCCCAGCGTCGGTGAACTGCGCCACGCGCCGGCGCACGTCGTCCAGCGCGAGCATGCCCTTGTCCGGGTTGCCGACCGAGAGCTCGTACAGCGCCTCGCCGCCGTGCAGCGCTGCCGCCGCTGCAAGCAGGCCCCTGCGCGGGAGCGCGGGCGAGATGAGGCAGAGCAGGCAACTTCAAGCCGCGCTCGGGCAGAGCAGGGCCCCTGCCGCACACCCCGCCACGCTCTGGCGCTGAGACAGGGGTCTTGGGCACGCGTCTGATGGTGGGATGCGCCGCGCGGCCCTGCACCCAGGCCCACACCGCCTGCCGGCGTTGCAGCTCCTGCGCCGGGCAGGCCCGGCTCAGCCGCGCTCCAGCGGGTGACGCGGAGCGCGCCGGAGGCGCCCGGCCGGCGCGCCGGCGCGGGCTCTGCGACCCAGTTCCTTGACACTCTTGAGCGCGGGGCGCGCCTGTGGCCAATTAACACATTAGTTTACACTCTAACCCTATCTAAGCAACAAATATGGGTCACTCCGAGCGCGGCGCGCCTGTGGCCGTCGTGCAGCGGGTTGAAGGAGCCCGGCAGGTACACGCGCCCGCCGCGCGACGCGTCCACCAGCACGCGGCCGCCGGAGAACTCGACAGCGTCGGCGTCGCCCGCCAGCAGCGCCTCTAGAGCGTCGCGCGGCTCCTCGCCCGCCTCCTGTGTGCGGCCGCCGCTGCTTGCGGCCGGGCCCCACCTGTGCTCCGCCTCGCGCACCAGTGGTGTGCCAAAGGCTCCCATGGGCAGCGACGCCCTGGATGGCCAAGCGATCCTGAAATGGCCGCCCGTCATGCAGCTAGCAAAGGGGACCCCTGCCTCGGCACAGCCCGCGCGCCGCACGGGAGCCCGCCGCGCTGGGCGGGCGCAGCGGCGGCAGCCGCGCCTGCACGCGCTCTGCGCCGGCGTCGGCGCCGGCGGCCTCAGGCAGCAGGCCCAGCGGCGCGGCCTCCCTTACATCGGCCGGCACGCCGCACGCGGCCGCCAGCGCGCGCAGCGCCAGCGCCGCCGCCACCGCCTCCTCGCCCGGCCGGCCGCGCGCGCCCTTGGCCAGTTCCAGGTCCCACGTGCGCACGCGTAGGCCGTCGTGCGCGGCGACGCACACCTGCGCGTGCGCGCGCGCTCGCGCCCGCGCACCGCCCCCGGCGGCCGCGGCCGGGACAGGCGCCGGCTCTAGGCGCGGGGGCGTCCGCAGCCAGCTGCAGCCAGCATTGAAAGCGGCGGGCCGCGTCCGGCACGAGGCGCCCGGCGCGCACGCTGCAGACCAGCGCTCGCCGAGCGCTGCCACACGTGTGCGTCGCACGGTGTACAACCGCGATTGAAGCTGCATGACCCAGGCATCCTGCCGACCGGACCAGTGCACCAGGCTGCCGACCACACGCGCGCGCCGCGGCGCACCTTGTGCTTGCCCTTCTTGGGCCTGTCGGTCGCGAGCGCGCACGCGATGCCCAGGCCGACCAGCGGCTCGCCCAGCGCGGCCAGCTGCGCGGCCTGCCGGAGCGCGGCGCGCGCCATGGCGGCCGCGGTCGCGGCGCTCGCGTACGCGGCCGGCGGCGGGCCGCCCAGCGCCTCGGCGAGCGCGGCCGGCGCGTAGGGCACGCGCGCGTCCAGCACCGTGCGCGACGCGCCGGGCGCGCCCAGCAGCCACGCGAGCGCCTGTGGAGGACCAACGGAAAAATTTTGTGACACATCTCTCTCGGTTACTCTGCAATCTTACCCTTTGACAAGGTATGACCTGATGTTAAGCTGTCACTGCTGCAAGCGCCCCGCGGCTCGGCTGCGGTGCAGGGAGCGCTAGGGCGCGCGGGCGGCGCTGTACGCCGTCTGACAAGCGCTGAGCTGCTGCGGGAGCCGGCAGCGGTCTTGCTACGCGTCTCGGCCGCTCACTGGCTGAGCACTGAGGCCGCTGCCCCAGTATCCAACGTGGCCGCGGCACAATCTAGCAATATACACAGGCGACCTAGGCTGCGCGCCTGCGCGCCGCCGCCCGCCGCGTACACCACCGCCTTGGTCGGCGTGGCGTGTATCTCCTGCACCAGCGCCTCCATCTCTTCGCTCAGCTGCGCGCCTGCAGGCATGCCTGCATGCGCGGCGCTGCACCACCGCCGGCCTTCGGTCACCGCGGCGCGGCAGCTGCTCGCGTGACCCGAAGCGTGGCTGCGCCAAGCCTGCGCGGGCCCGCGCAGGGCCGCTGCACGGGCGCTAGCTATGACTCGCCGGGCGGCCATGCGCGGGGTGCATCGTCTGCCAGAGCTGCCTGCCCTGTGGATGGCTGACCGCAGGCAGCTGCGCAGAGCCCCAGCGCGCATACGCAGCAGAGCAGTTGTTGAGCGGTCTGTCCAACCAGGTCAGCGCCGCGTCGCCAGAGTACCGAAAAGGGCTGAGCTGAATGGACTCTAGCTTAGGGATCTTATGTGGAACTACTGGCTTTGCCTCAGCACGCGTGCGGAGTTGCACCTCCTCTAAGAGAGAGTCTCTCATCCATGGATGCCACTTGATGGCATCCATTGCAAGCCCTAAGTAGGACGCCAAGCCCTCTCTGCGCACGGGAATGTTGTACTACAGTCGAGCAGAGTAATGTTACGCCTTAGCACACCTCACCACATGTGATAGGCAACTCTGCCTGCAGCTGCTTCAAAGGCACACAGCCTGGCATTGCTGTTGTTGGTGAGCGGCACGCATTAGTCACATCCGGGCAAAGCCTGCTGGCAGGAGTGCTCTGGCCTGCACGTCACACTGGCATCAGTGCAAGGCGGGCATGCCTGGCGTGACAGGTATCCTGTAGCTGAGGTACCTGCACCCATTGCGCGCTCGCGACCACTTTCACACAGCATTTAGTGCCAATGCCTTTCGTCACCGGCCTCTTCGTGTACCCAGTCAAGTCGCTCAAGGGCATCGAGGTGTCCTCGGCCGAGGTCGGCGCTGAAGGTACACTCACGCTCAGCCTTGCAGAGCATACACACCTCACGCGAGCGTTTCTGCACGTGTTGTACCTGCACAGTTTGTGCTTTGCAGAACACTGCCAGGCCTTTGGGGGCAAGTGCAAACAGGAGCTAATGCCCGGGCGCTGCTGTGCGGGCCCGGAGGAATAAGTCGTGACGAGCATGGAGGGGTGCTGTTGTGACGACCATGGAGCCGCAGCGGTCAGTCCGGGAGCGCGGGCGGCTGAGCTGCTGCGGAGACACGGTACTCGCGCGCGCGCCAGGCTGCTTCCGCTGGGACCGGTACTGGCTGGTCGTGCGCCTGGACGGCCGCTTCCTGACCCAGCGCCAGGTGCCCAGGTGCGAGCGCGGCCCGCCCGGACGCCGTGTGCGGGCCCGCGCTGCCGGCTGCGGCAGCCAGACGCCCAGGAGCGCGCCCGCAGCGCAGCCTGGGGCGCACCCACAGCCTGATTGGCGAGCGCGCCCAGGCGTCAGTAATAGGGTAACTAGCCTACAGGGTAACTAGCCTGAACCTATGGCCCCTAGCCTACACCTTTGGCGTGCAGGATGGCGCTGGTGGAGACCGCGCTGCCGCCGGAGGCGCTGCTGGGCGACGGCTGGGGCG
>JAABUX010009994.1_pt1 | contig 10664 bp, 12 predicted proteins | sample 5561851 | NCBI WGS metagenome assembly JAABUX01 (sample SAMN10711883, study PRJNA513361) | rock metagenome | isolation source: Antarctica rocks | place: Antarctica: Victoria Land, Richard Nunatak red sandstone | collected 2016-01-03 | reverse complement strand
CAGTTCTTCGAGGGGTAGATGCTCATGGACATGCATAGCGTCGCTCCCAGCTCCGGTGCCAAGATCTCATCCTGAGCGAGCGGGCAAACAAAAGCCAGAAAACGCAGAAAATTTCTGGGAAGCGTATTACCCCCTTTTGCGATGGACTCCCCCGATGAATCCGAGCCAACTGTTCCGCCCCCGACCGACCAAAGTTTCCCCCAGGCCAGCGCGGAAGCTGGGCTTTGACAACCTGGAAGTCCGCGCGGTGCTGAGTACCGCCGCAACTTCGTTAGCTCATGTTCACGCCTTGGCGACCCCGGCGCCGGCGACCTTGAAGACCTTGAGTGGGACGATCACCAACGAGACCAACGGTCGAGCCCTCCGGGGGGTCCGGGTCGAGCTACTCGACTCCAACGGGAGGATCGCCCGGGAGACGTTCACCAACGCCCGAGGGAACTACACGTTCCTGGTCAGGAACACGGGCGCTTACGTCGTCCGCGAGGTGACGCCCCGGGGCTTCACGCAAGTCGCCCCCACCTTCGCCAGCACCGCGCCGGTGGGAGCTTACGCGCCGGGCCGGGGGGCGTCGAGCTGGAACTACCGGACCGGCAACAACAACCCGGCAAACGGCCCGGTCGGCCCGGCGAGTTGGGCGACGATCGCGCCGGCGGGCACGCTCCCGTTCGAGTCGCCGATCAACCTCACCGGCCCGACGATCGACCTCAGCCGGGTTCTCTCGATCAACTATAATCCGGCCGTCCCCAGGGCGATCGTCAACAACGGCTCGCAGATCCAAACTCAGTTCAGCACCACCGCCGGCGCCGACACGATCACCCTGGGCGGGCAGACGTTCGCCCTGTCGAACTTCCACTACCACGTCCCGGGCGAGAACCAGGTCAACGGCACCACCTACCCGATGGAGGAGCACTTCGTGAACGTGTCGGCCGCGGGGGCGACCACGGTCCTGGCCGTGTTCCTCCAGGAAGGGGCGCACAACAACGCGCTCGACCCGATCCTCAACGCCGCCACGGCTTCGCTCACGCGGTCGGGCAGTTCGACCACGATCGCGACCCCGATCGACTTCGCCGGCCTGCTCCCGACCAGCGCGCAGGGCTGGTATTACCAGGGGTCGTTGACCACGCCGCCGCTCTCGCAGGTGGTCAACTGGCTGGTCTTCGCGACGCCGATCACGCTCGACGCGGCGCAGTTGGCGCAGTCCGAGGCCGTGGCCAACGCCGCCGGGTTCCTGCCCAATGCCCGACCGCGGCAACCGCTCGACGGCCGCCAACTCAACGAGGTCGACATCGACCTGAACGTCCAGAACTCGATGCATGGGCTTAACTTCGGCCTGGCCAAGACCTCGACCCTCGCTGGCCAGGGGACCAGCCTCGGGTCGTCCCGCGTGATCCCCGGCACGACGACCCTCTCGACGGCGAATGCGTCGAATTCGGCGAACTCGGCCCAGACCACCGTCTCCGCCCAGAGCCTGCTCGCTCAGGCAAGCACCACGGCCACCTCCAACGTGTCGGCCGGAGCCGCCGCGCAAGGGTATCAGCCCGTCGCCGGGTGCAACTGCCCGCTCTGCCAGATGCTCCGGAACGCCGTCTGGACCCAGGTCACCACCGTCTGACCGATCGCCCCGACCCAAGCCCGTTCCCCCTCGCGCCGAGGGGGCTGGCTCGGCTTCTTGGTCCGGCTCAAGTTGACAGCCTTCGCGACTCCTTGATACAAGAGTTGGAACGAAGGAGGGGTCATCCGTGCGCTGGCGGCGTTTGATGCTCGGGATCAGTCTGATCGCCGTCTTGTCCGGCTCACCTGCGAGGCAGGCCGAGGCGGCGGACGACCTCGCGCGCTCGGTGGCCGAATTGGGCGGAGGGAGCGGCGTCGAGCCGGTCGACGGCGGGGTTGGCGACGATTCGCTCGACGCCCCGAAGGTTGCCGCGACCGGGGCCGGGGTGTTGGGGGTGATCGCGCCCGAATCCCCCCGCTTCGCCGCTTGGTGTGGCCTGCTCCCCTCGAACGTGCTCCTCGAACCGGGGCGAAAGCACCTCGGCTCCCCGATGGTTCCCAGGCTCTCGGCCCGATCAAGCCGGAGGCAAGTCTGGCTCCAACGCTTCCTGCTTTGAAGAGGAATCGGCGGTCGAGCGTGATCGACGTCCGTTTTTCCCCTTCACAAAACAGGAACCTTCTCCCATGCGCTCCCGAAATCTCCCCGCGCCCCGAACATCGGCGCGGGGCTTTACCTTGATTGAACTCCTGGTGGTGATCAGCATCATCGCCGTTCTGATCGCCTTGCTCCTGCCCGCCGTCCAGGCCGCCCGCGAGGCGGCCCGCCGGACCCAGTGCGTCAACAGTCTGAAACAGCTTGGCCTGGCCCTGGCGAATTACGAATCCGCGCAAAAGGTGTTGCCCCCCGGCTACATCTCGAAAGTCGATCCCAACGGCGCGGACCTCGGCCCGGGCTGGGGCTGGGGGTCGATGATCTTGCCTCAGATCGAGCAAGGTCCGCTGTTCAGCTCGATCAACTTCAATTTGCCGATCGAAGGCCCCGACAACTCGACCGCTCGCTTCTCGAAGCTCTCGGCGTATTTGTGCCCGTCGGACTCGGTGAAGCCCGAATGGAACGTCTACGCCCGAGATCCTTCGGGCAACCCAACCACTCTCTTGACCCAGGTTGCCCCAAGCAACTATGTCGGCGTCTTCGGCACGAGCGACCCCGGGATCGACGGCGACGGCCTGTTCTCCCGCAACAGCGCCGTGGCCTACCGGGACATCACCGATGGCCTGTCGAACACGCTGGCCATCGGCGAGCGGGGGCACCGCTTGGGCGAGGCCACCTGGGCCGGTTCGATCACCGGCGCGGTGCTATTCCCCAGCGACAACGACGGGATCGGCTACCCCCGGGCCGAACCTGGTCCCGGAATGATCCTCGGCCACGCGGGGGGCCGACGCGGTCCCGGCGACCCCGGCGGCGAGGTCAACCAGTTCTACAGCCAGCACCCCGGCGGCGTGAACTTCTTGTTCGCCGACGGGCACGTCGCTTTCCTGAAAACGACCATGAACTACCCAACCTTCCGCGCCCTGACCACCCGGGCCGGCGGCGAAACCATCTCCGGAGACTACTGAACCATGCGTCACCGTCATTGCCTGGCCTTGATCTGCGCCCTGAGTCTCCTCGGCTGCGAGTCCCCACCGACGCCCGACCAGATCGTCCCGATCGACCAGGTCCCCGCCCCTTTGATGGAGATCGCCCGCAAGCAGTTGCCCGGGATCACCTTCGACACCGCCGCCAAGCTGCAGGTCGACGGCAAGGACGCCTACGAGATCCGCGGCAAGAACAAGCAAGGTAAGATCCGCGAAGTCGAATTATCCACCACCGGCGAAGTCCTCGCGGTCGAGTAAATCGCCCCACGCCGGTCCAGTCCAACCGGTTGATCCAATATCCGGTCCTCGGCGACGAATCACGGCGGTCATCCCGTTCTCCGCCGTGGTGATTCGCCCTCGCGCCTGGGGACCGGAACCTTTGGGATCAAGACCGCCATGAACCGGCTCACTTACGTTTTGCTCCGGAGCGTCGGTCTCGCCCGCCCCAAGCCGAAAACCCGGTTCGGCCGCTGGACCCGGCGGGCCGAGCGGGTCATCGGCGCGGTGGGCCTGGTCTACGTTGCCTTGCACGTCTACCCGCAACCCCTGTTCGCCCACACCGTCACCGCCCACGACATCACCCTCTACGCCCGCCACCCGATCAGCCCCCGAGCCACCGAGCGGCTCGCCCAGGCCCGAGCCTTGGTCGCCCGGAGCGAACTGGCCATCCCCCACCGCCCCGAGCGGGTCTTCCTCTGCGACTCCCCCTGGCTCTACCGCCTCTTCGCCCCGCTGAAATCCGATACCTTCGCCGTGTCGATCCTCGGGACCGACCACATCTTCATCGCCGCCCCCGACCTCGAAGCCGACCGCGCCACCAGTTCCCTCGGCGGTCAGCGACCCCTCACCGGGGTCATCGCCCACGAGATCACCCACGGCCTGATCCGCCACCGGCTCGGCCAGTGGCGCGCCATCCGCCTCCCCGAGTGGGTCGTCGAGGGCTACTGCGACACCATCGCCCGCTCCAGCAGCTTCCCCGAAGCCCAAGGCCGCCGGATGCTCGCCACCGGCCAGACATCCCCCTCCGCCTCGTTCCGCTACTACTTGCACCGCCAGATGGTGACCCACCTGATCGACGATCGGCATTTCACATTCAACCAACTCGTGAATCGAGCCGGCGAAGGTGGTCCCGTGCAGGCGGAGATGCGTGAAGCGATCCGGTCTCAATGAAGAACATATTCGTGCTTGAATCTTATAATCATCTCGGAAAAATCCCGCTATGGCAGATCGCAAATCGCCAATCGAAATGAATTAACCCTTTGCGACTTGCGATCTGCAATTTGTTATGAATTCGTCTCCTGGGATTTGTATGGTTGCTAATTATCTCCCAAATGATTTAGGTTCGATCACTACCAAGAATGTCCCCAGCGCCCCCTTCGGGCGAAGCGTCAAGCCAGACTCGAATCGCGGAGGATGAAGCGAGTGAACCCAGTGGAACCCGACCCTGCCGGACTCGACCGGGAGCGACGGCTGGAAACCGTCTTCCAAGCGTTTGTCACACCCCAGCGCGTCCCGCTGACTCCGAGGGATGAGGCCCTCCTCCGTCGTGGGGCAACGCTCGGGCTTGACCGGGGACTGGCCGCCACCTCGTGGGGCGAAGGTCCGACCGTGCTGCTCGTCCACGGCTGGAATAGTCGCGGAACGCACTGGGGGGCGGCTTATGTTGATGCCTTGACCGAGGCCGGCTTCCGGGCCGTGGCCGTCGACGCGCCCGGCCACGGCGATTCGCCGGGTGACCACTGCCATGTCCTCGAATACGGCCTGAGACTCGTTGAGTTCGGCCGCCAGGTCGGACCGCTGGCCGGGGTCGTGGCCCACTCCTTCGGGGCGGGGGCCACCGCCATCGCGCTGGGGCGCGGCTTGCGGGCGGATCGGATCGCCCTGCTCAGCGGACCAGCGTCCCTGGTCCAGGTCACCGAGCGATGGGGCCGCAGTCATCTCCTGTCCGAAGCGGAGATATCAATGCTGCTGGACCGGTTGGAGCGAACCGTGGGTGAGCCGATCGAGGACCTCGACGTCGCGCGGATCGCCGCCGGCCTGAACCAGCCCGCGCTCATCGTTCATGATCGGACCGATGACGACGTCCCCGTGGATGACGGCCTCGCGGTCGCCGCGGCCTGGCCTGGAGCGAAGGTCCTCATCACGCAGCGATATGGTCACCGCAGAATCCTCATCGCGCGGGAGGTGGTCCGCGAAGTCGTGGCCTTCCTGAGCGACCGGCCGTCCGGGAGGTGATCCTTGGCCACCGATCGTCCCGCGACCATCCGCGCCCGACTCCTCCTGCTCGCTGGTCTTCTCTCGCTCGATGCGCTTCCCGGACGCGCCGAGGTTCCTTTGCCTGATTTAGCGATCGATCGCGGGAGACTGGTTGGCCGATATGACCTGAACTTTCGCGGCAGCCATTACGACTATCAAGCGCTCCGGGTCGAAGGATCGGGGGTGCTGGTTTCCCTGGTGAAGCCGACGAAGAACGGGCTTCGGGTTCATGTGCCCCCGAGGACGAACGGCGCCGGTGTGGGACTCTGCACCAAGTTCGGCATCCGGGGGGATTTCGAGGTGGTTGTCTCCTACGAGATCATCGATGCGCCGAAGCCGAGTCAAGGTCCCGGAATCGGACCCGAGGTATTTTTGCAGTCGATGGAGAACTGGGACGACCACATCGCGCTCTCGCGGCGTGTCGCGGCGCGGACGGGGGATGCGACCCTGGCCGGTGAGATCGCGCGGGGCGGGGCCAGCAAGATCCAGGTCGGCGATGGGTCGATCAAATCCGCTTCGAAGGAGGGCCGACTCTACATCGCCAGGTCAGGCTCGACCATCCACCTTTACGCCGCCGAAGGCAATGGCGACTTCAAGAAGGTCTGCGTAGCCGACTTTGGTGTGGGCGACCTGAGGTTTGTCCGCCTCTCGACGCTGTTCGACGGGGCGGATCGTGGTTTGGACGTCCTCTGGAAGGAGCTATCGGTCCGGGCGGAATCACTCCCGCGCGACCCCGGCAACTCCTCAAGCGGAGGTTTCCCGTCGACGCTGCTCATGGCGATGGTTGGCGTGGTGCTGGGCGTCGTTCTTGTCGTGGGGATCAACAGGTATCGACGATCCCGCGTGGAGTGATGGGCAGCCCGGGGCGAGGTCGTGGGATCAGTAGGCATCCGCAGAGACCACGTCCCCACCGGCGATCGTGGCGAGTGCCCGCCAGACCTCGGGGCTGACGCCGGATCGCACGCTCCGGGCGGACCCGTCGCCGAAGAGGACGTTGACGAGTTGGCCATGACGACTGCCGGCGGTCAGGGCGGTGCCATTCCAGGTCGTGCCGTTGGAGCAGGTCTTTTGGCCGGGGGGGAGGACGTGGTTGTAGCGGGTCCACGACATGTTTCCCTCCAGCCAGTTCATCCCCAGGCTCGCCGAGGAGACATGCTTGGGTAAGGCGAGCGCGTCCGCGTCGCTCAGCTCGCCGCACCAGGAGCGGAAGGCAGCCTCGTCCCAGGGGCCGGCCTGGCGGAACATGTCGGATTCGAGGTCGACGTTCTGGAAGTCATCGTGGCCCCGGAGCCGCTCCGACATCGCCACCGTGGCGGACAGCCCATCGCGGACATCCCCGGGGCGAACCTGCGACGACTGGCCGAACATCCCGTCGCCCATCCGCGAGTTCCAGGTGCTCCCGTTGCACGACCGGTAGTTGACCTGACCCCAAGGGCGCGACGGCATCCGGTTGAAGTCGGCGGGGCAAAGGAAGACCGCGATCGTCACCTGAGCGGCCGTCTCGTTGGGACGCTCCCCCGTCACCGCCGACGGGTATCCATTCCCTTCGGGGTGGAACGGGGAAACGCTGAAATTCAAAGCGTTGAAGAGCGAGCTTTGCTCCAAGTAAGGGAGGATTTGCGAGTGCATCGAGTACCGGCGGTTGCCCTCGGAAGTGTAAGTCGGCACCACCCCATCCGTATCCGCCCCGACGCCGAACGGGTAGACCCCCAGCGCTGCCGCATAGCCGCTCAGGGCGATCCCGAGTTGCTTCAGGTTGTTTTCACACTCGAGCCGCCGCGCCGCCCCACGCGCCGCTTGCACGGCCGGGATCAACAGGGCGATCAGGATGACGATGATCGTGATCACAACCAGCAACTCAACCAACGTGAGGCCCTTGTGGCGTCGGCTCATCGTCAGCCCCTTTTCGCGTGAGGAGGAAACTGAATCAACGCGGACGTGGTGGACGAACAACCGGCGGTGGTTACTTGAAGCTGACCCAGAACCGATACCCCGCGCCAGAGCTGATCCAGCCCCCCTCTTTGTCCATGGCGAAGGTGAAGCCGTCCCAGATTTTGAGGGGGGCCTTGGTGGGGTCGAGCTGGAAGGGGGTCTGAAAGCCGGTGTCCCAGAACTTGCGGAGGCGGTCGATGGCGGCTTTGTCGTGGGTGTCGTCACCGAGCTTCTTGTAGAAGGCGCGGTAGTGGGCGGGTTCGCTGGTGGCGAAGAGGGTGATCAGGGCGGTCTGGACGACGTTGTCGAACTTGGCGGGGAACTGGGTCCGGGTGTAGGCTTCGACGTGATCGCGGAGCTGGTCGTTGCGGAAGATCGCGGTGACGGCGATCAGGTCTTCGCGGCTTTCCTCGGACTCAACCTTGGGGAGCAGGGCGAGGAGGAGGTCGACGACGGCGGCGTCGCCGGTCAGGGCGGCGGCGAGGGCGAGGTTGTGGAGGCCGATCGCGGGAACCGGACTCGCTTCGATCGCTTTCAGGTCGACCGCCTGGCGGACGGCGTCATGGGCGGCTCGGGGGTTGAGGAGGACGGCCAGGAGCAAGGCGTTGCTCGGGCGGAGCGGGTGCTGGGCGCGGGTGGTCCGGGCGAGGTCGAGCAAGGGCTGGACGTCCAGGCCCTTGGGCAGCTTCCGCCCGTACTGGAAGTAGGACGAGAGGATCATCCTCTGCGTTTGCGGGTAGCTCATGCCCGGGAAGACCCGCCCCGCGCCCACGAACAGCCAGCCGATCGCCCGCTGCATCAGGGCGAACGCATCCGCCTTGGCGGCGGGGGACAGGTCGCTCCGGGCGAGGTCTTCGAGCGCCTTCACGAAGGTCGCGTCGTCGGTCAGTTCCGTCCGCTTGAGCTTCCCGACAAACGCCTCGGCGGTCGGCTCGACCGGGAACGATGGCTTCTTATCCCCTTGAACCATCGAAGGTAAGGCATCGTCGGCCGCGATGGCGGGGGAGGCGAGCAGGCAAGCACCGAGCAAGCCGGCCGGCAAAGTGAGGGGTAGGTTCCGGCGGGGCATCGCGGCAGGCTCCGAAGCGGGGGGGTGCGGAGGGGCAATCAGCCACAACCATCCTCCCCGGCAAGTCCGCTCCAATCAAGCAGGTTTGACCGGAATCAACGATCGCCCCCCCCGTTCGGGTATCGCTTTCGATTCTGGAGATTCTCCGGGATCAAGGATTGCAAATCACCAGGTTGCAAATCGCAAAAGGCGGAAGTGGCTCGATTGATGTTCTTTTGCAATCTGCAATCTAACCATTTGCAATCTGGATCTCCCGATTCGATGGCTACACCCCCCGTTCGCCCCGCCCCCAGCGAGTCACCTCCCTAATCAACCAGCCGACGCCCCAGCGCGACCCCTGGGAGCTTTGGGTCGCTCCAACTGGACTGGCTCTCGGCTTTCCAGACGACCGAGGGGCCGAGCTTGGCTTCGACGGTCAGGGTCGTGGCGCGACCGAAGGCGTATCGCCAGGTGGTGGTCTCCCCTTCGCGGTTGACCTCGACGAGCAGGACGGCCTCGGGGTCGGTCCCTTGGACAAAGGCGAACACCGCGCCGTCGATGAGGTCGGGATGCACGAGCTTGGCCGCGGCGAGGTCGTAGCGGTAGACCGGCTTGGGGAGGAGCCGCATCTCCTCGCGGTCGGCGAGGCCCTGTTTCATGCTGGTCATCGTCACCTTGAATGTCTCGGCGATCCCCCGCATCTGGGCGAGCCGGGCCACCGCCGTCTTCGCCGGGACCGGCGCGTCGGGCACAGCCTGGAATCTGACGCCCGGGGCGCCGGGAGCCCAGACGGAGCGCTCTCCCTCTTTCGCCTGCAGACCCTCAGCGCGGGCCAGCGAGACGCATTCGTAAACGAGGTAGCCGTTCCAGGGGTAAGCGCTCGCCAGGCCCTCGGGGCGACCGCCATCGGTCCAGACGACCAGAGCCGTTTCCCCCTTCTGCATCCGGGTCGGGTTCGACCACCGCTGGACGATCTCGGCTTTCATCGGCTCCTTGGTATCTCGGTTCGCGACCACCTGATACCAGCCGAGCGACTCCTGCAACTGCCGCCCCCGCCGCTTGAGCTGCTCTTGCTCGGCACTCGCCGGATCATCCGCCCGCGCCAAGCTGACCGCCCCTAGCGTGAGGAGTCCCAACGCCGCCACCGCCCGCCACCCGAGGACGTTTCGCATGAATTAACTCGTGTTACGGAGAAGTTTATCTGGACCGCATCCCAGGAAGTCACGCAAGTGTGAAGACATCAGAGGCGAGGAACCCATTGGGAATGACCAACGAAATGGACGGGAATCCCTCTTCAATCTGGCGGCTCAACGGCTTCGATTCGTCTGTGCTTCCACCAGGAGCTTCACAACTCCTCCAGAGCTTCGCGTTCCGTGGAGGACAGCTTTTCCAATGACCCTGACTTGGAAAACGCTCGTTTGCTGATAAAGTTTTGTGAGGGAACGATTTCTCCCAAGTTTTGCAGCCGAGCTGCCAGTCCCCCAACGCCGACAAACCCGTTTGCCTCTTCCTTGGCCCCCGCCAAGAGCCAATCACGATTCGGATTGGGGCGAATCATCGTCATACAACTCCTCGCAAGAATTTTCTCGCCTGATCTTGGGTGAACTCAAAATATCGCAGACCTTGATGGTTGAAATCGGGATCACCCAGTGTCATCCCGCAAACCGCATTGTCAAACCACTCTCGCCGGACAGTCGAGGTTCCGATCACCCCGCGTTCCCCAGCTGCGGGGTTCAGGCGTCGGTGAGGCTCGGCACGAGCTTAACCGGGACGCATCGTTTGAGGTTGTGATGCTCCTGGTTTCCTCCTAAAACATCTCCCCTTACCGCCTCATGATACTGGTCGTCTCGGCGGACCGGACAGGTAATGATCATGCTGCTGAGCCAAGTCCGTGGGAAGCTGGTTCCACTCTTCCTCGGGGATGTGGGCGGTCCGTTCCAAGATTCGTTCCCAAACCGGTTTGTTGGGCTCCAATGAGGGTTTCGGGTCGGCCGTGGCTTTTTTGCGCTCGAAGTAGTCCCGGACGATCCCGGCGACGGCGGCATCTTCGCTGGCGAAATGGCCGTTGGCCACCTCGGAGCGGACGAAAGTTTCGAGGTCCGGCGGCAGTTGAATCGTCATGGTGGTCGTCTCCTGTGTTGGATCGATGGTAGTGGACCTGGTTCGGCTTGCCAAGCGGGACGAGCCTGGGTTTTCGATTACCCCGCGCTCCCGGGGTGCGGGGTCCGGGCGTCGTGGAGGAACTGGGCCAAGATTGGCGCGAGCATGTCGCGGATGCGCCGTTCGAGGTCGTCGTCGGTCG
>JAABUX010009991.1_pt1 | contig 10667 bp, 8 predicted proteins | sample 5561851 | NCBI WGS metagenome assembly JAABUX01 (sample SAMN10711883, study PRJNA513361) | rock metagenome | isolation source: Antarctica rocks | place: Antarctica: Victoria Land, Richard Nunatak red sandstone | collected 2016-01-03 | reverse complement strand
GCGACCGCCTGTCCGTGGCCTTCGCTGGGGAGCCGGCTCGGCGGCTGGTAGGCTCGGATCGAAAGATAGGACAGCCGCTTGAGTTCCTTGCGGCCGTGCGTCACGGAGTCGAGGATCAGCCCGCAGGTCAACGACAGGAAGGCCAGCAGCACGAACCCTGTCGACAGCACCGCCGTAGGCAGGCGCGGCACCAGGCCGGTGCTGACGTAGTCCGCAAAGACCGGCGCCGCGAGGCCGAACGCCAGAGTCATTTGCACTGCGGCGGCGCTGGCGAAGAACTGCAACGGCCGCTCCTCCTTCACTAGAACGAAGATCGCGCGCAGGATGCGCAGCCCGTCGCTGTAGGTGTGGAGCTTGGACACCGAGCCGGCCGGGCGCTCCTTGTAGGGCGTCGCCACCTCGCCGATCGGCATGCGGAGTTCGAGCGCATGGACGGTGAGCTCCGTCTCGACCTCGAACCCGCGGGACGACGCCGGGAACGACTTGACGAAACGGCGGGAGAACACGCGGTAGCCGGACAGCATGTCCGAGACGCCGCCGCCGAACACCCATGCCACCAAGCCGGTCAGCGCCGCATTGCCGAAGCGGTGCCCGCGCCGGTACGCTGCGTTGACTTCGGAGACGCGGGTGCCGTTCACCATGTCGAGGCCTTCGTCCAGCAGAAGGCGCACCATGGCCGGGCTGGAGGCGGCGCTGTAGGTGTCGTCGCCGTCCACCAAGACATAGGCGTCGGCTTCGATGTCGGCGAACATCCGGCGGATCACATGGCCTTTGCCCTGCAGCCGCTCGGTGCGGACAATCGCGCCCGCCTCGCGCGCCGCCGCGGCCGTGCCGTCGCGGGAGTTGTTGTCGTAGACGTAGATGGCCGCGCCCGGCAGCTCCGCCCGAAAGTCCCGCACGACGGCGGGGATCGCCGCGGCTTCGTTGTAGCAGGGGATCAGCACGGCGACGCGGGCCCGCATGGGGCGCTACTCCTGCGCCAAGGCGACGGGGCGTTGCGCCGCTTCGGGCGGAACCCGAGGGCGGAACACGATGCTGCGGGACAGGTTGAAGTTGGCGAACATCCCGGCCGCCGCGCCGGAGAGGACCGCGATGACCGGGTACTGCGCGCAGGCGGGCACCGCCGTGACCAGCAGAACATAGGTCCCGCGGTTCAGCACGAAGCCCACGCCGTTGGCCGCGACGAACAGCATCCACTGCCGCACCAGGCTGCCGCTGCCGCGTCCGGCGAAGGTCCAGGCACGGTTCAGCGCCCATGTCGTGGTGACTGCCGCGAAGTAGGCCGCCAAACCTGCCGCGTACAGCCCAAGGGTTGCCATTGTGGCGTACACCGTCGAGATGTCGACGACGGCGCCCATGACGCCTACGGTCCCGAACCGGGCGAATTGCCATAGCGTCAGCCGCCTTTCAGGCGTCATCATGGCGCAGAGGAACGAAACGGCGCGGGTTGTCGGGAGCATGGGATGATTTAGCCGGTTTTTGCATCGAATGCTATGCAGCATGACATTGGCAATATTGGGGCGCTGGCGTGCCCTGTGCCGGCGTGGTCTTCTCTATTTGAAGCATTGGGCTTGAAGCATGGGAGGGAGAGCGATGAGGCGTCGGACATTCTTGGCTGCATCGGCCGCGGGCTTGGCGGCGCCGGCGGTCGGGCGTGCCGGGGACAGCCGGGTGCTCCGCTTCATCCCGCAGTCGGACCTGACCGTGCTCGACCCGATGTGGACCACGGCCTATGTCACCCGCAACCATGCCTTCATGGTGTACGACACGCTGTTCGGGCAGGACAGCGAGTACCGGCCGTCGCCGCAGATGCTCGAAGGCTTCACGACCGAGGACGACGGCAAGACCTGGACGCTCACGCTGCGGCCGGGGCTGATGTTCCATGACAACGAGCCGGTGCGGGCGCGGGATTGCGTCGCCAGCCTGCAACGCTGGGGCAAGCGGGATGCCTTCGGCGGCGCGCTGATGGCGGCGACGGACGAGCTTGCCGCGAAGGACGACCGCACGTTCGTGTTTCGGCTGAAGAAGCCGTTTGCCCTGCTGCCGGCGGCGCTGGCCAAGACGCCGCTTTACATGCCGGCGATCATGCCGGAGCGCATCGCCAAGACGGACCCCTTCACCCAGGTGACGGAGATGGTCGGCAGCGGCCCGTTCCGCTTCAAGGCCGACGAGCGGGTGCCCGGCGCCCGCGTCGTCTACGAACGGTTCGCTGGCTACAAGCCGCGCGAGTCCGGCCGCACCGATTGGACCTCGGGGCCGAAGGTCGTGAACTTCGACCGGGTCGAGTGGACCACGATTCCCGATCCCACCACCGCCGCGCAGGCGCTGATCAACAACGAGCAGGACTGGTGGGACTACGCGACCGCCGACCTGATGGGGCTGCTCGCCCGCAGCCGCGGGGTGAAGGTCGTGGTGCAGGAGCCCTCGGGCCAGATCGCCATCCTGCGCATGAACCACCTGCAGCCGCCGTTCAACAACCCAGGCATCCGCCGGGCGCTGCTAGGCGCGGTGAGCCAGGAGGACGTCGTGACCGCCGTCGTCGGCACGGACGAGAAGATGTCGCGGACCGGCGTCGGCTTTTTCTGTCCCGACACGCCGATGGCCAGCACCGTGGGCCTCGACGTGTTCGCCGGGCCGCGCGACATGAACAAGGTGAAGCGCGACCTGAAGGCGGCCGGCTACAACAACGAGCGGGTCGTGCTGCTGGCGGCGACCGACTTCCCGGTGCTGAAGGCCATGGCGGACGTCGCCGCCGACATGCTGCAACGGGCGGGGATGAACGTCGACTACCAGGCGACGGACTGGGGCAGCGTCGTGACCCGGCGCGCGAAGAAGGACCCGGTGGAGGCTGGCGGCTGGAGCGCGTTCTGCACCGCCTGGGCCGGCACCGACCACCTGAACCCGGCGGGGCACCTGTCGCTCCGCGCCAACGGCGACCAGGCCTGGTTCGGCTGGCCGACCGACGCGAAAATCGAGCAGTTGCGCGACGACTGGTTCGACGCGCCGGACGTGCCGAAGCAGGCGGCCATCTGCGCCGAGATACAGCGCGAGGCGCTGCAAAGCCTGCCCTACATTCCCTTGGGCCAGTATCTTCAGCCGACCGCCTACCGCGACAGCCTGCAGGGCGTGCTGAACGGCTTTGCCTTGTTCTGGAACGTCAAGCGCGCGTGATGTCATGCTGAGGCCTAGAGTGGCCTAAAGTTTGCTACAATCCGTTAAGAATCATCTGACATAAGGGTTTGCATGAAGCGCCGTGATCTGCTTGCCGCCGGAACTGCCGCTGCCGTGAGCAGCCTGGCCATGCCCCGGCTGGCCAGGGCGCAAAACGCCCGCGTGCTGCGCTTCGTGCCGCAGGCCAACCTTTCGAGCCTCGACGCCATCGCGGGCACGCAGTATGTCGTCCGCAACGCCAGCCTGCTGATCTGGGACACGCTGTTCGGCGTGGACAGCAACCTGGTGCCCAAGCCGCAGATGGCCGAGGCGTATGAGGCGACGGACGGCAACAAGACCTGGACCATCTGCCTGCGGCCGGGCCTGCGGTTCCATGACGGCGAGCCGGTGCTCTCCAAGGACGTCGTCGCCAGCCTGAACCGGTGGATGGTGCGCGACACCATGGGCCAGCGGATCAAGGCCTCGATGGACGCATTGGAGGCGCTCGACGACCGCACCGTGCGCTTCCGCCTGAACAAGCCGTTCCCGAAGATGCTGTTCGCGCTGGGCAAAAGCAACGCGCCGGTCGCCGAGATCATGCCCGAACGCATCGCAAAGACCGACCCGTTCCAGCTCATCACGGAGTATGTCGGCTCCGGCCCGATGGCGTTCAAGCGCGACGAGTGGGTGCCGGGATCGCTGGCGGTGTTCGAGAAGTTCGCCGGCTACGAGCCGCGCCCCGAGGCGGCGGAGTGGCTGTCGGGCGGCAAGCGCATGATGTTCGACCGCATCGAGTGGCTGATCCTGCCCGACGACGCGACCAAGGCGGCGGCGTTGCAGAACGGCGAGATCGACTGGTGGGAGAACCCGGTCCCCGACCTGGTGCCGCTGCTGAAGCGCAACCGCAACGTCAATGTCGACATCGCCGACCCGCTGGGCAACATCGGCTCGTTCCGCATCAACCACCTGCATCCGCCGTTCAACGACGCGCGGGTGCGCCGGGCAGTGATGATGGCACTGAGCCAAGAGGATTACATGCGCGCCGTCGTTGGCAACGACGACGAGCTGTGGAAGGCGCAGCCGGGCTTCTTCACGCCGGGCACGGTGTCCTACAGCGAGGAGGGCGGCGATATCCTGAAGGGGCCGCGCCGCTACGACGAGGCAAAAAAGCTGCTGGCCGAGGCCGGCTACAAGGGCGAGACAATCGTGCTGTGCGTCGCGACCGACGTGCAGATCACCAAGGCGCAGGGCGACGTGACCGCCGATCTGTTGCAGAAGATCGGCATGAAAGTGGACTACCAGGCGCTCGACTGGGGCACGGTGGGCGCACGCCGGGCGAAGAAGGACCCGCCGTCGCAGGGCGGCTGGCACATCTTCCACACCTGGCACGCGGGCGCGGACTGCATCAACCCGGCCCCCTACACGGCGTTCGACGCTGGCGGCGACAAGGCTTGGTTCGGCTGGCCGAAGTCGGACGCGATCCAGGCCGGCATTGCGACCTGGTACGACGCGCCCGACGCCGCCGCGGAGAAAACGGCGACCACCGACCTCAACAAGATGGCGATGGAGTTCGTGACCTACATCCCGACCGGCTTCTTCCTGGGCTACCAAGCCTGGCGCAAGAACGTGAGCGGCGTGGTCAAGGCGCCGTTCCCCGTGTTCTGGGGCGTCCAGAAAACATGATAAATCAAACCTGATGCTCGGCTACCTCGCCCGTCGGGTGCTGTCCACGATCCCGGTGATGGCGATCGTGGCGCTGTTCGTGTTCAGCCTGCTGTATATCGCGCCGGGCGACCCGGCCGCGATCATCGCCGGCGACCAGGCCACGCCCGCCGACGTGGAGCGCATCCGCGCCGGGCTGGGCCTCGACCGCCCGTTCCTGATCCGCTTCGGCGAGTGGGTATGGCATGTGCTGAACGGCGACCTCGGCGTGTCGATTTTCACCAACCTGCCGGTCACGCGCATGATCGGGCAGCGGCTGGAGCCGACAGTGTCGCTCATGGTCCTGACCCTGATCTTGTCGATCAGCATTGCCGTCCCGATGGGCGTGCTGGCGGCGTGGAACCAGGGCACCTGGATCGACCGGCTGATCATGGTCTTCGCGGTGTTCGGCTTCTCGGTGCCGGTGTTCGTGGTGGGCTACATCCTCGCCTACGTGTTCGCGCTGGAGCTCGACTGGTTCCCGGTGCAGGGCTACACGCCGATCGCGAAGGGTTTTGGCCCGTGGCTGAACAACCTGGTGCTGCCCTCGGTGGCGCTAGGCGGCGTGTATATCGCGCTGATCGCCCGCATCACCCGCGCGACGATGCTCGAAGTGCTGAGCCAGGACTACATCCGCACCGCCAAGGCCAAGGGCGTCGGCAGCCGCACCATCCTGTTCCTGCATGCGCTGAAGAACGCGGCGGTGCCCATCGTGACGGTGATCGGCATCGGCGTGGCACTGCTGATCGGCGGCGCGGTCGTCACCGAGAGCGTGTTCGCCATCCCTGGGCTGGGCCGCCTGGTCGTGGACGCCATCCTGCGGCGCGACTACCCGGTCATCCAGGGCGTCGTGCTGCTGTTCAGTTTCGTCTATGTCCTGGTCAACCTTGGAGTGGACCTGTTGTACACCGCCTTCGACCCAAGGATTCGCTATTGAGCGCCGCCACCCTTCCCGACGCGCCGGTCGCCACCGCTTCGGCCCCGCATGTCACGCCGGCCGCAGCCATGCCGGACGTGCTGCCGGCGGTGAGGCCGCGCGGCCGGGTCCGCACGTTCATCCGGCGCTACCCCACCATCTTCGCCGGCGGGCTGCTGCTGGCGCTCGTGGTGTTCGTGGCCGTCGCCGCGCCGCTGCTGTGGACCACGGACCCGACCGCGTTGGCACCGGCCAAGCGCACGCGGGAGCCATCATTGTTGTATTGGTTCGGCACCGACATGCTGGGCCGCGACGTGTACTCCCGCGTGCTGTATGGCGCGCGGGTTTCGCTGGTTGTCGGCTTCTCGGTCGCGGCGCTGGCGTCGCTGGTCGGCATGGCGATTGGGCTGGTGTCCGGCTTCGTGCGCTGGGCCGACGGCCTCATCATGCGGGTGATGGACGGGCTGATGTCCATCCCGCCGATTCTGCTGGCCATTGCGCTGATGGCGCTCACCCGTGGCAGCGTGGGCAACGTCATCACGGCCATCACCATCGCCGAGATCCCCCGCGTGTCCCGCCTGGTGCGCGGCGTGGTGCTCTCGCTGCGCGAGCAGCCCTATGTCGAGGCCGCGGTCGCCTCCGGCACGCGGGTGCCGATGATCATCTGGCGCCATATCGTGCCCAACACCCTGGCGCCCATCACGGTGCAGGCGACGTATATCTGCGCGTCGGCGATGATCACCGAGGCGATCCTGTCGTTCATCGGCGCCGGCACCCCGCCGATCATCCCGTCCTGGGGCAACATCATGGCCGAGGGCCGGGCGCTGTGGCAGGTGAAGCCGTATATCGTGTTCTTCCCGGCGGTGTTCCTGTCGCTGACGGTGCTGGCCGTGAACCTGCTGGGCGACGGCCTGCGGGACGCGCTTGATCCGCGCATGGCCAAGAGGCTCTGATGGCTCTTCTCGAAGTCCAGAACCTGCAAACCCACTTCGGCACCCCCGACGGTGTGGTGCGCGCCGTCGAGGGGCTGTCGTTCCACATCGACGCCGGCGAAACCCTGGCGGTGGTCGGCGAAAGCGGCTGCGGCAAGTCCGTCACCAGCATGAGCCTGCTGCGCTTGATCCAGGAGCCGCCGGGCCGCATTGCCGGCAGCGTCCGCTTCCAGGGCCGCGACCTGCTCAAGCTGTCGGAGCCGGAGATGCGCAGGCTGCGCGGCAACGACATCAGCATGATCTTCCAGGAGCCGATGACCAGCCTCAACCCGGTGCTGACCATCGGCCGGCAGATCGGCGAGACGCTGCGGCTGCACCAGGGCCTGTCCGCCAGCCAGGCCGAGGCGCGGGCGGTCGAGATGCTGACCCTTGTTGGCATCCCGGCGCCGGGCCGCCGTGTGCGCGAGTATCCGCACCAGCTCTCGGGCGGGATGCGGCAGCGCGTCATGATCGCGATGGCGCTGGCCTGCAACCCGAAGCTGCTGATCGCCGACGAGCCGACGACGGCGCTGGACGTGACGATCCAGGCGCAGATTCTGGACCTGATGCGCGACCTCAAGACCCGGCTCGGCTCTGCGATCATGCTGATCACGCACGACTTGGGCGTGGTGGCCGAGATGGCGCAGCGCGTCGTCGTCATGTATGCTGGCCACAAGGTCGAGGAGGCCACGGCGACCGAGATCTTCGCCAACCCGCAGCATCCCTACACCCGCGGCCTGCTCGGCGCAGTGCCGCGGCTCGGGTCGTCGCTGTCGACCGGCGGGCGCTCCAAGCTGGCCGAAATCCCCGGCCTGGTGCCCAGCCTGCGCAAGCCCATCGTCGGCTGCGCCTTCGCCGGGCGCTGCCTGAGTGCCACCGAGCTTTGCCGCACCATCGCCCCGGCGGTCGAGGCCAAGCGGCCGGGCCACTACGTCGCCTGCCACTACGCCGAGTATGCCATGCCGGAAGGCTTGGCCGCATGAGCCGCCCGCCGCCGCTGCTCGAAGTCATGGCGCTCAAGAAGCATTTTCCTTTGCGTGGCGGGCTGTTCGGCGGCGTCACCGGCCAAGTCTATGCCGTCGACGGCGTGACGTTCTCGATCGAGAGGGGCGAAACGTTGTCCCTGGTCGGCGAGAGCGGCTGCGGCAAGAGCACCGTCGGCAAGACGATCCTGCGCCTGATCGACCCGACCGACGGCGAGGTTTGGCTGGACGGGGCGCGCATCGACAACATCCCGGCGAGCCAGTTGCGCCCGCTGCGCCAGCGTATCCAGGTCGTGTTCCAAGACCCGTTCAGCAGCCTCAACCCCCGCATGCGCGTCCGGGACATCATCGCCGAGCCGTTGCATAACTTCGGCCTGGCGAGGGGCGCGTCGGAGGTCGACGACCGCGTGGCCAAGCTCATGGACACCGTGCGCCTGCCGCGCGACGCGATGCGCCGCTACCCGCATGAGTTCAGCGGCGGGCAGCGCCAGCGCATCGGCATCGCCCGCGCCTTGGCCCCCGGCGCCGACCTGATCATCTGCGACGAGGCCGTCAGCGCGCTCGACGTCTCGGTCAAGGCGCAGATCGTCAACCTGCTGTCCGACCTGCAGGACGAGCTGGGCCTGGCGCTGCTGTTTATCAGCCACGACCTCGCGATCGTCGAGCACCTGACGCACCGGGTCGCGGTCATGTATCTCGGCAAGATCGTCGAGATCGCCGACCGCCGCGCGCTGTTCGCCAACCCTAGGCATCCCTACACCCGCGCGCTGCTGTCCGCAGTGCCGGTCCCGGACCCGCTGGCCAAGCGCGACCGCATCATCCTGACCGGCGACGTGCCGAGCCCGATCAACCCGCCCAGCGGCTGCCGCTTCCACACGCGCTGCCCCTATGTGTTCGACCGGTGCCGGGTGGAGGAGCCGGTGCTGCGGGACATGCCTGCACCACTAGGAATGAACGAGGGGCAAAAGGCGGCATGCCACCTGGATGAGCTGCCAGCGCTCAGAATGTTGCCGCAGGCGGCCTAGGGAAAGTACTTCTCGAAGCCTGCTTGACCCTAGTCAGTCCGGACGGCAACACTACGTCATGTGCGCAGGCCATATGTCCCGCGCAAGTTCTGCAAACAGGGAGAAAAACGATGCCGCAGGTATCGCTGACGGTGAACGGGCGTAGCCACACGGCCGAGGTCGAGGGCCGTACACTTCTGGTCGAGATGCTGCGGGAGGGCATGGGCCTGACCGGCACGCATGTCGGCTGCGACACGAGCCAGTGCGGCGCATGCGTCGTTCATGTGAACGGCGAGTCGGTTAAAAGCTGCACCATGCTGGCGATCCAGGCGAACGGGTCCAAGGTGACGACGATCGAGGGCATCGCCGCGAACGACGGCACGCTGCATCCAATGCAGGCCATGTTCCGCGAGCACCACGCCCTGCAATGCGGGTTCTGCACCCCCGGCATGGTGATGAGCGCCATCGACCTGGTGAACATGCATCCGGAGGGCCTGAGCGAGGACCAGATCAGGCACGGCCTGGAGGGCAACCTCTGCCGCTGCACGGGCTACCACAACATCGTCAAGGCGATCGCGGCGGCCTGGCCGATCATGCACGGCAAGCAGTTGCCGCTCGCCGCCGAATAGCTGGGACCAGCGAACAAAATCGGCCGGCCGGTGCAAAGCCGGGGCTGCAAGGGAGTTGACGACATGGGTTTTGAGGGCATCGGCGCGTCAGTGCGCCGCAAGGAAGACCATCGGTTCCTGAGTGGCAACGGCAACTACACCGATGACATCAACCGGCCGGGCCAGCTCTATGCGGTGATCCGCCGGGCGGACCGGCCACATGCGCGGTTGCTGGGCATCGACACCACGGCGGCTGCCGCGGCGCCCGGCGTCGTCGCGGTCTACACCGGCGCCGACATGCAGGCGGACGGCATCGGCGGCGTGCCGTGCGGCTGGCAGGTGCATAACAAGGATGGCTCGCCCATGGCGGAGCCGCCGCATCCGGTGCTGGCGACCGGCAAGGTGCGCCATGTCGGCGACCCCGTTGCGGTGGTGATCGCCGCCAGCAAGCAGGAGGCCAAGAACGCCGCCGAGCTGCTGGTGGTCGACTACGACGACATGCCGGGCATCGCCAGCGTGCGCGACGCCGTCGCGCCCGGTGCGCCGTTGGTCCATGACGAGGTGCCCGGCAACGTTTGCTTCGATTGGCACATTGGCGACAAGGCCATCGTCGACCAAGCCTTCGCGCACGCGGCGCACGTCGTCGAGTTGGACCTGACCAACAACCGGCTGGTCCCGAACGCGATGGAGCCGCGGGCGGCGATCGGCGAGTTCGACCGCTCGTCCGGCGAGTTCACGCTCTACACCACGAGCCAGAACCCGCACGTCATCCGGTTGCTGATGGGCGCGTTCGTGCTGCACATCCCGGAGCACAAGCTGCGGGTTGTCGCGCCGGATGTCGGCGGCGGCTTCGGCTCGAAAATCTACCATTACGCCGAGGAGGCCATCGTGACCTGGGCCGCCGGCAAGCTGCACCGCCCGGTGAAGTGGACCTGCGACCGCAGCGAAGCCTTCATGTCGGACGCGCACGGCCGCGACCACTACAGCAAAGCAGCGATGGCGCTGGACGCCCAGGGCAAGTTCCTGGCGCTGCGGGTCAGCACCCTTGCGAACATGGGCGCCTACCTTTCGACCTTCGCGCCCGCCATTCCGACCTATCTCAGCGCCACGCTGCTCGCTGGCGTTTACACGACGCCGGCGATCTATGCCGAGGTGAAGGCCGTGTTCACCCACACGGTGCCGGTGGACGCCTACCGCGGCGCTGGCCGGCCCGAGTCGAGCTACCTGCTTGAGCGGTTGGTGGACGTGATCGCGCATGACACTGGGCTGGACCGGGTTGCGATCCGCCGGCTGAACTTCATCCCGCGCGACGCTTTCCCCTACCAGACGCCGGT
>JAABUX010009989.1_pt1 | contig 10667 bp, 8 predicted proteins | sample 5561851 | NCBI WGS metagenome assembly JAABUX01 (sample SAMN10711883, study PRJNA513361) | rock metagenome | isolation source: Antarctica rocks | place: Antarctica: Victoria Land, Richard Nunatak red sandstone | collected 2016-01-03 | reverse complement strand
CGTTGCTGGGCGAGGAAATCCGTGCGATTCTCCGTCCCGGGGTGACAGAGCAAGAGATTCAAGGCACCGCCGACAGGCTGCTCAGCCTGGCGGCATGACATATAGCATTCCCACGGAAAGTACAGTTTTAAAGCCACATGGCGACCCCCCTCGCGCCGAACCGCTTGATAAACAACTCCCATGCTCCCCCGACCAATCTCGCGGATTACTCGATAGTCGCCGAACCGCGTCGGGATCTCGTCCCGGATCAACTTAAGGAACGGAAGACCAGCCTCGCATGGTGGCAATTGCGCGGATGAATTCGCGTGAAGGATGTGATAAAGGCCGCTTCGGAGCGGGAGGTACAGGAAGTCCGCCCCGGCCCGAGCCATCCGCTTGGTGAAGTCCCAGTCGGCGTCGGCCCGGAGCGACTCGTCGAAGCCCCCGACCCGACCCCAAAGCTTAAGAGGGTGGGCGACTCCCAAGAGGATCGCCGGGCGGTTGACGAACAAAAGGTCGTGCTGCGCGGAGGAATCCCAGAAGCCCACCTCGGGGCCGAAGCCATCGGTTTCCTCGAGAAAGTCGTAGCTGAAGATCAGAACATCTCCCTGCTCGCCGAAACGCGCGACCCTCCCCAGATAGTCGGGATAGTATTCGTCGCCTGCGTCGAGGTAGGCCACCATCGCGCCGTTCGCATGGCGCAACCCAAGGTTCAACGCGCTGGCGAGAGATCCGCCCGGATCGGCCCTGAGCACTCGGATTCGCTCGTCCCGACCTTCCCAGCTTTGAAGGCGGGCCAGATTCTCATCGACCGACCCGTCGTCGACGGCGATCAGTTCCCAGGACGCTTCGGACTGCCGTTGGATCGAGGCGATGGCTCGATCTACGGTGCGGAACCCCTCGCGAACCGTCAAGATCACGGAAACTAGAGGAGAATTATTTTTATAAAGCTTCAATTGTTATTCCATCAAACGAAAATGTTGGGCCGCGACTGGCTATCCGCAAAGTTACACGGAATGGCCAATGCGGTTCATATCCGATGGCGACGCAGTCCTACCCAGTTGAATTAATCTTGTCAATCAGCCGGATCGGATAAAATCTCTTGACCCGAACGGGTGCCAAGAGCACGCCAGACGCTGGCGGATATTGACGACTTTTTAAGATCAACGTGTCCATCAGCAAACAAAACGTTAATTCCACCGTTGTGGAAGCTGCTCGACGGGAAGATTCCTGAGTTAACATGTCCGCCATTAAGGCATGTATGTTGATTTGGCAAAAGAATGTGATTGTAGAGCGTGTCGCCAAATCCTCCGCATATCCACCTGCAATGCCTTGCAGAGACTTGTGCCGTGATCTTCTCGTCAAGGTCGGTGCATTGGTTTGCAAAAGTATTGAAAATGGAACTCCCTGAAATTAAAGGCAAATTATAGACGGTAGCGAGAGGGTTGCGTTCAAGTCTCCGAGGCCCTCCGACGACCCACTCACCCACAGCGGCCGTTTGAGTCGTTCCATCCAAAATTGATTGCATACCGACGCTCGTCAACAAATCAGGAGTTGATTCACTAAACAAACCCTTGGCGTTAGGAACAAGGCGATCGTACCCACCGTTGCCGGCGTAGTTGGTGTGATTAGACGATCGTTGATGGTTACTGGCATCAGCCGGACACAAAAGAACGGACAACTCAGAAAAAGCTGCGGTAAAATTCGCACTCTTTTTAATACCGATAAAGGGGGCCTGCCGAGAAAAGTTTATGGAGTTATAAATGGCCCCCTGTTCAAGATTAGGAAGCAACATCGCGAACAAGCTATATCCTTCACCATTATATCCCTTGGGCAAGCAATTGTGCGTTTCAGTGTAAGCATGCAAGGCAATTCCGATTTGACGTAGATTGTTGCTACAAGTCGCACGCCAAGCTGCTCGACGCGCGGACTGGATGGCAGGAATGAGTAGAGAGGCAGCCAACGCAATGATGCTCAAGACCACAAGAACTTCCACCAAAGTGACACCTCTTGATCGCGAACTAGCATCATTGTGGCGAGGCGTCAGTGCTTTACTTTCCTGAAACATTGCCTGCTCCCTGTTAAAGATCACATGATTAACCTTGCGTAACCTAGGTCCGCCAAGCTCAATTTGCCAGGCGTTTGAATGCCGTTTTGCTCAACCAAGCAAAACAGGTGCGGAGCAAACTGCACTTGGCGGACCAGTCATGTGTCATCCCTCAGATCAATGCCGCTGCTGGGGCGGGCGGTGGTGGTGCCGCTCGGGGGCGGGGGGCGGGAACAGGCGGATTTCGCCGTTGTTGGCGTCGAAGCAGTCGATTTGCAGGTGTTCCGCCGGGGCGGACTCCTCGTGGCGGATGTGGATCGTCATGTTCGCTTCGAGTTCGATCTGGGCGATTTCCTTCCGCTTCCGGTTGTTCAGGTGCGCGGCGACCTGCGGGTTGACCCCGATCAGGACGCGACGCACATCTTCTCGGTGCGACGCCAAGGCAAGCAGACGCATCACGTCGATCGACATGCTTTCGATCGTCTTGACCACGCCCGCCCCGGCGCAGTGGGTGCAGTCCTCGTAGACCGACCGTTTCAGGCTGGGCCGGATGCGTTGTCGGGTCATCTCGATCAGGCCGAAGGCGCTCATCTTGAGGACCTTGGTCCGCGCCCGGTCGCGCTCGATGGCGCTCCGAAGGGCGTTTTCGACCCCTCGGCGGTTGCGCTCCTCGCGCATGTCGATGAAGTCGTTGACGATCACCCCGCCGAGGTCGCGGAGGCGAAGCTGGCGGGCGATCTCCTTGGCGGCGCGGAGGTTCATCTCGTAGGCGGTCCGCTCGGCATCGTTTTCGACCCGGAAGTTGCCCGAGTTGACGTCGATGGCGACCAGGGCCTCGGTCTGGTCGATGACGATCGAGCCGCCTTCGGGGAGGTCGACCCGCCTGCGCTGGATCTTGGCGATCTCGTCCTCGATCCCGTACTTGTGGAAGATCGGGGCCTTCTCGTCGTAGAGCTTGAGCCGGTCGACGAATCGGGGCATGACGACCCGGAGGAATTCCTGGGCACGCTCGAAGGCGTTGGGCTCGTCGATCCAGATCGTGTCGATCTCGGCGTTGAAGATGTCGCGGATCGTCCGCGTGATCATGTCCGACTCTTGGTAGATCGCCGCCGGGGTCTTGGCCTTCTTGATCCGCTGGAGGATCACCTTCCAGAGTCGGAGCAAATAGGCCAGGTCGCGGGCGAGTTCGCCTTTGGTCCGGTCGAGGCCGGCGGTCCGGACGATGAAGCCCAGCCCCTTGGGGGGGTTCAGGTCGTTCATGATCTCGCGGAGCTTGCGGCGCTGGCCTTCGTCGGCGATCTTCCGCGACACGCCGACGCGGTTCAGGCCCGGCATCAGCACCAGGTAGCGGCCGGGGATGCTGATGTAGGTCGAGAGCGTCGGCCCTTTGGTGCCGATGCTTTCCTTGATGACCTGGACCAAGACCTCGTCGCCGCGTCGGAAGATTTCCTGGAGCGGCGGCTTGACCAGCCCTCCGCTTCGCCCCCGGGCACTGAACTTGCCGCCCCGGCCGCCGTCGTCGTCGCCTTGGGCCGACGAGGCGGGATCGCCGCGACGGGGACGGGCCTCGACCGGGCCTCGCAAGCCCATCTCGCGCTCGAGGACGGCGATCTCGTCGATCTCTCGGCGGATTTCCTCTTCAAGCTCCGGGTCGATCCGGTCGTCGGGGTTGACCACCCGGACCTTCGGGACACGGACGACGTCTTCATCCTCGTCGAAGTCGTGATCCGAGGTGTCGTCGCCGAAGTCGAAGTCGGAGGTCGACGGGATCTCTTCGACCCCCGAAGCGAGGATCTCTTCCTCGTTTTCGATGACGTCGGTCGCCGGTTCGAGGTCGTCGAGCTCGTCGGCGTCATCTCCTTCGTCGTCCACCGTCGCCGGCAGTCGGTCGTTGGTTTCCCGATCCCGTCGTCGGCCTCGGCGGCGGCGGCGACGGCGAGGGCCGCCGTCGGCCGCCTTGCTCGAGAGGTCGTCTTCGCCCTCCTCGTCCGTGTCGACGTCGGTTTCCTCGACGACGTCGAGCGACGACATGATGGAGGCGTCATCCTCGATCCAGCCGAACCCCGAAGCGTTCGGGTCGACCGGGTCCGGCGAGGCGTTTCGGAATCTCCGGGGGACGTATCCCTCTTCCCCGGCCCGGTCGTGCGGCTTGGACCGATCGGCCCGAGGGGCTTCGGGTTCCAGGCCCCGGCCAAACCCTCGACCCCGTTCGCGAGGGGCTTCCGGTTCGGTGAGGGGCCGTGAGGGACGCTCGACCTCGGCGGGCCGAAGACGCTCCGGCTCGTTTGACCGGGGGCGCTCCATCTCGACCGGCCGAGGCCGTTCCGGCTCGAACGACCGAGGACGCTCGACCTCGGCGGATCGGGGACGCTCCGGCTCGATCAACTCGGCGGCGAACCCTCGAGGGCGTTCCGGAGGGGCGGGACGGGTCCGTTCAGGCTCACGATCGCGATCACGGTCCGCCTCGGGGCGTTCGGCGCCTCGTGATCGGATCGCATCGCGGCCCCCTCGGCGACGAGGAGCCTCTTCGGGAAACACGACCTCGGCGACGTGTTCGCCGAAAGCGACCGGAGCGACCGGCAAAGCCAACTCGGGTTCCGCTTCAATCCGGGTGTCGAGTTCGCCGGCGGATCGCCCACGACCCCGGCCCCGACCTCGTCGCGGTTCGCGAGTTGAAAGGGCTTCGGGTTCGGGAGTGGCGGCGATCGGCTCGATTTCCCGGACGCGATCACGGTCGCGGTCCCGCTCGCGGACCGAGGGGGCCGGAGGGACCACCGAGGTGGGCGCGGGGGACATCGTCCTGGCCCTGGGAAGGTCGTCGTCGCGGTCGACGATCGGGGGACGAGGCGAAGGGGCGGGCGCCTGGACCCGGTTCCGCTGGGTCCGGCTCGGCGGGAGGTCGGGGTCGATCGGCTCCGGTTCGGGGGCCCGGCCGGCGGCAGTTCCTCGACCTCGCGGTTCGTCGGGTTCATACGTCCGGGTGGTCGGGTCGACGCGGTCGATCGTCCGGGCATAAGGAGGCGAAGGGGGAGGAGGAGCGATCGGGGCGACTTCGGATCGAAGCCGACGCGGCGGTTCGGGCTCGAACTCGGGCGGGCTCGGGGGCGGAGCCGGGCGGGACGAGGGGGCCGACGCCGCCCGCTCCTCTTCGGTCAGCCCTTCGCCGAAGCGCCGAGGCTCGGATCGGTCGCGCCGCCCCCGCTCCGAGCGGTCGGGGCGTTCCCGGATCGGCCGGTCGTCGGGGTAGCTCGGCGGGGGCGGGAGGTCGCGGTCCTCGCCCGACGACCGAGGGGTGCCACGGCGTCGGTCGTCGCGGCCCGGCGCCGAGGGACGAGGCTCGCGGTCGCGGTCGCGGTCGCGGGGAGAAGGCTCGGCGTCGGGCGACTGGTCGCGGCGGTAATATTGCGGCTCGACGTCGGAAACGTGGAGGAAACCATTGCGGCCCACGGAGAAGTCGACGAACGCGGCCTGGATCGCCGGTTCGAGGTTGACGACTTTCCCTTTATAAATGTTCCCGGTGTAACTTTCGTGGCTGGTCCGCTCGACGTAAAGCTCTTCGAGGATGCCGTCTTCGACGATGGCGATCCGGCACTCCTCGGGTTGGAGCACGTTGATCAGCATTTCTTTCTTCATGCGGTCGATCTTTCTGACGCGATCATGGTGTCGATGGTCGGTTGGTTATCGGGGTTCGATCGACACCAGGCCCCGGGAGCTTCTTGGCCTCGGACGCCGAAAAAGCGGCGAAGCGAGGCGAAGGGTCCAGGGCGTGAGTCGGGTCGGCAACCCCGGACTGTTCGATCAATGGGCGAGTTCCACGGAGGTCCGGGCGAGGATCGCCCCTTGGCCCAACAACGATTTCAGGCCGAGGGCGTCGACGATTTCCTCGGGACGAGCGGACCCATCCGGGGTCATCTTGAGGCGGAATCGCAAGATCCCGCCGGGTTCGAGGGTCGCCTCGAGCACGAAGGGTCTGAGGTCGATCTCGGAGGTACGGTCTTGCCGGTGCCGGGTGTAAGGCCGGCGATCCTGGCCCAGAAAGTGGGCCAAGGCGTCGCCGGCGGCGGCGCGGCACTCGGCGGGGACGGGAAGCTCGTAGCTCACCGAGGCGGCCTGGGCGGGGCGGCCGGGGGTATTCTCCTCGGCACCGACCCAGTCCAGGCCGGGAGGCGAGACGGCGGCGAGGCGCTTGAGCACCTCGGCCGGTTCCAGAGGGTCGGTCAACTCCATCTCGACGACCTCTTGATATCCTTCGATCCCTAGCGCCAGGGCCAAGGTGAAGGCGATCTTCGGTCGTTGGTTGAACCCCTGGCTTTGCGCCAGGGGCAGATCGGCGCGACGAGCCATCCGCTCCAGGCAGCGCATCAAGTCGTGATGGCTGACCAGTCGAAGATCGCCGCGTTTGGCGAACCGGAGCCGCACCTTGGGAGAAGGCATCGTTGCCGTGGGTCCGAGCCTCGATGAAGAGGCCCGCTCATGATCCGCCGGTCGGCCCGGAGTCCATCAGCCTTGCCGCGGTTCCGGCGGGCCAAGATCAACGGACGGCCGACGAGCGAAGGTGGACGGGAAGTGATGAAAGGGGTCGAAATCAGACCGGAGGCCCGATCCCAATATTTTCCAAGGGCAGCCCAAGGGCGACGAGCCGATGGGCCGCGACTCCTCTATTGTTCCCGGTAGAACCGACCGGGTCGAGGGTCAACCGCAAGAATCTTCCAAACCGGTCGGATCGGCCAGGCGAAACGTGTCGGGCAAAGCCTCGCACAAGGCGTCGAGGAGCCGGGCGGAAACCTCGGCGGCCGTCCCCAGTTCGAGGACTTCGGCGGCCAGGGCCTCGGCCTGTTCCCTTCGGATCGCGCGAATGACTCGTTTGATCTCGGGGAGTTGATGGGGCGGCATGCTCAACCGTCGGACGCCCATGCCCAGCAAGAGCGTCGCGAACAGCGGTTCTCCCCCCATCGCCCCGCAAACGCTCACCTCCAACCCTCGAGGGGCGGCGGCGGCGACGACCAGGCGAATCAACCGGAGCACCGAAGGGTCCGCCGCGCTGTAGAGGTCGGCGACGGTCTCGTTGGTCCGATCGACGGCCAGAGTATATTGGATCAGGTCGTTGGTTCCAATGGAAAAAAAGTCGACCTCCCTGGCAAGCTGGTCGGCCATGATCGCCGCGGCGGGGACTTCGACCATCACCCCGACGGGGAGGTCGGGCTTGACGGCGATCCCGCCGACGGCAAGCTCCGAAGCCACCTCATGGAGCGTGGCGCGGGCCTGTCGAAACTCCGCCAAGGTCGAAACCAGGGGGAACATGATCCGGACGTCGCCCAGGGCGGCTGCTCGGAGGATCGCCCGGAGTTGGGTCCGGAACAGCGGCAAGTCGCGGAGCGAGAGCCGGAGACTGCGCAAACCGAGCGCGGGGTTCGGCTCGGGCGGCCCGCCATCGCGGTAGGATACCAGCTTGTCGGACCCGAGGTCGAGGGTCCGAAACGTCACCGGGCGGCCTCGGGCCGAGCGGACCACGGCCGAATACGCCGTGAACTGCTCGTCCTCGGTGGGGGGCCGGTCGGCGTTCAAGAAGAGGAACTCGGTCCGGTAGAGGCCGATCCCGGTGGCGCCTCGGTCGAGGCACGGGTCGACCTCGGTGGGAAACTCGATGTTCCCCCAGAGGTCGATCCGGTGGCCGTCGAGGGTCTCGGCGGGCAGGTGCGCCAGGTCGGCCAGGCCGGCGAACCGGGCGGTCCGCTCGGCCGAGGCTTTCCGGTAGCGCTCGAGCGTCGAGTCGTCGGGGTCGAGGACGATCAGGCCCGAGTCGCCGTCGATGATCGCCGACCGGCAGTTCCGGGCGATGTCGAGGGCCCGGCCAAGCCCGACCACGGCGGGAATCTCCAGGGCGGCGGCGACGATCGCGGTGTGGCTGGCGACGCCCCCCCCTTCGGTGGCGAAGCCGATCACGATCCGGGGGTCGAGCCCGGCGGTTTCGCTCGGCGATAAATCCTGAGCCAGGACGACGATCGGGCCGGTCGCGTCGCCGAAGATCGGCATCGTTCCCGGGCCGAAAAACTGGCTGGAGATCCGACGCTGGATGTCTCGGACGTCGGCGGCCCGCGCGGCGAGGTGGGCGTCGGCCAGACCCCCGAGTCGGACGGCGTGCCCTTCGAGGACCTCGGAAACCGCGTGCTCGGCGTCGACCTGGTCGCGCTCGATCCGGCTCCGGGCGTCACGCCTCAAGGTCGGGTCGGCGATCATCCGGGCGTGGGCCGCGAGGATGTCGGCGTATTGCGGGCCGATCCGCCCTCGGGCATCGGCCTCGGCCGCCTCGGCTTCGGCCTGGGCGCGGCCCAAGGCCCAGTCGAGGCGGTCCAACTCGGCGTCAACCGAGTTGGACGCGATCGAGCGCGGCGTGGGGCGGAGACCGCGAGGGTCGACGACCCGGAGCGGACCAATCGCGATACCAGGGCTGACGGCGATCCCTCGGAGGGTTTTCATCGTCGGGGACGTTCGCGGCTCCAAGGGGGATCTTCGACCGGCGGCGAGTCGAGCGACTTACCGGTCGGGAGCCAGTTCCTGCCCTTCCTCCGTCTCGTAAAACCGCGCGAGAACCAGTTCGGACAACGCTTCGACGGCGGCCTCGGCGTCGGGGCCTCGGGCTTCCAGGTCGAGCCGGGTCCCGCACTCCGCCGCGAGCGTCGTCAAGTCGAGGATGCTCTTGCCGTTGATCTCTTGACCGTCGAGGAACACGCGGACCTCGGACTGGAAACGACTGGCCAGGCGGACGAACTTGTCGGCGGGGCGCAGATGCAGCCCCATCGCGTTCGTGATCTCGACCTGGCGGCGGACGACCTGGGAATCGTGGCTCATCGGTGGCTCGATCGGCCAAAGGGGACGTGCGACCGACCCTCCGGATCGTGGTGCGGAGTGACCGACCGAGGAACTTCCGAGACGCGACGCCAACAGCCGCCCCTGAACCATCTCGATGGTGGTTTCCAAGAGCAGTCTAGGATGAGAAAGACCAATCAAGACACGACCTGATCCGCTTCCAGCAGCAACTCGACGACCGCTTCCCGGGTTTTCGCCTGCCGGAGCGCATTGACGAACTTCTCGTCCTTCAAGTGCCGGGAGATGTTTTCCAAGGCCCGGAGATGATCCCCCGGCTGGTTCGGCGGCGAGATCAGCAGGAAGAAGATGTTGACCGGATCACCATCGAGCGCGGCGAAATCGACCCCTTTTTTCGAGAGGGCGACGGTGCCCACCAGGCGCTGGACCGTGGGATGCCTGGTGTGGGGGACGGCGACCCCTTGGCCGATCCCGGTCGACCCCAGCTCTTCGCGACCGAGGATCGCTCGGACGACCCCCTCATAGTCGGCTTCGGCCACCTGGCCCGAGTCGCGGAGGCTCCGGACGATCTCTCGGATCGCTTCTTCTTTGCCGGTCGCCTGGAGGTCGACGAGGATCGGCTCGCGGACCACGAAATCCGAAAGCTTCATCCGGCCCTCCGCGTTCGCCGCGCCGGTGACAAGGCTCGATCGAACCCGATGGAAATTCCTCGACGGTCGAAACGAAGTCGGGGAGTTTGATGTTGGGAGTCGGTTCGGGATGGCATCACTCGGACACTCGGCCTGGCGACAGGTCGCCCTTGTGGTGTTGGATCTTTTCCTTGTACCGGCAAATCTGCTGCTCCAGCTTGTGGACGCAGCTATCGGTCACCATCTCCAGGTTCGCCCCTTCCTCGCTGGCGAAGAAGTCATGCTTGTGCTCGGCCGAAACCCGCATTTCCACGAACCAGAACGGCTTGCCGTGCTTGCCGTGGTCCACGGCGACTTCGATGGCCATGAGGCGGTCGAAGAATCGGAGCAGCTTTTCCGCTTTGTCGTGGAGGTGTTGAGTTTGACCCGGCTCCAGGCTGCCGTGGCGGCTTGAGATTTCAATTTGCACCGACCGCTCCTTCCCAAAACAACCCCGCCGATCCGTTGATAACGCATCGGGCGTCAAAGTAGCCTAACTCCGGCCTCCATCCCGGTCAAGGGGGCGAATTCGGTTCGCCCAGGGGCGTTCTGTCGCCCCTTTCCATGAGGAGATTCGCGTCTTTCAACGGACTTGTTCTCTCGGAATCATCGCCAAAAGTTCACGAATGACCCCCGGCTGTCACTTTCGAGGCCGTGATCGGCCCCGAAAGCGTGGCAACCGACGGTTCAATGGGGTTCGGCGAGCCAGGTCCTCGCCAGCCGATACGAAGTCGAGGCCAGGTACTTGTCGGCGACTTGTTGGACCAAAACAAACCCATCGGGCCGCTTGTTCTGGTTGAACATGCCTCGGGCCTCGCCCATCAACTTCCGCGCAGGCTCATTTTGCTCCGCCCTCAAGGCGTTGAAAGCTTTCATCGCGGCGGAAGCCGCGTCGGCATACTCGTACTGGTCGCAAAAGGCGAGGAAGCCGTTGACCCATTATTGGTTCTTCTTGGCTTTCATCGATTCGAGGAACACGCGAGCCTTGGAAGCGGCCTGGCCGTCGATCTCTCGGGAAACCGGCTCATGTTGGCCATTCGGTGCCGGGGTATTTTCGGCTCGGGCGGAGCTAATTGTCATTCGACACTCCTCAGTCGGCTCCGGGATGGCAGCGGGTGGCCGACTCGACACCCAGTAACGCACGGATG
>JAABUX010009985.1_pt1 | contig 10671 bp, 12 predicted proteins | sample 5561851 | NCBI WGS metagenome assembly JAABUX01 (sample SAMN10711883, study PRJNA513361) | rock metagenome | isolation source: Antarctica rocks | place: Antarctica: Victoria Land, Richard Nunatak red sandstone | collected 2016-01-03 | reverse complement strand
CTAGGTACCCACCAACGAATCGACCACTTTTAAGGGTCACACGAATATAGCGTTGTCGATTCGTGAACACACGATCCCAAGGGGTAGCTTCAGTTTCAGCATCGCCGCAAGCAGACCAGTTGGTGGAAAGAAGACGTTCTTCCACTTGGCATTGTCGCGTACGAGCAAAATGACAAATGGCCACAGCGTCGGCAATAGCAGAACGATAATGTAGGACCAGACGACGGCTGAGGCGATCACCATGTGGAAGCCGTGACCGAAACCCTAATAACAATAACTCGCGGTCTATTTATCGTCGACGCACCACACGCACCAACGTCCCAATAGGAGTCTTCGATGGCAGCGCCCACAATCAATACGTATATCAGCGATATGCTTGCTCTCGAGAAGCACAACCTTCCAGCCATTGCAGTCACAGGCATCGGACGGAGAGCTCGCAAAGTTTCCTGCAGCAAAGGCATGTGTCGAGTCAGCCGTACCGATGGTTCAGTCTCATATTAACGCGCTAGAAGCGCGGTTAGAGGCGGTTGGTGGCCATGCGGGCATCGGCGCGAAAACGAGTGTCTCGGCGGCAGCCGGTGTCGTTGCTGCCGCTGTCAACCACGTTCGTAAGACGGAGTTCTCGAAAGATCTTCGCGACGACTACAGCAGTTTCGCTTTAGCGTCTGCAAGCTATACAATGCTGCACACGACGGCTTTGGGCATGAATGATTCTGAAACCGCGGCACTGGCGCTTCGGCATCTCAAGGGCGTCGCTGCGATGGTCGTTGACTTCGCGGATGCCTTGCCGTCCGTCGTTCTTGATGAACTGCGGATGGAAGGAGCGACGGTCGATCCATCGGTAGCCGCCACCGCCAAGAAGAATCTCGGTGAAGCCTGGAAGAGCGCCGAACGAGGCTCGAGCTCGACGATTTAAGCGCTCCTCGAAGCGAGGTACTTGCAAAGGCCGGTTTGGTTTCGGATCGGTCTTTGCAAGTACTTCAAGACTCAGCTAACTCAGTCGCGAGCCGGAGGATGCTGCAATTCACCTATTTGTTCGGTGCGCTACGTGTACGCATGGAGTCATGGCTCATGAGCCTTCAGGTTGCACGAGCGTAGACTGCGTATGTACGTTGAGTCGCCATGCTCTCATCGACGCTGAATCACGTTCATACGGAAAGAGATTGCTTCGTATTGGACATCGCGAGGGGTTGACGGTAAGGACGCATAGTCAGCCTTTAGCAGCCATCGCGTCGGCTAGGCTCTCGGAATGAGTCAAGAATTCGACCGCACCAACTTCAATCGGATCGCTCAAGAAGTAGCTGCCGCCATCGAATCGGCGAACGTCAAAGTGGCAGACGCTCAAGATCCATTCGATCATCTCACGCTGCTGTGGCATGAGATCAGCTTCGACGGTGCGTCCATCACCGTCGAGCTTCGCGCTTCTGAAGAGTATGCTGCCCCATCCGTCCTAGCCGACTTTGCGAAAGTGATTCGCGATCGTGCCGGAGGTAACGGTCGTGATCGACCAGGGCGGCCGCGCGATTTGAGGTTCTAGGCGCGTTCTCCGGCCATCGCGATCTCTAAGTCGCGCGGCGACCGTCCTGGTCTCAAATCGCCGGAAAGGCACCGCGGCGGCCGTTTCGCTCAGGCGAACCCGTCGCGATCCGATCTGGGGACCTCGTGACGGTACCGACACGAGGTTCCCACCCGGACGCAGGCCGCAATCGAGGCGGGTCTCTCCAAGAGTCAGCGCGTGACGGCGATGCGCGTCGCGAACGTGCCGGCCGAGCAGTTCGAGGCCGCCGTCGAGAGCGCGGAACCGCCAACCGTGACCGAGCTCGCCGGATTGGGACCGTGAAGCAACCGCCCAAGCCGGCGGTGACGATCGCGGGCATGCCGGCCGCGGACTTCTCGAACGTGGTGCAGGTAGGGGGGGCGCCCACGCACCTGCGACGTGCGAGGGCGGCTCTCGACGCGCGTTTACCGTGCTAATCGGGCGCGCACGCTTAGATCGCTTCCGGGCCGTCGGTCACGCCCAGGGCGATCATGCTGGCCGCTTCCCGGGCGCCCTCGCTCGTCATCGCTATGTTAGGCTTCACCAGGCGTTGAGCATCGGGTGAGTACGCGAGAAACGTGAGCAGTATGAGATTGGGTGCTACAGCCATCAGGGCGCTGAAAGCCTGAGCTTCGATCGATCCGCGATCGCACGACCAAACCGGCGGCATTTTCCCGGTCGAATCGCCGCGGTGGTACTTCGTCAGCGGTTTCGTCTGGCTCTGATCTAGGCTAAGAATCTCGCCGCCTGAGCTCGGCGTCGGCCAATTTGATCCATGTCTCAATTATGCACGTGAGGATCTCATCCGATAGATTACTCATAGCACGGCTCTTTCGGCTCAGGGCGCGTCCTGGCTCCTTAAGCGATCAGCTCACCAAAACACGGCCGTCGAAGCGCATTCGTGCGCCGATGACGGCCATGCCGTCCTCTCGAAGCGATACGTCGCAGCCGACGTCCGAAAAGCCGGCGTCCGTTCTTTCCTGAACGAGGACTCGCGGAGTGCGACCTCTACGATGCGCGTGGCTCGGAATCTCAAGAACGAGATCGCCGTCGCCGATCGGTCGCCAATCCGTCGCCGTGAAGGCGGAAACAAACGTCTCACCCGCGCGATACAGGAGCCACACGCCGAGCGCGTTACGAGCGTCCCGACGACCGTTGCAGGGATGGAGTTCGCGATGGCGCCGATCAACGTGATCGCGATTCCGATCAGCGACGATGCGAGGCCGCGATCGAGGAGAGATCGCATTGCCGCGATTACCCGCCGCGTTGAAGCCCGGCGATGAGGCCAATCTCGCCGGTCCCGATCGCGAGGAACATCTCGCGCAGCGCGTCGACCGAATGGCCGGAAACTTCGACTATCACCATTGCGACGGCGGCGACGACGACCGTGAGGCCAAGGAGGAAGAACGCCTGCGCCACGGCGCTCGCCTGCGCTCGAATCTTCGTGACCTCGATGAACTGGTCGCTCGGCAATTCGAGCGGCGTGAGGTCGAGCCGACTAGGTGCGGATGATGAGGGTCTCGGTTCCGTCTTTTCGTCGGATAACGAGGGAGTCTCCGGATCGTTCAACATCACGATATACCTGTTCTAGAGCAAGCGCCTCGCGTAGAACGTCCGATTTCGTACGACCGTCGGTCGCCAGGCTTTCGAGACGCTCTGCCGCTCTGGGCTCGAAGGTGACGGTGAGGCGTGGCATAGTTAGGCTCCTTAGGAAAGCGGAGCGTAGTTACTGCTCGGCTCCGCTACCGCTGGCCCGCGTGGGAAACACGGAAACAACGGTTTCCAAGTTGGTGCAGATTTGGTGCTCTTCCTGCATCTTTGGTCGAGTGCTGCTTCGCGGCGATCGCTCGACTCCGGCGGAATCGTCCCGATCGATCCCTGCGAGTAATCGCCTTCGTGCGCGTCCCGATCGTTCTCGCCGTCGCCATATCGTGCTCGCGACTTATGTTCGCAGCGTGCACCTCGAGCGACGAGCATCGTGATCCCGAGACCCCGTTCTCGGCGCTCTCCGGGACGTCGATCGACGACACAGCGATCGTCACCGGGATCGGCGACGGCATCTCATGCTTCGCAAGCAAGGCGCAGCTCGACGCCTACAGCGACGCGCACGCACGTGGTGACGAGGTCGTTGAGGCGCAGATCATCGAGGAGACGCACGACGCCGAGATTCGGAACGGTGACAAGGCGAAGTTCGTCGACAACGCGACCGGCGCGGCGAAGATCGAGCTCGTCGATCGATCGATGGACTGTTGGATCGACAGCGAGAACGTCATGTTCAAAGACTTGCACCATAGCGACCGCGGGTAGCCGGGTGAGAGCGACGATCTGCCGACGGTAAAGGAGCGCGATTCTTCGCGCTCTAGGCGGGGCCCGGCGGTTATCGTGACCTCGGGTCACGTGGCGCCTGTCCTGGGACTAAAATCGAACGCACGGCCCCGCGACGGCTGTTTCTGCTCCCGCAGACCCGTCGCGATCCCGCCTCGCTCTCGACGGCGGCCTCGAACTGCTCGGCCGTACGTTCGCGACGCGGAGCGCCGTCTTACGCTAATCGGCGGACGTGTCCCGGCATTGGCCGCGGCTTGCGTCCGCGTCAGACCAACGGGGGACGCCCCCCGTTGGTCCTCCACGATCGCCGCCGCGCTGCGGTTGGATTGCCGAGAGCAGCTCACTGCAGCGGCGCCGTCGAGCGCACTGCTCGCCGACAGATGGCCGCACGACCTTCAGAGCCCGTTCTCGCGCCAGCACGGGCGTTGCAGCCGCAGCCGGCTCGGTCGAAGCCGTCTTGGCTACGTAGCGTCGGCGTCTCGCGATGCTTAATGTTTCCTCAGACGAATGCTCAAAGAGAAAGGGTCATGCACCTGCGTGACCCTTTCTCGTTTGCGTACCGTTCCTACGCTACCCTACGGGTTCGAGTACGGGTAGCTTAAGTGCCGCTTCCATTCGTTGGCCAAATGCTGGATCAACTTTCGTGAACATCGCAACGGCCCGCTCGCGGATCGGTGGCGGAACGGTCTGCATATGCATCGTGATTGTCTCGATCATCCGATCTTGACCGTCCTTGCCGATGACGTTCCAGAACATCGTTGCCTGGGAGTAATCATCGTTGCCCGGCGCATTCTGCTCGTAGCGTCCGGTCGCTTCGCGCAAAGCCGTCTGCGGCTCGGCGAATTCCATGCTCGCGTTCGGTCCCTTATGACTGTTGGGAGCGTAATTCACTCGGGCGCCCTGATTGTTCCCACGCGGCATCACGCCATCGCGCTTATACGGGTTGTCGACCTTTGTGCCATGCGCGAGATTGACGTCGAGCTGCTCGTAGTTGCCGCTGAGGCGATAGCGCTGCGCGTCGGCGTACGCGAAGAGTCGTGCCTGCAGCATCTTGTCGGGTGAGCCATAAATGCCCGGCACGAGATTTGCAGGCGAGAACGCGACCGATTCGACCTCGGCGATGTAGTTCTCGGGATTCCGATCGAGCACCATGCGGCCAACCGGAATCAGCGGATAGTCCTCGTGCAGCACGACCTTCGTAACGTCGAAGATGTCGTACTTATATTTGAAGCCCTCTTCAAATGGAATGATCTGCACCGAGAGCTTCCATGACGCGGGATTGCCAGCATCGATGCGATTGAACAAGCTGAGCGTATACGAGTCGAGCTTCACCTCATCGGCGCGGATCTGACCAGCTTCCGCATCGGAGAGGTTCTTGATGCCCTGCTCGGTGTGGAAATGGAACTTGACCCAGAACTTCTCGTTGGCTTCGTTGTACCACATGAACGTGTGCGAGCCGTAGCCGTTCATGAACTCATAGCCGGCCGGTATTCCGCGGTCGCCCATGAGCCACATGACCTGATGGATCGACTCGGGCGCGAGAGTCCAGAAGTCCCACTGCATCGCATGATCGCGCTGATGGGTCTGCGGATCACGCTTCTGCGAGTGAATGAAGTCCGGAAACTTGTACGGATCGCGCAGGAAGAAGATCGGCGTATCGTTGCCGACCAAGTCCCAGTTGCCGTCCTCGGTATAGAACTTAAGAGCGAAGCCGCGAACATCGCGATAGGCATCGGCGCCGCCCGACTCAATGGCGACGTGCGAGAAGCGTGCGACCATCTCGGTGCGCTTCCCAACGCCATTGAATATCTTCGCTTTCGTGTACTCGGACATGTCGTGCTCGAGCTCGAAATAGCCAAAGGCGCCCGCGCCCTTGGCATGCACGACCCGTTCCGGAATGCGCTCGCGATTGAAATGTGCGTTCTTCTCGAAGAGCCAGGTGTCTTCGATGACGATCGGGCCGCCGGGACCGGCGGTCATCGAAACCTCGTTCGACGCAACCGGCATGCCGCTCCCAAGCGTTAGCGTGCCTTCCATCTCGCCGGTTGGCCAGGCGTGTTTCCCAAAGCCGTTCGGCGAGCTCGCGAGGATGGGGCCGTCGCTGCCGGGCGGTACGGGCGCGTTGCCCATCATGTTCGGCGGTCCGCTCGGCTCAAAGGGCTTTGTTAGGCCGCCCGGCGCGAGCGTGGATCCGTCCGGTGTCTGCGTTGGTATGCGCTCCTTCCGGGACCCCTTCGTGTCAATGTCGGCCGCATGGGCCTCCGAGCCGTTTTTCAACTTCTTTGATCCGTCAGATTTCATCGGAAGCTCTTCACGCACGTATGTATGCAGCCACTGAGTATGCAAATATGATACCCACCGCGAATCGAGAAACTGCTCGGCAGCCCGTCGATTCGCCGCTGGGTCTGGACTGACTTTCCATCCAGCTACATGGCAATAGCCGCTGATCGGCCTCGCTGCTGGCCGGTCGAGCTATCCGATCGACTAGCTGCCGCAGCCGAACAGCGCTAGCCAAGGCCTCGGCAGGCGACCCGGAATCGAGCAAGGCGTGGTAACCGCCGGCCTGGCCGGTCGTTGACTCATGGTTACTCAAGATCTCGTCTCAGATCTCTCTTGCTATCGGACTCTCGTGACCGTCGTATCCTCGTATTGTTGACTCAGGGCGCGCGTGTTACGACGCTGCTTATCCGAACATATGCCGCCGCCGGAATCTGCGTCGGCTTAACGTCGTCTCAATCGTAAGGGTCCGTTCATGGGCGGACGACGCGTTACCACTTCAGTCACTCGCTTGTGGCACAAGCAAGCAGGCTACAATTCGCGCGATAGGTTGCTTTGGCCGCGTTGTAAAAGCGATCATGATGCGATGGTCACGCGACATAAGATCGGGCGTTAGCGATACCAATAAATCGGATGGCGCCGACGAGCCGTCGAGCTCGTTCTCCGATCAAGATATGGCGCTTCGGCGCGCTTTGCTGTACGTGATTCTACCGCTCTGGTTCGTACCAGGCATCGCGGATTGGGTCTGGCATCGTCGGACGAAGATCGAGCAAACGGCGGGCACGTTCGAATCGCTCACGCACCTGTTTATGCAGACATCTGTCGGCATTCCGGTTGTCCTGACGCTTTTCTGCGACATCAATGCCCTGGTTATAACGTCGATGATTTCGGGCAGCGTCGCTCACGAGGGAATAAGCTTTTTGGACATACGGTACGCTGAAGGAAGACGTGAGGTTCCTCCAATCGAGCAACACACGCATAGTTTCCTCGAGATGCTGCCGTTCATGGCTACGCTTGTCGTCGTCTGCCTCGAGCCGCGTCAATTTGCCTCGATTTTCCGTCTTAGCAACGAGCGTCCGCGCTGGAAGCTCGAACCGAAACGGCCGGCGATCACGCTACGGTACCGGGTCGGTATCCTTTGCGCCGTCGCGCTCTTCGTGATGGTGCCCTACACTGAAGAATTCGTTCGTTGCTTTCGCATCGATCATACGTTGAGACCTCACCGTGCACCCGAGTCTTAGACGTCGGACGCGTTGAGATGCCGAGCTCCCGCCTCTGCGAGCGGTGCCATATGCGCAACGCTGTGAGTACCAAATGACGAGCAACTACCAAGGGTGATTTCGTTTCGCGCGAGATCCACTAACATCCGTTGCACGATCGCGTCCCACGATGCAGCGTTAATCATCTCGTTCGCACCCGAGAGCCGCGTAGGCGCGAGTGATGCTTGCGTCCCCAGCGTTTCGAGAAACTCAGCGTGCGTCCGGGCGATTTGGACGACACCCGAGAAGTCCGCGATCACATCATCGATTGCAGTGCTCACGACCGGCTTCCCTGCAGCGAGGTACTCGAGCGTTTTCGTTGGCGAGATGGACGCCGTATGGCGGTTCAATGCGAATGGCATGAGTGCTACATCGAATCCGGCGAGATAGGACGGCAATTCGTGATAATCTGCGAGGCCGAGGTACACGATGTTCGGTCGCCGCGGAAGGGCAGCCAGCGAAATCTTCGTGGCGGGCCCGACCATCGCGATGACCGCCGCTGGAAAGCGGTCTGCGATGGCCGCGATTAACTCGAGATCGATACGTTCGTCGATCACGCCGATGTAGCCGTAGATCGTTCTGTCCGCGAATGACGCAAGGCGCCGATGCGGCCGTTCGGAGAAGGCACGCGCGAAGTGGTCGGCATCGACACCGCTCGGATAGCAAGCCGACGCGCGTGCTCGATGGGAAATGCCGCGATACAGCGACCTACCGCCGGCAAAAACGAAATCCGCGATGTCGACGAGGTCCTTCTCGCTGGCCTCCATGAGCGGATCCGCTCCTTGAAATGCACTCAAGTCGTCCATCTTGTCGAATACGACCGGGGCGTCTACGAAACAACTCGTTAGCTCGATCATCATTGGCGTGTATAGCCACACCAGCGCCTTACGGTCGCCGACGATGGAACGGATCGTCCTGATCGAGTCCTGATCAACGAGATTGTCGAGATCGGCACGCCGGCGTGGCGTAACGATCGTTACTCCGCCATGCTTCGCGATGAGTTCTACGTTCGAGCTTGCCGCCACGGGTTCTTCGAGCACGACGACCGGGACGCGATTCGAAAGACGGGACAAGATGTGGTGCGGACGTTGCCATACGCCCTGCCAACGAACGTGCATTCCTGCGACGACGATTTCCGTATGTCGCGCGCCGTGCAGAACGCTGTCGTTGGAGACTGCCATGCCTGCAGGTTCGAATCGCATAACGTAGCATTCCTTGTATCGTGAAGTACGGAGAATACTAGTCTACGATGATTCTGCCCTGCACGATGTGAACGCGTCATCCACCGTGCGTCTATCACGAGTGTTGGCTTGTGTGTTCGATTGTTTGCAGCGCGTCAAAGGCAGATCTGTAACCATAAGGCGGGTGGTGCGGGGACGGATTGCAGCGGCATCTCGTAGATGCTCGCGATACGAGGAATCCATGATAGCGTATAAAAACGGATACACGGGTGTATCGTGTGCGGACCGCATCGAACAGTGACGACCGCCGTGTTACCTGAGCTCTGGGCGTCTCCCGAAGCGACGGTCGCTCGGATTAGCGAAAGTCGCCGCCGCGATCAGCTCGACGACACCGGGCATCTTTACCGTGAAAGCGATCTCGACTTGATCGCTGATCTCGGGGTTGCTGCGTCCCGGTATCCAGTGCTTTGGGAACACGTCGAACCGCGCGGACCCGGGGAGCGCCGATTTGCATGGGCGGACCGTCGGCTGCACGGGCTAATCGATCGTGGGGTCGAGCCGATCGTTACGTTGCTGCATCATGGGAGCGGGCCGTATTGGACGAACTTGTTCGACCCGAGTTTTGCGACGCACTTCGCTGAATACGCGGCGTCGGTCGCGCGGCGCTATCCGTGGGTTAAACGTTGGAATCCCATCAATGAACCGCTGACAACGGCTCGCTTTTCGACGCTCTACGGCGCGTGGTATCCCAACCGCGTCTTCGATCACGGGGCGTTCGGTCGCGCCGTTATCAACCAGGTCACGGCCATCTTGCGAGCGATGGAACGCATCTCGGACGTCATCCCCGACGCTCGTTTCATGCTTACAGAAGACCTGCAGAGCTTCACGGCAGGCCACGAATCGCGCGAGACGTACGTCGCTCACAAACGGGAGCGAATGTACCTGTCATGCGAGTTGCTGCAGGGGCGCGTCGTGCCCGGTCACCCGATGCATGCCTATCTCGTCGAGGACGGCGGTATCGCGGCCGCCGAGCTCCTCGCACTTTCACGACGTTCGAGGCCGCCGGATCTCATGGGCTGGGACTACTATCCCAATTCCGAACGTTGGCTCGGCCGCGACGGCACGCATGAGACAAATCTTCCCCTCGTCGATGTCGCCCCCTCGCGACTCAACATGCGGAGGCTCCTTCGCAATGCATATGCGCGGCTCGGCGTCCCGATCGCGCTCGCCGAAGTTCACGTGATCGGTAACGAGCGCGAACGCGCTCGCTGGATGCTGCAACGGCTCGACGATGCCCTGACGTGCGCCGCTGCCGGCGTTCCAATCGTTGCCTTCGGCGCGTGGGCAGCGTTCGGATTGCTCGACTGGACGTCATTGCTATGCGCCGAAGATCAGATCAAAGAAGACGGCGTCTACACGTTTGCTGGCAAAGACGGGATTCCGCAGTCGACGCTCGTCGCGGGAACGCTCCGGGAGCTCGCGCGCGGAAGAATACCCGATAAGCCGGACGAGTTAGGGTGGTGGGAACGTATGTCTCGCGCTCCGGTACTCGCGTAGGGACGTTGTCGCAACGTCTTCGGCGAGGCTCGCGCTACTCGAGCTGAGCCAGAAATCGATGATCGATGCCTTTGGCGCCATCATGATCGTCGTTCAAGGATTCGCCTCGCTCGATACGGCCAGTGTGTTCGGGTCATCGCAGCGGGTGGACGGAACTCTGATATCGTCCTCCATTCTTTGCTGGGCATTCTCGTTCAACCCCCCGCTGTTCCGTATCCAAGCCCGGTTCCGACTTTCATGTTTCATGGAAGTAGCAGAGCGACGGTCGCGTACCGCGGAGACGCTACGTCACTTCCTAAAATCTTTCGTCGTTTCGCTCCAGCGATGCGCAAGTGTTCTACAAGCGCAGCATCCGTCGGGCACTTCGTAAACAGATGATTTAAGGCATCTCTGATTTACTCCTAATTGATGATACACTTATAAACGATGAGAGACAAGTACATCTCCTTCGGTTCCGCTGACTTCAAGCGTCATGCGAAGATAACACGGCGTGCGGCGTTCCTTAGCGAGATGGAACGCATCGTCCCTTGGGAGG